>OFJB01000752.1_pt1 | contig 14516 bp, 13 predicted proteins | sample 1775081 | NCBI WGS metagenome assembly OFJB01 (sample SAMN08195771, study PRJEB24354) | sludge metagenome | isolation source: initial sludge from phenol fed wastewater aerobic bioreactor | place: India: Nagpur | collected 2016-06-05 | reverse complement strand
CGCGAGGCGCTCAAGCCGGCGCTGCGCGAGGCCGTGGTGCTGCGGGTGCCGCGCGCCGCGCTGGCCCAGTGGCTGCAGCCGGCAGAGGGGCAGCGCCTGGAGGAGCACCTGTACGTGGTCGATCCGCTGGGCCACTGGATGATGCGGTTTCCGGCGCACCTGGACAAGGACGGCGCCGGCAAGGCCCGGCACGACCTGGATCGACTGATGCGGGCCTCGGCCGGCTGGGACACTTCCGGGCGCGAGTCGCCGGCCACCAGGTAAACGGTCATGGATTCGGTCGCCCTATATAACTTGAGCCCGGCCCTGCACCTGATGGGCATGGGACTGGCCGTCGCGCTGGGGCCGCTGGCCTGGCTGTGGCTGCGCCACCGCGGCGCGGCGCCGGCGACGCAGTTGCGCGCACTGACCCTGCTGACGCTGTTCCTGACCTTCGACCTGGTGCTGTTCGGCGCCTTCACGCGCCTGACCGATTCCGGCCTGGGCTGCCCTGACTGGCCGGGCTGCTACGGCCACATGAGCCCGGTGGGCGCGCGCGATCAAATCCAGGCCGCGCAGACGGCCATGCCGACCGGCCCCGTCACCCACGGCAAGGCCTGGGTGGAGATGGTGCACCGCTACCTGGCCACGGGCGTGGGCGTGCTGATCATCGTGCTGTGCGTGGCCACCTGGCTGCAGTGGCGGCGCGCGCGGCGCGTGGCCGGCAGCGCGCCGACGGCGGTCAGCCCGGGGTGGCCGCTGCTCACCCTGCTGTGGGTGCTCGCCCAGGGGGCGTTCGGCGCGCTGACAGTGACCATGAAGCTCTTTCCCGCCATCGTCACCCTGCACCTGCTGGGCGGCGTGGGCCTGCTGGTGCTGCTGACGATGCAGGCCGAGCGCTACCGCCAGGCGGGCGACGCCGGCGCGGCCGAGACCCTGGCACGCGGCCTGCGCGCGCTGCTGTGGCTGGCGACCGCGGCCGTGGGCCTGCAGCTGGTGCTGGGCGGCTGGGTCAGCACCAACTACGCGGTGCTGGCCTGCAGCGACTTCCCGACCTGCCAGGGTAGCTGGTGGCCGCCCATGGACTTCGCCCAGGGCTTCGAGTTGTGGCGCCCGCTGGGTGAGCAGGGCGACGGCGGGCTGCTGAGCTTTGCCGCGCTGACGGCCATCCACTACACCCACCGCCTGTTCGCCTACCTCGTGCTGGCGCTGCTGCTGGCGCTGGTGTGGGGCCTGCACCGTGCGGCGGCGCTGCCGCGGCAGCGGCGGGCACTGCTGCTGCTGGCGCTGTTGCAGCTGGCCACGGGCCTGTCCAACGTGGTGCTGGGCTGGCCGCTGCTGGCCGCGGTGGTGCACACCGGCGGCGGCGCGGCCCTGATGACGGTGCTGGTCTGGGCGCTGTGCGCCAGCCGCGCCGCGCAACGCGAGCCGACGGGCGCAGGCCGGCCCGCAGGAGTGCATGCATGAGCCCCCGCCCGGCCGCCCCCGGCAAGCGAAGCGCAGCCTTCGGCAGCGCGGGGGCTCGCACCGCAGTGCGAAGCACGAAGGTTATCCCATGAGCCATGGTCCCATTCCCGCCGCGGCGGCGCAGGTTGCCGGCACGCCCGCCTTGCCGGTCTGGCGCCAGTACTACGAGCTGACCAAGCCGCGCGTGGTGCAGCTGATCGTGTTCTGCGCCCTGATCGGCGCGGTGCTGGCCGTGCCCGGCGTGCCCAGCTGGGCGCAGGCGGGCAAGATCGTCGTGGCGTCGCTGGGCATCTGGCTGGTGGCGGCGGCGGCGGCGGCGTTCAACTGCCTGATCGAGAAAAGCATCGACGTGCACATGAAGCGCACCGCCTGGCGCCCCACGGCGCGCGGGCAGCTGTCGGACATGCAGGCGCTGTGGTTCTCGGCCGGGCTGTGCATCCTGGGCTCGGCCATCCTGCTGGTGTGGATCAACCCGCTGACCATGTGGCTGACGTTCGCCACCTTCGTCGGCTACGCCATCGTCTACACCGTCATCCTCAAGCCGCTGACGCCGCAGAACATCGTCATCGGCGGCGCCTCGGGCGCCATGCCACCGGTGCTGGGCTGGGCCGCCATGACCAACCAGGTCGGGCCCGAGGCGCTGATGATGTTCCTGATCATCTTCATCTGGACGCCGCCGCACTTCTGGGCGCTGGCGCTGTACCGGGTGGAGGACTACCGCAAGAGCGGCCTGCCCATGCTGCCGGTGACCCATGGCAACGAGTTCACCCGCCTGCAGGTGCTGCTGTACACGCTGATCCTGCTGGCCGCCTGCCTGCTGCCCTTCATCTACGGCATGAGCGGCTGGTTGTACCTGGCCGCCGCGCTGGTGCTGAACGCCGGCTTCATCTGGCAGGCCTTCAAGCTGTGGCGCGCCTATTCCGACGCGCAGGCGCGCAAGACCTTCCGCTTTTCCCTGATCCACCTGTCGCTGCTGTTCGCCGCGCTGCTGGTCGATCACTACGTTTGAGGCCCCGGGACCGCATGCAACGCCGATTAGCTCTTAAAAAAATAGCTGCTGGCGCCCTGTTGGCGGGCGCCGTGCTTGGTTTTTCTGCCTGTTCGCCGGGCAAGGCGTCGTTCCACGCCACCGACATCACGGGGGCCGACTACGCCAAGGACTTCGCGCTCGTCGACTTCGACGGCAAGCCGCGCACCCTGGCCGACTTCAAGGGCAAGGTGGTGGTGGTGTTCTTCGGCTACACCCACTGCCCGGACGTGTGCCCCACCACCATGAGCGAGCTGGCGCAGGTCAAGCAGGCGCTGGGTGCCGAGGGCGACAGGCTGCAGGTGCTGTTCGTCAGCGTCGACCCGGAGCGCGACACGCCGGCCGTGCTCAAGGCCTACATGCAGCCCTTCGATCCGAGCTTTCTGGCGCTGTACGCCCCCACGCCCGAGAAGCTGGCCGCGCTGGCCAAGGACTTCAAGGTGTTCTACCAGAAGGTGCCGCGCAAGGATTCGGCCGACTACAGCGTCGATCACACCGCGGCCAGCTACGTCTACGACCCGCAGGGGCGGCTGCGCCTGTTCGTGCGCTACAACACGCCGGTGGTTGAGCTGACTGAAGACATCAAGCGTTTGATATTGGGTGCTTGAATGGGCGCTATCGGATGAACGTCGCACGCTCCAGGGTTCAACGGCGTCATATTGTCGCCACCGGCGTCACCGGCGACCCCACCGCGCCCGGCAGGCGCAGCGGCGGCGCGGTGAGCAGGAAGGTGGACTGCCGCTGGCCGCGCAGGGCCTGGGCCAGTTCCCCGAGGTACCACAGCTCCCCGAGCGGAATGCCCTGCTTGAACAGGCACAGTGCGTGCAGCGGCAGGCGCGCGCCGCACTCGTGCGGGCCGCCGGCGGGGATGTCCTCCACGCCGTAGTTGTCGGCGCACAGGGCGGCGATGCCGCTGTCGACGATCCACTGCAGCAGCCGCTCGTCGCGGCCGTCCAGCACGGCGCAGCGCGCGTCGCGCAGCGCCGGGTCGGGCTGGCCGGCCATGTCCAGCACCAGGTCGGCGAAGCCGGTGTAGAGGCACAGGATGTCGCCGGGCTGCACGTCCGCGCCCGAGGCGTCCAGCGCGCGCATGAACGGCTCGTACCCGATGCGCACGCGCGCAAGGCCGGCGATGGCCTTCAGGTCGAGCAGCACGCCGCGGCTTTGGATGGCCTTGCCCGCGAAGGCGTCGATGCCCAGGCGCAGCGCGCCCGTGGGGCGGCCCTGCGGGTCGCCGGGCCCCACGAGGTCGTCGCCCGCGCGAAAGCCGTTGTAGTACACGGCCTGCGGCCGGCCCGTGCCGTCCGCGTCGAACAGATGGCCCACGTGGGCGAAGCCGTCCCACTGCGTGGAGTACTGCGTGTGCAGCAGCACGGCGTCGTCGCACAGCACGTCCGTCTGGCCCAGGGCGGGGTCGCCGATCGGCAGGTTGAAGACCGGCCTGCCGTCGCGCACCGTGGGCTGCAGCCGGGGGGGATGGCGGCGCGGATTGAGCATGCTGCCGCCGGGCAGCGTGAGCGGCAGGCTCAGGCAGAAGCTGCGGCCCAGGCGCACGCTTTGCAGCGCGCGCAGCACGCAGGCGGGGGTGATGAGGTTGAGCCGGCCGAGCTGGTCGTCGGCGCCGAAGTCGCCCCAGTTCGACTGCGGCGGCCGGCGCGTCCAGCGCGGCCCTGCGGCTGCCGTCATGGCTCGCCGCTTTCGGACGCGGCGGCGGCCATGTCCCACAGGTCCTGGCCGATGGGGCGGCTGCGCTCCTCGAAGGCATGGGCGACCAGCCCCGCGACGCGGCCGATCAGCGTCAGCGCCTTGCCGAACTCGGGGTCCAGGCCCAGGTCGAGCAGCACCGCCGCCTTGCTGCCCGTGGCGTTCAGCGGCATGGGCCGCCCCATGGCGGCCGAGAGCGACTGCGCCAGGTGCTGCGCGAAGCGCAGGTGCCGGCCGTAGTAGCCCTCCTCCCGCGCGATGCGCAGCGCGCGCTCGGTGCGCGGGTCGCCATGCACATGGATGGGGTGGCCGAAGCCGGGGATCTTGCGCCGCTCGGCCCGGCTGCGCGCGACGGCGGCGTCCGCCAGCTGCCGCAGCTGCCCGTCGCCGGGGTCGTCCACGGCCTCCAGCGGGCGCATCGCCTCCTGCATGAAGCGGGCGCTGACCTCCACCGTGCCGAGGAAGCGGCTGCCCGCGCCCAGCAGGCCCGCCGCCACCGCGCCCTGCAGGGACTCGGGGGCGCCGTGCAGCGTCAGCCGCGTGGCCAGGGCGCTGGGCGTCAGGCCGTGGTCGATCGAGGCGACCAGCGAGTCGTTGACCATGCGCCGCAGGCGCGGGTCGGGGAAGCGGTCGAGGATCGCCAGGCAGAGCACGTCCACGAAGTCGTGCTTGCCCAGCAGGTCGCCGACCAGGTCGTGGCCGCGTATGCGGATGTGGTCGGCGTCGCCGCCGCCGATGTAGCTCTTGAACATGCCGTGCTCCTGCCCGGGTTTCAGCGCGCGCCGGCGCCCGCGTTCCTGACGATCTGCTCCCACCGGGGCACCTCGGCCTCGGCGAAGGCCTGGAAGGCGGCGTCGGACAGGCCCATGGGGTAGCTGCCGATCCTGGCCATGGCGGCCTTCACCTCCGGCGCCTCGGTGGCCTTGGCGATCTCGCGCGCCAGGCGGGCGACCACGGCGTCGGGCGTGCCGCGCGGCACGAAAATGCCCGACCAGCCTTCGAGCGCCGCGCCGGGGTAGCCCGCCTCGCCCACCGTGGGCACGTCCGGCAGCACGGCCAGCCGCGTCTTGCCGTTGATGGCCAGGGCCCGCAGGCGGCCGTTGGCCACGTACTGCACCACGCTTTCCGCGTAGCTGAAGGAAAGATCGACATTGCCGGCGAGCAGGTCCGTCATGGAGGATGCCGTGTTGTAAGGCACGTGCGTGAAGCTTACTTTGGTTGCCGCCTGAAATTGAGCCGATGCCAAATGGGTCTGCGTGCCGATGCCCGACGATGCGTAGGTAATGCGCCCGGGTGATTGACGGGCAGCCGCCAACAATTCCGCCAGGTTGTGCCATGGACGCGTTCCAGGTGTGACCAATACGGTGGATTGCCGGAATAGAGAGTGCACGGCACGCAAGTCGTGCGCCGGATTGATGCGCGCCTGTGGCTGCAGTGCCAGGTTGGCGGCTTGCGTGCCGTGCGTTCCATACAGCAGTGTGTAGCCGTCCGGGCGTGCGTGCGCCACTTGCTCAGTACCAATCATGCCCCCCGCGCCAGGCTTGTTCTCGACGATGACTGGCTGGCCCAGTGCATCGGAGAGATAGCGTGCGATCATGCGGCCTTGGTTGTCGGCGATGTTGCCGTTGCCGCTGAAGGGTACGACCAGGGTGATGGACCTGTTCGGATACTCTTGGGCTTGGGCTTGGGCTTGGGCTTGGGCTTTGGCTATGCCCAAGCACAGCAGCGAGGACGCGGCGAACGCCAGCGCTCTTTTGAATAATCTCCGTTTCGTCATGGTGTGCTCCTTTGGTGGTCGTATCAATAGGAATGCCGGCCTGCCGTGGCGCCCGCGTCCACGGGCAGGATGGCGCCGGTCACCCAGCCGGACTCGTCGCTCGCCAGGTAGCGGATCGCGTGGCCCACGTCCCAGCCGCTGCCCTCGGTCTGCAGGAACGAGCGCTTGCGGCGGATCTCGCGCACTTCCTCGCTCATGCCGCGCGCGTAGACCATGGGCGTGTGCACCATGCCCGGCGCCACGCAGTTCACGCGTATGCCCTGCGCGCCGTGGTGCGCGGCCATCGCCCGCGTCATGTTGACCACGGCGCCCTTGGAGGTGGGGTACAGCAGGCTGGGGTGCCCGCCGATCAGCCCCGCGACCGAGGCGACGTTGACGATCGCGCCCTTGCCCTGCGCCTGCATGTGCGGGATCGCGTGCCGCGCCATCAGCATCATCGAGGTGACGTTGATGCGCAGCGCCTGGTCCCAGGCCTGCAGGTCCAGATCGACCGCCGTGCCCTGCGGGCCGCCGATGCCGACGTTGTTGACCAGGATGTCCACGCGGCCCCAGCGCCGCGCGGCGTCCGCCACGGCGGCCCGGCAGTCCTCGTCGCGGCCCACGTCGCAGACGCTGACGGCCGCTTCGCCGCCTTCCTGCTGGATCATCTCCCGCGTTTTCCCGGCCCACTCCTCGACCGCGTCGATGAGCAGCACGCGCGCGCCGTCGCGCGCCAGCAGGATGGCGGCGGCGCGGCCGTTGCCGATGCCGTCGGCGCGCGAGCCCGCGCCCGTGACGATGGCGACGCGCCCCCGCAGGGAGCGGTCGAATGTGCGTTGCCCGGATTCCATGCCTGTCTCGCTTTCAGTGGATCGCGCGGGCCTGCCCCGCCCAGTAGCGCTCGCGCAGCGCCTTCTTGTCGAGCTTGCCCAGCGGCGTGAGGGGCAGGGCGTCGGCGAACTCCACGGTCTTGGGCGTGCAGACGCTGCCCTTGGCCTGGCGCACGAGGGCGCGGACTTCGTCCGTGCCGAGCGGCGCGCCCCCGCGCCTGACCACGACGGCCTTCACGGCCTCGCCCCAGCGCTCGTCGGGCACGCCGATGACCGCCACGGCCGCGACCGCAGGGTGCTGGGCGATCACGTCCTCCACTTCCTTGGGGTACACGTTGAACCCACCGGAGATGATCATGTCCTTGCGGCGGTCGACGAGGTGGTAGTACCCGTGCGCGTCGCGGCGCGCCATGTCGCCCGTGTGCAGCCAGCCGCCGCGCAGGGCCTGCGCGGTCAGTTCGGGCTGCTTCCAGTAGCCGTCCATGACCAGCGCGCTGCGCACGCACAGCTCGCCGACCCCGCCCTCGGGCACGGGCCGGTCGTTCTCGTCGAGCAGCGCGACCGTGACGCCGGGGTAGGGCATGCCGGCCGACGCCAGCGTGTCCACGTCCGTGCGGCAGTGATCCTCGGCGGTCAGGTGCAGGATGTTGCTCGGGCATTCCGTCTGGCCGTAGCTTTGCGAGAGCACGGGGCCGATGCGCGCGATCGCCTCGCGGATGCGCGCGGGCGCCATCGGCGAGGCGCCGTAGGACAGCAGCTCCAGCGACGAGAAGTCGGCCGTGGCGCAGCGCGGGTGGTCGAGCAGCTTGTAGATCATCGTGGGCACGAGGAAGGCCGAGCCGATGCGGTGCGCCTCGACGGCGTCGATGAAGCGCTCCGGATCGAACCCGCGCTGCAGCACGAAGGTGCCGCCCAGCGCCAGCGTGGGCACGATCATCGCGCCCGCGCCGTGGGAGATGGGCGTGGGGCACAGCACGCGCGTGCCCGGCCGCAGGCCCCGGGCCGCCATCAGCAGCACGGCCTGCATCCAGACCGAGCGGTTGGCGAGCATCACGCCCTTGGGCTTGCCCGTGGTGCCCCCGGTGTAGGCCAGGCGGATGATGTCCGTGCTGGCGGCGTGGGACACGAGCGCCTGCGGCTGTATGCGGCCGGCCAGCGCCCAGAAGTCGTCGAGCCCGTCGCATGCGCCGTGCGCGAACCAGTGCCGCACCGCGGGGCAGTGCGCGCGCAGGGCCTGCGCGCGCTCGTGGTGCGCGGCCTCGGAGATGAACACCGACGGCTCGGCGTCCTCCACGATGTAGGCATGGTCGTCGAACCCGCCCATGGCGTGCAGCGTCACCGACCGCAGCCCCAGCAGGTAGGCGGCCGCCATCACGATGAAGACCTCCACGCGGTTGCCGGACAGCTGCATCACGCCGTCGCCGCGCTGCAGCCCGAGCGCGCGCAGCGCCGCCATGGCCTGGCCGATGCGCACGCCCAGCTCGGCGTACGTGAGGCGCGTGTCGCCGTCGACGAAGGCCACGCGGCCCGGAAAGCGCCCGATGGCCGAGATGATCATCGCGCCGATGCTGCCCCCCTCGTGGGCCGCTGCCGCCAATGAGGAAACCGGTTGCGTCATTGCTTGGGCACTCCCGCTGCGGCGACCGCGAGCTTCCAGCTGGCCAGCTCGCGGCGGATGAACTTCCCGAACTCCTCGGGCGTTCCGCCCTGCAGTTCGCTGCCCGTCTCCGCGGCGCGCGAGACGACCTCCTGCGAGCGCAGGGCCTGGTTCCCCGCGGAATTGAGCGCCTGCACGATGGGCGCGGGTGTGCCCTTGGGAACGAGGAAGCCGCCCCACGCGGCGACGTTGTAGCCCTTGACCCCTTCGGCATCGATGGTGGGCAGCTGGGGCAGCGCGGGCGAGCGTTCGAGCCCGCTGACGGCCAGCGCGCGCAGCCGGCCCGCGCGGATGAAGGCCGCCGAGGCCGAGATCGTGTCGATCATGAAGTCCACCTGGCCCGACATCAGGTCGGTCAGCGCCGGGGAGCTGCCCTTGTAGGGCACGTGCAGCGCATCGATGCCGGCCTGCCGGCAAAAGAGCGCGCCCGCAAGGTGCTGCGTGCTGCCCGGGCCGGCCGAGGCGTAGCTGAGCGTGCCCGGCCTGGACTGGGCGAGCCGGATGAGCTCGCCCGTGGAGCCCGCGCCCAGGTCGTTGCGCGTCAGCAGCACGAGCAGCGTGCGGCTGACGTAGAGCACCGGCTCGAAATCCTCCACCGGGTCGTAGGGCAGCTTGGCGAAGACGTTCGGGTTGATGCCGTGGATGGTGCTGGTCGTATAGAACAGCGTGTAGCCGTCGGGCGCGCTGCGCGCCACCGCCTCGGCCGCGATGTTGCCCGAGGCGCCCGGCTTGTTCTCCACGACGATGGGCTGGCGCAGGAACTCGGCCATCTTCTGCGCGACCAGGCGCGCCGAATTGTCCGTGGCGCCGCCTGGCGGAAAGCCCAGGACCAGGCGCACCGGCCGCTGCGGGTAGCCCGCCGCCTGGGCCCCCGCCAGGGCGGGAAGGCCGCACGCGGCGGCCAGCAGCAGGGTGCGGCGCGACAGGGGCGCCAGGGCGCCGTGCGATCCGGCGCCGCCATGGCACCGATCGCTGCGGTAGGAAAAGTGATGCATGCACTGGTCTCCTGTGAATCGATTCATTAATGGTATTTAATGAATCGATTCATTGAATCGGGGTTTACGCGGAGAATCGTGCGGACCGCGGGCCGCTCTGTGCTGAAATGCAGGCCTTTGCACGAGACGGCCCCGCTTTGTTTGTATGCAGGACAAGAAGATTCGAATCCAGGACGTGGCCGCGATGGCCGGCGTTTCCGTGGGCAGCGCCTCGCGCGTGCTGAACCGCGCGGCCAACGTCTCGGCCGAGGTGCGCGAGAAGGTGGAGCAGGCGATGGCGGCGCTGCAGTACCAGCCCAGCCACACGGCGCGCGCGCTGCGCTCGCGCAGCAGCCGCACCATCGGGTGCATGTTCTCCGACGTGACCAACCCGCTGTATGCGCGCGCGTTCCGCGCACTGGAGGAGAGCTTCCGGGCCGACGGCTACATGCTGCTGCTGGCCCACGGATTGAACGATGCCGAGCGCGAACTGGAGAGCCTGCGCACCTTCCAGGCGCGCGGCATGGACGGCGTGATCTGCGCCCCGGGGCACGAGCACGACCCGGCGCTCATTGCGCTGATGAACGCGATGTCGATGCCCATCGTGCTCTACGACCGGGAGATGCCCGGCACCCGCGCCGACGCGCTGCTGTTCGACCACGTCAGCGGAATGAAGAACGCCTGCGCGCGGCTGTTCGCGCTGGGGCACCGGCGCATCGCGCTCGCCCTGTGGAGCGCGGGCAGCCGGCCCGTGCGCAAGCGCATCGAGGGCTACAAGGCGGCGTACCGCGCGGCGGGGATGAAGCCGCCGCCGGACCTCATCCTGCGCCAGCCGACGCCGACGAGCTCCGTCCACGACGATCTGCTGCGCCTGCTCGACGGCCCCGAGCCGCCGACCGCGCTGATCGCCCAGGGCACCCACATCCTGGTGAGCGCCCTGCGCGCCGTGGCGCGCACGGGGCGCCGGATTCCCCAGGACTTCTCCGTCGTGAGCATCGGCGAGAGCGATTTCGCTCAGACGCACGAGCCTGCCATCACGGTGCTGCGCACCGACGCTGAGCTGGTCGCGACACAGGCCAAGAAACTGTTGCTTGAGCGACTGCCGGGCGGAGCGGGTATTGCCGCGCCTCCTTGCTCGGTGGTGATTCCGTACGAGTTGGTGGAGCGAGGTTCAACGGGGATATGTCTTGCGGCGAGTGGTTTGGGCACGCTCTCCCGGCGATGTTGACATGGACGCGTAGCGATTCGGCGCTTACCTGACAACAGAAGTGGGGACTTTCTCCGGCCCAGGTTGTGGAACGTGTCCCCGCCGCAGCATCTGCCTGTAGGTGAATTGTTGTCAGTTCGTTCGGATGTCCTGCGCGCGAATGATGGCGCCCAGGCTCGTGGTGTCGGCCTTGATGCGGCGGGCCAGCCCCTCGGGCGAGGAGCCCACGGCCTGCCAGCCCTGCTGGAACAGTTGCGCGCGCATCTCGGGCGTGCGCACGATGGCGCCCAGCACCTCGGCCAGCCTGGCCACGTGCGCCGCCGGCATGCTGGCGGGAGCCACCACGGCGTTCCATATCTCGAGGTTGAAGTTCTTCACGCCCGCATCGGCCAGGCTGGGCAGCCCGGGCATCAGGGGGCTGCGCCCGCTGCTGGTGACGCCGATGCCGCGCAGCTTGCCGGCGGCGATCTGGGTCTGGGCCAGCGCCGGCGGCAGCATCGACAGCTGCAGCTCGCCGCGCACCAGGCCGCTGAAGACCTGGGCGTAGCCGGGGTAGGGCACGTGGACCGGAGCGATGCCGGTGCGCGCCTTCAGCAGCTCCATGCCCAGGTGGCCCACGGTGCCGACGCCGGGCGAGCCGTAGCTCCAGCTGTTGCCGGCCTGGCGCGCGGCGTCCAGGAAGGCGCGCGCGTCGGCGCCCGGCGCGTTCACGGGCGCCACCAGCACCAGCGGCGCCACGCCGATCAGGCTGATGGGCGCGAAGTCGGTCGCCGGGTCGTAGCGCAGCGCGGGGTTGAGCAGCCTGGCGATGGTCAGGTTGCCGTTGATCATCAGGCCGATGGTGTCGCCATCGCGCGCCTTGGCCACCGCGTCGGCGCCGATGTTGCCGCCGGCGCCCACCTTGTTCTCGACGATCACGGGCTGGCCCAGCGCCTTGGCCAGCGGATCGGCCAGGGCGCGCGCCGTCAGGTCGGGCGAGGAGCCGGCCGGAAAGCCCACGATCATGTGCAGGGGCCGGTCGGGCCAGGCGGCGGCCGACTGGGCGCGTGCCTGCGGCAGCACGGCCAGGCCGGCCAGCAGGGCGGCGCCGGCCAGGGCGGCGCGGCGGCGGAGGGTGCGATGGGTCATGGTGTCGATCGGGCGATGACTATGAAATATGTAGCTGCTCGCGCTTGCTTCACGCGGGCCAAGGGCCGATTTGATGCAAAAAAGCCCTGCCACCATGATAGCGGCAGGGCTGCGGGTCTGGGCGACCGGGCGAGATTCAGGCGTACTCGGCCAGCGCGGTCTTCATCTTCTTCATGGCCGCCACCTCGATCTGGCGGATGCGCTCGGCGCTGACGCCGTACTCGGCCGCCAGCTCGTGCAGCGTCATGCCGCCCGAGCCGTCGTCGTTGACGTTCAGCCAGCGCTCGGTGACGATGCGGCGGCTGCGCTCGTCCAGGCCCTTGAGCGCGCTGGCGATGCCGTCGGTGGCCAGGCGGTCGCGCTCGGCCGATTCGAGCATGGCGGTGGGCTCGTGCCGGTCGTCGGACAGGTAGGCGATCGGGCCGAAGGCGTGCTCGCCGTCGCCGTCGGCCGGCGTCGGGTCCAGCAGCACGTCGCCGCCGGACAGGCGCGTTTCCATCTCGCGCACCTCATTGGGCTTGACGTTCAGCTCGCGCGCCACCACGTCCACCTGCGCCGCGGTCAGCGCGTCGCGGTGGGTGATCTCGTCGGCCGCGTCCTCGGTCTTGAAGCCCTGCTTCATCGAGCGCAGGTTGAAGAACAGCTTGCGCTGCGCCTTGGTGGTGGCCACCTTGACCAGGCGCCAGTTCTTCAGGATGTATTCGTGGATCTCGGCCTTGATCCAGTGCAGCGCGTAGCTGACCAGGCGCACGCCCTGGTCGGGGTCGAAGCGCTTGACGGCCTTCATCAGGCCCACGTTGCCCTCCTGAATCAGGTCGCCGTGCGGCAGGCCGTAGCCCAGGTACTGGCGCGACACCGACACCACCAGCCGCAGGTGCGACAGCACCAGCCGGCCGGCGGCCTCCAGGTTGCCGTCCTCGCGCAGCTGGCGCGCGTAGCGTTGCTCCTCCTCGGGGGTGAGCAGCGGCAGGCGGTTGACGGCGGTGATGTAGGCGTCCAGATTGCCCAGCGGGGGCACCATCGCCCACGGATTCGCCAGGGCGACGGCGGTTGCTGGTGCGCTCTTGTCCAGTGAGGTCATCCTTGAATGTCCTTTCATCCCAGTTGGGAATTTTAGCACTCGCTTGAGTTGAGTGCTAAGACCGGGCGCCCCGTCCATAGTTCCGTCCATGCGGCCGCGCCGGGCGGGATCGAGGGCCACCGCCTAAAATAATGCCCTTCGCCTGCCATGACCAAGAAACCCCCACCGATTTCCGCCGCCCCCGCCAGCTACGGCGACGCCGTGCAGCAGCTCGAGCAGCTGCTGGCGCAACTGGAATCCGGCCAGCTGCCGCTGGAGGACCTGCTGGGCCAGTACCAGCGCGGCGCCGAGCTGCTGCGCTACTGCCGCGAGCGCCTGCAGGCGCTGGAGGAGCAGGTCAAGGTGCTGGACGAGCAGGGCGCCGTGCATGGGCTCGATGCCTGACATGGCGGTGCTGGATTTTTCAGCCTGGGCGCAGGCCCGGCGGCAACGTGTCGAGGCCGCGCTGGCCGACTGGGTGCCGCCCGACGCGCCGGCCGGCCTGGGCGCGGCCATGCGCTACGCCGTGCTGGGCGGCGGCAAGCGCCTGCGCGCGCTGCTGGTGCTGGCCGCCAGCGAGGCGGTGCATGGCAACCCGGACGCGGCCCTGCGCGCCGCCTGCGCGGTGGAGCTGATCCACGCCTATTCGCTGGTGCACGACGACCTGCCCTGCATGGACGACGACGTGCTGCGCCGGGGCAAGCCCACGGTGCACGTCAAGTTCGGCGAGGCCCAGGCCTTGCTGGCGGGCGACGCGCTGCAGGCGCTGGCCTTCGAATGTCTGCTGCCCGAGGGGCCGGCCGTGCCCGCGGCCATGCAGGCCGCCCTGGCGCGCCTGCTGGCACGCGCCGCGGGCGCGCAGGGCGGCGATGGTCTCGCGCGCCGCGAGCAGCCGCTGCACCATGAGTTGCTCCGTGCCGTGACTGGCCGTACACAGGAAGCAACCGCCCACCACACCGGCCCAGAAGGTGTAGGGTTGCGAGAACCACGACAGAGTCGGAGCGAAAGAGAAATCGAAGAGCCGGAACTTGTCCGCCGCGGACGCCAGCGTATAGACCTGCGCCCAGCCGTGCGGCAGTTTGTTCAGGATGGTGAAAAGACTCAGCACGGCGCCCGAGACGTAAAGCGTCATCTGCACGACGTCGGTCCAGATCACCGCGGTCATGCCGCCCTCGAAGGTGTAGAAGAGCGTCAACGCGACGATCACCACGATGGCCCATAGGGGATCGAGCCCGAGCACGATGGACACCACGATGGAAATGGCGAACACGCGCGCGCCCGCCGCGAGCGTCATCCGGTTCAGGCCCTGATGCGCACGAAGCGGGGCGACGACCGCGGGGTTGAGGACGACCGCGCGGTGGAACTCGGCGATCGGGGTCGCGAGGTACTGGGGACAGCACAGCGGCTCGCGGATCTCCGCGCCGAGGACGGCATAGAAGGAGAGCGTCGTCCCCTTGTCGTCGCCGACGAAGTCCACTTGCAGATCGCCCTCCATCCCCTCGGCCGCCGCGACGAGCGCTTCCGCCGCCCGGTCCTCGACCTCGCTAAGCCGCTGGTCGGCGGCGCCGGCATTGCCCTGCGTCGCCGCGAGATCGGTTTCCAGCTTCGCGAGACGCTGTTTGAGCTCATGCACCTCGTCCGCCACCATCAGCGCCGCCATGACGTGCAGGCGCATGTCGCCGATCTCGCCGAAGGCGGACCGCAACTCGCCGATCCGCGCATCGATG
>OFJB01000751.1_pt1 | contig 14539 bp, 14 predicted proteins | sample 1775081 | NCBI WGS metagenome assembly OFJB01 (sample SAMN08195771, study PRJEB24354) | sludge metagenome | isolation source: initial sludge from phenol fed wastewater aerobic bioreactor | place: India: Nagpur | collected 2016-06-05 | reverse complement strand
GGAGCACGTCGAGTGCGTCGCGTACCTCGCCGAGCGGCGCCGGCCCGGCCAGGACGAACACCGTGCCGCGACCCACCCACCCGAGGGCGCCGACGCGGCCCACGAGATCCTCGTCGACCTCGTCGCGCAGCAGGGCGTCGACGACCAGGGCCTCGAGCCGGGCATCCCAGGCGCCGCGAGCCTCGGCCGCCCGGGCGTAGACCTCGGCAGCGGAGAACGCGACCTCGCGCGAGTACTTCAGTGCGGCCAGCCGCAGCGCCGGCTGGTCGGCGTCGACCGCGAGCCGCTCGATCGCCGACTCCACGACGTCGACCGTCGTCCGGACCAGGTCGACGGTCTGCTCCAGCGAGATGCTGCGCGCCAGCTCGCGCGGCGCGGCGCCGAACACCTCCGCCGTGAGCGCGGGAGCCTGCCCGGAGGACCCGTACCACTCGATGAACGCCGCGATGCCCGTCTGCGCGATCAACGACACCCAGGACCGCTCCTGCGGGCCCAGGTCGCGGTACCACGGGAAGGTGGTCTCCATCCGACGCGTCGCCTCGGTCGCGAGGTCGCCACTGGCACGGGTGAGCTCGGCGATCCCGGGCCGGGTCGCGGAATCGCGGCCCGCGTCGGAGGCGGGCACGTGGCTAGACGGCAGTGCCGACGAGGCGGCCGACCGCGTACGTGACCAGCGCGGCGCCGGCGCCCCAGGCGAGCTGGCGCACGGCGGAGAACACCACGCCCCGACCGGACAGTCGGCCCACGAGCCCGCCGACCACGAGGAGAGCGACCACCGCCGCGATCACCGCGATGGCGAACGGCGCCATGGTGGACGCGTCCGGGGCGCGGAAGAACAGGTAGGGGACGACAGGGACCGAGGCTCCGACCGCGAACGCCACGAAGCTGGACGTCGCCGCGCCGACCGGCGAGCCGAGGGCGTCCGGGTCGAGTCCCAGCTCCTCGCGCGCCAGGGTGTCCAGTGCCGAGTCGGGATTGGCCATGAGCTGGGCCGCGGTCGCCTGTGCCGCCGCGCGGTCGAGCCCCTTCGCCCGGTAGATCAGCTCGAGCTCACGCTGCTCCTCCTCGGGCTTCTCCCGAAGCTCAGCGGCCTCCAGCTCGATCTCCCGCCGGAAGAGGTCGCGCTGGCTCGCCATGCTCACGTACTCGCCGGCCGCCATGCTGAACGCTCCGGCCAGCAAGCCGGCCAGGCCGGCGAACAGGACGGTCGAGTTCGCCGGGGCGGCACCGGCGAAACCCATGACCAGCGCGGTGTTCGAGACCAGTCCGTCGCTGACGCCGAACACCGCCGCCCTCGCCGTCCCCGACCTGTCGACGCGGTGCCACGGCTCGGCCCCGGGGGGCGTGGGCCGGCGGACGACCGGCGTCCGGGCCTCGGGGTCGGAGAGCGCCGACCGCATCTGGGCGAACACCTCCAGGTGCTCGCGCTCGTCGTCGGACATCGAGGCCGGCGCCTCCGGTTCGGCGTCGTAGACGCCGGCGTCCGCGCTCTCGGCCTGCTCGAGGTCGCGCAGCACGTCGACGAAACCGGCTCCGCGCGCGCGTGCTACCAGCGCCGCATTGGTCGGGTCGAGCTGCGTCGGGGCCGGGGGGACCGGGACGCCGTTGGCCGTCAGCTTGTCGATCCAGTGCGCCGCGTGCTCGTCCTCGATGTCGGCGAGCTCCAGGAGCGCTTCGCGCCGCTCACCGTCGACCGTGTCCGCGAGCGCTCGGTACAGGAGCGAGGCGTTCCGCTCTGCTTCGAGGTAGGACAGGAACCGCCGGGGATCCGCGGCCATCGGTCAGCCGCTTCCCTCGGTGTTGCCGGCGTCGGCCGCAGACGGGTCGTCGAGGCGGTACCGGTCGATCGCCTCGCGCAGTCGCGAGGCGTCGAACTGTCCCGCAGCGGCGAGCCGCGCGAGCGTCTGGACCGTGATCGACTCCGCGTCGACGAGGAAGTGCCGACGAAGCGCGCCGCGCGTGTCGGACATGCCCCAGCCGTCGGTTCCGAGGGAGACGAAGTCGCCAGGGACCCACTCGCGGATCTGGTCCTGCACGGCGCGCAGGTAGTCCGAGACAGCGACGACGGGACCGGGCATCGGCGCGAGTCGCTCGGTCACGTAGGCCGTGCGCTGCTCACCATCCGGGTTGAGCAGGTTGTGCCGGTCGGCGGCCAGGCCGTCTCGGCGCAGCTCGTTCCAGGAGGTCACCGACCACACGTCGGCAGCCACGCCCCACTCGTCCCGGAGCAGCTCCTGCGCCCGAAGCGCCCAGTTGACGCCGACACCGCTGGCCAGCAGCTGCGCGCGCGGCGCGTCGCCGAGATCCGGTGCCGTGGCGACGAGGTGCATGCCGCGCAGGATGCCGTCGACGTCGACGCCCTCCGGCTCGGCCGGCTGCGGGTACGGCTCGTTGTACATCGTCAGGTAGTAGAAGACGTTCTCCGGCGCCTCGCCGTACATCCGGCGCAAGCCGTCCTTGACGATGTGGCCGATCTCGTAGCCGAACGCCGGGTCGTACGCGACGACCGCCGGGTTGGTGGCGGCGAGGAGGTGCGAGTGACCGTCCTCGTGCTGGAGCCCCTCGCCGTTCAGCGTCGTCCGGCCCGCCGTCGCACCGAGCACGAACCCGCGCGCCATCTGGTCCATGGCGGCCCAGAACGCGTCGCCGGTCCGCTGGAAACCGAACATCGAGTAGAAGATGTAGATCGGGATCATCGGCTCGCCGTGCGTGGAGTACGACGTGCCGACGGCCGTGAACGAGGCGACCGAACCCGCCTCGTTGATCCCCTCGTGGAGGATCTGGCCCGCCTGCGACTCCTTGTAGCTGAGCATGAGATCGCGGTCGACCGACAGGTACTGCTGGCCGTGCGGGGAGTAGATCTTCGCCGTCGGGAACAAGGAGTCCATCCCGAAGGTGCGGGCCTCGTCAGGGATGATCGGGACGAACCGCGCCCCGATCTCCGGGTCCTTCATGAGGTCCTTGAGCAGCCGGACGAACGCCATCGTCGTGGCGACCGCCTGCTTGCCGGACCCACGCGTGACCGCAGAGTAGGCCTCGTCGCCGGGGAGCTTGAGCGCCGGGGCCGAGGACCGGCGGGTCGGGTACGAGCCGCCGAGCTCGCGACGCAGGTGCATCATGTACTCGATCGCCTCGTCCTGTGGGCCCGGGTGGTAGTACGGCGGCAGGTACGGGTTCTCCTCGAGCTGGGCGTCCGTGATGGGGATGTGGATCGTGTCGCGGAACGCCTTGAGGTCGTCCAGCGTGAGCTTCTTCATCTGGGGCGTGGAGTTGCGGCCCTCGAAGTGGGAGCCGAGCGTCCAGCCCTTGATGGTCTTCGCCAGGACGACGGTCGGCTGGCCCTTCGTGCTGGTCGCGGCCTCGTAGGCGGCGTACATCTTGCGGTAGTCGTGACCGCCGCGCTGCAGCCCCCAGATCTCCTCGTCGGTCCAGGCCTCGACGAGCCGCGCCGTCTGCGGGTCACGGCCGAAGAAGTGCTCGCGGACGAACGCGCCGTCCTCGCTCTTGTACGTCTGGTAGTCGCCGTCCGGGGTGTTGTTCATCAGGTTGACGAGTGCGCCGTCGCGGTCGCGAGCCAGCAGCTCGTCCCACTTGCGACCCCAGACGACCTTGATGACGTTCCAGCCGGCGCCGCGGAACAGGCTCTCCAGCTCCTGGATGATCTTCCCGTTGCCGCGGACCGGGCCGTCCAGCCGCTGCAGGTTGCAGTTGACGACGAACGTCAGGTTGTCGAGCTCCTCCCGTGCGGCCAGGGCGAGCGCGCCCACCGCCTCGACCTCGTCGGTCTCGCCGTCGCCGAGGAACGCCCACACGTGCTGGTCGGAGGTGTCCTTGATGCCGCGGTGGTGCAGGTACTTGTTGAACCGCGCCTGGTAGATGGCGTTGAGAGGTCCCAGGCCCATCGACACGGTGGGGAACTGCCAGAACCACGGCATCAGGCGCGGGTGCGGGTAGGACGGGAGGCCCCCGCCCGCGTGCGAGACCTCCTGGCGGAAGCCGTCCAGCTGGTGCTCGGTCAGCCGGCCCTCGACGAAGGCGCGGGCGTACATGCCCGGCGAGGCGTGCCCCTGGAAGTAGACCTGGTCGCCGCCGCCGGGGTGGTCCGGGCCGCGGAAGAAGTGGTTGAACCCGACCTCGTAGAGCGTCGCGGACGACGCGTAGCTCGAGATGTGACCGCCGACCGAGATGCCCGGACGCTGTGCGCGGTGGACCATGATCGCGGCGTTCCACCGGATGATCTGCCGGATCCGCTTCTCCAGCCGCTCGTTGCCGGGGAAGGTCGGCTCGCGCTCGGGCGGGATCGTGTTGATGTAGTCCGTGCTGCGCAGGCTCGGTACTCCGACGTTGCGCTCAGCGGCCCGGCGAAGGAGGGACAGCATCAGGTAGCGCGCGCGGTACGCGCCCTCGTTCGCCAGCACCTGGTCGAACGACTCGACCCATTCCGCGGTCTCGTCTGGGTTGACGTCGACGTACTGGGTTGGCAGTCCGCCGGCGAGGAGTGGGTTCCGGTCGGGTCCGATCGTCACGGCATGTCCTTCGATGCGGCCGTGCGGGCGGGATCACCGTCGTCACGGCGGGGCTGGTCTCGTGGTGTGCCCATCCTTGCCCATGCCTAGGAGGTTGTCGTCCATCGCCCCCGAATCGGCCCCGGTGCTTGCGCTGGGGCCCTCGGTCCGGTGGACTACCGCCCACGGGTCGAACGTCGACCCGTCGGGGCAGCCGCCCCGCGTACGAGACGAGGAGTCGTCGTGACCGCCCCAGGCCAGGACGAGGCCCACGCACGGGCCGCCCGGCTCGGGCTCACGCCCGGCATGACCGTGCAGGAGCTGGGCTACGACGAGGACGTCGATGCGCTGCTTCGAGACGGGATCGAGGAGATCGTCGGCAGCGAGATGGTCGACGAGGACCACGAGGACGTCGTCGATGTCGTCCTCATGTGGTGGCGCGAGGACGACGGCGACCTTGCCGACGGACTCCTCGACGCGATCGGGCCGCTGACCGACCAGGGCGTCGTCTGGCTGATGACGCCGAAGCCGGGTCGGCCCGGGCACATCGACGCCGAGGACATCGCTGACGCCGCACCCACTGCCGGCCTGCAGCAGACGAGCACTATCAGCGCGGGTGCGCAGTGGCAGGGGACTCGGCTCGTGGCTCCCCGAGCCAAGCGGTAGCGTCCGGGGACCAGCCCCGTACGAAGGAGTCCCATGGCAGTCGAGATCGGCCAGCCCGCCCCCGAGTTCACTCTCCCCAGCCAGTACGGCGAGCAGGTCTCGCTGTCCGACTACCGCGGCAGCAAGAACGTGCTCGTGATGTTCTACCCGTTCGCCTTCACCGGCGTGTGCACCGGCGAGCTGTGCACCATCCGCGACCGTTACACCGACTTCGTCAACGACGACACCGTGGTGCTGAGCATCTCGTGTGACAGCACCCACACGCTGAAGGTGTTCGCTGCGCAGGAGGGCCTGACCCACCCGATGCTGAGCGACTTCTGGCCGCACGGCGAGGTGTCCCGCGCGTACGGCGTGTTCTTGGAGGACAAGGGGTTCTCGACGCGCGGCAGCTTCGTCATCGACAAGGAGGGCATCGTCCGCTGGGCCGTCGTCAACGGTCCGGGCGAGGCCCGCAGTGCTGACGACTACGCGGCGGCGCTCGCGGCGCTCTAGCGAGCTCCGGGCAGCGTTCTTCGAAGGCCGGTGCGTCCTGTGTGGACGCGCCGGCCTTCGGTCGTCACGAGGAGGGAATGCCGGTGGCGGCGCGGTCGAACAGGGACTTCGTGCTGGCGCCGAACAGCGTCACGGCCACGACGATGACGACCGCGATGCCCGCGATGATGATGGCGTACTCGGCGGACGTCGCGCCCCGGTCCCGACGGTCATGTCCTCGTGCCCATGGGCGGGCGTCGCCTGTCATCGACGCGACCCAGAGATGGGCGGCCGCGATCATGCGGTTCATGGGACCTCCCGACCTGCGCGAGCCCGGTTCGTCGTGGTCCGACTCAGGGCAGATGCTGCCAGCCTCGGCGCGTGCCGCGCTCACGATCTGCTCTCGCATTCCTCACGATTCGGTCACGACCGCTCGGTCTGCACTGCTTCGCGTCCAGCTTGCCGACTCGGGATCTGGACGTTCCTCGATGACTCGACACACGAGCTCGCCGGACAGAGCGCCCAGATGGTCCCGCTGCCGGACCTCCTGGGCCGCTGAGCCTGTGTCCGCTACCGTGCGGACATGACGACCACCGGCCCCGCACCCGCGCCCTGGCAGACCCCACGATCGAGCCGCTGACGAGCACCGAGGCGACCGCGGACGTGACGGCTCCCGTCCGCAACGGCTTCCAGAGCTCCGTGCCGTTCTAGTCCGACCTGAGGTTTGACCCAGCCCGCGGGTGGGTACGCGTTCGACCGCGTCCATCCCCCGTGACGCGCGGCGCCCCCTCCGGCCACATGGTCGGAGGGGGCGCTGCGCGCGGGGGCGTGCTAGGGCGCGTTCACGCAGCCGTACACGTCCTCGCTCCAGTTGTTGGTGCCGGAGACGCCGAACGCCTCCTGGCACAGGGCGACGGCCTGCGACAGGCCGTTCGGCGCGTACACGTTGTCGTAGAGCGTGTAGCTGAACGGAGCACCGGAACAGGGAGCCGATGCCCATGCATCGGCGAACGCCGGGAGGCTCCACCCTCCGTTGAAGTTGATCCACGCGGTCGGGTACGGGTATGTCTGCAGCAGCACGCAGCCCGCTGACGGGTACCCGCCGCCGTCACCGCTCGCTTCGTAGGCCCAGGTGATGGACCGGGTGCAGACGGGGCCGCCCTTTCCGTCGTTGGCCCATTCCTCCCACGAACCGGTCCATTCGGTCCAGCCCGCCGTGGCGTCGTCAGAACTGGTGGTCGGGCACGGGGCGTCGGCCGAGGGGCGGCCGACGGCCTGGTACCAGATGATCGGGGTGTCCGCCGATGCGGACGGCGCGACAAGCACCGTACCTCCCGCGGCGAGAACGGCCGCCGCCGCGGCGGCCAAGACATGACGTAGCCTCATAGATTCCTCCCGTTTTGACCTCGGTGGGTTTCTCCTGTAGTGATGTCGGTGGGCGAAACCTACTGACTCCTGGTCAATCGCGGAAGGCTCTCGCCCGAGAGGATTGCGTCACCCGTTTCGGTTGGACGAGCGCTTCGTCGCGTCACTCGCGGACAGTGATCTCGTCCACCAGGTCCGCGGCGATCGCGTACTCCCATGGCGCCGAGCGTTCGCCCGGCCGAGCCACTGCCCTCCGGACCGCGCCGAGCCACCCGTCGACGCGAGTCGGGCACGCGATCGTCCACTCGGCGCGCCGTTCCACCACGGTCAAGCGCGCGACGCCGTCGCTGTGGGGGAGGTGCTCGGACCGTCGGTACTCGACGAGCACGGCCCGTGCATCGGGGAACACGACGGTGGACGAACTGGTACGGACGGTGACGGTGGGCATGGTCGGGGCTCCCGTGGTGCTGTGGCCTCGACCAACGGGGTCGCCGCGACTCCGCCGGAATGAGTGTACACACGTTCGATCACGGGAGCGCGGTCGAACGTCGGTCGGGACTGGAGGTGTGGCGCAGCACGGTCGAACCATGTTGCGCGGGAACGACTTTCGAGTGGGCCCAGACGGGCTCGAACCGCCGACTTCCTCCTTGTAAGGGAGGCGCTCTAGCCAACTGAGCTATGGGCCCCGTGCGCAGGGAGGCTACCGGCTCGGAACGCTCGTCTGTGCACCCGGGACGGTGATCTCCACGCGTAGGCCACCGGACGGGCTGTCCCCGAGGGTCAGCGTGCCGCCGGTCGACGAGACGACGGCCGCGACGATGCTCATCCCGAGACCGAACCCAGCGACCGACCCGGCCGGGCGGGCGAACCGCTCGACGACCCGATTCCGGTCAGCGCTGGGTATCCCAGGGCCGGCGTCGTCCACGACCAGCCGGACCTGTCCACCGTCCACGGACAGGCGGACGTCGACCGGCGACCCGGCCGGGGTGTGCCGCTCGACGTTCTGGGCCAGGTTCGCGACGACCTGCAGCCACGCGTCGGAGTCCGCGCGGACCTGCGCGGGGACTGTCGCGATCGTGAGCGGGCGACCGCCGAGGGCATCCAGGTCGGTGAAGCCGTCGCGGACGATCGGCTCGAGGTCGATCACGTCGCGCGCGTCCGCAGACGCCGACACGGATGCGCGTGCCTCGACCCGCTCGAGGGCCAGCAGTTGGGTGACCAGACGCTCCAGGCGGCCGGACTCCGCCAGGATCCGGGCCAGGGCCCGCGTCTCCACCTCGCTGCGCGGCACGTCGGCCGCCGCGAGGACCTCGGCGTACCCGCGGATGACGGTGAGCGGAGTGCGAATCTCGTGCGACGCATCGGAGACGAACCGGCGAAGCTGCTCCTGGGCGTCCGCGACCTGGGTGATCGAGGTCGACAGCGAGTCGATCATCGCGTTGACGGCCGAGGCGAGGTCGCCCAGCTCGGTGCCCGCGGGAGCGGGAGCGACCCGTTGGGTGAGGTCGCCCGCGGCGACGGCGCCGGTCACCTCGACCATGTCCGCCATCGGGCGGAACGCGCGGCGTACGAACAGCCACGCGGCGACGGCGCCGAGCAGGGCCACCAGGGCGGCGCTGGAGACGATGCCCCGTGTCAGGCGTGCCCGCTCGGCCTCGAGCGCAGTGAGGGGAGTCGCGGCGACGATGAGCGCTCCGTTCGGGCGCGCCTGACGGGCGAAGACCCGCTGGTCAGGCTCCCCGGGCACGGTGATCGGCCCGACGGAGGCGGCGGCGAGGTCGGTGGCGCTCAGGGTCGGGAAGGGCACCTGCTCGGCGGTCGTCCCGGCGTGCCGGAGCACCGTGAGGACGCCGTTCCGTGCGGCGACCCGGCCGATCCCGATCGCCACCTCCTCGTCATCGGCGGCCGATGTGGAGCGCGTCGCCAACGCCCGGACGCGGGTGTCGGTCAGCGCCGCCGACAGCGACCGATCCACGGTCGAGAGCTGGATCCGTGCGGCGACGAGGTAGATCCCCACCCCGACCAGAAGCACGGAGATCGCGATCAGGGCCGCGGTCAGCAGCGTGATGCGCCACCGCAGGCTCACGACGGCACGTCCGGCGGCTGGAGGACGTACCCCACGCCGCGGACGGTCCGGACGGCGACGGCGCCAGCGAGCTTGCGTCGCAGGTACGACACGTAGGTCTCGACGACCGTGGTCGGCGAGTCCGGTGGCAGCCCCCACACCTGCGCCAGCAGCTGCCCCCGGCCGACCACGCGGCCGGCATCGCGCATGAGGGCGGCCAGCAGACGGAACTCCGTCGGCGACAGGTCGACCGGATCGTGCCGCACGGTGACCACATGCGCCGCCTCGTCGAGCCGGACGTCGCCCACGCGCAGCGGGCCGACGTCCGGCGGCGACGTCCGACGGAGCACCGCGCGAACGCGGAGAGCGAGCTCCTCGATCCCGAATGGCTTGCGGATGAAGTCGTCGGCACCGAGCTCGAAGCCACGGCGCACGTCGTCACGGTCCTCCCGAGCCGTGACGATGATGACGGGGGTCGCATCGCCCGCCTCCCGCATGCGCGACAGGACTTCGAAGCCGTCGACGTTCGGCATGTTCACGTCGAGAACGACGAGGTCGATCGCGTGCTCGCGGAGCAGTCGCAGGGCCTCCATCCCGTGGTGAGCGCGCATGGTGCTGTAGCCCGCGAGGCTGAGGGCATCGCACACGAGGTCGCTGATCGCGTCCTCGTCGTCGACGGCCAGGATCGTCGCGGGCACTCGGTACCTCCTCCGGCGCGCCGCCGTCTCGGCGGAGCGCCGTCCCATTCTCCGACGACCGAACCCGGTCAGCCGGAGTGCGCGGCCCGGCGCGCCGTCAGCGCGGCGTCCAGCGCAGCGGACTGCGAGGACGTCAGCGTTCCGGCGGACACCAGGTCGGCCATCGCGGCGTCGATGACCGACGCCCGATCGATCACCTCGCGACCGCGAAGAGCGGCGCGAACGGCGGCGGCCTGGGGGTGCGTGATGGCCCGACGAGCGATCAGCTGGCGCAGTCCGACCCGTCCGTTGGCCTGGACGATCGCGTCGAGGTCCGCCTGGGTGATCGTCCCGGCCGTGACGAGCGGAGTCAGCACGGCCGTCCGCTTCGCGTCGCGCGCCGCCTCGGCCTCCTTGGCGATGGCGACCCGGGCTGCGACGAGCTGCTGCGGGGTGATGGTCCCGTCGGCGATGAGCTGGGCGACGGGTCCGACGGGCTTCGTGTCGGCGGACGTGGCTGCGACGGCCCCCGGGGCGGAGACGAGCATCGTCGCGGCGAGGACGGGAGCGGCGATGAGTGCGGCGGTGCGGTTCTTCACGGTCGTGCTCCTCTCGGATCCGGCCCGGTGGCCGGCTGCGTCGAGTCTGCGGACGAGCGGTGTGCGCTCCGCGCGAGATCCCTGTGGGTGTCATGTGAGGTCTCACAGGTTCGTGCTGCGTAGCCTGTCGGCGTGGCTGGTGGCGTGTCTCTCACCCTTCGTGACGTCGTGTCCCTGCTCGACCAGCGGTACCCACCGCACCTGGCGGAGGACTGGGATGCCGTCGGGCTCACCTGCGGCGACCCGGACGCCTCCGTCCGGCGCGTCCTGTTCGCCGTCGATCCTGTGCCCGCGGTCGTCGACGAGGCCATGGTCGAGCAGGCCGACCTCGTCGTGACGCACCACCCGCTGTTCCTGCGGGGCGTTCACTCCGTCGCCGCGACCGACCACAAGGGCCGCATCGTCCACGAGCTGATCTCGCACGGGATCGCCCTCTACTCGGCTCACACGAACGCCGACAACGCGCGGCCCGGAGTCAGCGACGCCCTGGCGGATGCACTCGGTCTGGTGGACTGCCGGCCGCTCGACCCGCGCCCGGGGGAGCCGGCGACGGGCACCGGACGGGTAGGCAAGCTCGTCCGGCCGATGACGTTGGCGGCGTTCGGCGCCGAGGTGGCGGGTGCCCTGCCGGCCACGGCGCACGGGATCCGGGTCGCAGGCGACGGTGAGCGGGTCGTTCGAACCGTCGCGGTCTGCGGCGGGGCAGGCGACTCCCTGCTCGACGCCGCGGCGGCGGCTGCCGACGTGTACGTCACGTCGGACCTTCGCCATCATCGTGTTCAGGACCACGTGCTCGGCGGAGGATGCGCTCTGGTCGACGTCGCGCACTTCGCCGGCGAGTGGCCGTGGTTGCCGGTCGCCGCTGCGGCGCTGGCGGCTGACGCCGCGCAGCTCGGCAGTAGGTTGGAGGTCCGCGTGTCCACGATCGTCACCGATCCGTGGACCAGTCATCGAGGGAGCCAGCCCTGAAAGCCGATGCCTTCACGCAGCTGCGGCTGCTGGACCTGCAGGAGCAGGACACCCGTCTGGGTCAGCTCTCTCACCGCCGGTCCCACCTGCCCGACGCGGCCCGGCTCGCCGACCTGAACGTGCAGCTGTCACGCGTGGACGACGAGGTCGTTGCGGCCCAGACGATCGCGTCGGACCTCGAGCGCGAACAGGACCGGGCCGAGCGTGACGTCGCAACCGTCGTCGAGCGCATGCAGCGCGACCAGCAGCTGCTGGACTCCGGCACGATCGCCGACCCGCGACAGCTCCAGTCGCTGCAGGCCGAGCTCGAGTCGCTGGTGCGTCGTCGTTCGGACCTCGAGGACGTCGAGCTGGAGATCATGGAGCGGGTCGACGGAGCCTCCGCCGCCGTCGCCGTGCTGACCCAGCAGCGGACGGATCTCGCCGTCGAGCGCGACGAGGTCGCCGCGGCGGTCGCCGCCCAGCAGTCCGAGATCGATGCCGAGCGCGCCGAGGTGGAGCAGGTCCGCGCGCAGATCGCAGCGGAGCTGCCCGCCGACCTGCTGGCGCTGTACGACAAGATTCGCGCCGACCACGGGGGAGTCGGCGCCGCGCCCCTGCATCGCGGGTCGTGCCAGGGATGCCACCTGGCGTTGCCGCCCAACGAGATCGAGGAGATCCGCGCCGCTGCGGTCGACGCCGTCCTGCGGTGCGAGGAGTGCCGACGCATCCTTGTCCGCACGCCCGAGTCGGGCCTGTAGGCGGTGGTCCGTTCGCTGGTCGTCGAGGCCGACGGCGGGGCGCGGGGCAACCCGGGTCCGGCTGCCTACGGCGCCGTCGTCCGCGACGCAGGAACGGGCGAGGTCCTGGCAGAACTGGCCGAGTACCTGGGGGAGACGACCAACAACGTCGCGGAGTACCGCGGGGCGATCGCCGGCGTCGAGCATGCGCGCGAGCTCGACCCGGGCGCTGTCGTGGAGGTGCGACTGGACTCCAAGCTCGTCGTCGAGCAGATGAGCGGGCGCTGGAAGATCAAGAACGAGGCGATGCGCGCACTGGCGCTCCGGCTGCGCGACGTGCTCCCGCCCTCGCAGGTGTCGTACACGTGGGTGCCGCGGGAGCGGAACAAGGCCGCCGACCGGTTGGTCAACGAGATGCTCGATGCGGCGCTCCGCGGGCGCGCCGAGCCCATCCGGCGGCTGGGCGGCGATCAGCTCGCCCCCGTGCCGACGCAGGACGTCGTCGGAAGCATCGACCGCGGTGCCGAGCTCGCGCCGGCACCGCGCGTCATGGTCGGCTGGGCGGACGTAGCCACGCCCACCGTCACCGTGCTCGCCCGGCACGGGGCGACGGCGCTCAGCCTGGAGAAGCGGTTCAGCGGCCGCGGCGGGTTCGACGCGCCGCTCGCCGACATCGGCGAGCGGCAGGCCGCGGCCCTGGCCCGCGAGATCGCCGCACGTGAGCCGGTCGAACGGATCGTGGCCTCGCCCCTGCTGCGCACCCGTCAGACGGCGCATCGCGTCGCCGAGACTCTGGGGCTGCCTGTCGAGACCGACGAGGGCCTGGCCGAGTGCGACTTCGGCGTCTGGGACGGTCTCACCTTCGGCGAGGTGCGAGATAGGTGGCCCGACGAGCTCGCCGCCTGGCTCGGGTCGGACGACGTGGCGCCTCCCGGCGGGGAGTCCTTCGCCACCTGCCGCGACCGCGTCCTGGAGGCGCGGGCCCGTGTCGTCGACCGCAGCCCCGGCGCGCGCGTGCTGGTGGTCGCGCACGTGACGCCCATCAAGATCCTGGTCGCGGATGCCGTGGGCGCCCCCCTGGGCAGCCTGTACCGGATGGAGCTGTCCCCGTGCTCGATCAGCACGCTGGCCTGGTTCCCGGACGGCAATGCCTCGATGTTCTCGTTCGCGGAGTCCGGCCATCTGCGCGACGTCTCGGCCCGTGCCGGCACCTGAGAACCCGGGTCGGGGCGCTACAGCGAGGTCGCGACGAGGTCGAGACGGTCCGGCCCGTTCCGTTGCTCGTGCAGCTCGCAGGTCAGGCCGATGCCTGCGGACACTGCGGCGAGATCGTCGATCGTGCGCACGGACCGTCGGCTTCGTGCCACCGCCCGGACGAGTCGTCCCTTGGTTGCCTTGTTGTGGTGGCTGACGACGGTTCGACGGCCGTCCCGCTCGAGGAGGACCCGGCCGACGACCGCGTCGATTCCGCGGGGCACGGGTGCGAGCGACTGGTAGGCCGACGATCGCAGGTCGACGACCGGACCGTCGGCCGCCTCCAGCAGCGCTCCGACCGGACCGCGCCAGAGGGCGGCATCGATCCCCGGAAGGCGGGTCCCGGCCGACAGCCGGTAGGCCGGGATCAGGTCCGACGGGCGCAGGAGGCCCCACAAGGCGGAGCCGATCGCGACCCGCGCGTCGAGCCGTTGCCGTTCGCGCGACGTGAGGGTGTCCGGCCCGAGCGCCTCGTACAGCACACCCGTGTAGATCTCGATCGCCGCCGCGACCGGCGCCGTCCTCAGCAGCCTGTTCTGGCGCACCTCGTCCTGCTGGGTCGGCCCGAGGCCGAGAATGGTCCGGGCCGACGCCTCGTCGCGGCACACGGACTCCAGTGCGCGGAGCGTTGCGCGTCGAGCCGCCGTCAGGGACGGGAAGGACAGGCGCGTCAGGTCCAGCCGCTCGCCGGCGTCGGGGGAGCGCTTGCCCTCGCTCGGCGGCAGCAGGATGAGCACCGCGGCAGGCTAGTGGGCCGACGGTTGGGCTCGGCGCAGGCCCTGCCGTACCCTGTGCGACGGACGAGTCAGCCGGGTGATCGCGGCGCTTCGGCGTCGAGGAAAGTCCGGACTCCACAGAGCAGGGTGGTGGGTAACGCCCACCCGGGGAGACCCGCGGGAAAGTGCCACAGAGAACAGACCGCCCGCGCAAGCGGGTAAGGGTGAAACGGCGGTGTAAGAGACCACCGCGCTCCAGGTGACTGGAGTGGCAAGGTAAACCCCACTCGGAGCAAGACCAAATAGGGTTCCATCAGGCGTGGCCCGCGTCGGAACCGGGTAGGTTGCTAGAGGCGTCCAGTGATGGCCGTCGTAGAGGAATGACTGTCCTCGACAAAACCCGGCTTACAGATCGACTCTCCTCCTTTCTTCCTGCGCTTCTATTCCCCGCTCGTCTGATACCGAAAAATTCTTACTCTTAACAAATTACTTTAAGTTCGAATTTCAGCTCGCTGGAATGGCTGAAATTTACC
>OFJB01000749.1_pt1 | contig 14564 bp, 11 predicted proteins | sample 1775081 | NCBI WGS metagenome assembly OFJB01 (sample SAMN08195771, study PRJEB24354) | sludge metagenome | isolation source: initial sludge from phenol fed wastewater aerobic bioreactor | place: India: Nagpur | collected 2016-06-05 | reverse complement strand
GGGCGCGAGAAGGGCTACCACGGCGTCAACTTCGGCGGCATCTCGGTGGGCGGCATGGTGGGCAACCGCAAGGTCTATGGCCAGGGCATCGAGGCCGACCACCTGCCCCACACCCAGCCGCCCATGGGCAGCTTCATCAAGGGCCAGCCGGCCGAAGGCGGCGTGGCGCTGGCCGACCGCCTGCTGGACCTGATCGCGCTGCACGACGCCAGCAACATCGCCGCCGTCATCGTCGAGCCCTTCAGCGGCTCGGCCGGCGTCGTCATCCCGCCCGTGGGCTACCTGCAGCGCCTGCGCGAAATCTGCACCCAGCACGGCATCCTCTTGATCTTCGACGAGGTCATCACCGCCTTCGGCCGCTGCGGCGCGATGACGGGCGCCGAGGCCTTTGGCGTGGTGCCCGACATCATGACCTTTGCCAAACAGGTGACCAACGGCGCGCAGCCGCTGGGCGGCGTGATTGCCAGCAAGGAAATTTATGACAGCTTCATGGCCGCCGGCGGGCCCGAGTACATGCTGGAGTTCGCGCATGGCTACACCTACAGCGCGCACCCCGTGGCCTGCGCCGCCGGCATCGCCGCGCTGGAGCTGCTGGAGCGCGAGGACGGCGTCGGCCGCGCCAAGGCGCTGGCGCCGCACTTTGCCGATGCCGTGCATGGCCTGAAGGGTGCCAAACACGTGCTCGACATCCGCAGCTACGGCCTGGCCGCCGGCCTGACCATTGCGCCCGTGTCCGGCGAGCCTGCCAAGCGACCCTACGAAGTCGCCATGGCCTGCTGGAAGAAGGGCTTTTACGTGCGCTACGGCGGCGACACCATCCAGATGGCACCGCCCTTCATCAGCACGCCGGCCGAAATCGACCGCCTGGTGAGCGCCCTGGGGGATGCGCTGGCGGAGGTGGCCTGAGAGATTGAACAGCCGGACGCAGAGGACGCAAAGGATTCGCAAAAGACGCAGAAGAAACCATTTTGTTTTCTCTTTTGCGTCCTCTGCGTAATCTTTGCGTCCTCTGCGTCCGGTATTCATTTTCGTTTCAATAGCTGCCTGCGCTTGATGGACGGGCGCCAGAGGCATATTTCATTCATAAAATCATGAAACACGACCAGCACGTCACCGCCACCGTCGGCCACCTGATCGACGGCAAGATCATTCACGAGCACGGCCGCACGCAGCCGGTGTTCAACCCGGCCACCGGGGCTTCATCCACCAGCGTCGAGCTGGCCAGCAAAGCCACGGTTCATGCGGCCATTGCCTCGGCCGAAAAGGCCTTCCCGGCCTGGCGCAACCTGCCGCCGCTCAAGCGCGCGCGGGTCATGAGCCGCCTGAAGGTGCTGCTCGAAGAACACGCCGACGAGATCGCCCAGCTCATCACCGCCGAGCACGGCAAGGTGCTGGCGGACGCGCACGGCGAACTGCAGCGCGGCATCGAGAACATCGAATACGCCAGCTACGCGCCCGAGCTGCTCAAGGGCGAGCACAGCCGCAACGCCGGCCCCGGCATCGACTCCTGGGCCGAGCACCAGCCGCTGGGCGTGGTGGCGGGCATCACGCCCTTCAACTTTCCGGCCATGGTGCCGCTGTGGATGTGGCCCATGGCGGTGGTCTGCGGCAACTGCTTCATCCTGAAGCCCAGCGAGCGCGACCCCTCGTCGGCTCTGCGCATTGCCCAACTGGCGCTGGAGGCGGGCCTGCCGCCCGGCGTGCTCAACGTCGTCAACGGCGACAAGGAAGCGGTCGATGCGCTGCTGCACGATCCGCGCGTCAAGGCCATCAGCTTTGTCGGCTCCACCCCCATTGCCGAGGCCATCTACACCGAAGGCAGCAGGCACGGCAAGCGTGTGCAGGCCCTGGGTGGTGCCAAGAACCACGCCGTGGTCATGCCCGATGCCGACATCGCCAATGCCGTCAGCGCCATGATGGGCGCGGCCTACGGCAGCTGCGGCGAGCGCTGCATGGCGGTGCCGCTGATCGTCGCCATCGGCAACGAGACGGCCGATCGGATGATCGAGGGCTTGAAGACCGAGATTGCCAAGATGAAGGTCGGCCCCGGCAGCGACAACGGCAACGACATGGGCCCGCTGGTGACGAAGCCGCACTTCGAGAAAGTCAAGGCCTATGTGGACAGCGGCGTGCAAGAGGGCGCCAAGCTGCTGGTCGATGGCCGCGGCCTCAAGGTCAAGGGCCACGAGGACGGCTATTTCCTCGGCCCCTGCCTGTTCGACCATGTCAAGCCGGGCATGAAGATTTACCAGGAAGAAATCTTCGGCCCCGTGCTGGGCATCGTGCGCGCGCACTCGCTGGATGAAGCCATGCAGCTCATCAACGAGCACGAGTACGGCAACGGCACCTGCATTTTCACCCGCGACGGCGAGGCCGCGCGCCACTTCACCGACCACATCCAGGTCGGCATGGTGGGCGTGAACGTGCCGCTGCCGGTGCCGGTGGCCTATCACAGCTTCGGCGGCTGGAAGCGCAGCCTGTTCGGCGACCTGCACGCCTACGGCCCGGACGCCGTGCGCTTCTACACCAAGCGCAAGACCATCACCCAGCGCTGGCCGAGTGCGGGCGTGCGCGAGGGGGCGGTGTTCAGTTTTCCCAGCCATCACGCCTGATTCGGCCGCCGGCAGGACAACGGCTCGCTCGTGACGACAAAGCTGCACGGCAGCCACCTGCCGCCATGCCCTAAAATCACCGCCCCGAAATCCGACACTCTGTCGGGATCAAGTCGGGCCCCTCCATGCGGGCCCCAGGCTGGCTGAAGGCGAGAGTCCGATATGGGCCGAGCATCAGGGTTTGCGGACAGAGGCGCATGCGGAGCCTCATCCATCCTCACCGGCCTTTTCAGCCATGATCAAGATCAACGAGAACTACCAGAAGCTGCAAGCCAGCTACCTGTTCGCCAACATCGCCAAGCGCGTGCGCGAGCACCAGGACGAGAACCCGGGGCGCGAGTTGATCCGCATGGGCATCGGCGACGTGACCCAGCCGCTGCCCGAGGCCTGCGTGACGGCCATGCACAAGGCGGTGGATGAGTTGACGCGCGCCGAGACCTTCCGCGGCTACGGGCCCGAGCAGGGCTACGACTTTCTGCGCGAGGCCATTGCCAGGCACGACTTCCAGGCGCGCGGCGCCGACATCACGGCCGACGAGGTGTTCGTCAGCGATGGCGCCAAGTGCGACACCGGCAACATCCAGGAGCTGTTTGCGGGCGACATCCGCATCGCCATCCCCGACCCGGTGTATCCCGTCTATGTGGACACCAACGTCATGGCCGGGCGCACCGGCGCCCCGCAGGACGGGCGCTATCCCGGCCTGGAGTACCTGGAATGCACGCCGGCCAACGGCTACGTGCCGGCGCTGCCCAGCCAGCCGGTCGATCTGATCTACCTGTGCTTTCCCAACAACCCCACCGGCGCCACCATCACGCGCGCGCAGCTCAAGACCTGGGTGGACTACGCACGCGCCAACAAGGCGCTGATCCTGTACGACGCGGCCTACGAGGCCTTCATCCGCGATCCCGAACTGCCGCATTCGATCTACGAGATCGAGGGCGCGCAGGACGTTGCCATCGAGTTCCGCAGCTTCTCCAAGACCGCCGGCTTCACGGGTGTGCGCTGCGCCTACGCGGTGGTGCCCAAGCGCTGCACGGCCTACACGGCCGACGGCACGGCGGTGTCGGTGCGCGACCTGTGGAGCCGTCGCCACACCACCAAATTCAACGGCGTGTCCTACCCGGTGCAGCGCGCGGCCGAAGCGGTGTTCAGCCCGGAGGGCAGCCGCGAGGTGCGCGCGCTGATCGACCACTATCTGGCCAACGCCGCCTACATCCGGCAGGCGTTCCAGCGCATGGGCTTTGACTGCGTGGGCGGCGACAACTCGCCCTACATCTGGGTGCGCTCCGAGCGCGATTCGTGGGCCTTCTTCGACTTTCTGCTCAAGCAGGCGGGCGTGGTCTGCACGCCCGGCGCCGGCTTTGGCCGCTGCGGCGAGAACCACATCCGCATCAGCGCCTTCAACTCCTTCGAGAACGTGCAGAAGGCCATGCAGCGCATTGCGGACGCCTTGAATAAGTAAGCGCCCGCGCATCCAACCCCATTCACGACGGATTCAACCCATGCCCATGTCCCCCGGCTTTCGCCAGCGCCTCGAGCCCCTGCTGCCCGCGCTGGCCCAGCAGTTCGGCACCCCCTTCCACATCTACGACGAGGTCGGCATCCGCGAGACCGGCGCCTTGCTGAAGCAGGCCTTTGCCGGCGTGCCCGGTTTTCGCGAGTACTACGCCGTCAAGGCCCTGCCCAACCCGGCCATCCTGCGCATCATGCAGGACCTGGGTTTCGGCTACGACTGCAGTTCGGTGGCCGAGCTGCAGCTGTCGCGCCAGGCCGGCGGGCGCGGCGAGGACATCATGTTCACGTCCAACAACACCACGCCGGCCGAATTTGAAGCGGCGCTGGCCGATGGCGGCTGCATCCTCAACCTGGACGACATCAGCCTGATCGACAAGGTGCCGCGCATGCCCGAGCTGGTGTGCTTTCGCTACAACCCCGGCCCGGCGCGCAGCGGCAACGTCATCATCGGCACGCCCGAGGAAGCCAAGTACGGCGTGGCGCACGACCAGCTGGTGGCCGCCTTTCAGAAGGCGCAGCAGCGCGGCGCGCGCCGCTTCGGCCTGCACACCATGCTGGCGTCCAACGAGCGCAACGCCGACTACATGGTGCAGACGGTGCAGATGCTGCTGGAGCTGATCGCCCAGGTCGGCCAGCAGCTGTCGATCCGCTTCGAGTTCATCAACATTGGCGGCGGCCTGGGCATCCCGTACCGCCCCGAGGACGGCGCGTTCGACGTGAAGAAGCTGGGCCAGGCCACGGCCACGCTGCTGGGCGAGTTCCAGCAGCGCCACGGCTGGCAGCCCAAGGTCTACATGGAAAGCGGGCGCTACATCACCGGCCCGCACGGCGTTCTGGTCACCCAGGTCATCAACCACAAGGCGATCTACCGCAACTACGTGGGCGTGGACGCCTGCATGTCGGCGCTGATGCGTCCCGGCATGTACGGTGCCTACCACCACATCGACGTGCTGGGCAAGACGCCCGGCGCGCAGGACCCGGTGGTGGACGTGGTGGGCTCGCTGTGCGAGAACAACGACAAGTTCGCCATTCAGCGCGCCCTGCCCGCCACGCAGGAGGGCGATTTGCTGCTGATCCAGGACACCGGCGCGCACGGCCACGCCATGGGCTTCAACTACAACGGCCGCCTGCGTCCGCAGGAGCTGCTGCTGCGCGCCGATGGCCAGGTCGAGCTGATCCGCCGCGCCGAAACGCTGCAGGACCACTTTGCCACGCTGGCCTTCGAGCCGAAGGTCTTTCAACCGGCCTGAGGGCACCCACGTCCGGCTGCGTGTGGCGGCGACGGTCGGCGTGCCGGTGCTTCGGCGGTGTGTGCTGCCGTCTGCCGCTCAAGTCGCGCGTTGCCGATCCGGTTGCCGTCTCGCAAGGGCCGCCCCGCACCGGCCGCGCAGGCCCTGGCTGGCCCAGGCCGACAGGAAGCGCCACTTGGCGCGCCACTGCGGCCGGTGGCCCCAGCTGCTGGTGCGCTGGGCCGACAGCGCGTGCCAATGTTCCGGATCGATCTCGCCGCAGCCGGCACCGATCTCGAAGTCAAAACCCGACGGCGTGATGCCGTAGAACGAGAAGGTGCCGTCCGGGGCCGGATGCTGGCCCAGGTCCAGTGCCAGTGGCACGCGCCGGCGCCGCGCCCGCTCCAGCGCCACGCCCACGTCCAGGTGGGTGTTGGCCTGCAGCATGAAGTGGTGGAGCCGCTTGCCGCTGGGCAGCTGAAACAGCGCCAGGCTGTGGTGGCGCGCATTGCAATGCAGGAACGCGCCGCGGATGGCAATCGGCCCGGTTTGCACGGCCAGTCGCTCGGTCACGCCAAAGCCCAGCGCATCCACGTAAAAGCGCTCCATGGCCTGCAGGTCCTTGCTGACCAGCGCCGCGTGCCCCATGCCCACGCCGGCGGTGCGAAAGCCGGCCGGAAACGCGGTCGATGCAAAGGGTTCGCTGGCCTCGCGCAGGCCCCAGTACAGCTCGACGGCGTTGCCGGCGGGGTCGCGCGCGACATGCAAGGCCTGCACCTGGCGCGCCTGGCAAAGTGGCGCCGGCGCCGGAGCCACCTGAACGCCATGGGCGAGCAGGCGCGCGAGCACCTGTTCAAGCGTTTCGGCGTTGCCGCAGTCCAGCCCCAGCGCCGTGAGGTCGTCGTTGCCCTTGGGCACGATCACCAGACGCTGGCGTGCGCCGTCGATGCGCCAGCCCAGGCTGCCGTCCGCATGCTCGAGGGGCGCCGGCAAGCCCAGCATGCCGCCACAAAAGTCCTGCCAGGCGCGCGGGTCGCGCACACCGAACACGAGATACCCCAACTGCAAGTTCATGCTGCTTCTCCTATAAAATGAGGTTCAAATCAAAAATGAATTGAATCTCAATTATGAGAAGTAAATCAATTTTTTGCAAGAGCGTGTTGCCACCGCTGCCGCCGCCGCTGGACCAGGCCTTGCTGGCCGGCGTCGAGGCCGGCCCCAAGCGCCAGCGCACGCGCCGCCAGTTGCTGCTGGCCGCCATGCAGGTCTATTCGCAAAAGGGTGTGGCTGGGGCGAGCCTGCAGGACATTGCCGCTGCCGCGGGCGTCGCGAGCGGCACCATCTACAACTACTTTTCGACGCGCGAAGAGGTGGCCGAGCACGCCGCCCTGTGGCTGGCCACCACGCTGTGCGAATGCATTGCACAAGGCCATGCTGCAGTGCGCCGCGGTGCCGAGCGCATGGCGTTTGGCAACCGACGCTACCTGTGGCTGGCCGAACACAGCCCGGCCTGGGCTTTGCTGCTGCTGGATGTGGGCGCTGCCGTGCCGGCCTTCGCGGCGGCCATCCGCGCCTATGCCGTCGAGGACCTGCGCCTGGGGCTGCAGCAAAAGGAATTTCGCATCTTCAGCGAGGCCGCCGCCGTGGACTTGGTTGGCGGCACCATTGGCAGTGCCATGGCCTCGATCGCGCACGGCCAGGCGCCGGCGGGCCACGCCAGCGCCGTGGTGGCGACCGTGCTGCAGGGCTTGGGCCTGACCGCCGGCGAAGCGCAGGACATCGCGCGGCTGCCTTTGCCAGAGTTGGTGGTGCCGGAGCCAGCGGACGTTGAGGCATCCAGGGGCCGCCCAGCGCCACGGCCGCGCGGCTGACGTGTCTTGGACATTCGCGCCGCCCGCACTCCGGACGGCGCGATTCAGGCGTGAATCGGCCGGTGGCCCGCGCCGACCATGCGGGGCTCGCTATATTTTGAATAGCGATTCAGCCCCAGCCCGTCGGTCGAGATGTCGGGCCGGTGGCCCAGCGTCAGGTCGGCCACCAGCTTGCCGGAGCCGGCCGCCATGGTCCAGCCCAGGGTGCCGTGGCCGGTGTTGATCAGCAGGTTGGCCAGCCGTGTGCTGCCCACGATGGGGGTGCTGTCGGGCGTCATGGGGCGCAGGCCGGTCCAGAACGTTGCTGCCGGCAGGTCGCCGCCGCCGTCGAACAGGCCACGCGTGACGTGTTCCAGCGTGGCGCGGCGCGCCGGGTTCAGGCGCAGGTCGAACCCGCCCAGCTCGGCCATGCCGCCCACGCGGATGCGCTGGTCGAAGCGCGTGATGGCGACCTTGTAGGTTTCGTCCATCACGGTCGAGCGCGGGGCGCGCGACTCGTCCACCAGCGGCACCGTCAGCGAATAGCCCTTGACCGGATACACCGGCAAATCCAGGCCCAGCGGCTCCAGCAGCGCGCGTGAATAGCTGCCCAGCGCCAGCACGTAGCGGTCGGCGGTGAGCGTTTCTCCGGCTTCGCCGGCCAGCTTCACGCCGCTGATCTGGCCGCCGCGCTGCTCAAGCTCGGCAATTTGCACACCAAAGCGGAACTGCACGCCCAGCGCCTTGGCGCGCTCGGCCAGCTCGGTGGTAAAGCGCTGGCAGTCGCCGGTTTCGTCGCCCGGCAGATGCAGGCCGCCGACCAGGCCCTGGGCGTGGGCCAGGGCCGGTTCGTACTCGGCCAGGGCGGCGGCGTCCTGCATCATGCGGAAGGGCACGCCGCATTCCTGCAGCACGGCGGTGTCGCGGTGTGCGGCCTGCATTTGCTTGGCGGTGCGAAACACCTGCAGCGTGCCCAGAGTGCGCTGCTCGTACTCGATGCCGGTCTCGGCCCGCAAGGCCCGCAGGCAGTCGCGGCTGTATTCGGCCAGGCGCGTCATGCGCTCCTTGTTGACGGCGTAGCGCGCGCTGGTGCAGTTGCGCAGCATGGCGGCCATCCAGCGCAGCTGAAAGGCGCTGCCGTCCAGGCGAATGGCCAGCGGCGCGTGCTTCTGGAACATCCACTTGATGGCTTTGAGTGGAATGCCGGGCGCGGCCCAGGGCGTGGAATAGCCGGGCGAAACCTGGCCCGCGTTGGCGAAGCTGGTTTCCAGCGCCACGCCGTTCTCGCGCTCGAGCACGGTCACCTGCGCGCCGGCGCGTGCCAGGTAATACGCGGTGCTGACACCAATCACGCCGCCGCCCAGAACGATGACTTTCATGACCGTCTCCAAAAACCCTTGGTTCAATGCGGTCAGTGTACGAAGCGGCGCCTGGTGAAAGCCACTGAAATGCATTGGAAGTCAGCCCGGTTTCGGTAAAAATCACTGGCAAACTGCCGTTTTGGAGTGAAATTATGGATTTCGACCGGATCGATCGCTTGATTCTGCAGGAGCTGCAGCGCGAGGGCCGCATCTCGATGACCGAGCTGGCCGAGCGCGTCAGCCTGTCGGTCTCGCCCTGCACCGAGCGCGTGCGCCGGCTGGAGCGCTCGGGCGTGATCCTGGGCTATCACGCGCGCGTCAACCCCGAGGCGCTGGGCCGCGGGCTGCTGGTGTTCGTCGAGCTGACGCTGGCGTCCAAGTCGGCGGCGGTGTTCGACGCCGTGCGCCAGGCCCTGCTGCTGGAGCCGCGCGTGCTGGAATGCCACCTGATCTCGGGCGCCTTCGACTACCTGGTCAAGGCGCGGCTGTCGGCCATGCGCGAGTACCGCGACCTGCTGGGCCAGATCCTGCGCCAGATCCCGGTGCCGGCACAGAGCAACAGCTACGTGGTGATGGAGGAGGTCAAGGAAAGCCTGATGCTGCCGGTGGGGCTGTGAGCGGGCACTTACCCGCCATGGGGCGGCACTCGAAAATTCTCGGCGATCCGCTGCTCCGCCCGCGCCAGGGCGGCAGCGGCGCGTTTCAGCCAGCGCCGGAGCAGTGGTTCGACCTGCTCTGGCACCTGGTGCATGCAGTGAGACGCGGCATCTCTTGGCGGGTCATGAGGCTCGGTGGGCTGGAGTTGATGGGGCATGGACCGCGATGCTCGGGCTCCGCATATCATCTGTAAAGTTGAATTCAATGAACAGAAAATTCATGAATCCTGATGCGTAATCTCAACCTCGACCAATTGCAGACGCTGATCGCCATCGCCGACCTGGGCACCTTTGCCGCGGCGGCGCAGGCGCTGCACTTGGCGCCGCCGACCGTCAGCCTGCACATCAAGGAGCTGGAGTCGCGCATGCGGGCCGAGTTGGTCGTGCGTGGCCGGCGCCAATCCGAGCTAACGCCGGCGGGCGAAGCCCTGGTGCAGGAGGGGCGCAAGCTGCTAGCGGCCAGCGACGACCTGGTCGAGCGGGTGCGCCGGCGCGCCGCCGGGCTTGAGGGCCGGGTGCGCGTGGGCGTCTCGGCCGGCGTCAGCACCCGCCTGCTGCCCCTGATGCTGGAGGCGCTGAGCCGGCACAGCCCGGGGGTGGAAGTCAGGCTGGAGGCTGTGGGCTCGGCCGATGCCATGCAGCGACTGCGGGCCGGCACGCTCGACGTCGCCATCGTGGCCAGCCCGCAGCCTGCCGTCGCGGAGGTTCGTCTCACGCCCTGGCGCAACGATGCCATGGTGGCGCTGCTGCCCGCCTCCTGGGAGGCACCGCAATCGGTGACGCCCGAATGGCTGGCCTGTCGCCGCTGGGCCTCGTTCGCGTCGGCCACGCAAATGCACGGTCTGATCGCGGCCTGGTTCGGCCAGGCGGGCTTTCATCCGCGCCCGTTCCTGACGTTGAGCTACCCGGGCGCGCTCAAAAGTCTGGCGGCGGCCAGCCAGAGTGCTGCCTTGCTGCCCCGGGAGGAAGTGCAAGACCTGCAGGATTCGCCGAGCGTGCAGATCCGCCCTTTGCAGCCCACACTGATGCGCCCCATGGCCGTGGCGCACCGGCACTCCTCAACCCCCGACAATGCTGTTGCCAGCGTGCTGCAGGTGCTGGCCGAATTCGCTGGTTGACTGCGGTCGTGCGGCCGCGGGGGGCATTGCCTCTTGCCCGGCGCCGCCCGAATCCTGGGACTTACAGAGAGTCCCGCCGCAACTCGTCGGCACTGCGCGGTGACAGCAGCGCGGGCGCCACGTCCAGCACGGTGTGGGCGCCAAACTGGCCGCGTTGGTGCAGGCGATGCACGGCACGCGCATAGGCCACCAGCACGCTGGAGGTGAACTCGGGGTTGCTGTCCAGCTGCAGCCGGTATTCGACCACGTGCTTGTGCGCGGGCGTGGTGTTGCCGCTGCGGATAACGAAGCCGCCGTGCGGGATGCGGCCGTGCTCGCGCGCCAACTCCTCGGCGCTGACGAAGTGCACGGTGGTGTCGTACTCGTCGAAGTAGTGCGGCATGGTGACGATGGCGTGCCGCACCGCGTCGGCATCGGCGCCGTCCTGCAGCACCACGTAGCATTCGCGCGTGTGCTTCTGGCGCGTGCTCAAGGCGGGCCGCGTGCCGCTGCGCACCTGCTGCATCGCGGCCTCGACCGGCACGGTGTACTGCACGGCGCCGGCCACGCCGGGCACGCGGCGCAGCGCGTCGGAGTGCCCCTGGCTCACGCCCTTGCCCCAGAAGGTATAGGTTTCGCCGTCGGGCAGCAGTGCCTCGGCGTAGACGCGGTTGATCGAAAACAGGCCCGGATCCCAGCCCGCCGAGATCAGCGCGGTGGTGCGGCCGGCGCGCGCGGCCGCATCGACGGCGGCAAAGTGCTCGGGAATGCGCGCGTGGGTGTCGAAGCTGTCGACGATGCAAAAGCGCGCCGCCAGCTCGGGCGACTGCCGGGGCAGGTCGTCCTTGGAGCCGCCGCACAGCACCAGCACGTCGACTTGGCCGGCGTGGCCCGCCAGGTCGGCCATGCGGTGCACCGGCGTGCCGGCCACCTGCGGCGTGACGCTGGCCGGGTCGCGGCGCGTGTAGATGCCGGTGACGCGCAGGTCCGGGTTGTGGGCCATGGCGGCTTCGACGCCGCGCCCGAGGTTGCCGTGCCCGACGATGCCGATGCGAATGGGATGGTCTGCTGCTGATGCCATGAAACGAGCCTGAGAGTGGAATGAGACGAGTCAGGCGAAATTATGAAACCTCGGGGCTGCCGACGCGGACAGTTCCTAAAATTTCACCCATGAACCATCCCGGCGACGCCATCGTCCACATCATCGACGACGACCCCAGCGTGCGCGAGGCCATGGCCTGGCTGCTGCGCTCGCGCCGCCTGCTGTCGCAGGTGCATGCCAGCGCCAGCGCCTTCGAGCAGGCCCTGGGCGAGGCCGAGCCGACCACGCCAGGTTGCATCCTGCTGGACGTGCGCATGCCGGCCGTCAGCGGGCTGACGCTGTTCGACCGCCTGCTGGCACGCGGCGTGACCACCGTGTGGCCGGTGATTTTCCTGACCGGCCACGCCGACGTGCCGACGGCGGTGGACACGGTCAAGCGCGGCGCCTTCGACTTTTGCGAAAAGCCGTTTTCGGACAACGTGCTGGTCGACCGGGTGGAGCAGGCGCTGGCGCTGTCGCGCGAGCGGCTGGCCCGGCGCGCGCAGCGGCATGCGCTGCAGGCGCGCCTGGGCGAGCTGACCGAGCGCGAGGCGGCCGTGATGGCGCGCATTGCCGAGGGCCGCGCCAACAAGCAGATTGCCGACGAGCTGGACATCAGCGTGCGCACCGTGGAGGTGCACCGCGCCCGGGTGTTCGAGAAGATGGACGTCAAGTCGGCCGTGGAACTGGCCAATCTACTGCAAAAAATCTAGCTACTCGCGCTTGTTCCGCGGGCGCCAAGGCCCGATCTGGCCTGAAATTGTCGGGGCCTACTCAAGCGCCTGGTCCCGGATCGCCCACTCCACCAGCCGGTCCAGCGCCGGCCGCGCGGCGCCGGCGTTGGGGTCGTTGATCAGGCCCACCACCGCATAGGCCTGGCCCGAGCGGCCCCAGGCGTAGCCGGCGATGGCGGCCACGTCGCGCAGGCTGCCGGTCTTCAGGCGCGCATTGCCGATGGCCTCTGAATGCGGGCTGCGATCGGCCAGGCGGCGCAGGGTGCCGCTGACGCCCGCCACCGGCAGCGAGCGCTCGAACACCTCGGCGTTGGGCCCGGCGGCCGCCTGCTGCAGCAGCGCCACCAGCGAGGCGGCCGTCACCCGGCCCTCGCGCGACAGGCCCGAGCCGTTGTCCACCTGCGGCGTGGCACGCAGGCCGAAGCGGCTGCGCCACCAGCGCTTGAGGGTGTTGGTGGACTCGGCAAAGCTGCCGCGCCCGTCCACGCTGGCCGACAGCGTCAGGAACAGCTGCTGCGCCATCACGTTGTTGGAGTACAGGTTGATGTCGTGCACCACCTCGCCCAGCGGCAGCGAGTAGCCCGTGACCAGCGGTTGGCCGGTGGCGGGTCGATCCAGCCACTTCACCCGCCCGCTCAGCGTGCCGCCAGCGGCACGCCACATGCCCTCGATCACGCGTGGGGCGAACCGGTCGGGGTCGGGATAGGCCACGGCCCATTGCTGCTCGCCGCAGGCCAGCGGAAAGCGGCCCTTGAACTGCACCTTCTGCGGGTCGCTGAAGTCGGCCTCCAGTCGCGTGCGCCAGTCGCTGCAGCGCCCCTTGGCGGCGGCCACGCGCGGCGGAATCTGCACGCCGGCGATCGGCGGCTCGCTCTCCACGCGCACCCGGCCGCGCTCGGGGATGAACTTGAACACCAGCGCCTTGAAGTTGACCAGCAGGCCGTCGGGCCCCACGTTGTAGGGGCGCAGCGGGTCGTCGTCGAAGGCGGCGGGGTCGTGCGGGGGCAGCTTGAACACGCTGCGGTCCAACCCGATGTCGCCGTCGATGGCGGTGATGCCCTTGGCGCGGATGGCGTCGATCAAGTCGGCCAGGCGCTCGCGCACCAGCTTGGGGTCGCCGCTGCCCTGGATGAGCAGATCGCCGTGCAGCACGCCGTTCCTGACGTAGCCCTGGGTGTAGACGCGCGTTTTCCAGAAGTAGCCCGGTCCCAGCAGGTCCAGCCCGGCGTAAGTGGTCACCAGCTTCATCACCGAGGCCGGGTTCATGGCCGTGTCGGCCTGCCAGGCCAGGCGTGGCGCGGGCAGGGGCTGCGGGGCGGGCGCGGGGTTGCTCTCGCCGCTGGGGTTGACGGGCTCGGGCTGGCGACTGACGGCGCCGGGCGGCGGCGGCAGCGGCGCCACCACCATGGCCACGCTGGACTCGGGCACGCCGGCTTGCGCCAGCGCCGCCGCCACCTCGGCCGGCAAGGCCGGCGCCGCCCCAGCCGACGTCGCGCCCAGCAGCAGGCCCCAGACCCCCAGACTCCATGCCGGCCATCGCTTGTGCATGGGCGCCAAGTGTAGGGGCGTCGGACCGGGCCCCCGCAGCGACCCGGGTCGGACGGAAGTCGTTCAGACCGCTGCGGTCCTGGCCGCAATCGGGACAGGCCGCATACACTCTGGGCATTCGGCCCTGCGCGGCCGCGCCCGAGGAGATCCGCCCCCATGAACGCCCCCCTGCCCGAGTCCATTCGCCAAGCGCTGGAAACCGTCACGCTCGACGACAAATACAGCCTGGATCACGGCCGCGCCTTCATGAGCGGCATCCAGGCGCTGGTCAAGCTGCCCATGCTGCAGCGCCAGCGCGATGCCTTGGCCGGCAAGAACACGGCCGGCTTCATCAGCGGCTACCGTGGCTCGCCGCTGGGCGGCTACGACCAGGCGCTGTGGGCGGCCAGGAAGTACCTGCAGGCGCAGAACATCGTCTTTCAGCCGGGCGTGAACGAAGAGCTGGCCGCCACCGCGCTGTGGGGCACGCAGCAGCTGGGCTTTGCGCCGCCGGGCAGCAACCGGTTCGACGGCGTGTTCGGCATCTGGTATGGCAAGGGACCGGGGGTGGACCGCTGCTCGGACGTGTTCAAGCACGCCAACATGGCCGGCACCACGCCCTGGGGCGGCGTGATCGCGGTGGCGGGCGACGACCACATCGCCAAGAGCAGCACCGCCGCGCACCAGAGTGACCACATCTTCGAGGCCTGCGGTTTTCCGGTGTTCTTTCCGGCCAGCGTGCAGGACATCCTGGACATGGGCGTGCACGCCTTTGCCCTGAGCCGCTACGCGGGCGTGTGGTCGGGCATGAAGACCATCCAGGAGGTGGTCGAGTCCAGCGCCACCGCCATGATCGATCCCGAGCGGGTGCAGGGCGCCGTGCCCACCGATCTCGAGATGCC
>OFJB01000748.1_pt1 | contig 14568 bp, 15 predicted proteins | sample 1775081 | NCBI WGS metagenome assembly OFJB01 (sample SAMN08195771, study PRJEB24354) | sludge metagenome | isolation source: initial sludge from phenol fed wastewater aerobic bioreactor | place: India: Nagpur | collected 2016-06-05 | reverse complement strand
CCTTCAAACGGCCGACGTCGGCAGACTGCTGATGATCAGCACCAGCAGACACGCAGTCAGGCGCAGAAAAAAGCCGCCCAGCAGGCGGCTTGAGGTTATCCTGTGCATCTTCATTTAGTGTATCCTGAACTCCACTGATTTGATAACCGTTCCTGCCCCGTCCTTGACATCAACCCGCCAGTTGCCCACGCTTGAGGCATCAACCGGCAGGGTACTGTAGGCCCGCCAGCGTTTTCCCCTGATCGACAGGTCGGTTTCCTTCACCACCTGCCCCCCCCGCAGCCAGACGTGCCTGATGGTGGTCTCGGCAGCGTCGTCGGTTACCGTCCGGGTAAAGCAGTAGAGCGCCTTGACGGTGCGATGGGAAATACGATGAACCGCATCGATCGGCTTGCCCTTTGAAACCTTGGTGGTGACCGCCAGTTCGCTGATACTGAGTGACCCGGCCCACAACGGGACTGCCAGACCGCACACACACAGCGCACACACAACCGATAGCAGTTTCTTCATCGTGCTCCCTCCTGTCGGAGAATCAGGTACGATAATCTGCGTTGATACTGACGTATTCATGGGACAGGTCAGAGGTGTAGACCGTTGCACTCCCCTGTCCCAGTCCAAGATCGACCTGCACGCGAAACTCTTTTTTTCGTAACACTTCGGTGCCTTGGGCCTCGGCATCACCACCGCTGAAGACACCGGCTCTGGCCATACAGACATCATCAAACCAGAGTGCCAACAGATCAGGGTCGACCTTGGCTCCTGAATAGCCCACTGCCGCAAAGATCCGCCCCCAGTTTGCATCCTGCCCGAAAAAGGCGGTCTTAACCAGCGATGAGTTGGCAACCGCCATGGCAGCCTGCTTGGCATCGGCATCAGACGCAGCACCGCTGATCCTGATCTCCACAAATTTGGTGGCGCCTTCGCCGTCCCTGACAATCAGCTTGGCCAGCTCCAGCAGCACCTCATCAAGCAACCGGGCAAATTCCTCAGCCTCTGGCGAGCCGGCTGTGATGACCGCTGTCCCGGCTGCGCCGTTGGCCATCAGCAGACAGGTGTCGTTGGTGGAGGTATCGCCGTCAATGGTAATGGCGTTGAAGGAACGATCAACAGCACCACGGAAGAGTGTATCAATCAGCTCAGGGGCAAGCGCTGCGTCGGTCATCACAAACGACAGCATGGTGGCCATGTTGGGCATGATCATGCCGGCACCCTTGGCCACCCCGGCCACGGTGTAGCTGACGCCGGCGGCGCAACCGGTCCGCTGGACAGCCTTGGGAAAGGTATCGGTGGTCATGATGGCAGCCGCCAGATCATCGATGGTTGCACTGCCGCACCCTGCCACCAGCCCCGGAAGCGCATTCCTCAGACGCTCCATCGGCAGCGGCACCCCGATCACCCCGGTGGAGGAGACCTGTACCAGCTCTTCTGCAATCCCCAATCCTGCAGCCAGCAGCCGACTGGTTTCCCGTGCATCCAGCATGCCCTGGGCACCGGTGCAGGCGTTGGCGTTGCCGCTGTTTACCACCAGGGCCTGGGCCTTGCCACCGGCAATCCGCCCGGCTGACAGCAGTACCGGAGCCGCCTTGACCGCATTGGTGGTAAAGACCGCTGCAGCTGTTGCCGGTGTCTCGGAAAAGATCGACGGCCTGGAAGTCTTTGATGCCGACCGCCACGCACAGCGCGTGCTGGGCATGGGCGACATCGTGGCCCTGGTCGAGCAGGTCACCAAGGGCGTGGACATGGAAGCCGCGCAGAAGATGGCCGAGAAGCTCAAGAGCGGCGATGGCTTCGATCTCAACGACTTCCTGGCCCAACTGCAGCAAATGAAGCAGATGGGCGGCCTCTCCAGCCTCATGGACAAGCTCCCCGCCCAGCTCACGGCCAAGGCCGGCCAGGTGGACATGGACAAGGCCGAGCGCGACATCCGCCGCAAGGAAGGCATCATCTGCAGCATGACGCCCACCGAGCGGCGCAAGCCCGACATCATCAAGGCCACGCGCAAGAAGCGCATCGCGGCCGGCGCCGGCGTGCAGGTGCACGAGGTCAACCGGCTGCTCAACGAGTTCGACCAGATGCGCACCATGATGAAGAAGATGAAGGGCGGCGGCCTCATGAAGATGATGAAAAAGCTCGGCGGGATGAAGGGCATGAAGGGCCTGCCCGGCGGCATGCCTTTTTAAGGCTTTTTTGCCTCCAAGGCTTGCCAGCCAAGCGCCATCAGCTATCAAATCGAGAGGATGCTCATGACCACGGATTTTCAGCTCGACGCCACCCTCAAGGGCTATCCGCTGTCGGCCCCGCCGTGCCGCGCCAGCGAGATCGGCCAGCGGGGCTGGAACGTCCTGGCCGGCGACCTGCCGCTGCCGCTGGCCGTGCTCAGGCGCGGCGCGCTGGAGCACAACCTCGCGTGGATGCAGCGCTACGTGGCCGAGCGCGGCGTGTGGCTCGCGCCCCATGGCAAGACGACGATGTCGCCCGAGCTGTGCGCGCGCCAGCTCGCGGCCGGCGCCTGGGGGCTGACCTTCGCCAGCGTCTGGCAGGCGCAGCTGGGCGTGGCCGCGGGCGCCGGGCGCATCGTGATCGCCAACGAGGTGCTGCAGGACGCCGACCTGGATGCGCTGCACGCCATGCGCGCGCGCCAGGCCGGCCTGCGCGTCTGGTTCCTCGTCGATTCCTTGCGCCAGCTCGCGCTGATCGAGGATTGGGCGCGCCGGCACGCCGGCGCGCCGGCCTTCGACGTGCTGCTGGAGCTGGGCATGGCCGGGCAGCGCACCGGCTGCCGCACGCACGAAGAGGCGCTGGCGCTGGCGCGCGCCCTCTCGGCCAGCGCGGCGGTGCGCCTGTGCGGCATCGAATGCTACGAAGGCCTGGTCGCCCGCTGCGACAGCGCGCACGACGCGCAGGCCGTGACCGGGCTGGTGCAGCGCGCGCTGGCTCTGGCGCGCGCGGTGGACGCCGAAGGCCTGTGGGCCGAGGGCGAGGCGCAGATCCTGCTGTCCGCCGGCGGCTCGGCGGTCTTCGACCTGGTGCTGCCGCTGCTGCGGGCCCAGGGGCTCTCGCGGCCGGTACAGGGCCTGCTGCGTTCGGGCTGCTATCTGACGCACGACCACGGCAGCTACCAGCGCTTCGCGCGGCTGGTGGCCGAGCGCGAAGGCCTGCAGGAGAGCCTGCAGCCCGCGCTCACCGTCTGGGCGCTGGTGCAGTCGGCGCCCGAGCCGGGCCTGGCGCTGCTCAATGCCGGGCGGCGCGACGTCTCGTTCGACATCGACCTGCCCAAGCCGGTGGGCTGGGCGCGCCACGGCTCGCGCGAGGCGGCGGATGCGCCCGCGCACTGGCACATCACCGCGCTCAACGACCAGCATGCTTATCTGCGCTTCGATCCCGCGGGGGAGGGGCCCGCGGTGGGCGACCGCGTGGAGCTGGGCATCTCGCACCCCTGCACCACCTTCGACAAGTGGCGCTGGATGCCCATCGTGGAAGACGATGGCGCGGTCTCCGGCGCCATCCATACCTGTTTTTAGGCTGGCGTCGCCACCTCGCACGCCTCGCCGCGCAGCGTGAAGTGGCGCGCCTCGGTGATGCGCACGTCGATCATGCGGCCGACGAGCGAGGCCTCGCCCGCGAAGTTCACCACGCGGTTGCATTCGGTGCGGCCCATCAGTTCATTCGCGTTGCGCTTGCTCGGGCCTTCGACCAGGATGCGCTGCACCGTGCCCACGCGCTGCTCGCTGATCGCGTGCATCTGGCGGTCGATCAGCGCCTGCACTTCCAGCAGGCGCCGCTGCTTGACGTCCTGCGCGGTCTCGTCGCGCAGGCTGGCGGCGGGCGTGCCGGGGCGCGGGCTGAAGATGAAGCTGAAGGAGTTGTCGAAGCGCACCTCCTCGATCAGCGCCAGCAGCCTGGCGTGGTCGTCCTCGGTCTCGCGCGGGAAGCCGATGATGAAGTCGCTGCCGACCGCCATCCCGGGGCGCACCGCGCGCAGGTCGGCAATCGTCTTCTTGTACTGCGCCGCGGTGTAGCCGCGCTTCATGTACGAGAGGATCTTGTCGCTGCCGTGCTGCACCGGCAGGTGCACGTGGCTCACCAGCTTCGGTATGCGCGCGTAGGCCTCGATCAGGCGCGGCGTGAAGTCGTTGGGGTGGCTGGTGGTGTAGCGGATGCGCTCGATGCCGGGGATCTCGGCCACGTATTCGAGCAGCAGCGCGAAGTCGGCGATCTCGCCGCTGCCGCCCATCTTGCCGCGGTAGGCGTTGACGTTCTGGCCCAGCAGCGTCACTTCCCTCACCCCCTGGTCGGCGAGCTGGGCGATCTCCACCAGCACGCCCTCGAACGGGCGGCTCATCTCCTCGCCGCGCGTGTAGGGCACCACGCAGTAGCTACAGTACTTGGAGCAGCCTTCCATGATCGAGACGTAGGCGGTGCAGCCTTCGGTGCGCGCGGGCGGCAGGTGGTCGAATTTCTCGATCTCGGGGAAGCTGATGTCCACCTGCGGGCGCTGGTCCTTCAGGCGCGCATCGAGCATCTGCGGCAGGCGGTGCAGCGTCTGCGGGCCGAAGACCAGATCGACGAAGGGCGCGCGCCGGATGATTTCCTCGCCCTCCTGGCTGGCCACGCAGCCGGCCACGCCGATCAGCGTGCCCTTGTCCTTGAGGTGCTTGACGCGCCCGAGGTCGGAAAACACCTTCTCCTGCGCCTTCTCGCGCACCGAGCAGGTGTTGAACAGCACCAGGTCGGCCTGCTCGGGGTCGTCGGTCGGCTCGTAGCCCCGGGCGTCGGCGAGCACGTCGAGCATCTTGCCCGAGTCGTACTCGTTCATCTGGCAGCCGAAGGTTTTGATGAAGACTTTCTTGCTCATGGGGTTTCTCGGGGAAAAGGCGCAGGCGGCGGCAGGCGCGCCGCCATCGATGCCATGTGCGATGGCGGACTCAGCGCCGCTGGGCGGAGCCGGACTGCTGGGATTCGAACTGGAAGTTGCGCACCACCATGCCCGGCGCGGCGCGCGGCTTGGCCGCCTCCGCCTCGCTCAGCAGCCACACGGTCTGCAGCATGTGGGTGGAGGGTTCCATCAGGTAATGCGCGGTGTAGGTCTTGCCGTGCAAGGTGTGCCGCATCACCAGATGGTTCTTGGCGTCGAAGACGCGCAGGCCCGGGGCGCTGCGCACCGCCTCGCCATTGAGCAGCACCTTGCTGGCATCGATGAAGCTCACGGAGCCGCGCAGCGCATTGGCCGGAAAACCGCGGGCCGCCGCGCCGGAGGCGGCCAGCGGCTGTTGCTGCTGCGCGCCGGCCGGTGACGCGGACAGCGCCAGGCCCAGCGTGGCGAGCATGGCGGCGAGGAGGCGATCACAGCGGGTCATGGTGTATATCCAGCGGCTGAACAGGGGGATTCTAGTGTGCCCCCTCTTCGGGGCTTTGCAGGATGGCGGCCGCGATCGCATCGATGCCGGCGTCGCCGAGGTCGTGCGCCGCGATCCGCGCGCGGGTGGCCCACTGCTTGAAGTTGCGCGCCTGCGAGCGCCCGTAATGCGGGTCGTAGTGCTGGCGCATCAGTTCATCGAACAGCGGCCCAAGCTCGTGCGCCCGCGCCCAGGCCTGCCAGCGCTGCACCGTCTCGTGCCCGTGCATCTCGGTGAGCACGGCCAGGCGCTCGGCCAGGGCGTCGGGCTGGTCGCCCAGGTAGGCGTAGTCGCGCAGCAGGTAGGCCAGGCGTTCTTCGGGGGAGGCGTCGATTTCCACGCAGGGCGCGCCGCGCAACTGCTGCACCAGCAGCGGCGGCACCGACAGGCGCCCGATGCGCGCGCTCTCGCCCTCGACGTAGATCGGCCGCGCGAGGTCCATGCCGTGCAGCGCGGACCAGATCTGCGTCTCGAAGTGCTTTTGCGAGGGTTGCTCCACGCCCGGCAGGCTCCCGAGCAGCGAGCCCTTGTGCCGCGCCATGCCTTCGAGGTCGAGGACCTGCGCGCCCTGCGCGGCCAGCGCATGCAGGATGCGCGTCTTGGCGCTGCCCGTGGCGCCGACGATGGCGTGGATCCGCATGCGCGGCACGAGCGCGTCGAGCTGGTCGATCACGTGGCGGCGAAAGGCCTTGTAGCCGCCCGCGAGCTGCTCCGCCTTCCAGCCCACCAGGCGCATCCACTGCACCATGGCGCCGCTGCGCATGCCGCCGCGCCAGCAGTACACCAGCGGGCGCCAGCTGGCGGGGCGGTCCGCGAACGCGGTGCGCAGGTGCTCGGCCAGGTGCGCCGCCACCATCGCGCCACCCACGCGCCGCGCCTCGAAGGCGCCCTGCTGCACGTACAGCGTGCCCACGGCGGCGCGTTCGGCGTCGTCGAGGACCGGGCAGTTGATGGCGCCGGGCACGTGGTCTTCGGCGAATTCGCCGGGCGAGCGCGCGTCGATCACGGCATCGAAGCGGGCGATGTCTTCAGGGCGTATGGGCGTGGGGTGCGACACGGCGGTGGGCAGTCGGGCGTGCAGGCCCGCGGGGGCTTGCGGCAGGGCGGGTATTGTCCCCCAGAGCGCTCGGGGACGAAAATTGTTATTCTGTTGATAGCTGGCCGCGCAGGGCGGATCATGGTTTGAATGCAATTACCTCACTGGCCCAATTGGCTCGCCGCGCTGACTAGACTAGCGCCTGATTTTGAAGATCTCAACGGAGACCGGAGCATGGCCATCACCGAGCAGGAGATGCTGGCAGCGCTTGCCAGCGTGAAAGACCCCGTGTCGGGCAAGACCCTCGTGACGCCGCAGTCCCTGCGCAATCTGCAGGTGGCGGGCGGCAACGTCTCGTTCGAAGTGGAGATCGGCTACCCCGCCAGGAGCCTGGTGCCTCAGCTGCAGGGCGAGCTGATCGCCGCGGCCAGGACGGTGCCGGGCGTGAACAACGCCGCGGTGATGATCACGACCAGGATCATGTCGCAGGTGGCGGGGCGCGGCGCGCGGCTCATCCCGGGCGTGAAGAACATCGTGGCCGTGGCGTCCGGCAAGGGCGGGGTGGGCAAGAGCACCACGGCCGTCAACCTGGCGCTGGCGCTCGCGGCCGAAGGGGCGCAGGTGGGGCTGCTCGATGCCGACATCTACGGCCCGAGCCAGCCCATGATGACCGGCACCTCGGGCAAGCCCGAGACGCGCGACGGCAAGCTCATGGAGCCCAAGCGCTCCATGGGGCTGCAGATCAACTCCATCGGCTTTCTCGTGCGCGACGAGCAGGCCATGGCCTGGCGCGGCCCGATGGCGAGCAATGCGCTGGAGCAGCTCATCATGCAGACGCGCTGGTCCGACCTGGACTACCTCATCGTCGACATGCCACCGGGTACCGGCGACATCCAGCTCACGCTGGCGCAGAAGGTGCCGCTCACGGGCGCGGTGATCGTCACCACGCCGCAGGACATCGCGCTGCTCGATGCCAAGAAGGGCATCACCATGTTCCAGAAGGTGGGTGTGCCCATCCTCGGCATCGTCGAGAACATGGCGGTGCACATCTGCAGCCACTGCGGGCACGTGGAGCACATCTTCGGCGAGGACGGCGGCAAGCACCTGGCGGAAAACTACCAGATGCCCTACCTGGGCGCGCTGCCGCTGGCGCTCAAGATCCGCGAGCAGACCGATTCCGGCCGCCCCACGGTGTTCGCCGAGCCCGAGGGCGAAGTGACCCGGATCTACAAGGCCATGGCGCGCCAGCTCGCCAGCAACGTGGCGAGGCAGGCGGGCAACGAACTCGCCGCCTTTCCGGACATCATCATCAGCAAGGACACCTGAGGTGCGAACAAATCCGCCATGCCCGCTCATCCCGCCCAAACGTGCCCTTCTGAGCTTCACTGCACGAAGCCGAGGAACTCCCGCCGCAGCGCCGCGTTGTTCAGGAACGCGCCGCGCATGATGGAGTTGCTCATGCGCGCGCCGTCGTCCTTCACGCCCCGCCAGTGCATGCAGGCGTGGCTGGCGCGCATCACCACCGCCAGCCCGTCGGGGTGGATGCGGCGCTCCAGCTCGTCGGCCAGCATGGTGATGGCTTCTTCCTGGATTTGCGGGCGGCGCATGATCCAGTCGCAGATGCGCGCGTACTTGGACAGGCCGATCAGGTCGGACGACGGGTTGGGCAGCACGCCCACCCAGACCTGACCCTCGATGGGGCACAGGTGGTGCGAGCAGGCGCTGCGCACCGTGAGCGGCCCCACCACCATCAGCTGGTCGAGCCGCGAGACGTTGGGGAAGGCCGTCACCTGCGGCTCGGTCTCGTAGCGGCCGCCGAACACTTCGTCCACATAGAGCTTGGCCATGCGCCGGGCGGTCTCGGCGGTGTTGTGGTCGTGGTCGGTGTCGATCACGAGCGCACGCAGCACCTCCTGCATCTTCGCCTGGACCTCGTCGCGCAGTTCGTCCAGCTCGCCCGCCTCGACGAAATCGGCGATGTTGTCGTTGGCATGAAAACGCTGGCCCGCGCACATCAGGCGGTAGCGGATGCGCTCGGAAGCGGGCACGCCCGCGCTCGCGCGTTCCTTGTCCGTCGGTGTGGGTTCCACGTGCATGAGCATGTCGGCTTCCTTGTTCCAGAGGTTGGCAAAAAAGAGGTGCTGTCGGGCATCGGGGCGCGGCGCGGCCGCTCCCGTGCCATTGGATGGCATCGCGCACCGCCGCGTTTCATACGGGTTCGCCTTCAATCGTCTCACTTTGTTGGTTCGCCTCGCCGTGCTACAGCACTGCCTTCGGCTCCCGCCGCGTTATCCGATCGAATGCGAACCCGTATCACGGGCCCGCCCCCTACCCGTGGCCGGTGATCCATGCGATGATGCCAAGAACACCCGCACCGCCCCCTGGGCGGTATCGCGGGTGCCTCCTCCCTTTGCGATGCGACGAAGACACCTCGTTCATGCGGCCGCCCTGGCCGCCCTGGCGCCTTGGGCTGTCCGCGCCCAGGCGTGGCCCGCGCGTGCGCTGCGCTGGGTCGTGCCCTTCCCCGTGGGCGCGACGGCCGACGAGGTCACGCGCCTGGTCGCGGGGGCGCTGCAGGACAGGCTCGGGCAGGAGATCGTGATCGACAACCGGCCGGGCCGGGACACGGTGACCGGCGTGGCCGAAGTCGCCAAGTCGCCGGCCGACGGCCATCACTTCGTGACGGCGACCAACAGCCTGTGCGCCAACGAGACCCTGGTGCGGCACCTGCCCTACCGCATGAGCGACCTGCGCCCGGTCGCGCTCATGGGGCTGTCCGAGCACGTGCTGGCGGCCGCCCCGGCGACGGGCCTGAGGAACGTGGCGGACATCGTCTCGCAGTACGAGAACGGCAAGGCCCTGAGCTACGCCTCGTTCGGGCCGGGCACGTCGGCGCGCCTGGCGGGGGAGATGCTCAAGCGCGTGCTGGGCACGCCGGGCATCGCGCATGTGCCCTTTGCCGGGCCGGCGCAGGCGCTCCAGGCGCTGCTCGCGGGCCGGGTGTCCATGATGTTCGGCGCCTGGTCCCAATGCCGCGTGCCGGTGGCCGACGGCCGGCTCAACGCGCTGGGCATGGCCAGCGAGAAGCGCTCGGCATTCGCCCCGCGCCTGCCCACGCTGGGCGAGCAGGGGGCGCCGGTGGAATCGAACGCCTGGAGCGGCGTGCTGGCGCCCGCCGGCGTGGCCAGCGCCGTGGTGGCGCGCATGAACCGGGAGATCGAGGCGGTCCTGCAGTCCGCGCCGATGGCGGCCCTTTTCCGCGAGCGCGGCCTGGTGGCGCTGCCTGGCGGCACCGAGGATTTCTCCAGGTTCCTGGACAGGGCGATCAGGCGCGATGCGGACGTGATCTACCGCACCGGCATACCCTTTGAAGATTGACCTGCCTTACCATGCGCTCTCCCTTGAAGGACGATCGCATGACCACCGACCCCACCCCCGAACGGCCCGGCGCCGAAGAACCCGCTCCCAGCCCCAGCGGCGCCACGCTTGCGGCGCTGGAAGCCGCGCTGGAGGCGCTGCAGGAGCGCCTGGAGAACCACGTGCCCGAATGGGAGTACTGCGAGGGCGTGATGACGGCGCTGCTGTGCACGCGCCGCGAGGTGCCGCAGGACGAGTGGCTGGAGATGCTGTTCGGCGACGATGCCGAGGCCGTCTTCGCCACCGCCGCCGAGCGCACGCATTTCCTCATGCACTGGCTGGAGCGCGAGCAGCAGCTGCGCGCCGCCCTGGAGGCGCCGGTGGAGGCGCTGGACGACGAGCGCGCGCTGGAGCCGGGGGTGATCGACTGGCGGGGCTACCTCGCCACCCTGCCGCCCGCCGAGCGCGAGCAGATGCTGGGCGAGGACGAGCCGCCGCAGTTCGCCCAGGCCTGGGCGGCGGGCTTCCTGGACGCGGTCGACTGGTGGGGCGACGACTGGGCGCTGCCGCGCGACAAGGACATCGCCGCGGACATGCGCACGGCGGTTCAGGCCATCGGCGCCCTGCTGCAGGAGGACCGGGCCGCGCCCACCATCAATCTCTACGACGAGGCGGGCGCGCCCACCGTCAGCGATGCGCGGGTGGAGGCCTTTGGCGAGGCCATCTGGGCCGTCTACGAGCTGTATGCGATCGCGCTCAGCCTGGGGCCGCGCGTGGCGCCCGCGGTCAGCGCCAAGGTGGGGCGCAACGACCCCTGCCCCTGCGGCAGCGGCAAGAAATACAAGAAGTGCTGCGGCGCGTGAGCGGCGGCGGGAGGCGGCGTGTTCAGGAAGGTGTGCATCTACGGTGTGGGCGCGATCGGCGGCTGGCTGGCCGCGGGCCTCGCGGCCCTGGGGGAGGTGGAAGTCAGCGCGGTGGCGCGGGGCGCGAGCCTGGCGGCGCTGCGCGCGCACGGGCTCAGGCTGCACCGGGCGCAGGACGGCGCCGCGGCGCGGGAGGCGGCGTACCCGATAGCGGCGAGCGACGACCCGGCGGCGCTGGGCCCGCAGGATCTCGTCATCGTCGCCGTGAAGGCGCCCGCCATGGCCGAGGTGGCGGCGCGCATCGCGCCACTGCTGGCGCCGCACACCGTGGTGCTGACGGCCATGAACGGCGTGCCCTGGTGGTTCCTGCAGGATTTCGGCGGCCCGCTGGCCGGCCGGCGGCTGGAGTCGGTCGATCCCGGCGGCGGCATCGCGCAGGCCATCGCGGGGCACCACGTCGTGGGCTGCGTGGTGCATGCCAGCGGCTCGGTCGATGAGCCGGGCGTGGTGCGCCACCATTTCGGCAACGGCCTGATCGTCGGCGAGCCCTCGGGCGCGGCCAGCGCGCGCGTGCAGGCGCTGCACGCGCTGCTGCGGCGGGCGGGGTTCGACGCCACGCTGTCGCGGCAGATCCAGAAGGACGTCTGGTACAAGCTCTGGGGCAACATGACGCTCAACCCCGTCTGCGCGCTCACCGGGGCGACGTCGATGCAGGTGCTGGACGACGAGCTGGCCCGCGATTTCGTCACGCGCGTGATGCTCGAAGCGCGCGAGATCGGCGCGCGCATCGGCTTGCCGCTCGCCGAGTCGCCCGAGGACCGCCACCAGGTGACGCGTAGGCTGGGCGACTTCAGGCCCTCGATGCTGCAGGACGTCCAGGCGCGCAAGGCGGTGGAGCTGGACGCGCTGGTCGCCTCGGTGCGCGAGCTCGGCCAGCTGGTGGCCGTGCCCACCCCATTCACCGACGCGCTGCTGGGGCTGGCGCGGCTCCATGCCCGCGGGCTGGGCCTCTACCCGCGGTGACCTTGCCTTATTTCATCACGTCGGCAACGCACAGGTATTTCATTTCGAGGTATTCCTCGATGCCGTGCGACGAGCCCTCGCGCCCCAGGCCCGACTGCTTGATGCCGCCGAAGGGCACGTGCTCGGTGGAGATCAGCCCGGTGTTGACGCCCACCATGCCGTACTCCAGCGCCTCGCTCACGCGCGTGATGCGGCCGATGTCGCGTGCGTAGAAGTAGCTCGCCAGGCCGTATTCGGTGGCGTTGGCGGCGTCGATGGCCTCCTGCTCCGTCGTGAAGCGGAACACCGGCGCCACGGGGCCGAAGGTTTCCTCGCGCGCCACCAGCATCTTGCTGGAGGCGTCGGCGATCACGGTGGGCTCGAAGAACTGCCCCTTGAGCTTGCCGCCGCCCGTGAGCACGCGCCCGCCCTTCCTCAGGGCGTCCTTCACGTGCCGGTCCACCTTGGCGAGCGCCGCCGGCTCGATCAGCGGGCCCACGCTCACGCCCTCGTCGAAGCCGTTGCCCACCTTCATGGTCTTGACCTTGGCGGCCAGCTTCTTGACGAAGGCCTCGTAGACGCCGTCCTGCACGTACAGGCGGTTGGCGCACACGCAGGTCTGGCCCGCGTTGCGGTATTTGCTCGCCAGCGCGCCTTCCACGGCCGAATCGAGGTCGGCGTCGTCGAACACGATGAAGGGGGCGTTGCCGCCGAGTTCCAGCGAGAGCTTCTTCACCGTGGGCGCGCACTGCGCCATCAGGATGCGGCCGACCTCGGTGGAGCCGGTGAAGGAGAGGTGGCGCACCGTGTCGCTGGCGCACAGCGCCTGGCCGATCGCCGGGGCGTCCATGCCCGTCACCACGTTGATCACGCCCGCGGGAAAGCCCGCGCGCTGCGCCAGCTCGGCCGCGGCCAGCGCCGTGAGCGGCGTGAGCTCGGCCGGCTTGATGACGACGGTGCAGCCGGCCGCCAGCGCGGGCGCCACCTTGCGCGTGATCATCGCCAGCGGGAAATTCCACGGCGTGATCGCGGCGCACACGCCGATGGGCTGCTTGAGCACGCTGTAGCGCTTGTTGCCGTCGTAGGTGGCCAGCGTCTGGCCGTTGACGCGCTTGGCCTCCTCGGCGAACCACTGCACGAAGCTGGCGCCGTAGGCGACTTCGCCGCGCGCCTCGGCCAGCGGCTTGCCCTGCTCGGCCGTCATCAGGCGGGCCAGGTCTTCCTTGTGGGCCATCAGCAGCTCATACCACTGCATGAGCACGGCGAAGCGCTCCTTGGCGGTCCTGGCGCGCCATGGGCCCCAGGCGGCGGCCGCCGCATCGATGGCGGCCCTGGTCTCCCTGGCGCCCAGGTCGGCCACGTCGGCGAGCTTGAGGCCGGTGGCGGGGTCGGTCACGTCGAAGCGCTGCTTGCCCTTGACCCAGCGGCCGTTGATCAGGCTGTCGGTGACCAGCAGGCTCGCATCGGCCAGCTGGGCCAGTGGGGAAGTGCGTGTGTCCATGAAAGATCTCCTGTGGGTGAGGTGTCCGGTTGGCGTTTGTCGTGTGCACGGCATGCGTGCATACTCGTATGCAAATGTAGTGCGTTGCCGGTGTTTGCGCTGTCCGTGCGGCCATCGACCGCGACGCGAAATCACCCAAGGAGACCGATGATGAAGATGCGTTCCGCCGTGCTGCGGCAGATGGGCTTGTCGGCGCCGTATGCGCGCAGCCGCCCGGTGCAGGTCGAGCAAGTGGAGCTCGACGCGCCCGGCGCGGGCGAGGTGCTGGTGAGAATCAGGGTGGCGGGGCTGTGCCATTCCGACCTGTCGGTGATCAATGGCGACCGGCCGCGCGTGATGCCGCTGGCGCTGGGGCATGAATCCTCGGGCGAGGTGGTCGAGGCGGGGCCGGGCGTGAGCGGCCTGCGCGTGGGCGATCACGTGGTGACGGTGTTCGTGCCCAGCTGCGGCGGCTGCGCCCCCTGCATGTCGGGGCGCCCAGCGCTGTGCGAGCCGGGGGCCCAGGCCAACGCGCAGGGGTCGCTGCTCGGCGGCGGCCGGCGCCTGCATGCGGGCGGCGAAGTGCTCCATCACCACCTGGGCGTCTCCTGCTTCGCCGAATACGCCGTGGTCTCCGAGCGCTCGTGCGTGAAGGTGCCCGTGCCGCTGTCGCACCGCGAGGCGGCGCTGTTCGGCTGCGCGGTGCTCACGGGGGCGGGGGCCGTGGTCAACCGCGCGCACATCCGGGCGGGTGATACCTGCGCCATCGTGGGCCTGGGCGGCGTGGGCCTGAGCGCGCTGCTGGCCGCGCTGGCGGCGGGCGCGCGGCGCGTGGTGGCGGTGGAGCCCGATCCGCGCAAGCGCGAGCTTGCCCTGTCGCTGGGCGCCACGCACGCCATCGACCCCCGGGCCGTGCAGTCGGACGCGCAGTTACTGGAAGCCGCGGGCGGGCCGGTGGATTTCGGCTACGACACGGCGGGCGTGCTCGCCGCGTTCGAGTCGGCCTACAAGCTCACCCGCCGCGGCGGCATGACGGTCACCTCGGGGCTGCCGCATCCCAAGACCACGTTCGCCCTGCCGATCTCCCAGCTCGTGGGCGAAGAGCGCGAGATCCGCGGCAGCTACCTCGGCTCGGGCGTGCCCGCGATCGACATCCCGCGCTACATCGACCTCTACAAGGCGGGCAAGCTCCCAGTGGACAAGCTGCTGGGCGAGGCGTTCACGCTCGATCAGGTCAACGAGGGGTTCGACCACCTCGCCAGCGGCTCGGGCCTGCGCGACTGCATCGTGATGGATTGATCAGGCCAGCCAGCGCTTGCGCCGGCGGTAGTGCTTGACGTTGTGGTAGTCCACGCGCTCGCCGCCGCCGAGGTAGAACTCCTGGATGTCGGGGTTCTGCTTGAGCACCGCCGCCTCGCCGCTCATCACGATGTT
>OFJB01000747.1_pt1 | contig 14586 bp, 12 predicted proteins | sample 1775081 | NCBI WGS metagenome assembly OFJB01 (sample SAMN08195771, study PRJEB24354) | sludge metagenome | isolation source: initial sludge from phenol fed wastewater aerobic bioreactor | place: India: Nagpur | collected 2016-06-05 | reverse complement strand
GCACACAGAGGAGAACTGACATGACACTGACACGCAGGGGCTTCATCGCCTCCACGGCGGCCGCGGCCGCCTTCGCCGCCGGCGGCCTGCCGGCGCGGGCCGATGGCATTCCGGCACGCATCGGCTACAACGGCGACTTCTGGGGCGCGAGCATCGCCGCCGTCGCCAGCGACCAGGGTTTCTACGCCAAGCACGGCGTCGAGGCCAACATCAAGGTCTTCACCAACGGGCCGATCCAGGTGCAGGCGCTGGGCGCCGACAGCCTCGATTTCGGCTATATCGGGCCGGGCGCGCTCTGGCTTCCGGCGACCGGCAAGGCCAAGATCATCGCCGTCAACGACGTCGGCTTCTCCGACCGCGTGATCGCGCAGGCCGGCATCAACTCCATCGCCGACCTCAAGGGCAAGAAGGTCGCGATTCCCGCCGGCACCTCCGGCGACATGCTGCTGCGGTTGGCGCTCCAGAAGGCCGGCATGACGATGAGCGACCTCGACATCGTCGAGATGGACCCGAGCACCGTCGTCGCCGCCTTCTCGTCGAAGCAGGTCGACGCAGCCGGCATCTGGTATCCCTTCGTCGGCATCATCCAGAAGAACGTGCCCGATCTGGTCGAACTGGCTAAGAACAAGGATTTCTATCCGCAGAACACCTTCCCCAGCGCCTTCATCGCCCGCAACGAGCTGGTCGAGAGCAATCCCGACCTGGTCAGGAAGATGATCGGCGCCATCAAGGAAGCGGCGGACTGGCGCGCCGCCAACCAGGACGAGACGATCGCGATCACCGCGAAGCTGCTCGGGATCTCGGCCGACCAGCTCAAGACCGAGGCCGGCTACGGCAATTTCATGACCTCGGCCGAACTGGTGAAGCTCACAAGGGACGGCACGGTGAACGGCTGGTTCTCCACCATGAACGAGCTGTTCAAGACCTTCGGCAAGTTCGATACGGCGCTCGACCCGAAGGACTACTACCTCGGCGACATGTACGTCGAAGCCTGATCCTCACAGCGAATCGGAGGCCCCGGCACAAGCCGTCGGGGCCTCCGCGGCATCCTTTCCCACCGGCGAGCATCCCATGAACGTTCTCTACATCGACATCGACAGCCTGCGGCGCGACCATCTCGGCTGCTACGGATACCACCGCAACACCTCGCCGGCGATCGACAGCCTGGCGCGCGACGGTATCCGCTTCGAGAACGTCTATGTCTCGGACGTGCCCTGCCATCCCTCGCGCACGGCGTTGTGGAGCGGCCGGCACGGCATGCGCACCGGCGTCGTCGGCCATGGCGGCACCGCCTGCGAGCCGTTCCGCGAAGGCCCCGAGCGGGCCTGGGCCGGCACCTTCTACGAGGAGGGCTGGATGCGCGCGCTGCGCGACCTCGGCTACCACACCACCACGATCTCCAGTTTCGGCGAACGACACGGCTGCTGGCACTGGTATGCCGGCTTCAGCGAGATCATCAATCCCGGCAAGGCCGGCATGGAAAGCGCCGACGAGGTGTCGGGGCTGGCGCTGGATTGGCTGAAGCGCAACGGCAGCCGCGAAAAATGGTTCCTGCACGTCAACGTCTGGGACCCGCACACCCCCTACCGCGCGCCGGAAAGCTTCGGCGATCCCTTCGCCAAGGACCCGCTGCCCGAATGGATGACCGAGGAGGTGTTCAGGCGCAGCCACGCCGGCTACGGGCCGCACAGCCCGCAGGAGCCGTCCGGCTTCGACGCGGCGCCGGGCGGATCGGGCTATCGCCGCATGCCCTCCCCGATCAGCGACATGGCGCGCGTGAAAGCCTGGTTCGACGGCTACGACACCGGCGTGCTCTACGCCGACCACCATGTCGGCCTCATCGTCGAGGAACTGAAGCGGCAGGGCCTGTTCGACAAGACCGTCATCGTCATCGGCGCCGACCATGGCGAGAATCTCGGCGAGCTGAACGTCTGGGGCGACCACCAGACCGCCGACGAATTCACCTGCAACGTGCCGCTGGTCGTCCGCTGGCCGGGCGCGGCCGAGATGCGCGGCGTCAACGACGGCCTGCACTACCATTTCGACTGGGCCGCGACGCTGGTCGACCGGCTTGGCGGAACCGTGCCCGCCGTCTGGGACGGGCGTTCCTTCGCGCCGGCGCTGCGGGCGGGAAAGGAAGGCGGCCGCGACTTCTTGGTGCTCAGCCAGGGCGCGTGGGCGGTGCAGCGCGGCGTGCGCTTCCGCCTCGACGGCACGGACTGGCTGATGCTGCGCACCTATCACGACGGCTACAAGGATTTCGGCCCCGTGAGCCTGTTCGACCTCGGCGCCGACCCGCACGAGCAGAACGACCTTGCGGCGTCGCGCCCCGAAATCGTCGATCACGCCAGCCGTTTGCTGGAGGACTGGCGCACCGACATGGCGATGCGGAGCGACAACGACGTCGATCCGCTGGTGACGGTGATGCGCGAGGGCGGGCCGTTCCACTGCCGCGGCGAACTGCCGGCCTATCTCGAACGGCTGCGCGCCACAGGCCGCGCGGAGGCCGCCGCCGTGCTGGAAAAGCGCCATCCCGCGCCGCCGCCGCGCCGTCAATCGCTGAACTAGAGGCGGCAGCCGGCTTCGCCGACAGCGGCGCATGCCGGCAACAGCGATGGCGGCTTCTACGGCATTGCCGGCGGTCCGGTTTCGGGCGTGCGGCGCGGGCAACTGCCGTTCGGCAAGGGGCCTTCATGGCAGCCGTCTGCGGCAACAGCAGGCGGTGCCGAAAGCGGGCCTTACAGTCGGCCGCCGCCATGGATCGCGCCCGTCACGGAAATCAGCTGCGGATTTGTCGCTTTGAACGGGAATTCCGCGAAGGCAGACGTTTAGGGACCGCAGAGGGCTTCCGTTCTCGATCCAAGGCTGGCGCCTCGAGCGGCTGCACAGTCTTAAGCGTCGCGACAAGCTGGCTTTGATGATGCGTGTCGGTCTTGCGGAAGACGCGGTCGAGATAGGTCCGGGCGGTACTGTAAGTAACGCCGTTGCGGGCGGCGGATTCAGCTATGCTGAGACCGCTTGCCAGATCGGCGGCGAGCCGTGCCTCCGCTCCGGTCAACAGGAACACGGTCCGGATATGCGCTTCGAAGCCCTTGCTCACACGAGGGGCGATCTCGGTGACGACGATCGCGGCGCAGCGTTCCCTCGCCAGTCCGTAGGCATGGACGTCCCGGTACGGCGCGACCGTCAGCGCAAACCGGGCCGGGCCGGAAGCGCGGGCTCCGGACGGCACCTGCAACGTGCCGCCGGGGCCGGGCGCGGCTCCATCGCGCAGCGAAGACGCATCTGCGACCAGCCGGGCAAGGTCTTGCAGGGCCGCGGGATCGGAAACGCCTATCATTCCTCCCTTGAGCACAAGCGGGCTGTCCGCACGGGCAAGCAACGTCTCCGCAGCCTCGTTCGCCTGCAACAGGCGCTGGTTGCCGTCCACCACAAGCAGGCCGAGGGGCATGCTCAGGAAGGCCGAGGCCGCACGCGCCTCGGCGATGTGCCGACTGATTTGTCCGGCACGCAGCATATGCGGCGCGATCTTCTCCATGAGATCGATGTCGGCGGCGCAGAACGCCTCCTGCCTGGATCCGCGATTGACGTCGAGGAACCAGTTTGCGGTGCCGGACGAGGCCAGCTTGCAGACCAGTTGGCCATGCATATCGCGCGGCCGGAACCAGTCCTGCCATAACTCTCTCTTACGGAATGCTCTTTCGTCGACGATCGCGGCGCGTTGCCAGACGGCGCCGACCGGCATCTCCAGATGCGTCCGGGTAAAGGGATCGCGCACGACGGCTTCCATGCCGTTCAGCGAATTCAGTTCCGGATCGAGGACAGACGACGTAGCCTCGACGCCATCTCGCCCGAAGCGCAAGATGCAGGCCCGCGAGCCGCCGAACAGGTCGCGCAGCAGACCGACTGCATCCCCCCAGCGTTCCTGATCCAACGCTGCCTCGTAGATGGTGTTCACGGTGGTGAACACGGACTCCAGCGTCACGGCGCCCATTGGGAACACCCCCAGGATCGACAAGGCGAAAAGAGCAAAAAACGTGTGGATTGTCACTATCTTTGTCAACCCAGGGTCGCAGACGCGGATATCGTCGACCCCGAGATTGCAGCGTCGGAATGCCTGGCAGGGCGGATATCCGGCCGTCATGCGGGCGATGCGACAAAACCGGCGATAGTCAGCATATGCGGACTTTACGGATAGGCTTTCCCGTTCCCATTTTCAGGCGACCAGCGCCGGCGGCCATAGCGTTGTGAACGTGAGGTTGCGGCATCCGACTGTTACGCAAGAGCGGGAGCTTTCCGCATGAAGGAACTGGTCGACCGCATCTACGAGGCCGCCTTCGTGCCCGAGCTCTGGCCTTCGGTGATCGAGCGCATCGGCGAGATTTCCGTTGCCCGCAGCGGCTCCCTGCTCATCATGGACGGCATCTCCGAGCCGCGCTGGAAAGCCACCGAAGCGGTGGAAGAGGCGCTCGGCTCGTTCATCGAGAGCGGCACGTGGCGAAGCTGCGCGATGGCGGCCAATGCGCCGAGCCTGCTGCGCCGGGGTTTTACGCTCGACAGCGACGTTCTGGGGCCCGAGGTGATCGCCGCCGACCCGGCGCATCAGATGCAGCGGGCGCTGGGTCTCGGTTCCCAGCTGGCCTGCGTTCTCCAGATGCCGACCGAGGAATTCGTCGTGTGGACGCTGGAGCATGACCTCGACGCCGGCCCGCCGGAAACGGAATCGATAGAACAACTGAACGACCTCATCGGGCATCTCGCCCGCTCCAGCCTCATCGCGGCAAGGCTCGGCCTGGAAAAGGCGCGGACGACGGTTTCCGCTCTCCAGTCGCTGGGGCTTCCGGCGGCCGTGCTCTCGGCCTCCCTGCGCGTCGCGGCGTCCAATGCGCGCCTGGAGGAAATGACATCGCTGTTCGCCGCCGCCGCCCATGGCAGGATCGCCCTTCGCGACCAGGCTGCGAACGAACTGTTTCAGGACGCCCTGCAATCGGTCCTGCTTGGGGACAAATACACCCCGTTCTCTTTTCCCGTTAAGGCACGCGACGACGGCGCGGCCGCCGTCATCCATGTGATGCCCTTGCGCCACGCCGCCCGCGATATCTTCTCGGGTGCCGACATTCTCGTCGTCGCCACCTCGACGAACAGCCGCCGGAGCCGTCCCGCCGCTTCTGTTCTGACGGGATTGTTCGACCTGAGCCCGGCCGAGGCGCGGCTTGCGGCCAACCTGGCCGAGGGACTTACCCTGGCGGATTCGGCGACCAAATGCGGCGTGACCATCAGCACCGCCCGCACGTACCTGCATCGCATCTTCCAGAAGACGGGCACCCGCCAGCAGAGCCAGCTCGTCGCCATGCTGGCGGATTCGCCGCCGCTCGCCGGTCCTTTCTTCGAGTGACGGCAGGCAGCTTCGCCGGCACGGGAGAAACGACGCGCCCTGCCCCACAGGCGAAACTTGCCATCGTTTGATGACTATCCGGCCGCCGTCCGTTTCGTGACAATTCCGCTGCTGGGGCGGTGCGACAGAGCGGCGGATTTCCCATGGAGAGCGTGCAGGCCTATTTCACGTCGATGGCGGCGTTCGGCGTATCCTACGCCCTGGTCGTGATGCTGCCCGGCCCGAACATGGCGCTGGTGGCGAAGGCGGGGCTGACCATGTCGCCGGCCAGCCGAAGCAGGACGGTCGCCGGCATCGTTCTGGGCGCGACGGCACTGGTGCTGATCGCCACGCTGGCAATCGGGACACTGTCCCCGGATGCAAAATCCAGCCGCCTCCCTGCGCTCGGCGCCGGCGGCGTCCTGATCGGACTTGGCCTGCGCATGATGTGGAGGCGCGGGGCCAAGCTCCCGACCGTGCCGAATGCCGATGTCCGCGACGCGCCATGCGGTCTCGGCGCCGCGTTCCTGACCGCCTTCGCCAATCCCGCCACCGCCGCCTACTTTGCGTCGTCCAGCGTTTCGGTTTCCGCGCTGGCGCCTTCGACGCGCCTGGTGGCGATGGCGACGACGGTTTCCGCCGTGGCGGCAGCATGGTTCAGCTTCGTGACCTGGGCATTGTCGCGCGAATGCCTGAGATTCCGCGCCACGCGGTTCATGCGCGAGATCGAAACCGGCGCGGCGCTGATGCTGATCGCTTTCGGGATCATGACGATGCTGCGCGCCGACAACTGACGGTGCGCCGGCTCAGTAGCCCGCGCCTTTCGGCGTCCAGAAGCCGTAGGCCAGGCAGTCGAGGCTGCCGGCCGAGCGCTCCGGATCGATCATGGCCGGGCGCAGGACGCGCACCACGGCACAATCGCCGGTCGCGACCGCGACGAGCTTGTACGACTTGCCGTCAGAAATGTAGCGTATTTTGTCCAGGATCTCGCGCGGCACGTTCTTCTCGAACTCTGTGCTGTCGAGCAGGGGCAACGCACTGGCGGCGGGCACGAGCTTCTCTCCGCTGTTCGGATAGACGCCGGCCGTCTTCGCCTTCTGCGCCAGCAGCGAATTGAAGGCGATGAGCGCGTTGATGCGGCGCACGGTGGGTCCCCGCTCGCGCAACGCGGCGCCGAGCGCGTCGAGCGCGCCCCGCTCCTGCGGCGAGACCGCTCTTTCGGCGGCCGGCGCCTGGTTGACCCGGCCTGACTTCACCGCGACCGAGAAAGGCTGCGTCGAGGCGAGACGGCGAAGCTCAGACAGCGGGTTGTAGGGCAGCGCGGCGGCCAGGGGGCCGGCAAGGAAGGACACCGCGCCGACCGAGAGGGCGACCGAGGCCGCACAGCAGAGGGAAAACCAAAGGAGCCGGGAACCCAAACGCACCTCGATCCGCTTTCCGCAACACGCATCCCGGCGAGCGCGCCGCGCACGCCTTCCCCTTCGCCCACTGTTGCAAAAAAATCATACCGGCCTGCCGAGCGTGAAAACAGTCATCATATGGTGACTGTTCGGAGCGGGCGATCTGAACTCTAGTCGTGCCGGATTTCGCCGGCAGGCGGCAAAGCGATACGGCAAGAGGGACACAAGGCATGGCACTTCCGGGTAGAAAAACCATTCTTTTCGGGACGAGCGCGCTGGCGCTGATCGGCTTCGGCGGCGGGGCCTTCGCGGGCGACTATTGCGGCAGCACGCTCACGATAGACAGCGATTTCATCGGAATTCACGCGACCTTCGACACCGCCGAGCAGCATGACGACATCATCTGCAACGGCACCGTCAACACCGCCGATCTGGCGAACGATGCGGTCACCGGCGCCAAGATCGCGGACAACACCATAACGGATGCGGACCTCGCGGACGGCGCGGTGACCAACCCCAAGCTGGGCTCGGATGCCGTCACCAGCGACAAGATCCTCGACGGCGAGGTGAAGACCGCCGACCTTGCCGACGGCGCCGTCGCCAACGGCAAGATCGGTTCGGGCGCGGTGACCGCCGACAAGATTTCGGCGGGCGCGGTCACCAACTCGAAGATCGCGACAGGCGCCGTCACCAACGGCAAGCTGGGCGCGGACGCCGTCACCACCGACAAGATCCTCAACCACACCATACTGGAAGAGGATCTCGCGGACGGATCGGTATCCACCCGCACCCTTCAGGACGGCTCGGTGACCGCCGAGAAGCTCGCGCCCGGCGCCGTCACCGTCGATGCGCTTGCCGACGGGTCGATCACCACCGAAAAGCTCGGCAACGGGTCGGTGACCACCGAGAAGATCCTCGACGGCACCATCCTTGAACAGGATCTCGCCGACAACTCCGTCTCCACCCGCACCATCATCGACAGAGCGGTCACCGAGGCAAAGCTGGCCGACAGCTCCGTCTCCACCCGCACCATCGTCGACAGAGCGGTCACCGAGGCAAAGCTGGCCGACAATTCCGTCTCCACCCGCACCATTCAGGACGGAGCGGTGACCATGAACAAGCTGGGCGGCGACGTGCTGAACAGGCTCGACAACGTGGATTCGCGCATCGCCGCCGCCTATGGCGGCGTGTCGCTCGCCATGGCCATGTCCAACATCCCGCAGCTCAGCCAGAACAAGAACCTGTCGCTCGGCATGGGCGTCGGCACCTTCAAGGGCGGGTTCGGCTATGCGTTCGGCGCCAATGCGCGGCTGAGCGACAACGTCGTCGGCCGCGTCAGCCTCGGCGGAACCGATCGCGGCGAGTTCGGCGCGGGTGGCGGGCTGGCGCTGGAATTTTGACCGTTTCAGCGGCATGCCGCGCATTCCTGTTCGAGCTGGGGCCGGTCGCCCCGGCCCTTCTGGTGTCGATCCTGCCGGCATTCGCGGGGCCGGCCGCCGGCCAGGGCTGGCAATTGATGTGCGCCGCAGAGCAGAAATGCGAGATGAAATATGCTCAGGCCGCCGATGGGCGGGACGTGACGCGGCTGCTCGTCTACAAGGTCGGCAAGCAGCCGGTCGTGGAATATCTGGTCCCGCTCGGCGTCGACCTGCAACGGGGAGTATTCCTCCAGGTCGACGGCAAGTACACGGTTCTAACGGCGCCGCTCTATTGCGATGCGCCGGGTTGCGTCGGCTACGCCCGGCTGACGCCGGAACTGCTTGACCACCTCAAGCGCGGCAGGCTGCTCAGGCTGGCGTTCTCTCCCCATGGCGGCAAGGATTTCTACGGCTACACCTACCCGCTCGACGGCTTCACCGCGCAGTACGGCGCCTTCCTGAAAGGGGCAGTGCCGCCGCCGGCCGGGCAGCCGTGATTTCCCTGACCGCGCGGCCGGCGACGCGCGGCGACCGCTCGCCCGCACCCACGATCCAGCCTTCGTCGCCATCGCACGGGCGCGAGGGGCCTCGATATTCCCCAAATCAGTCCTTTCCGGCAGGCGAACCGGCCGGCGTCACGCTCCTGGCCAGCGCGACAAGCTCGCTCTGCCGGTGGGTTCCGGTCTTGGCGAACACCCGGTTCAGATAGGTGCGGGCCGTCGCCAGCGTGATCCCGCTCGCATCTGCCGCCGCCGCGATCGACAGGCCCGCGGCCAACGAGGCGGCGAGCCTCGCTTCCGCCGGCGACAGGTCGAACAGGCCGATGAGCGCCGACAGCGGGAAGTGGCCGGCTTTCGGATCGACCTTCGTCGCCGCCAGCACCACGTCGCCCCGCGAGAACACGTCCTGGGCTGAACGCCGCACGGGCAGCAGATGCACGACGTAGGGCGCATCGTCGGGCGTCCGGCGCGGTATCGGAATGGAGCGGACGGGCTGCGAATGGCCGGCGCGTCCGGGCTCCAGCGCGTCCTGGAGAAGCCGGTCGGCGGCCGGATCGGCGATGGAAAGCCGCCCGAACGCCGCCGGCCGAAAAATGTCCGGCAATTCCTCCAGCAGGGCGTTGACGGCGACGGCGTGGCCGCCGGCCGTCAGCACCGCACCCGGCAGGCCGAGGGCTCGCAGCGTCTCAGTCATTGCCATGGCCCGCTCCAGCCGCAGCCGCGCGGCCATCAGGCCGGCCCGCATCAGATGCGGGCGCAATTGGTTCAGCGTCGCCATTTCCGCCGCCGACGGGCGGTCGTTGGTCAGCCATCGCTCGACGGTGATCAGCAGAATCTCGCCGGTCGGCATCATCTCGAAGCTGCCGATCTCCCCGCCGATGCCGAGCGGCGTCACCCTGTCTGTCCGCACGGCGTTGGCCGCCATCGCCTCCGGCGGAAAGAGGTCGGCGTCGTAGATGAACGCCGGCGGCGGCCGCAGCGCGCGCATCATCGCAAACAGGCTGCCGCGCGACCATTCGTTCTTGGCGGCGATGTCCTCCCAGGCCGGCCGGATGAACTCGGAGGCGACGAACTTCACTCCGTCGCCGAACACGCCGACGGTGCCGGCCGCCGAATTCGACGCCTCGCTCAACCGTTGCAGGACGTCTGGCCACAGGTCCGGCACGAAGGCGGCCTCGTAGATGCGGTCCGCGAGATCGTCGCCGGCTGCGGAGATCATGTCACGGGTGCCGCGGCGTCGTCCGAGCCGACCGGCGCAACGCTTCTTGCCAGCGCGACAAGCTCGCTCTGCCGGTGCGTTCCGGTCTTGGCGAACACCCGGTTCAGATAGGTGCGGGCCGTCGCCAGCGTGACGCCGTTCGCCTTCGCCGCCGCCGCGATCGACAGGCCCGTGGCCAACGAGGCGGCGAGCCTCGCTTCCGCCGGCGACAGGTCGAACAGGCTCGTGAGAATGGACGGAGACGGCGCGCCGGCCGCGGCGCTTGCCCGCGTGAGCGCGACGAGAACGTCGCCGCGCGAAAAGATGTCGCGCGCCGCGCGGCGCAGCGGCACCACGTGCAGCACATGGCCGGCCGGTCCGTCGCCCATGGCGACGGGAATGGAACGGACCCTGGCCGCATGATCGTTCTGATAGGCGGCGATCGCCTGCCGGAAAAGGGCGTCCGCGGCGCGGTCGGACAGCACGACCTTGTCCTGGCTTCCCGTCCTGATGAAATCGGGAAGCGCGGAGAGCAGATCGTTGAGGGCGAGGAGGCGCCCGCCGGACGTCAGCACGGCGGCCGGCAGGCCCAGTTCCTGAAGCGCCGACGCGGTCGTCCGCGCCCGCTCCAGCCGGAGCCGGGCGGCCATCAGGCCGGCCCGCGCGAGATGCGGCCGGAAGCCGTTCAGGCTTGCGAGATCGCGCTCGCTCGGCCGGTCGTTGTCCAGCCAGCGATCCATCGTGAACAGCACGATCTCGCCCGTGGGCATGGGGACGAACGAACCGATCTGGCCGCCGATGCCGAGCGGCCGCGTGTTGTTGACCCTCAGCCGGTTGGCGGCGAGCGCCTCGGGCGGGAAATAATCGCCGTCGTAGATGAAGGCGGCGGGAGGCAGCAGCGAGAACATCATCTGCACCGCCTCGCTGGATTGCCAGCCGCCCGCGCTGCTGAACTTTTCGAGCGCCGGGCGGATCAGGTCGGTCGCCATGAATTTGGCCGGCGTTTCTCGCTCCAGAAGAATGAAAGCGCCGGCGGCCGAATTCGACGCCTCGCTCAATCGCTGCAGGACGTCCGGCCAAAGGTCCGGCACGAAAGCAGCCTCGTAGATGCGATCGACCAGTTCCTCCGTCATGCCGGGCCCCATACAGCGGCGGTCCGTGACGCCGCGCGAATTGTCCATTCTTGCGTGTCTTGATGCAGACCGGAAACCAAGTCTGGTTGCGAGGGAACAGTCGGTCAAGTCAGCATACGCCGACTAGGGCCGGCTTTGCACGCTGTGACGGCACGACCGGCGCCATTTGTTCCATCTCGCTCATCGGGCCTGGCCAGCACCCGAGACCGCGGCGCGTAGCGACGCCGGTGCGGCCTCCGGCGTCGAACGGAACGGCGATGGCGCTGAAGGAGCCGAGCGACGCCCTGCCTCCGAAGGTTCAGCCGCCTCCTCGCCTTGCGACTTCAACCTGCCGGAAAACGCGAAAGCCGCGGCGTTCCGCGGCTTCGAAAGATGCTTGAAACTGGAGCGGGCGAAGGGATTCGAACCCTCGACCCCAACCTTGGCAACCCGTCCGGGCGGTTTTCGCTCCAGCAAGTATTAAACCGCAAAACTACGAAAAATCCCTATACCTCAATAGCTTACGTTGACACTGCTTTCCGCGTCCATACGCTGGAATCGCCGTGGATTTCCGTTCTGCTGCTTCCCCCCTGCTTCCCCGGCCATGCTGCACCTGCGCGGGGAAGCAGATTTGGCGGGTCTCGTGCACCTCCTTCTTAGCGGCCGGTCGAACGAAAAGGAAGGCGAGATCTGAAGGAGTTTTATGATGCCGAAGTTGACCAAGAGAATTGTTGAAGCCCTGGAGCGCGATCCCGACCGGGACGTGTTCATGTGGGATACCGAGGTGCGCGGATTTGGCGTGCGGGTGAAGCCGTCCGGGACGAAGACCTTCATCATCCAGTATCGGAATGCGGAGCGCCGCACGCGCCGGTTCGTGATCGGCCAGTATGGCGTTCTTACCGTCGAGGTCGCGCGCGATCTCGCCAAGAAGAAGCTGGCATCGGTTATCGACGGCGGCGATCCCTCGCAGGAGCGCCGGGCGGCCCGCGAGGGAATGACGGTCGCGGAAGTCTGCGACTGGTATCTGGAAGAAGCGGAAGCCGGGCGCCTGCTCGGCCGGAACCGGCGTCCCATCAAGGCGTCGTCGGTCTCCGGCGATCGCAGCCGCATCGAACAGCACATCAAACCGCTAATTGGCACGCGCGTCGTTGCGCACCTGAAGTTGGCCGACATCGAGAGCCTTCAGGCCGACATCGCCGCCGGCAGGTCGGCGCGCGAACGCCGGGCCGGACGCGGCGGGCAGACCTCGGGCGGTGCTGGCGTCGCCGGCCGCGCGATCAGCACGCTGCGCAGTCTGCTCAACCATGCGCGCCGGCTCGGCATCATCGAGCAGAGCCCGGCGAACGGCGTGCGGGTCATCGCCTCGAACAGGCTGAAGCGGCGCCTCAGCGCCGGTGAGGTCCGGCACCTCGGGAAGACCATGAAGCAGATGGAGCGCGAGGGCGAGCATCCGACAGGTCTCGCGGCCATCCGCGTCATGCTGCTGACGGGCTTCCGGCGCATGGAAGTGCTGGCGATGCGCAAGGAGTGGATCGAGCCGGACGACAATTGCGTGGCCTTCCCGGACACCAAATCCGGCGCTCAGATGCGCGCTGCGGGCGACGCGGCGATCATCGAGCTGATGAGCCAGGGACAACGAAGCGCTTCCCCCTTCGTCTTTCCTGCCGATTGGGGCGAGGGCCATTTCATCGGCGTCGTTCGGGTGCTCGACCGGGTGTGCGCCCACGCTGGCCTAGAGAATGTGACGCCCCATGTCCTGCGCCACACCTTCGCGAGCATCGCAGCGTCGCTCGGGTTCAGCGAACTCACGATCTCGGGTTTGCTCGGGCATGGGCCGAGGGGCGTGACGCAGCGTTATGTCCACCTCGACGCTGCGCTGGTGATTGCCGCCGACCAGATCGCGGCCGAGATTGCCCGGCTGCTCGACGGGGGTGAACTGCTCTCCATGAAGCAAGTGAAGCGCGCGCGATATGCGGAGAGCGTCAAAGCGTTCGCCGAAGCGTGAAAGGCGGGCCTCCCTCGTTCGAGGCGAGGCGGTTCGCGCTCCACGGCACGTCCTCGATACCGTCCGACGATTTATCCAGGGTCGCTTGCGATTGACATAGCGTAAGGGCCTGCCATATTAGTTAGTATCTGATAACTAACAAATAGGGGAATCCATGCGCAAGCGGGCGGAGCTTCGCAAGGCCGAGATCGTCGCCACCCTCCTGGAATTGGCTGACAGCATCGGGCCGGACCGGGTGACGACCGGAGCGGTGGCGTCGGCGATCGGTATTACTCAAGCGGCGCTATTCCGGCATTTCCCGACCAAGGACACGCTTTGGCAGACTGTGGCCGAGCATGTGGCCGAAGGTCTGGAGGAGGCATGGGACGACGCATTGAGCCGTGGCGATGAGCCTGTCGCCAGGTTGCGTGCCTTGATTGCCGCGCAGTTCGCGCAGATCGCTGCCACCCCCGCACTTCCCATGCTGCTGTTCTCGCGCGAGCTGAATGTCACCAATGCGGAGCTGCGCACCACGTTCAACAGCACGCTCAAGGCTTTTCACCGCCTGCTCGCGCGCGAGGTCGGTGCGGGACAGGAGGCAGGGGTTCTGCGGGGTGATGTCATGCCGGACGATGTGGCGGTGCTGCTGACGTCGCTCGTGCAGGGTGTGGCGATCCGTTGGGCGCTCGGCGCGCGCGATTTCGACCTGCGCGAAGAGGGGTTGCGGCTGTTCGACGTGCAATGCCGCCTTCTGGCTGCAAGGGGAGAATAGGCGATGCGGCGCATCTGGCTTTCGGGCATTCTTCTGGCCTTGGCTGTCGGAGCAGGCTTTCTGTTCTTCACCGAACGGCCGCTGGCGGTGACGGTCGTTCAACCTGAACGCGATGTCGCCCTTCGCATCTACGGGCTCGGCACCGTCGAGGCGCGGATTCTCAGCCGCGTCGGCTTCGAGGTGGGTGCAGCCCTGACCTCTCTTGCCGCCGATGCGGGGGACAGCGTGATCCGGGGACAGGAGCTGGCCGTCCTTCACTCTGCCGAGCAGGAGGCGCGGGTGGCGCGCGCCCATGCAGCAGTGGCGGCCAATAAGGCCAATCTCGCCAAGGCCGATGCCGCTGTCGTGCGCGCCCGCGCGGTGCTCGCGGAGCGCGAGACGGCGAATCGTCGTCAGCAGGGGCTGGTGCGGCGCGACGTGGCCTCGGCCCAGCGCGCCGAGGAAGCCCAACGCGATGAGGACGTGGCGCGCGCCGATCTGGCGGTCGCGGAGGCCGATCTGGCGGTGATCCGGGCGCAGGGCCTGGACGCGGCAGCGGCCCTGCAACAGGAGGAAGCCCTTCTCGCGCATCACCGGCTGGCCGCGCCCTATGATGCGCTGGTCGTCGCCCGCCACGCGGAGCCGGGTACGGTGGTGAAGGCGGGCGATCCGATCTTCACGCTGATCGACCCGGCCACCGTCTGGATTCAAGCCTATGTCGACGAGGAGCGCGCCGGCCAGCTTGCCCTTGGCCAGCCGGGCACGATCCGGCTGCGGTCTCACCCGCAGGCGCAGTTCCACGGCGCCATCACGCGCATCGGCATCGAAAGCGATCGTGTGAACGAGAGA
>OFJB01000746.1_pt1 | contig 14601 bp, 11 predicted proteins | sample 1775081 | NCBI WGS metagenome assembly OFJB01 (sample SAMN08195771, study PRJEB24354) | sludge metagenome | isolation source: initial sludge from phenol fed wastewater aerobic bioreactor | place: India: Nagpur | collected 2016-06-05 | reverse complement strand
GTTCGGCTTCCAGGGCTCGCTGAAGTGGGTGGACAATTTCGGCATCCAGATCCTGATCTACGTGATGCTGGCCTGGGGCCTGAACATCGTCGTCGGCCTCGCCGGCCTGCTCGACCTCGGCTACGTCGCCTTCTATGCCGTCGGCGCTTACGCCTATGCGCTGCTCGCTTCGCATTACGGGCTGTCGTTCTGGATCCTGCTGCCCTGCGCCGGCATCATGGCCGCCATGTGGGGCGTCATCCTCGGCTTTCCGGTGCTGCGCCTGCGCGGCGACTATCTCGCCATCGTGACGCTGGCGTTCGGCGAGATCATCCGCCTGGTGCTGATCAACTGGCGTGAGGTCACCAACGGTTCGGCCGGCATCTCCGGCATCCCGAAAGTGTCCTTCTTCGGCCTGATGTCGTTCAACGTCAGCGACCCGAACTACATCGGCAAGGTGCTGGGCCTGGCGACGTCGGGCGTCTACTACAAGATCTTCCTTTATTACCTCATCCTGCTGCTTTGCCTGCTCACCGCCTTCGTCACCATCCGGCTGCGCCGGCTGCCGGTCGGGCGCGCGTGGGAAGCGCTGCGCGAGGACGAGATCGCCTGCCGCTCGCTCGGCATCAACACCACCGCCACCAAGCTGACGGCCTTCGCCACCGGCGCCATGTTCGCGGGCTTCGCCGGCTCGTTCTTCGCGGCGCGTCAGGGCTTCATCTCGCCGGAGAGCTTCACCTTCATGGAATCGGCCAACATCCTGGCGATCGTCGTTCTCGGCGGCATGGGCTCGATGTGGGGCGTGGTGATCGCCGCGGTCGCGTTGGTCGGCGGCTTCGAACTGATGCGTGAGATGGACTTCCTCAAGCTGATCTTCGGCGCGGACTTCGATCCGACCCAGTATCGCACCCTGCTCTTCGGCGCCGCCATGGTCGGCATCATGCTGTGGAAACCGCGTGGTCTCATCTCGACCCGCGAGCCCACCGCCTTCCTCAAGGAGCGCAAGGCCGTGTCCGGCTCGCTCGTCACGGAGGGTCACGGCTGATGTCGCGCTGGCAGACCCACCCCCTGCTCGAGGTCGAGCACCTGACCATGCGCTTCGGCGGTCTGGTCGCGATCAACGACCTCTCCTTCACCGTCGGTCAGGGCGACATCACCGCCCTGATCGGCCCCAACGGCGCCGGCAAGACCACGGTCTTCAACTGCATCACCGGCTTCTACAAGCCGACCGAGGGCCGCATCGCGCTGCGCCACGGCGATCAGTCGATCTGGCAGGAACTCCCCCGCGCCACCCAGGCCTCCGGCCGCAAGTGGGCCAAGGGCGGCTCGTCCCTGTGGCTGCTCGAGCGCATGCCCGACTTCGAGGTCTCCGCCCACGCCAAGGTCGCCCGCACCTTCCAGAACATCCGCCTCTTCCAGGGCATGACGGTTCTGGAGAACCTCCTGGTCGCCCAGCACAATCCGCTGATGCTGGCGTCCGGCTGGTCGGTCCTCGGCATCCTCGGCTTCTCCGGCTACAAGAAGAGCGAGAAGGCCTCGATCGAGAAGGCCACCTATTGGCTCGACAAGATCGGCCTGATCGATCGCGCCGACGACCCCGCCGGCGACCTGCCCTACGGCGCCCAGCGCCGGCTCGAGATCGCCCGCGCCATGTGCACCGACCCGGTGCTCCTGTGCCTCGACGAACCCGCCGCCGGCCTCAATCCGCGCGAGAGCCTCGAGCTCAACACGCTGCTCCGATCCATCCGTTCCGACGAGGGCACCTCGGTCTTGCTCATCGAACACGACATGTCCGTGGTCATGGAAATCTCCGATCACGTCGTGGTGCTCGACTACGGCACCAAGATCTCCGACGGCTCGCCGAGCGAGGTGAAGGCCGATCCGAAGGTCATCGCCGCCTATCTCGGCGTCGAGGACGACGAGGTCGAAGAGATCGAAGCGGAGGTGGCGTCGTGACCGAACCCCTGCTCGCCGTCCGCGGAGTCGAGACCTATTACGGCAACATCATCGCCCTGAAGGGCGTCGACCTCGACGTCCACGAGGGAGAGATCGTCACGCTGATCGGCGCCAACGGCGCCGGCAAGTCGACACTGATGATGACCATCTTCGGCTCCCCCCGCGCCCGCACCGGCCGCATCACCTACGCCGGCGTCGACATCACCAAGATGCCGACCCACGAGATCGCCCGGCTGCGCATCGCCCAGTCGCCCGAGGGCCGCCGCATCTTCCCGCGCATGACCGTCATGGAGAACCTCCAGATGGGCGCGGCGATCGACGGCTTCGCCCATGTCGACGAGGATCTCGACAAGGTCTTCGCGCTCTTCCCGCGCCTCAAGGAGCGCATCACCCAGCGCGGCGGCACCCTCTCCGGCGGCGAGCAGCAGATGCTGGCGATCGCCCGCGCGCTGATGTCGCGTCCGAAGATGCTGCTGCTCGACGAACCCTCGCTCGGCCTCGCGCCGCTGGTGGTCAAGGGCATCTTCGACGCGATCCGCGAGCTGAACCGCACCGAGGGCCTGACCGTGTTCCTGGTCGAGCAGAACGCGTTCCACGCGCTGAAGCTCGCCCATCGCGGCTACGTCATGGTCAACGGCGTCGTCACGATGAGCGGCACCGGCCGGGAGCTCCTGGCCAGTCCCGAGGTCCGCGCCGCCTATCTCGAAGGCGGTCATCACTGATCGGGGAACGATCCATGCTGGGCATCCTGCACGAAGAAGCCTCGATCTGGCTCTTCCTTCTCGTCACCTGCGTCCTCGGCGGCTGGGCCGCCTGGATGACCGGGCGCGCCATGGCCTCGACCTGGCGCTCGGCGCTGCACCTCTTCGGCTATCTGTTGATTCTCGGCGCCGCGGTGCGTTTCATCCACTTCGCCCTGTTCGACGGCACCCTCCTGTCGCTCCACTATTACGTGGTCGACACCGCCGTCGTGCAGATCATCGGCGCCCTCGGCTATCGCGTGACCAGAGTCGCGCAGATGGTCGACAAATACCGTTGGCTCTATGTCGCCGATGGTCCGGTCGCCTGGAAGGATCGGGTCTGAACGACGGACTCGAAGTCGTCGTACGACCCCGTCGAAGTTTGCGAATCGTGGTTGCCGCCGTTCGAGTGAGATCGAACGGCGGCAAACCATCACGACGCGCCCATAAAACGATCACCCCTCGCTTTTGCACTGCACAAATGCACGACAAGTGCTTCGCGCGACCAAATATTACGCAACAGGGGGGATGACAACGACGCGGAAGCGGTGGAGAGTACGCCCACCGGAAAGCGAGATGCCACCCCGACGGGGGCGTCTCGTCCCCGTCGGAGTCGTCTCGGAGCCTCGTCGTTCCGAGGAGGACCGCCGCGCGGGGGCCTCCCTCTCCCCGGGGGAGAGGGAACGGACGACGCGGCCCCGCCGCCGGGCAGGACGCCGGTGAGGGGCGCGACAAGGTTCGACGTTCGAAGAACGAACGATGGAGAGGAGTAATCCGATGCAGAAGAAGTTGATGACCGGCCTGGTGCTCGCCGCGGGTCTCGCCTGGTCCGGCGTGGCTCAGGCCGACGTCAAGCTCGGCGTGGTCGGCCCGATCACCGGCCCCAACGCCGCCTTCGGCGCCCAGCTCAAGAACGGCACCGAGCAGGCCATCGAGGACATCAACGCCGCCGGTGGCATCCTCGGTCAGAAGATCGAGCTGAGCGTCGGCGACGACGTGTCGGATCCCAAGCAGGGCGTGTCGGTGGCGAACAAGTTCGTCGGCGAGGGCGTCAAGCTGGTGGTCGGCAACTTCAACTCCGGCGTGACCATGCCGACCTCGGAGATCTTCGCCGAAAACGGCATTCTCCAGATCACCCCCTCGGCCACCAACCCGAAGATCACCGAGCGCGGCCTGTGGAACGTCTTCCGCACCTGCGGCCGTGACGACCAGCAGGGCAAGCTGTGGGCGGACTACGCCAAGGCGAACCTGAAGGGCAAGAAGATCGCCATCGTCCACGACAAGACCACCTATGGTCAGGGTCTGGCCGACGCCGCCAAGGGCTTCATGACCGCCGACGGCATCAAGGAAGTCCTCTACGAAGGCGTGAACGCCGGTGAGAAGGACTATTCGGCGCTCGTCTCCAAGATCAAGGCGGCCGGCGCCGACGTGATCATGTGGGGCGGCCTGCACACCGAAGGCGGCCTGATCATCCGCCAGATGCGCGACCAGGGCCTGAAGACCGTCATGCTCTCGGGCGACGGCATCACCTCGGCCGAATTCGCCTCCATCGGCGGCGACGGCGTGGTCGGCACCCTGATGTCCTTCGGCCCGGATCCGCTCAAGAACCCGGCCGCCAAGAGCGTCATCGAGAAGTTCCGCGCCAAGAAGTACGAGCCGGAGGCCTACACCCTCTACTCCTACGCCGCGGTCCAGATCATGAAGCAGGCGGCGGAGAAGGCCGGCAAGCTCGACCCGAAGGCGATGGCCGACGCCATCCACTCCGGCATGACCTTCAAGACCGTCCTCGGCGACATCTCCTACGACAAGAAGGGTGACCGCAAGGACGTCGACTACGTCATGTACACCTGGAAGAAGATGCCCGACGGCAAGATCGGCTACGAGCAGAACTGATCTCGCTCGCTCCGGGAGGCGGCCCGCCGCCTCCCCACTTCTCGAAGAAGCGCGAAACCGTCGCCGAGGCGCCCTCGCGACGGTTTCGTTTTCGTGGCGTATCCTCGCCACGTCCGCCCGACCCGAGAGGAGAAACGCCACGATGCGTCCCGGTCCCCTGAATTCGATCCTCGACGTCGCCGGCCTGACCGTCGGCCACGCCGTCGACCACCGCCTCGCCTCCGGCGTCTCGGTGGTCATCCCCGAGCGACCGGCGGTCGCCTCCGTCCACGTCATGGGCGGCGCGCCCGGCACCCGCGACACCGAGCTTCTCTCCCCCGAGGAGACCATCGAGCGGGTCGACGCGATCGTCCTCGCCGGCGGCTCCGCCTATGGCCTCGGCGCCCCTTCCGGCGTGATGGCCTACATGACAGAACAGGGACGTGGCTTCCGCGTCGGCGACGTGCGCGTCCCGATCGTCCCGGCGGCGATCCTGTTCGACCTGATGAACGGCGGCGACAAGGATTGGGGCCGCTTCCCGCCCTATCGCAATCTCGGCTGGACCGCCGCCGAGGATGCCGACCGCGAGCCCTTCGACTGCGGCTCGACCGGCGTCGGCTTCGGCGCCACCACCGCGAACCTGATGGGCGGCCTCGGCACCGCCTCGATCGTGCTGCCGTCGGGCCACACCGTCGCGGCGATGGTCGCGGTCAACGCGGTCGGCTCCGCCACCATCGGCGACGGGCCCCACTTCTGGGCCGCCCCCTTCGAGATCGACGGCGAATTCGGCGGCCTCGGCCTGCCCCATCCCTGGCCCGAGGGCGCGGCGACGCCCCGCCTCAAGGGCGCGGTGCCGACCTCCGGCGCCGCCACCACGCTCGCCATCGTCGCCACCGACGCGACCCTCACCAAGGCTCAGGCCAAGCGTCTCGCGGTCCAGGCCCACGACGGCTTCGCCCGCGCCCTGTGGCCCGCCCACACGCCCCTCGACGGCGATCTCGTCTTCACGATGGCGACCGGCGACAAGCCCCTCGACGATCCGCTCGCCGACATGGTCGCCCTCGGCATCGCGGCGGTGAACGTCACCGCCCGCGCCATCGCCCGTGGCGTCCACGGCGCCAGTTCCAAGAACTGGTCCAAGGTGCCGAGCTGGGCCGAACGCTGGGGCCCCGAGGCCGACGCGGACGCGACGTCCGCAGCGGCCGAACCCGGCGTCACTCCGCCGCCCGAGCCGGAGTGACCGAGGCCGGAGCGACCGCGCCCGCCTCGAGCCGCTCCAGCAACGCGGCGCGCCGCTCGCGCGCCGCCGCCATCGACGCCTCCTTGATCGGCCCGTAGCCACGCACCTCGCGCGGCCACGCGGCGAAGGCGGCGAGCGCCTCGACGTCGCCCTCCCCGGCCGCGAGCCGCCGCGCGATCCGCCTGAGGTCGTCGCGATAGAGATCGCGCAAGGCCCGCTCCTCGCGCCGCTCGGCGGTGCGGGCGAAGGGATCGAGCAGGCTGCCACGCAAGCCCCTCAGCGCCGCCATCGTCTTCAGGACCGGCCGGATCCACGGCCCGAAGGCGACCTTCATCGGTCGCCCCGTCGCCGGATCGCGCCGCGCCAGGAACGGCGGGGCGAGCAGCGTGCGGATCTCGCGCGCGCCCTCGAAGGTCTCGGCGAGCCGCGCCGCGAAGGCCGGATCGGCATGGAGCCGCGCCACCTCCCATGCGTCCTTGATCGCGGTCAGCCGGTAGAGCTGCTCGGCGACGATGCGGGGCAGGGGCTCGGCCCCGGATCCTGCCGCCGTCGCCGCCTTGCGAACCGATTCGACCGCCGTGCGATAGTCCGCCGCGACCCGCCGCCCGCCCCATCCGACCAGCGCCTCGGCGAGGAAGTCGATGCGCTCGGCGAGCGGAACCGCCGCGATGTCGATCCTGGCGCGCGGCGTCACCAGGGCGGCGACCCGCTCCGGCGCCGCGACCAGGGCACGCCCGAGCGCGACCGCCGCGAGATTGCCCTCCACCGACGCCCCGTTGAGGCGGATCGCCGTCTCGAGCGCCGTGAGCGACATCGGCAGCCGCCCCGATTGGAGCGCCGCGCCGATCAGGATCATGTTGACCGCGAGCGTGTCGCCGAAGAGCTTCTCGGCGATCGCCCCGGCCGGCCAATGGGCGAGGCTCGCCGAGGCCTCGCCGAGCGCCGCCGCCAGCCGCTCCGCCTTGAAGGACTGGGTCTGCCGCAACACGAATTCCGCCGTCGGCTGGAGATCGCCGTCGGCGAAGGTCGCGGTCCGGCCCGGCGCCGCCATCGCCAACACCTCCGCCCCCGCCGCCACCAGCATGTCCGAGGCGATCAACACGTCGAGCGAGGCGGTCGGCACGCGCGGCCCCTCGATCGGCCGGGCGAAGGTGGAAAAGCGGACGTGACTGGTCACCGGCCCGCCCTTCTGGGCGAGGCCGGTCATGTCGAGCGTGGTCACGTCGAGCCCGTCGACATGCGCCGCCATCGCCAGAACCGCCGCCGCCGTGGTCACCCCCATACCGCCGATGCCGGCGATCAGGAGATTGAGCGGCCGCTCGAGGCGAGCCCGCACCGGCGCCGCCAGCCCCTCGACCAGCGCGGCCGGATCGATCTTGCGCCCCTCGCGTTTCAGATGGCCGCCGATCACCTCGACGAAGGACGGGCAGAACCCGGTCTCGCAGGAGAAATCCTTGTTGCAGGTCGCCTGATTGATCCGCCGCTTGCGCCCGAACGCGGTCTCGATCGGCTCCACCGCGATGCAGTTCGACTGCTTGGAACAGTCGCCGCAGTCCTCGCAGACGCGCTCGTTGACGAAGATCCGCTTGGGCGGATCGATCATCGTGCCGCGCTTGCGCCGCCGCCGCTTCTCCGCCGCGCAGGTCTGGTCGTAGACCAGCGCCGTGACGCCCGGCGTCGCCGCCAGTTCCCTCTCGACCAGGAGAAGATCGCCGCGCGGCCGCACCGTGACCCCGGGCGCGAGATCGGGCGAGCCGATGTGCCGGGTGGGGTCGTCGGCCACCACCACGATCTTGGCGACGCCCTCCGCCTCCAGCGACCGGGTGATCCGCTCGACGGTGAGCGTGCCGCCGTCGACCTTCTGCCCGCCGGTCATCGCGACGGCGTCGTTGAAGAGGATCTTGTAGGTGATGTTCACCTTCGCCACCACCGACTGGCGGATCGCCAGCGCGCCGGAGTGGAACCAGGTGCCGTCGCCGAGATTGGCGAAGATGTGCCCGTCCCGCGAGAACGGCGCCTGCCCGACCCAGGGCACGCCCTCGCCGCCCATCGCGGAGAGGCCGTCGGTGGTGCGCTCGGCGAGTTCGGTCATGGCGTGACAGCCGATGCCGGCCATCGAGCGCGCGCCCTCCGGCGTCTTGGTCGAGGTGTTGTGCGGACAGCCGGCGCAGAAGAAGGGCGAACGCCGCGCGTCCGCCCCGTGCCCCACCGCCCACATCGCCTGCGCCACCAGCCCGTCGGCCGCGCGCCGCGCGCCCTCGTCCTCGCCGAGCCCGGGGATCACCGCCATCAGCGCCGGCACGATGTCGGAGGCGGCGAGTTCGCGCACCGCCCCGAAGAACGGCTCGCCGGTCGGCGTCGTCTTGCCCCAGATCGCCGGCCGCTGATGCTCCGGCCAGTGATAGGCGAGATCCTTGATCTGCGGCTCCATCAGCGCGCGCTTGTGCTCGACCACGACGAGGCGCTCGAGGCCGCGCGCGAAGGCGGAAAGGCCGATCGGCTCGAGCGGCCAGCTCATGCCGACCTTGTAGATCGCGACCCCGAGGGTGCGCGCCCGCGCCTCGTCGATGCCGAGGAGATCGAAGGCCTGACGCAGATCGCGATAGGCCTTGCCGGTGGCGACGAAGCCGATCCGCGCCCGGCCGGTGCCGAAGGCGAGCCCGTCGATGCCGTTGGCCCGCGCGAAGGCCCGCGCCGCCGGGATCCGGATCTCGCGGACCGAGACCTCGTTGTCGAGCCGGTGCTTGAGCAACATCGGCCGGTCGACGTCGGCGCGCGCGCGCGGATCGAACTCCTCGCGCGGCCGGCGGACGGCATGGCGGCCGAGCGAGACGTCGACGACGCCGGAGGAATCCATCGTGTCGGCGAGCGCGATCATCGCCACCCACAGTCCCGAGAATCGCGACATCTCGAGACCCATCAGGCCATAGTCGACCACGTCCTGGAGATCGGCCGGATTGAGGACCGGGATCTCGCAGTCGGCGAATTGAAACTCGGATTGGCAGGCGACCGTGGAGGACTTGGCGAGATGGTCGTCGCCGGCGATCGCCAACACGCCGCCGTGGCGGGCGGTGCCGGAGGCATTGGCGTGTTTGAACACGTCCGAGGCCCGGTCGACGCCCGGCGCCTTGCCGTACCATAGGCCGAACACCCCGTCGCGATCCGATCCCGCCCCCGAGCCGATCGTCTTCTGCGATCCCCATACGGCGGTCGCCGCCAGCTCCTCTTTGACGCCCGGCGTGAAGTGCACGTCGTGGGCGGCGAGGTCGGCCGCCGCCGCGATCAGCTGCTGATCGTAGCCGGCGAGCGGCGAGCCGCGGTAGCCGGAGATGAAGCCGGCGGTCTTCAACCCCGCCCGCCGGTCGAGCCGGATCCGGTCGAGGGGTAGGCGCACCAGCGCCTGGATGCCGGTCAGATAGACCCGCCCCTGATCACGCTCGTATTTGTCCGAAAGCCGAATCGGCCGCGTCCCCGGCGGCAGGGTCTGGTCGTTCATGGGCGTCCTCCTCGACCCCGGCGACGCCGCGCCCCGGTCCCTCACGACGTCTGATGCGTCGCTTTTCGCTGGGAGGCCGGGGATTTCCACGGTGTCGACAGGAGTTTCGTCGAGCCACCAGAATACACCTTCTCATTGTCGACATTCATGCTAACTTGCCTGCCCCCACGGGATTTCAGACTTGTTTCTTCCAAGAGAGACGGGATGGCAGAAAAGATTCTCCTAGATCCGCATGACGTGCGAATCCTCAGGATCCTGCAGCGCGACGCTTCTCTGGCCATTGCCGACGTCGCCAAGGAAGCCGGGATGAGTCAGACCCCGTGCTGGCGCCGCATCAAGCGCATGAAGGATGCGGGCATCATCAAGCAGATCGCCGCCCTCGTCGATCGCGAGGCGGTGGGGCTGGAATTCGTCGTCTACACCTTCGTCAAGCTCGGCGTCCCCTCGCTCGACAACATGACCGAATTCGACCGCATGGTGCGCCTGTGGCCGGAGGTGATCACCTGCGAGCGCGTCACCGGCGCGGTCGACTATCTGATCAAGGTCGTCGCCGAGGACATGAAGGCCTACGACACCTTCCTGCGGATGAAGCTGCTCGACAACAATCTGGTCACCGACGTCCAGTCCCACATCGTCGTCGCCACGGTGAAGGACACGCCCGCCCTGCCCTTGCGCGAGACCTGAGCCGCGCCGATCCCCGTCACGCGAGACCCGACCGGCGGCGGCCTTCGCCTCCCGCCGTTCGCTCGCGGCGATGGGCCGTCGCGCCGACACCCCCTCTTCGATGATCTCTCGCGTCGATCAGCGCCGGCCGTTCTCGCGCTGGCGGGCGCGCTCCTCCTGGATCTGCCGCAGCGTCTCGCGCAGCACCTCCACCTCGTCGGGCTCGCCCGGCTCGCGACCCGATTCCGCGATCGGCCCGCTCTTGCTGCGCGCCGACGGCAGCTCCGGCGGCGCCTCCTCGCGCCGGCCGATGCCCATCACCCCGAGGACGATCAGCACCCCGCCGACCACATAGGCCGGCGACGACACCTCGACGCCGACGATGAGCCCGCGTTGCACCGCCTGGGTGACCATGATGATCGCCACCCCGATCAGCGTCATCGCCACCGGAACGGCGCGGCTCGACGCGGAGGGAAACGGCCGCCGCTCGCCGGGCGTCGACGACGGCGACGCGAACAGCCCCGGCCGTTTCCGCTCCTCGTCCGCCATCAGCCCCTCCCGAACCGCTCCGCCCGAAACGGCGTCAGATCGACCAGGGTCGGCTCCCCGGTGATCGCCTCGGCGATCAGCCTGCCCGAAATCGGCCCCTGGGTGAAGCCGAGATGACCATGTCCGAAATCGAGCCACATGTCCGGCACCCCCGGCGCCGGGCCGATGATCGGCAGCGCGTCCGGCAGCGCCGGCCGGCGCCCGAGCCACGGCTCGGGATCGAGCTCGGCCCCGAGCGGAAACAGGCCGCGCGCGATCGGCTTCAACTGCTCGAGCTGGCGCGGGGTCGGATCGGCGTCGCGATCGGCGAATTCGATGCCGGTGGTGAGGCGGAGCCCGCGCGCCATCGGCGTCAGGCAATAGCCTCGCTCCACGTCGACGATCGGTCGCGACAGCCGCGCCCCGTGCAGGGCGCCGAAATGCATGTGGTATCCACGCTTGACCGCGAAGGGGAAGCTCAGCTGAAACCGATCGAGGAGGTCGTTGGACCACGGCCCGAGCGCCACCACGACCGTCGGCGCGGCGACCTCGCCGGCCTCGGTGGAGACCACCCAGGTCTCGCCGACCCGCCGCAGCGACCGCGCGTCGCCCCGCGCGAAGGTGCCGCCGAGCGCCTGGAACCGCTCGCCATAGGCCTTGGTCACCGCCTCCGGCCACGCCACCGTCTGCGTCTCCGGCCACAGCACGCCGGCATGGAGGACAGGCTTCAGATCCGGCTCGAGCGCCCGCAGCGCCTCCGGATCGAGCCGGCGATACTCGATCCCGAACCGCGTCGCCAGCTCGTGCAGATCGGCGTCGCGGGCGAGCCCCTCGGCGGTGCGATAGACCCGGACCCAGCCGGTCTCGCGAAACTGATCGGTGACGCCCGCCGCCGCCGCGATCCGGCGGTGTTCGGGAATGGCGAAGCGCCCGAGCGTGTCGATGGCGCGCGCATAGGCCTCGATACCCGCGCGATCGGTCGCCTCGAACAGACGCCACAGCCACGGCGCGATCTTCGGCAGGAACGAGGGGTGATAGTTCGCCTCCGGCGCCAGATTGAGCGCGTAGCGGAAGAGACGGACGAGATCGCGCGGGATGCCGACCGGCACCAGCCCCTCGCGCTCGATCACCCCGGCATTGCCGAAACTGGTCTCCTCGCCGATGCCGCGCCGGTCGACCAGGGTCACGCGGCGACCGCGCTCCGCCAATTGCAGGGCCGCCGAAGTGCCGACCATTCCGGCCCCCAGCACGATCACGTCTGTGGTCATTCGTCGCCTCGTCGCTCGGCGCGCGTGCCCCGCGCGCCTTCATCGCCTCGTCCGCGCGGTCCGCGCGTCGCCGTCTCGCTCGCGGGGGGCCGCCGCCCGAGGCGCGGCCCCTCCGATCGACTCGATAGATAGCGCATTTCGCACCGCCGCGTTGAGCGCGGGCGCCGGGTCTGATAAGTGCGAGCCGCGAGCCCCCGCGCGGCCCGCGCCCGTTTCCGACCTTCGAGGTGTCCCATGATCCCGCGCTATTCGCGTCCCGAGATGACCGCCATCTGGGAGCCGCAGTCCCGTTTCCGCATCTGGTTCGAGATCGAGGCGCACGCCACCGACGCGCTCGCCGATCTCGGCGTGGTGCCGAAGGAGGCCGCCGCCGAGATCTGGGCCAAGGCCAAGGACGCCACCTTCGACGTCGCCCGGATCGACGAGATCGAGGCGGTGACCAAGCACGACGTCATCGCCTTCCTCACCCACCTCGCCGAAATCGTCGGCCCCTCGGCCCGCTTCGTCCACCAGGGCATGACGTCGTCCGACGTGCTCGACACCTGCCTGTCGGTCCAGCTCGCCCGCGCCTCCGATCTCCTGATCGCCGGCGTCGATCGCCTGCTCGCCGCGCTGAAGACCCGCGCGATGGAGCACAAGCACACCGCCACCATCGGCCGCAGCCACGGCATCCACGCCGAGCCGGTGACCTTCGGCCTCAAGCTCGCCGAGGCCTATGTCGAGTTCCAGCGCAACCGCGCCCGCCTCGTCGCCGCCCGCGCCGAGATCGCGACCTGCGCCATCTCCGGCGCCGTCGGCACCTTCGCCAACATCGACCCGCGCGTCGAGGCGCACGTCGCCGCGAAGATGGGCCTCACCGTCGAGCCGGTCTCCACCCAGGTGATCCCGCGCGACCGCCACGCCATGTTCTTCGCCACCCTCGGCGTCGTCGCCTCGTCGATCGAGCGCCTCGCGGTGGAGATCCGTCATCTCCAGCGCACCGAGGTGCTGGAGGCGGAGGAATATTTCTCGCCCGGCCAGAAGGGCTCCTCGGCCATGCCGCACAAGCGCAACCCGGTGCTCTCGGAGAACATCAGCGGCCTCGCCCGCCTCGTTCGCTCCTATGCGCTGCCCGCCATGGAGAACGTCGCCCTCTGGCACGAGCGCGACATCAGCCACAACTCGGTCGAACGCATCATCTTCCCGGACGCCACGATCGTCCTCGACTACATGCTCGACCTGACGGCAGACCTGATCGAGCACTGGGTGATCTATCCGGAGCGGATGCTCGCCAATCTCGAATCGTCGGGCGGCCTCATCTATTCGCAGCGCGTGCTGTTGGCCCTGGTCGAAAGCGGCATGGACCGGCAGGCGGCCTACAAGCTGGTCCAGAGGAACGCCCACGCCGCGCTGGCTGAAGGAACGCCATTCAAGGACCGGGTCAGCTCCCTCCCCGAGTTCACCGACCGCCTGAGCGCCGAACAGATCGACCGTCTCTTCGACCCGATGGAGCAACTGCACGCCGTGGACGCCATCTTCGCGCGGCTGGGCATCGAGCAAGAAGCAGCGGTGGCTGCTGCATGAACGACAACGACCTGACCCTCCGTCACTATTCGCTCTTTCGCCGCGGCAAGGTCCGCGATCTCTACGACCTCGGCGACGAATTGCTGCTGGTCGCGACGGATCGCCTCTCGACCTTCGATGTGGTGATGCCGACCGAGATCCCGGACAAGGGGCGCCTGCTGACGGCGACCTCGCTCTGGTGGTTCGGCCAGATTGCCGGCATCGTGCCGAATCATCCCGTGGATCAGTCGCTGGACGACCTCGACCTCAGCGACGAGGAGCGCGCCTTCCTCGATGGCCGCACGACACGCGGCCGCAAGGCGGAGCGCATCGACATCGAGTGCGTCGTGCGCGGCTATCTCGCCGGTACTGGCTGGAAGGAATATCGCGCGAAAGGCACGCTGGCCGGCCAGCCGCTGCCGGAGGGGTTGCAGTTGGGATCGGCCCTGCCACGCCCGGTCTTCACCCCCGCGATCAAGAACGACGCCGGTCACGACGAGAACATCTCGGTCGCCCGTCTTCGCCAGGAGATCGATCCTGCACTGGCAGACGAGCTGGAGCGGATCAGCCTCGCCGTCTACGCGCGGGCGTCCGAGATCGCGGCAAAGGCGGGGTTCATCCTCGCTGACACCAAGTTCGAGTTCGGCTTCATCGACGGAACGCTCTCACTGATCGACGAGGTGCTGACCCCGGACAGTTCCCGCTACTGGGAGGCGTCATTGCTCGAACCGGGCAAGGAGCCGCCCAGCTTCGACAAGCAGATCGTCCGCGACTGGCTCGAATCGACCGGCTGGAACAAGCAGACGCCCGGCCCCGAGGTTCCGGCCGACATCGTCGCCAAAGCGCGCGAACGCTACCAGGCCGTCCACGACCGGCTCGCCGCAGCCACCACATCGACCGCACCCTAGTCCGACCACGGAGTACGCATGAGCACCACCACCACGAACACGCGTTATGTCGTCGAAGCCGAGGTGATGCCCAAGCAGGGTGTCAACGATCCCCAGGGCGATTCCATCCACTCCGGCCTGCGCTCGCTCGGGTTCGCGGAGACCGCCCGCGTCCGTTGCGGCAAGCTGATCCGGCTGGAGGTCGACGCCGAGTCCGAGGACGATGCCCTCGCTCGCGCGACGGCGATGTGCGAGAAGCTGCTCGCCAATCCGGTGATCGAGGAGTTCGAGGTGCGGGCTGTCCCCGGCAGCCAGACGGGAGCATCGCGCCGGGGCTCGCTGCAGGGTCGGTGCCCCCATGTCCGTCGACTGGCCCAAAGGAGCCGGGTTGTGCGTGGGGGCGCTAGCTGCGCGACGGGATCGGGTGATC
>OFJB01000745.1_pt1 | contig 14616 bp, 13 predicted proteins | sample 1775081 | NCBI WGS metagenome assembly OFJB01 (sample SAMN08195771, study PRJEB24354) | sludge metagenome | isolation source: initial sludge from phenol fed wastewater aerobic bioreactor | place: India: Nagpur | collected 2016-06-05 | reverse complement strand
TACGGTGTCGGCGCCATCGGCGGCTGGCTGGGCGCGCGCCTGGCGGCGCAGGGCGCACAGCTGAGCTGCGTGGCGCGCGGCGCCACGCTGGCGGCGCTGCGCGAGCACGGTTTGCGCCTGATCGAGGCCGGCGCCGACGGCCAGCCGCACGAGCGCTGCTGGGCCGTGGGCGCCACCGAGCATCCGGCCGAACTGGGGCCGCAGGACCTGGTCATCGTCGCCGTCAAGGCGCCCGCGCTGGCCGAGGTGGCGCGCCGGATCGGTCCGCTGCTGGGGCCCGATACCGTCGTGCTGACCGCGATGAACGGCGTGCCCTGGTGGTTTTTGCAGGGCTTTGGCGGTGCGCTTGCGGGCACGCGGCTGGAGTCGGTCGATCCGGGCGGCGCCATCGCGCAGGCCATCCCGGCGCGGCATGTCATCGGTGGCGTGGTGCACGCCAGCTGCTCGCTGGACGCGCCGGGTGTGGTGCGCCGGCACTTCGGCAACGGGCTGATCGTGGGCGAGCCCGGCGGCGGCGAGACGCCGCGCCTGGCTGCGCTGGCGGCACTGCTGCGCACGGCCGGCTTCGACACCACGGTGTCGCCGCAAATCCAGAAGGACGTCTGGTACAAGCTGTGGGGCAACATGACGATCAACCCCATCAGTGCCTTCACCGGTGCCACCGCCGACCGCGTGCTGGACGACGAATTGGCGCGCGGCTTTGTGAGCGCCGTGATGCTGGAGGCGCGTGAGATCGGCGCGCGCGTCGGTGTGCCGATCGCCGAAACGCCCGATGACCGCCATGCCGTCACGCGCAAGCTGGGCGCCTTCAAGCCTTCGATGCGCCAGGACGTGGAGGCCGGCCGCGCGGTCGAGATCGACGCGCTGGTGAGCTCGGTGCGCGAGCTGGGCCAGCTCACCGGCGTGGCCACGCCCTTCACCGATGCCCTGCTGGGCCTGGCCCGGCTGCACGCGCGCCAGCTCGGCCTGTATCGGTGAGCGGCGCGCGCCCGGCGCTGGTCGGGTTTCTCACGCTGCTGCTGATTGCGCTGCTGATGGCCAGCAACCACGTGGCCGCGCGGCTGGCGTTTGACCACGGCGCCACGGTGGCCACGGCGGTGGCCTTTCGCAGCACGGGCACCGCGCTGGTGGTGGGTGCGCTCTTGGTTTTGCAGCACGTGCCGGTGGCCCTGAAGCCGCGCGAGCGCCGCGCGCTGCCGGCCATCGGCGTGCTGGTCGGCGTGCAAAGCCTGTGCCTGTACGCGGCCGTGGCGCGGCTGCCGGTGATGCTGGCACTGCTGGTGTTCAACAGCTTTCCGCTGATGGCGGCGCTGTGGGCGCGCGTGCTCTACCAGCACCGGCCCGAACGCGCGGTGCTTGTTGCCATGCCCGTGATCCTGCTGGGCCTGGTGCTGGCGCTCGACGTGCTGGGCGCCGCCTCGGGCCTGGGCGCGGCCGGGCAATGGCGCGCCATCGGTGCGGGCGTGGGCTTTGCGCTGGCCGCGGCCGCCCTGTTCGGTCTGGCCCTGGTGCTGACCCAGCACGAGGCCGGACGCCTGGACGGGCGCGTGCGCACCTTCGGCTCGATGGCGGTGGTGGCACTGGTGGCCGTGCTGGCCGCGTGCGTGCAGGGCGGCTTTGCGCTGCCGCGGGTGGCCGCCGGCTGGTGGGGCCTGGGCCTGCTGACGCTGCTGTATGGCACCGGCATCACTCTCTTGTTTACCGTGCTGCCGCGCCTGGGCGTGGTGGGCAACTCGCCCGTGCTCAACGTCGAGCCGGTGTTTGCGCTGGTGCTGGGCTGGCTCATCCTCGGCCAGGCGGTCGCCCCGTTGCAGGCACTGGGCGCCCTGATCGTGGTCGGGGCGGTGATGGGCTTGGGGCTGCGCCGGCGCCGGGCCTGAGGGGGCAGCACGGTTACCATGGCCGGATTTCATTCGAAGTGCTTCCATGATCCCAGCCGACATCCCTTCTGAACCCATCGACGCGGACGACGATCCCGTCAGCGCCACCCTCGGCGCGCTGGAAGACGCGCTGGACGCGGTGCGCGAGCGCCACCCGGACACCACGCCGCAGTGGGAATACTGCGAAGGCGTGCTGACCGCGCTGCTGTGTACGCGCCGCGCCGTGCCGCCCGATGAATGGCTGCCCATGTTGTTTGGTCTGGACGCCGACGCCGTGTTTGCCAGCGAGGGCGAGCGCACCCACTTCCTGATGCACTGGCTGGCGCGCGAGGCGCAGTTGCGCGCCGCACTGCAGTCGGCCACCGACGACCTGAGCGACGAGCAGGCGCTGGACCCCGGCGTGCTGGACTGGCGCGGCCTGCTGGCCAGCCTGCCCGAGTCCGAGCGCGCCGAGGCCACCGCCGCCGGCGAGCCGCCGCCCTTTGCCCAGGTGTGGGCGGCGGGCTTTCTGGATGCCACCGAATACTGGGCCGACGACTGGGCGCCGCCGCGCGACAAGGAGATCGCCGAGGCCATGGCCGACGCGCTGGACTGCTTTGTCGACCTGCTCCAAGACGAGCGCGACCCGCCCGCCGTCAACCTGTATGACGAAGCGGGCCCGCCCAGCGTCAGCCAAGCGCGCTTCGACGCCTTCGGCGAGGCCATCTGGGCCGCGTACGACCTGTACGCCATCGCCCGCAGCCTGGGCCCGCGCGTGGCCCCCGCGCTGAGCAGCAAGGTGGGCCGCAACGACCCCTGCCCCTGCGGCAGCGGCAAGAAGTACAAGAAGTGCTGCGGGGCTTGATGGAACTCCCTCGCCCCTCTGGGGAGAGGGCTGGGGTGAGGGGCCAGCGGCGCTTGCACATCGCCGCGCCTTCAGATGCGCCGTCAGTCCTCACCCCCACCCTCTCCCAGAGGGAGAGGGAGCAATACCGGAGCTTGCGTTGGTCTTGAACTACGTCTGGCTCGGCTTCTTCCTCAGCGCCTTTGTCGCCGCGCTGGCGCAGACCTTCATGGGCGACCTGGGGGCCTTGCCGCGCCAGATGGAGGCGCTGTTCGGCGCTGCCAAGACGGGCTTCGAGATTTCGCTGGGCCTGACGGGCATGATGGCGCTGTGGCTGGGCTTCATGCGCATCGGCGAGCAGGCCGGCATGATCGACCAATTCGCGCGAGCGGTGCGCCCGGTGATGCGCCAGATCTTCCCCGGCGTGCCGGCCGGCCACCCGGCGCACGGCGCGATGACCCTGAACATCAGCGCCAACCTGCTGGGCCTGGACAACGCCGCCACGCCCTTGGGCCTCAAAGCCATGCAGGAGCTGCAGTCGCTCAACGACCGGCCCGACACCGCGACCAACGCGCAGATCATGTTCCTGGTGCTCAACACCGCCGGGCTGACGCTGATCCCCACTTCGGTCATCGCCATCCGCCAGACGCTGGCGGTCAAGCAGGGCATCGCCCACTTCAACGCCGCCGACATCTTTTTGCCGACGCTGCTGGTCACGGCCATCACTTTAGTGGTGGCGCTGCTGGCCGTCGCCTGGGTGCAGCGCATCAACTTGCTGCGCGCCAGCCTGCTGGCGCCGCTGGCGGGCTTTGCGGCGGTGGTCGGCGCGCTGGTCTGGTGGCTCTCAAGCCTGGCGCCCGAGCAAGCCGCGCAGTGGATGGGTGTGATCGGCGCCGGTTGCATCCTGGCCATCGTCGCGCTCTTCATGACCGCCGGCCTCATCCGACGCGTGGACGTGTATTCGGCCTTTGTCGACGGCGCCAAGGACGGCTTTGTCGTCGCCGTCAAGATCATTCCCTACCTGGTCGCCATGCTGGCCGCCATCGCCGTGTTTCGCGCCGCCGGCCTGCTGGACTGGCTGATCGGCGGCATCGCCTGGGCGGTGGCGGCGCTGGGTCTGCCCACCGACTTCCTGCCTGCCGTGCCGGTGGGACTGATGAAGGTGCTGTCGGGCTCGGGCGCGCGCGGGCTGATGGTGGACGTGATGCAGACCTATGGCGTGGCCTCGTTTCCCGGCCAGCTGGCCGCCATCATCCAGGGTTCGACCGAGACCACCTTCTACGTGCTGGCGGTGTACTTCGGCAGCGTGGGCATCAAGCACACCCGCCATGCGCTGGCCTGCGCCCTGCTGGCCGATGGGGTGGGGGTGGTGGTGGCGGTGGGGGTGGGGTATGCGTTTTTTCGCTGATTGAGCCTCAGCGGCCAGTTCTTGCCTGTGTTGAAGCAACGGGTGTGTCAGCCAGTTGCGCGATCAGCAATTGAGCAAGCTCTTTCTTGCGAGCGGGCGGCAGGCGGGGCGTGATGGCGCCGAAACTGATTGCAGCCATGGTGTTGGCCGACGCGGCGAACGTTGCCCCCACGCCAGACACGCCAAGAGTCAACGTATCCACGATGTCGGACCAACCCGTGGCTCGCGTGCGTCGTACTGCATGCATCAAGCGACTGCGCGAAAACCCCGCTTGATCGAATTCGTCGAGATGCCGCTCAAAGATGTGCCCGATTTCTGAATCGCTCAGTCTCGACATCAAGGCCAATCCTCCGGCACCCAATCCCAGCAGGCGGCGCCCGCCGACATCGGTGGTGAATACCTTGACTGGAAAATGCCCTTCCTCGCGGGCCAGGCACAGGCAGTAGTCGCCTTCGCGTATCACCAGAAACACCGTGTCGCCCGACATGCGCGCCAGCCTTTGCATGAGCGGTCGACAGGCATCAACCAGCGGCACGCGCCGCATCGAGGCAAAACCCATCTGCATGGCGTCCACGCCCAAGCGGTAAACCTTGCTGACGGGATCACGTTCGGCGAACTGCTCCTCCACCAGGCACGACAGCAGACGATGGGCCGTGGAGCGCTCCAGCCCGGTAGCCGCCATCGCTTGGGTGAGGCGAACACCCTCTTCTTGGTGTGCGGCGATCAGGCGCAGCAGATGCAACGCCCGGCGCAGACTTTGCGCCCCGGTGGTTTCCCTTGGTCTGTCCATAGTATGGGATAAATGAACGGATGTGTTTGTGATGCAGGAAATGCCGAGTCTAGACTGGCCACAAGACCTGCGCACTTCACGGAGACAGCCCATGGCATTTGCCACCCTTGAAATTCAGAACCACGGCCCGGTGCGCCGCATCCTGCTGGCACGTCCAGCGCAGCGCAACGCCCAGAGCCGGCAGATGCTGGACGAATTGATGGCGGCATTCGACGACGCATGCGTTGACGCCGCTGTCCGCGTCGTCGTCGTGGGAGGTCAGGGAGCGCATTTCTCCGCCGGCCACGACCTCAAGCAGGCCCAGGCCGAGCGCGCCGATTTCACGGTGGAGGAGCGCTGGGCGTTTGAAGAGCTGCGCTATTTCGACTACTCGCTGCGTGTCTGGGACTGTCCCAAGCCCACCATCGCCCAGGTGCAAGGTGCCTGCGTGGCCGGCGGTTTCATGATCGCCAACATGTGCGACTTGGTAGTCGCTGGCGAGTCGGCGTATTTCTCCGACCCGGTGGGCCACACGCTGGGTGCGGCCGCCACCGAGGTGCTGATCCACCCCTGGGTGATGGGCGCGCGCAAGGCCAAGGAGATGCTGTTCTCCGGTGGCAAGATCGGCGCGCAGGAGGCGCACGCTATCGGCATGGTCAACCGCGTGGTGCCCGATGCCGAATTGGGCGATGCCACTCTGGCGCTGGCGCAGCAGATTGCCAAGGCGCCGCCCTTCGGCCTGCGCCTGATCAAGCGCTCGATCAACCGCACGCTGGACGCCCAAGGCCTGCGCACGGCGTTGGCCGCGCACTTCGATACGCACCAGCTGTCGCACCTGAGCGAGGGCTTCTTGAGCGCGCGCGCCCGCGGTTTGGCCAGCGCGATCCAGAAGAGTTCCGACAATTCCGCTGGAAGCGCTGCCGCATGAGCATGCATCGTCTGGAGCCCCTGCTCAATCCGTCGTCAATCGCCATCGTCGGCGCCAGCAACAACGCCGCGCGCATCGGCGGCATGCCGATCGCGCACCTGACCAAATTTGGTTACGCCGGCCCGATCTATCCCATCAACCCCAAGTATGAGGAAGTCTTTGGCCTGCGCTGCTGGAGCGATATCGAGGCCCTGCCCGCCGCGCCGGACCTGGTGGTGCTGGCGATTGCCGCGCCCGATGTGTTACCCATGCTGGGTCGTTGCGCGGCCAAGGGCGTGCGCGCCGTCATCGTCTACGCGGCGGGCTTTGCCGAGGAAGGCGCCCAGGGTGCGGCGCTGCAGGCCGAGCTGGCGGCCTACGTGGCGACGACCGAGATGGTCGTCGCCGGCCCCAACGCCATGGGTTTTGCCAACCTCAACACCCAGGCGCACACCAACTTCGCCTCGGTGTTCAACACCGCGCCCATGCAGTCCGGGCGCGGCAGCGTCAGCCTGCTGACGCAAAGTGGCAATGTCTGCGCGGCGGTCTATGCCATTGCGCGTCGCCTGGGCGTGGACTTCAGCCACTTCATCAACACCGGCAACGAGGCCTGTGTCGATTTTGCGCAGTACCTGGAGTATCTGGCGCAGGACGACGCCACCGATGTCGCCATCGGCTACATCGAGGAACTGCGCGACGGCCCGCGCTTCATGGCCGCGGCGGCCGAATTCGCGCGCCGGGACAAGCTGCTCATCCTCTACAAGGCGGGCGAGACCGACAAGGGCAGCGAGGCTGTGCGCTCGCATACCTCGGCCCTGGCCGGCGACCGGGCCATCTACCAGGCCGCGTTCCGCCAGCTCAATATCATCCAGAGTCACGATTTCGTGCAGATGGCGCAGCTTGCGCACCTGGCGGGCTACCGCCACAGGAGCGCGGGCAAGCGCGTGGCCATCATCACCATCAGCGGCGCTTTGGGCGCCATCCTGGCGGACAAGTTCATCGGCGCGGGGCTGGACGTGCCCACCCTGCCCCAGGCGCTGCAGGACCAGCTGCGCGCGGGCATTCCCGACTACGGCATGGTCTCCAACCCGGTGGACGTGACGGGCAACGTGGTCAACGACCCGGGTTTCGTGCGCACCGCCATGCAGGCGCTGGCCCAGTCGGATGCCGTGGACAGCGTGGTCATCTACGCGCCGGGCTACATGCTCGACCGCATGGCCGATGACCTGTGCGCCGTGTCGGCCCAGTTCTCCAAGCTGTTCGTGGCCATAGACACCGGGGCCGCCAAGACGCGCGAGCAGCTGCGCGCGGGCGGCGTGCCGGTGTTCGAGGACATCGGCGTGACGGTCTCGGCGCTCGCCCCCTTTCTGCTGTGGCAGGAGCGGCGCCGACACAACCGCTGGCTGCAGGTGCGCGGACAGCCCGCGCCCGCGCGCACGGCCCTGCCCGCGAGCCTGAACGAGTACCGCACCAAGCAGTTGCTGGCGCAGCACGGCGTGCCCGCCGCTGTGGAGCGCGTGGCCACCACGGCCAATGAGGCGGCAGCGGCGGCCGACGCGATCGGCTACCCCGTGGTGCTCAAGGTGCTGTCCGAGGACATTGCCCATAAGACCGAGGCCGGCGGCGTGCGCCTGCGCCTGGCTGATGCCGCGCAGGTGCGCCAGGCGTTCGACGAGGTGCAGGCCAGTGCGCGCCGCTACGACCCGCGGGCGCGCATCGAAGGCGCCCTTATCTGCCGCATGGAATCCGGCGTGGCCGAACTCATCGTGGGCGCGACGCGCGATCCGGTCTTCGGCATGACGCTGACCGTGGGCCTGGGCGGCGTGCTGACCGAGCTCTACAAGGACGTCAGCCACCACGTGCTGCCCGTGGATGAAGCCATGGCGCGCGAGATGCTGCAGGAGCTGAAGGCCTACCCGCTGCTCACCGGCTACCGCGGCCGCCCGCAGGCCGACGTGGATGCCGCCTGCGCCGCCATCGCGGGCTTTTCGCGCGCGGTATTGGCCATGCCGCAGTCGGTGCGCGCGGTCGAGGTCAATCCGCTGCTCGTCAAGACCGTCGGCCAAGGTGTTTGTGCGCTGGACGCGCTCATCATCACGCAAGCTTGAACCAACCCCATTCATTCATCAACCCAAAGGAGACCCTGCATGTTCAAACAATGGATCGTGGCGGCAGCAATGGCTGCCGCCACTCTGTGCGGTACCGCACAGGCCGAAAGCTACCCGTCCAAACCGGTGACCATCGTCGTGCCATTCTCGCCCGGTGGCGCCACCGACACCATGACGCGCCTGCTGGCCGATCGCCTGGGCAAGCGCCTGGGCCAGCCCGTGATCGTTGAAAACAAGCCTGGCGCCGGCACCATGATCGCGTCCGAGTACGTGGCCAAGGCAGCGCCTGATGGCTACACGGTGCTGATGGCGGCCTCGTCGCTGGGCATTGCGCCCGCCCTGTACAGCAAGGTCAACTACGACCCGGTCAAGGACTTCACGCCGATCTCGCTGGTGGCCTCGGTCGTGCATGTGCTGGAAGTGCACCCCAGCGTGCCCGCCAATAACGTGGCGGAACTCATCGCGTGGCTGAAAGCCAATCCGGGCAAGGCCAACTATGGCTCGGTGGGCGCTGGTACCTCGACGCACTTGGAGTCGGAACTGTTCAAGACCCTGGCGGGCGTGACGATGACACACATTCCCTACAAGGGCAGTGCGCCGGCTCTGATGGGCCTGGTGGGCGGCAACCTGCAGGTGATGTTCGACGCCTATGCGTCGTCGGGGCCGTTCATCAAGGACGGCAAGGCGCGCCTGCTGGCAGTCACGACGGCCCAGCGTTCCAAGCTCTTGCCTGATACGCCCACGATCGCCGAATCCGGCCTGCCAGGTTTTGAAGCCATGCCGTGGCTGGGACTGATTGCACCCGCTGCCACGCCAGAGCCCGTGATCAACAAGCTTCATGCCGAGTTGATGGAGGTGCTCAAGGAGCCCGCTGTGCGAGAGAAATTTGCATCGCTGGGCCTTGACATCATCGGCAACTCACCGCAGGAGTTCGCCGACTTCATCAAGAAGGACATCGTCAAGTGGGGCAAGGTGGTCAAGGAGTCGGGCGCCAAGGCCGATTGAGGTTTCAGCTGGCCTGCCAGGACCATGGCGGGTGGCTTGCCATCCACTCCCAGGAGCAATGACTATGAAACAATGGTTTGCCACCGCCATGGTTGTCGGCATGCTGGCCTTCGCCATTCCTGCGATGGCGCAGGGCGACGACTCAGCCCGCGACCCCAACAGGCCGCTAAAGCTCATCGTGCCCTATCCCGCCGGCGGTGTGACGGACCAGATGGGCCGATTATTAGCCGAGCAGGCTGGCAAGCACTTGGGTCAGCCGGTTGTGATCGAAAACCGCTCGGGCGCCAACGGTACGCTGGGCGCAGTGCAAATGCTTTCGTCGGATCCGGCCGGTTATGTGCTGACGCTGCTGCCCATCGGGACGTTTCGTATGCCCCACATCACGGGCACGCCGTACGACCCGCTCAAGGACCTGACCTACATTTCCATGATCGCGGGCTTCAGCTACTACGTTGCCGTGCAGGCGTCGTCGCCCGTCAAGAACATGGCCGACCTGGTTCGGCAGGCCCATCAGAATGAGGCAGTGGCCTACGGTACGCCGGGAGCCAACAGCAGTCAGCATATTGCCATGGTCCAACTGGCCCATGCGGCCGGCGGACAGTGGACCCATGTGCCATACAAGGGCGATGCCGATGCCATCGCTGCACTGCTGGGCGGGCATATCCAGGCCGTAGTCGGCGCCAGCTCAGTTCTGCCCTACGTGGCGTCGGGCCGCCTGCGCGTGATCGCATCGCTGGGGGACGCCCGCTCGCCAGACTTGCCCGATGTGCCCACGCTCAAGGAGCAGGGCTATGCCATCGTGCACAGCTCACCTATGGGGATCGCCGGCCCCAAGGGAATGGATCCCGCCATCGTGAAAATGCTCGAGGGCGCCTTCCGCGCCGCTTTTGACGCTCCTGCGTATCAGGCCGGGCTGAAGAAGATCGGCATGTCGCCGATCTACATGGACGCCGCCGCCTACACCCGCTATGCGAGCGAAACCTTCCGCAGCGAGCGAGAGACACTCAAGACCATGGGCGTGCAGCTCAAGTGATGGCGAACCAGCGCCCCACATCGCATAGCGGAATCCCGAACCGTCGCATGACGGCCGATGGTGCCCGTCTCCACCGATGACAAGGATCACCTGATGCAAGTTGGCTATTCGGCTGAAGACGAGGCGTTCCGCCTGACACTGCGCGACTGGTTTGAAACCCACTATCCACGCTTCAAGGTCGGCTGGCCCGGTACGCCCGATCCCAATGAGCTCTCGTGGCGCCGAGCTTGGGAAGACTACGTGTGTCAGGCCGGCTGGGCAGGCCTGGGCTGGCCGCTTGAGTACGGTGGCAAAGCCTGGCCGCTGACGCGTCAGGCCATCTTTCACGAAGAGCATGCGCGCATTGGCGCGCCGCTGGGCGTGAATCTGATTGGTCACGGCATCCTGGCGCCGACGCTGATCCACTTTGCAAGCGCGACGCAAAAGGCGCGCTACTTGCCCGGCATCCTCAGCAACCGGGAGGTCTGGTGCCAAGGCTATTCCGAGCCCGGCGCCGGCTCCGACCTGGCGGCGCTCTCGACGCGTGCCGAGCGCCACGGCGACCATTACCTGCTCAATGGCCACAAGATCTGGACCTCGTTTGCACACATCGCCGACTACTGCTTCGTGCTGGCGCGCACCGACCCCACCGCGCAGCGCCACAAGGGCATCAGCTTTCTGCTGGTGGACATGAAAAGCCCAGGCGTGCGCGTGCAGCCCATCCGCCAGATCACGGGCGAGGCCGACTTCAACGAAGTTTTCTTCGAGGACGTGCGCGTGCCGCTGGACGCCGTGGTCGGTGAGGAAAACGGCGGCTGGCGCCTGGCCATGGCAGCGGCCAGTTTCGAGCGCGGCACCTATTTCATCCCGCGCCAGGTGCGTTTTGCACAAGAGGTGCAGGCCCTGCAGCGGCTCGCCGCCGCCACATCGGGGGACGAAACAGGTGCCATTGACGACGCGCACGTGCGTCGCGACATCGCACGCCTGTCCGTGGACAGCCACGTGCTTCGGCTCAAGGGTTTGCGCGCGCTCACGCACGCACTGCGCGGTAGCCCGCCGGGGCCCGAGGGCTCGTCCACCAAGCTGCACTGGAGCGAGGCGCACCAGAGATTGACGAACACTGCCATGGAGCTGTTGGGTGAACGCGCGCTCGCCGGGCCGGAACCCGGTCGGGCTGACCCGCAGGCCTGCGGTTGGGTACGCGACTATCTGTGGACGCGCGCCGAGACCATTCTGGCGGGAACGTCCGAGGTGCAGCGCAACATCCTGGCCGAGCAGTTGCTCGGCCTGCCCAGGAGCTGAAGCCATGGATTTCGCATTGAACGGCGAGCAGCTGATGCTGCAGGAATCGGCTCGCCGCTTTTTTGCCGATCGCCACTCCTTGGTGCGTGCGCGGCGCGCCCTGTCCTGGAGCGAGACGACGCAGCAACGCCTGTGGGCCGATATGGCGGCCATGGGTTGGATGGCCCTGCTGCTGCCAGACGAACACGACGGTCTGGGCCTGGGACTGACCGAGGCCTGCTTGGTGGCCGAGGAGGCCGGCCGTCAACTGCTAAACCTGCCTTGGGCCAGCAGCGCCGTGCTGCTGCCCTTGTGGTTCAGGGCGGCGCCAGATACCGCGCCTGCCGCGTTGCGTGATGCGGTGCGGGCGGTGCTGGCGGGCGAGCGAGCCTTGCACTGCGTGGCGCAGGACGATGCGTGGTGGGATTTTGCCGGCCAGTGCAGTGACATCGTGGTCGTGCGGGGCGGGCATGGGTTGGAGGTGCCATTGCATATTGCCGTGCAACCGGTCGAAGCACTGACACCTGTGCAGGGGCTGGATCCGACGCTGTGCCAGGCGCCTGCGCGGAATGCGGCCCTGCAGTGGCACACCATCCAGATCACCATCGAGGCGCGCGAACACGCGCAGGCCGCACACCGCTTGATGCTGGCCGCCGAACTGGTCGGCGTAGGCCAGGCGGCATTGGACATGGCCTGTGCCTACGCCAGCGAGCGCGTGCAGTTTGGCAAGCCGATTGGCAGTGCCCAGGCCATCAAGCACCAGTTGGCGAACGCCTGGATGGGCGTCGACAACGCGCGCCTGGCCGTCCTCTACGCGAGCGCGGCCCTGGACGGCGCCTTGTCCGACGTCCGATTCGCCTGCGCTGCCGCCGAGTTCACGGCCATCGAAGGCGCCTTGCAGGCCACACGTGCCGCACTGCAGACCCACGGCGGCATTGGCTTTACCTGGGAGCATGGCGTACACCTGTACCTGAAACGTGCGCAGCACCTGGCTGCACGATTGGGCGGCGCGTCGCAAGCGCTCACGCGGGTGGAAGAACTTGTCCTCATGGCGAACTGATCAACCGGCATTCGTCGGGTTTGTCAGCTGCACCCAGTGCGACGGCATCGAGATGACCAGTGGCGTTGAGGATTAACCGACTCTGTCCATATTGTGTGATCGGAAAGCGGCATTGCGCATCCATGCGAAGCATGGCGACCTGAAGCCTAAGGCCGGCCGCCATCATCCAGGGCTCGACCGAGACCACCTTCTACGTGCTGGCGGTGTACTTCGGCAGCGTGGGCATCAAGCACACCCGCCATGCGCTGGCCTGCGCCCTGCTGGCCGATGCGGTGGGGCTGGTGGTGGCGGTGGGGGTGGGGTATGCGTTCTTCCGCTGAACAAATTCAAAAAAGATAGCTGCTTGCGCTTTTCCAGCAATCGCTGCGGCCTGATTTGGCCCTCAATCCTGTGGCGCCTGCCAGGCCAGTGCCTGCTGATACAAGGCATTGCGCGGCGCGCCGGTGATCTCGCTGGTCAGCCTGACCGCGGTCTTCAGGGGCAGCTCGGCCAGCAACAGGCGCAGTACGCGCTCGGCGCCGTCGCCTCCGTTCGCGGTGGGTGCCGGGTGCAGCACCAGGACGAATTCGCCGCGCAGGCGCTGGGCGTCGGCAGCCAGCCAGCCAGGCAGGGCCGCGCAGGCCACGGTGGCGATCTGCTCGAACTGCTTGCTCAGCTCGCGCGCCACGGTGACGGGGCGCTCGCCGAGTACGGCCAGGGCCTCGGCCAGGGCGGCGATGCGGTGCGGGGCTTCCAGCAGCACCACGGCGCGCGGCTCTTGCGCCAGCGCCTGCACGGCCGCCTGGCGCTCGCCGGCCTTGGCGGGCAAAAAGCCCTCAAAGACAAAGCGGCCGTCGCCGGCCAGGCCGGCAGCGCTCACGGCCGTGGTCACGCTGCTGGCGCCGGGCAGCGGCACCACGCGCAGGCCGGCAGCCGCGCAGGCGGCCACCAGGCGCGCGCCGGGGTCGCTGATGGCGGGGGTGCCGGCGTCGCTGGCGTAGGCCACGCGCTGGCCGCTGCGCAGGCGCTGCATGACCTGCTCGGCGGCCTCGGCTTCGTTGTGCTCGTGCACGGCGACGAGCGGCTTGCCGTCGATGCCGTAGGCGCGCAGCAACTGCCCGGTGTGGCGCGTGTCCTCGCAGGCGATGGCGTCCACCGCCTGCAGCAGGTGCAGCGCCCGCAGCGTGATGTCGGCCAGGTTGCCGATGGGCGTGGCCACCACGTACAGGGCCCCGATCGGATAATGCTGGGCACCGGCCGCGGCGGTCGCGGCGGCCAGGGCGGGGTGGAAGTCGGCCTTGCCGACAGGGGAGGAATCGGGCATGGCAGACGGTGGCAAGGGCGAACGGGTCATGAGTTGGCTGAAGCGGGTGCCGGCCGAGGCCAGCACCCGGCTGCGTGGCGCGGCGGCCGAAGACCAGGCCCTGGCGCACCTGCAGCGCGCCGGCCTGCGCCTGGTCGAGCGCAATTATCGAACGCCCGGGCGCGGCGGCGGCGAGATCGACCTGATCCTGCGCGAGCCCGATGGCACCCTGGTGTTCGTCGAGGTGCGCGCCCGCGCCGGCGGCACGCAGGGTGGGGCGGCGGCCAGCGTGGGTGCCGTCAAGCAGCGGCGCATCGTCTTTGCGGCGCGGCACTACCTGCTGCGCCTGTCATCACCGCCGCCCTGCCGCTTCGATGTGGTGGCCATCGAGGGCGAGCGCGTGGTCTGGTTTCAGGCTGCATTCGATGCGACTGGCTAAATATTCAAATTAGGGTTAACCCTATATCTGAAAGGTGCAACCTTTGCCAGAATTTCGGCCATCCACTTCTCCGAGATTCGCATGTCCACCACCATTGGCATCAAGGTTGACGACACCCTGCGCGAGCGCATTCGCGCCTGTGCCCAGCAATTGGGCCGCACGCCGCACTGGCTGCTCAAGCAGGCGGTGGTGCAATACGTCGATGCGCTGGAGCGCGGCGCCAGCCATATCCCTTTGACCCCTGGCGGCGCGGCGGCCGACGTTTCGGCCCTGGAGGTGGTGCCACCCGGTGCTGCGCACGAGGTGCAACCCTTTCTGGCCTTTGCCCAGTCCATCCTGCCGCAAACCCCGCTGCGCGCCGCCATCACCGCTGCCTGGCACCGGCCAGAACCCGAATGCCTGCCGGCCCTGCTGCCGCTGGCGCGCACCGAGGGCGAGGCCCAGGCCGCCAAGGTGAGCGAGTTGGCCACGCGCCTGGTGCAGGGCCTGCGCGATGCGCCGGTGACCAGCGGCGTGGCCGCCCTGGTGCAGGAGTTTTCCCTCTCCAGCCAGGAGGGCGTGGCGCTGATGTGCCTGGCCGAGGCGCTCTTGCGCATCCCCGACAAGGCCACGCGCGACGCGCTGATCCGCGACAAGATCAGC
>OFJB01000744.1_pt1 | contig 14618 bp, 14 predicted proteins | sample 1775081 | NCBI WGS metagenome assembly OFJB01 (sample SAMN08195771, study PRJEB24354) | sludge metagenome | isolation source: initial sludge from phenol fed wastewater aerobic bioreactor | place: India: Nagpur | collected 2016-06-05 | reverse complement strand
ACCAGGGGATCATTGCGCACAAGATCGCCGCCCACGCGGCCGATGGGGCCAAGGGCCACCCCGGCGCTCGCGCGCGCGACGATGCGCTGAGCCAGGCGCGCTTCGACTTCCGCTGGCAGGACCAGTTCAACCTGGGCCTGGACCCCGAAACGGCCAAGGAGTACCACGACGAGACCCTGCCCAAGGACTCGGCCAAGGTGGCGCATTTCTGCTCGATGTGTGGCCCCAAGTTCTGCTCGATGAAGATCACCCAGGAAGTGCGCGACTTCGCTGCGCAAAAGGGCGTGGCCGAGGCAGAAGCCCTGGCCCAGGGCATGCAGGCCAAAGCGGCCGAGTTCCAGCGGGGCGGGGGCGAGCTTTACATCCCCCTCAAGCCCGTGTGATGGCAGCGGCGCAATAAGCGCAGCTACTGGCCCCGAGGTTTCCCTGAAACAGAGCCCCGGGGCCGTGCTTACCCTGTGCGGCGGACGGCCTGGCCCGGCATATAGTCCCGCCCACCCCTGGCTCAGAAGGCTGAGGGTGTGTGTGGCACCAAATTTGCTATGCTGGACTGTCTGTTAAAAAATGTAAGGAAGAGCCATGAACGCTCTCGGCCGCTTCTCCATCCGCACGCGTCTCTACTTCGGAACCGTCTTTTCCCTGATCCTTCTGGTCGTCATCGGTGGCATGGGCTACGTAGCCCTGGACCGCACGCGCGGCACGCTGCAGGAGCTGTTTTCCCAGCGTGTCCAGACGCTGACCGATATGTCCGAGCTGCGCACCACCCTGGGTGACCTGCGCCGGACCGAAAAAGACATCATCATCAACTTCAACAACTCGGTCGAGGTCTCTTCCCTGCGCGAATCCTGGGCCAAGACCCTGACCTCCCTGCGCAAGCGCCTGGCCGATGTGCGCCAGGTGCAGTCGGGCGATGCCGATTTTGTGGCCTCCATCGACAAATCGCTGGACGAGATCAAGCAGTACGAAACCGGCATCTCACCCATCTTCGAGAAGATCGAAGGCGCGCAGCTGGACGGCGCCGGTGGCGGCGCCTACGCCGATCGCCTGAAGGTCCACATGGAGGCCACCGACAAGCTGTTCTCCAGCCTCGCGGACTCGGCCCGTGCGCAGATGGACGAGGCCCGTGCGGGCGTCGAATCACGCACCTCCACCATGGCCGCGCTGATCGGTGTAGGCCTGGTGCTGGCGCTGGCGGTGCTGATTCCGCTCACGTTCTTCAGCGTGCGCTCCATCACCAAATCCCTCGGACAGGCGCAGGAGCTGGCCGAACGCATTGCCAGCGGCGACCTGTCGCGCGATGTGGCGGCCATGAACCAGGACGAAGTGGGCCAGCTGGTGGGCGCCATGGGCCGCATGCAGGACTCGTTGCGTGACCTGGTGCGCCAGGTGCAGGACGCGGCGGGCAACATCTCCACCGCCAGCTCCGAGATCGCCAGCGGCAACCACGATCTGAGCCACCGCACCGAGCAGACGGCGGCCAACCTGGAAGAGACGGCCTCGTCGATGGAAGTGCTGACCAGCACCGTGCAGCAAAGCGCCCAGGCCTCGCGCCAGGCCAGCGACTTCGCGTCGACCGCTGCCGAGGTGGCCGCACGCGGCGGCGCCGTGGTGTCGCAGGTGGTGACCACCATGGACCAGATCACCACCAGCTCGCGCAAGATTGCCGACATCACGGGCGTGATCGATTCGATTGCATTCCAGACCAATATCTTGGCGCTGAACGCCGCCGTGGAAGCCGCACGTGCCGGTGAGCAGGGCCGCGGCTTTGCCGTGGTGGCCAGCGAGGTGCGCAACCTCGCGCAGCGCAGCGCCGAGGCCGCCAAGGAAATCAAGGGCCTGATCGGTTCGTCGGTGGAGCGGGTGGAAGACGGCTCGCGCCTGGTGAGCCAGGCCGGTCAGACCATGACGGAGATCGTGAGCAGCGTGCGGCGTGTGTCCGACATCATTGCGGAGATCACCGCCTCGTCGGCCGAGCAGAGCGACAACATCGGCCAGATCAGCCAGTCGGTCACCCAGCTCGACCAGATGACCCAGCAGAACGCGGCGCTGGTGGAGGAGTCCACCGCAGCGTCCGAGTCGCTGCGCGAGCAGGCGCACCACCTCAACAGTGCGGTCAGCCAGTTCAAGCTGCAGGATGGCGCATCGCCCTCGGCCACGTTCAACACCCCCGTTGCCGCAGCACCCGCCGTCGCCCAGGCGGCGCGCCGACCTGCGTTGCAGATCCGGTAATTTCAGGTGTTTTTGGCTGATAGCGCTAGCGCTTCATGCGCTAGCAGCTATCAGATGTATAGCAAATCAGTCCCGCGTCACCCGCAGCACTTCTTCGCGGCTGGTGATGCCGGCGGCAATCAGGCGTTCGCCATCCTCTCGCATCAGTGCCATGCCATCGGCCATGGCGGCGGCGCGGATGTCGGCCTCTGACGCCTGGGCGTGGATTTGCGCGCGGATCGCGTCCGTGGTCACCAGCAGCTCGAACACGCCGGTGCGGCCGGTGTAGCCGGTCTGGCCGCAGTGCTCGCAGCCCGCGCCGTGGCAGTGGCTGCAGAACTTGCGCACCAGGCGCTGGGCCAGCACGCCCAGCAAAGACGACGACAACAGGAACGGCTCCACGCCCATGTCCGTCAGGCGCGTGACGGCGCTGGCAGCATCGTTGGTGTGCAGCGTGGCCAGCACGAGGTGGCCGGTGAGCGACGCCTGGATGGCGATCTGCGCGGTCTCAAAGTCGCGGATTTCGCCGATCATGATGATGTCCGGGTCCTGCCGCAGGATGGCGCGCAGTGCCTTGGCAAAGGTCAGCTCGATCTTGCTGTTGACCTGCGTTTGCCCCACGCCGGGCAGCTCGTATTCGATGGGGTCTTCCACCGTCATGATGTTGTTGCGCGTGGCGTCGAGCCGGCCCAGCGCCGCGTACAGCGTGGTGGTCTTGCCCGAGCCCGTGGGGCCCGTCACCAGGATGATGCCGTGCGGCTGGCCGATCAGGCCCTCGAAGCGGTGCAGGGTGTCGCCCTGCATGCCCACGGCCTCCAGGCTCAGCTTGCTTTCACTCTTGTCCAGCAGGCGCAGCACGGCGCGCTCGCCGTGCGCGCTGGGCAGGGTGGAGACGCGCACATCGATGGCGCGGGTGCCCAGGCGCAGGCTGATGCGGCCGTCCTGGGGCAGGCGTTTTTCGCTGATGTCCAGGTCGGCCATGATCTTCAGGCGCGAGATCAGGGCCGCGTGCAGCGCGCGGTTGGGCTGCACCACTTCGCGCAGCGTGCCGTCCACCCGAAAGCGCACGCTGCTGTGGCGCTCGTAGGGCTCGATGTGGATGTCGCTCGCGCCGTCGCGCGCGGCCTGCGTGAGCAGGGCGTTGAGCATGCGGATGATGGGCGCGTCGCCGGCCGACTCCAGCAAGTCTTCGACGGCCGGCAGCTCCTGCATCATGCGCGAGAGGTCGGCGTCGCTCTCGACCTCGCTCACCACGGTGGCAGCGCTCGATTCGCTGTGCGAATAGGCCGCGCTGATGCGCTGGGCCAGGGCCGGGGCATCGAGCGGCAGCAGCTGCTGCACGGGGTGCTTGCGCAGCACTTCGGACAGCGCGCCCGCGTCGGGGCTGGGGCCGTGCCACAGCACCAGCTGGTGGCCGTCGTCCTCCAGCAGCAGTTGGGCGGTGCGGGCAAAAGCGTAGGGCAGGGGGTGGCGCATGCGTGGCGACCCTTCAGCGTGGCGAAGTTTCTGCGGGCAGCGGGGCGAGCGGCTGCGCAGGCACCGTGGCTGCGCCGGGCTCTGCGCGCTGTGGCAGCGCGGGCAGGATGGGCGCGCCGGACACCGACTTCATCACCACGCTGGGCGCGGGCTGCGTGGTCTGCTGCAGCGCGCGGATGGCCTCGTAGCGGTCCATCATCAGCGCGTCGCTGGTAGCGTTGTCGCGCACCACAATGGGGCGCAGGAACACCATCAGGTTGGTCTTGTTGCGGGTGCGGTTCTCGCTGCGGAACAGGTTGCCCAGCACCGGGATGTCGCCCATCACCGGAACCTTGTCCTGGCCTTGCGAGTAGCTGTCTTCCAGCAGGCCGCCGATCACGATGATGTTGCCGTCGTCCACCACCACGTTCGACTCGATGGAGCGCTTGCTGGTGGTGGGGCCGTTGGCGTTGCTCAGCGTGGCGGTGTCGATCTTGGAGACTTCCTGGTAGATGGCCATCTTCACCGTGCCGTTCTCGCTGATCTGCGGACGCACCTTCAGCATCAGGCCCACGTCCTTGCGCTCCACCGTGGTGAACGGGTTCACCGTGCTGCTGCCCGTGCTGTTGGCGTACGAGCCGGTCACGAAGGGCACGTTGTTGCCGATGATGATGCGCGCCTCTTCGTTGTCCAGCGTCATCAGGTTGGGGGTGGAGAGCACATTGGCGTCGCCGCTGTTCTGCAGAAAGTTCGCCAGCGCGCCCAGGTAGTACTGGCCGTTGACGCGCGGCGCCAGCGCCAGGTTCAGCCCCTTGCCTAGCGAGCTGGCCGCCGAGGCGATGGAGGTGGTGGAGCCCGAGGCCAGCGCGGTCGTGACTCCCAGGATGTTGGCGCCCGCCTGGCCGGAGTTGGTGCCGATCACGCCCACGGTGCCATCGCCGTTCTTGCCCAGAACGCCCTGCCACTGGATGCCGAACTCGGCCACCTTGTTGGCAGAGACCTCGACGATCAGGCTCTCGACCAGCACCTGCGCGCGACGGCCGTCGAGCTTGTCGATCACGTCGCGCAGCTGGCGGTACAGCGGCTCGGGCGCCGTGATGATGAGCGAGTTGGTGGTGGGGTCGGCCTGGATCTGCCCGCCAGTGGAGGGCTGGTTGTTGTTGGTACTGCTGGTGCCCATGGCGCTCGCGCTGGAGCCCAGGCCGCCGGTGCTACTGCTGCTGGACGAGCTGCCGTTGGTGGACAGCATGCCGCCGGTGCTCAGCCCCGTGCTGGGTGCGGGCGCGCTGGCACCACCCCCGCCGCTGGCCGCACCGCCATTGTTGCCGCCCATGGCTGCCATGGCGGCGCGCAGGGTGGTGGCCAGCTTGGTGGCGTCGGCGTTCTTGAGGTAGACCACATGGATGTTGCCGCTGGCGGCGCTGCTGCCGGGCGCAGGCGCCTGGTCCAGCTGTGCCACCAGGGCGCGCACCTGGGCCACGCGGGCCGGGTTGGCGGCGCGCAGGATCAGCGAGTTGCTGCGCGGCTCGGCAATCAGGGTGGTCTTGAACGATGTGTCGGCCTGACCGGGCGCGGCCGCAGCGGCGGCGCCCCCGTTGGCGCTGCCGCCGTCGATCAGGCGCGACACCAGCGGTGCCAGGTCGCTGGCAATCGCGTTCTTGAGCGGAATCACCTCCACATCGCTGGCGTTGGACACATCCATGGCCGCCACGATGCGCGCCAGGCGTTGCAGGTTGTCGGCGTAGTCGGTGATCACCAGCGAGTTGTTGCCGGGGTTCACGTTGATGGTGTTGTTGGGGCTGATGAGCGGGCGCAGCACCGGCACCAGATTGGCCGCGTTCTCGAAGTTGAGCTTGAAGATCTGCGTGACGATCTGCCCGCCGCCGGGTGCGCTGCCCGCGTTGCCCTGCACCACGCTCACGCTGCCGCCCTGCAGCTTGGCGTCGGCCTCGGGCACCACCTTGTACAGGCCGGCTGCCTCCACCACCGTGAAGCCCTGCAGCCGCAGCGCGGCCAGGAACTGCTGGAACGCGGCGGCGGGTGTCACGGCGCGCTCGGTCACCAGGTTGAGCTGGCCTTTCACGCGCGGGTCCACCACCACGTTGCGGCCAGTGATGGTGGCCATGGTGCGGGCCACGGCCTCGATCTCGGCGTTGGCAAAGTTGAGCGTGACGGGTTCGCTGGGGCGCACGCTGCCGGTGCGGGTGTCCACCGCCGTTTGGGCGCCAATTTGGCCGCTAGCGCAGGTAAGTATTGCGCTGGCAGCTATTGTTTTGAGAGTAAATCGCAGGCGTGGAGCAAACAGGAAAGTCATAGATTCAACCCACGGTGATGATGGAGCGCGCGCCATTGCGCCGTCCGATGATGTTCAGAAGATTGGACAGTGCGGCCTCCCGCTCGGGGGCGGCACTGGCCTCGCCCGCAAAGCGCAGGCGGTTGCCCACCCACTGGCCGCTGCCGCTCAGTTGCAAGGCCCCGTCGAGGGTGCTGAGGGCGAGCGTGGGCACCTCGCCGCCCTGCAGCACCAGCCGGTAGCTGCCCATGGGGCGCAGGGTGGACAGGCGTGAGGACATGGCCCGCGCATCCATTTGGGCCTGGCCCGACAGCACCATGCGTCCAGCGGCCCATTGCACGGCCAGTGCGCGGGTCTGCAGCGCCAGCTGGCCCTGCGGCTGCAGCGTGTTCCAGGGGGTGCCCAGGCCCGCCAGCAAGGCGGCGGGCCACTGGCTCTGGCCGTCGGCCAGGGTGATTTGGGGGCCGGCCCAGCGCAGATGCACCTGGGCCTGCAGGGGCTCCGCCGTGCAGCAACCCGCTTGCAGCCGGGCGCGCAGACCGCCCCATGTGGGACGCAGCTGCCAGTCCACCCGGCCGGGCAGGGCGGCGCTGTCTTTGCTGGCCTGGCCGCCGGTTAGCACCAGCTGGGCCGATCCGGTCCACACCGTGCCGCGTGGTTGCAGCAACTGCACCTGCCCCTGGGTGGCGCGGGCCACGCCGCCGGCCAGCCAGTGCGCAGGCGCAAAGGCCACCACGGCGGGCAGCACGCCCACCAGCGCACCGGCCCATGCCCAGCCCCACGCTGTGCGGGGGGCGGAGCGGGGGGCAGGGCGTGTCGGACGGAAGTTGCGGGCCACGATTGGGAGGGTGTCGTTCAGGGCGGTGACGGTGCAGCGGGTCAGCGGGCCGGGGTGGCGGGCAGGGCCAGCACCACGGTGCCATCCCAGCGGGGCATGGCCACGGGTGTGCTGCCCAGGGTGACGGGTGCATTGCCAGCTGGCGGCGCAGCGGTAGCGCTGCGGGTCAGGCGTGCTTCGAGCGGCGTGGCGCGGGCGTTGCTGCGGGCCTGGGCCAGCCACTGGGCCAGCGCGTCGGCCGATGCACCTTTGAGCGTGACCGTGGCGCGGTCGCCCGCCACGTTGAGCTGTGCCGTGTTGCCCAGGCGCTGCGTGAGGGCGGTGCGCAGCGCGCCCACGGCATCGCCGGGGCTGGTGGCGGGGGTGGCCTGCAGCTGCTGGGCCTCGGCCTGCAGGCTTTGCATGCGCTGCAGTTGAGCATCGAGCGCGGCGTGCCGCGCGGGCGCGGCGCGCAGGGTGCCGAGTGCGGGGGCGACAGCCACCCACCACAGCAGGGCCAGCGCCACCACCGTGCTGGCGGCCAGCACCAGGTTCTGCTCGCGGGGCGCCAGGGCTTTCCAGCGGTCCTGGAGGGCGGAGGGTTGGGTCATGGGCTCACCTCGGTGCGCAGCAACAGGCTGCCATCGTCCATGCGGGCGCGGTAGCCGGCGGCTTGCAGGCGGCCAGACACCACAGATTCTTCATCGGGGGCCAGCGTCACGCCCCGCAGGCGCAGCTCGCCGGGCGTGTATTCGATGCTGCTGGGCAGGCGGCCATCGGGCAAGGCGGCGCCGGCCGCTGCCAGCAGGGGCTCCAGGTCGCGCGCCTACACGCTGCCGGCGGCCTGCCGCAGCTGAGCGAGTTCGCGTTCCATCTGCACCGGCGCATCGACGACCACCTGCACCTTGGGGAAGGTCTGGGTCAGGGTATTGCGCACGCTGGCCTGCTTGGCGGTCAGTGCCTGCCGTTCTTGCCAGGCCCAGGCGTTGAGCCCCACCAGGTGCGCCACCACCAGCACGCCCGCACCCCAGCGGGCGGCACGCCACTGCGGGGCGTACAGCGCCGCGCTCAGCGCGCTACCCACCTTGCGCAGCGCGCGGGTGCTGCTGGTGCTGGAGAGGTCAAACTGCGCCAGGTCCCAGTCGCCGCGGGCGGCATCGAGCGCGCGCTGGCTGGTGGTGTGCAGGGCAATGCGTTGGCCTTGCTGGCCCAGGGTGCGTTCGGCCAGCGCAGCCACAGCGGGCTCGGCGCGGACCGTGAGGGCTTGGTCGTCGCCAGCATCGGCGGCCGGCAAACCGGTACGCGCCAGGGTCAGGGCCATGGGAGTCAGCGGCAGCACGGCCACGCCCTGTTCGGCGCCGTGGCCGGCGAGCACCACGTAGGCCTCTTCGGGCGTGCCCAGGGCACACAGCTCGGGCTGGCCGCTGGCTGTGGGGCCGGGCGCAAATTCGGGCACCACGCGGGCCACGCGGCGGCCTGCGGCCTCCAGCGCCTGCAGGTGTTCGCGCAGCCAGGCTCGGTCGCACACGGCCACCCACACCGACTCGCCAGCCTGCGCGCGGCTTTGTGCGCCGGGCTGCAGCGCAAAGTGCAGTTGGCTGGCATCGTCCAGCACGCGGTCTTCGAGCAGGCCTTCAAGCACGGAGCGCAGCCGGGGCGTTTGCTGGCCTGCGCCCAGCGGCACCCCGGCCGGAATGGTCACGCGTTGCCACGACAGCGCCCGTGCGGGCACCACAGCCACGACCTCACCGCCGGGACGGGTGGGCTCGGGCAGCAGGGCAGCGGGTGCGGTGGCGTGCTGGAGGGCGGAATGGCCGTCTGCCGTGAGCGTGTAGGCGTACTCGGAGGCGGGTCCCGGGCGTGCCGGCGGCAGGAAAAGGATCAGGGTGCTCATGGGCGGGTTTTGCGGGCCATTTTAGGGGGCGGGCGTGACACGGCGGCGGTGTGGGTGGTGCGGCGTTGAGGGTTGTTGCGCCTCAGAACAGGTTCTCAACGCTGCACCCCTGGCAGGGTTTGCGTGGTTTCCCGGTCGAAGGCCCCGCGCTCGCGCCACAGCGTGGTCACGTCGATGCCCTGTTTGCGCACCAAAGAGCGCTCGTCCACCATCGCATCGCCCAGGCGCAGGCGGCCCCGCACTTCAAAGTACGACGAAGCCACGGCATGGGCGCTTTCGTTGATGTCGATGTTGGCGCCCACCAGGTCGCGCACGTCGCTGAGGGTGCGGAAATGCCGCGCTTCGCGGGCCTGCACGATCTTCTGGGCCGTGGCGCTGTCCAGCCCGTCGATGGCGGCCATCAGCACGTTGATGTCGGCGGTGTTCAGGTTGACTGGTGTGCGCACGGGCAGCAGCGTCACATGGGGGGCGAGCGCCGCCACCGTGGCCGGGGTCAGGCCCAGCCAGCCTAGCTGGCTCACGCTGGGGGGCAGCAGGGGGGCGGAGCCGCTGTCGGTGCCTGCACCCGCCTGCGCGCGGCGCAGGCCGTCGATGAGGGTGCTCAGCTGTTGGCCGGGCAGGCCCAGGCGCTCGAACAGCCGGGTGAACTGCCGCAGGGCCACGGCCTGCACCTGCCCACCTTCTGCGAGGTTGGTGATGTTCAGGCGGCCCTGCAGGTCGGTGATCTGGCCCGAGAGGAAGGCCTCGGTGGTGTCGGTGCTGGCGTCGTCCACCTGCGTCACGTTCTTGTCGGCCGCGAGAAAGGTGGACAGGCGGGCCTCCTGCAAGGGAATGGCCCAGGGCTCGGCCAGGTGGTCGGCTCCGCCGGAGCGCCCATCCTCGCGCAGGATCAGCCGCGACCAGTCGAGCGCACCGATCAAGATCCACGCGGACTGCACGCGGCTACGCTCGGCCGTCTCGACCTCCACCGCGCGCCACTGCTGCCACATCGCGGCGGCCGCAAAGGTGGCGACCAGCGTGACGGTGAGCATGGCGGCGAGCAGCGCCGCACCGCGAGCCCTGTGCCTGTGCAATGGGTGCTGCCACAGCGAGTGCCTCCGTGGAGCTGGCTTTGCCAGGCCACGGGTGGCGTCCCCCTGGGGGGAAGCGGCGCAGCCGCTCAGGGGGGTACTCACGATCTGCCTCCACCCAGCACGGGGTTGACCCAGTCGCGCGTGAGCTGGCCCGTCAGCGCCTGGCCCGGGGGCAGGGTGATCTGCAGGCGGATGCCGTCCGGGATGGACGAGGTGCTGTCGCCCGTCGGGGTGCCCGTGCTCGACTGGGGGTTGGACCATGCGCCGCCCCGGTAGTAAAAGATCTGCCAGTTGTCGAGCGGCAGCAGCGTCACCTCGTAGCGCCGCTCGGCGTCGCCCGGCGTGCGCGCCCACTGGGCGGCCTGTTCCCAGGCCTGCCGCCAATCAGCACGGGTGCGCACTGGCGGCGACTGCCAGCGCAGCCACTGGCCCACGCCCTGGTTGTTGTTGCGGCGGGTCCAGGCCACCACCAGCGCACCCTCGTCGGGCACGGCGCTGCTGCGGCGGGTGAGGCGCAGTACCTGGCCATCCCAGTCCAGCGGCGTGGTGTTGGCGATGGACACCAGGGCGTCCAGGTCCGTACCCCACTGCCCCAGCGCGGCCTGCAGCACCAGCATCTCGTCCGCCCGCTGGCGCGTGGACTCCTGCGCCCGCACCATGCCATCGAGCCCGCGCCAGCTCAGGATGGCAATCAGCGCCATCACGCTGATGGCCACCAGCAGCTCGATGAGCGTGAAGCCGCGCGGGACCTTCCAAACTGGCGCGTCGCGAGGCCAGCGCACCCGTGGAACTGGCTCTGCCAGGCCACCGGGTGCGTCCCCCTCACGGGGGGAAGGCGCGAAGCGACTCAGGGGGGGCATCAATACCTTCCAATGATGGTGGAGAGGCGCAGGATGGAGTTGTCCCCATCCAGCACCTGCGCATCGATGCGCCGAAAACTCGGGTTGGGCGTGGGTCGCACGATGGTCACCACCTGCAGCTGGCGCCCGGCCTGCTCGCAGGTCAGGCTGCTGTCCCCCACGCTGGGCATCTGGCGCGATAGGCGGGCCTTGACCAGTTCGTTCTCTGCGCACAGCTGCGCGAGCACGATGTCGGACTGCCGCAGGGCGTTGCGCGTGAGTGCCGTCGTGGCCTGCAGCCCCGCCATGAGGGCAATGGCCACGATGGCCAGCGCCACCAGCACTTCCACCAGCGTGAAGCCCTGGTGGCTGACAGGGGGGCGGCGCGTCCTCACTGCACTGCATCCACAGAAAACGGGCGCACACCATCGGTGGCAATGCGCAGGGTGCGGTCGGGGGAGGACTGGTGGGTGATCAGCACCTGCTGCGGTCCGATCAGCGGCTCGGGGCCCAGTTGCAGCATCGCTGGTCCGCGCACCACGGTGCCGGGGTCCAGCCACTGGTTGGGCAGAGCGGCCTGCGCGCTGCGTGGCAGCCCTTCAAAACGGAAGCCCCCCGGCAGCGCACGCCAGCGCACCGGGATGCCCCCAGCGCGGGACTGGGCGCGTGCCGATTCGAGCAGCGCCGCCAGCCGCGCGGCCTCCCGCTCCAGCTGCGTCTGCCCGCCATCGCGCATCGCCAGCCCCACGCCCGCCGTGGCCAGCGCCATGATGCTGATGACGACCAGCAGCTCCAGGAGGGTGAAGCCCCCTTGAGCTGCAGCGCGGCTTCTTCCGTGGGAGAAGACGCCTGTGGCCTGGTAAAGCCAGTTCCACGGCGTCCCTCGCTGGGTGCGCGCCCGGTTCATGGGGCTGGGGCACCTTCGCAATAAGCGGTCACTGCCAACTGCCAATATCGGCGTCCTTGCCTTCGCCACCCGACTGGCCATCGGCGCCGAACGACATCACGTCGATCTCGCCCTTGATGCCGGGGTTGAGGTATTGGTAAGGGCGGCCCCAGGGGTCGTTGGGCAGCTTTTCGAGGTACAGCTTCCAGTTGCCCGGTACGGGGCCCGCAGTGGGCTTGATGACCAGGGCTTGCAGGCCCTGTTCGGCCGTGGGGTAGCGCTGGTTATCCAGGCGGTAGAGCTTGAGCGCCTGCATGATGTTGGTGATGTCGGTGCGGGCGGCCGTCACGCGGGCATCATCGGCACGTTCGAGCACGTTGGGCACGATCAGCGCGGCCAGCACGCCGATGATCACCAGCACCACCATCAGTTCGATGAGGGTGAAACCACGGGCCACGGACTTGGCAACGCGGCGCGGGGCGGAGCGCACGAGGAGGGAGAAAGAAGTGTTCACTGCTGGCGGTCTCTCGGATGGTCGAATCGCGTGAATCATAATCCCCGCATGGTGACCAATACGTACAGCAAATGGGGCGTCCGCCTGGGGACTCTGGTGCTCTGGGCAGCAGCCGGCGCCAGCGTGGTCTATTGGGGGCTGCGTCTGTCGGCGCCTTCGTCCGCATCCACCGCGCCGGCCGTGGCGCCTGCCCCGGTGGCCATGGATGCGCAGGCGCTGGCGCGTTTGCTGGGTGCGGCACCTGCCGCCCCTGGCGTGGCAGCACCGGTGGCGCCTACCGCAAGCCGGTTCACGCTGATCGGCGTGCTGTCGGGGCGCAGCAGCGGGGGCGGGGCGGCACTGATTGCCGTGGACGGCAAGCCCGCCAAGCCCTTCCGTGTTGGCGCTGCTGTGGATGAGGGGCTGGTGCTGCAGGCCCTGGGCCCCCGCCAGGCGCAACTGGGGGCCAGCATGGGCGGGCCTGCCACGGTGACGCTGGACATGCCGCTCAAGAACTGAGCACCTGCTGGCCTGAAGACTTTGACTAGGCGCTTAGGCCAACTCCCTGATTTCCCATTCCCCCCAGCCCGGCGCCGCAGCCGGCCAGTCCTCCGAGCGGGGCAGGGCGCTTTCGCCACGCTCCTGCAACCAGGCCACGCAGCGTGCCACCCCGGCGTGGGCGATCCACACCACATCCATCGTCCCCTGATCATTGCGCCATTCGCGGGCGGTCTGCAGGGCGGCCGCCACGCGGTGCAGCATGTGGGCCAGGCTTTCGCCCCCGCCGGGTGCGTGGGTGGCGAACCCGGCCACCCAGGTGTCGATGGCACTTTTGCCGATGGCGTCCCAGGTTTGCCCTTCCCAGCGGCCGAAGTCCATCTCGCGCAGTCGGGCCTCGGGAGCGAGGGTCAAATCGGGTCTGAGCGCTTGTAATTCATGCGCCAGCAGCTCACATCTTTGTAGCGTGGAATACGCCACGCGAGCTCCGGGTGGCAGTGCCGTTGCCAGTCGCTCTGCCGCAGCGCGGGTGTCCTGCGCGTCGGCGGGCACGTCCAAAGCGCCGTAGCAGGTGCCCGGGGCAACCAGCGGGGCCGCATGGCGCACCAGCCACAGGCGGCTGCTGGCGGCGGCGGGAGAGGGCGTCATAGCCATCGCAGTGCGATGGCCGCGCCCAGGTAAAACCCGATCTCGCTCACCTGCTGCGTGGCGCCCAGGCAGTCGCCGGTGAAGCCTTGCAGCCGTCGGGCGAACCAGCGCGCCATCCAGGCTGCGCAGAGCGCGCTGAGGAGGATGGGCGCTACCAAAAAGAGAGCTTTCAGGGCATATCCGACTAGCACCAGGGGCGGAAAACACCACAAAAGCGCCGCGACCAGCGCAGCGCCCGAAATCTGATCGGCTAGCGGCTTGCTTTTGGAGCGCGCCGTGTCACCCACATGCGGCAGGCTGCGCACGATGAGCAGGGGCCAAAAGCGCGACAGCACATGCGCGCCCACCAGCGCGGCCAGGGCGGCCAGCAGGCTGTGTGCCCCCAGCAGCGCCAGCAGGCTGAGCTTGGCCAGCAGCGCCAGCACCAGCGCCATGGCCCCGAAGGCGCCGATGCGCGAGTCCTTCATGATGTCCAGCGCGCGTTCGCGGTCGTAGCTGCCGCCCAGGCCGTCGGCCACGTCGGCCAGGCCGTCTTCATGGAAACCGCCGGTCATCAGCACCGTGGCGATGGTGCAGAACACCGCCGCCACAGCCGAGGCCAGCGGGTTGGGCGCCAGCGCCCAGTGCAGCGCGGCGTACACGGCTGTGGACAAAAGCGCCGCCAGCCAGCCAATACCCGGAAAGTGCGCCGCGCTGGCCCGCAGCATGGCCGGGCTGTAGCCCACCCAGTTCGCCAGCCGCCCAGTGACGGGGATGCGGGTGAAGAACTGCACGGCCAGCAGGTAGTGGCGCAGGGCTTGCATGGTGTGCAGTGGGTGCTCGATGCTTCTTTTTTGATAGCTGTCAAGGCATGTTCAACTAGCGCTTGCAGCCATTTTGGGCATTATTTGGACCGCAGGAACAGGCGGTAGGCCGGGTTCAGCGTTTCTTCCACATAGGGGTAGCCCAGCGTGGCCAGGAAGGCGTCGAAGGCCGCCTTGTCCTCGGGCGGAACCTGCATGCCCACGAGGATGCGGCCATAGTCCGCGCCCTGGTTGCGGTAATGGAACAGGCTGATGTTCCAGGTCGGCTGCATCAGGCTCAAAAATTTGAGCAGCGCGCCGGGCCGCTCGGGGAAGGTGAAGCGCATCAGGCGCTCGTCCTGGGCCAGGGCCGAGTGTCCGCCCACCAGGTGGCGCAGGTGTTCCTTGGCCAGTTCGTCGTGCGTCAGGTCCAGCGCCTCGAAGCCGTGGCGGTTGAAGTTCTTGGCGATCTTTTCCGACTCGCCGCGCCCGTGCGTGGACAGGCCCACGAACACGTGGGCGCGCCGCACCCGGCCTATCCGGCTGCGAAACTCCTGCCACTCTCCGCCGAGCCCGGCGCCGCGGATCTCGTCCACGTGCTTCAGCATCAGATTGCGCAGCTGATACGGGCTGAGATTGGCAAGGATCACCTTCGCCATCGCGCCGAAGAAGAGCGGCAGCGGGCGGCCGCGCTCGTAGATCGCGCTCAGCGTCGCGTCCGGCCAGGCGGTG
>OFJB01000743.1_pt1 | contig 14623 bp, 16 predicted proteins | sample 1775081 | NCBI WGS metagenome assembly OFJB01 (sample SAMN08195771, study PRJEB24354) | sludge metagenome | isolation source: initial sludge from phenol fed wastewater aerobic bioreactor | place: India: Nagpur | collected 2016-06-05 | reverse complement strand
CGTAGTTGGCGCAGGCGACTCTCCAGCGCGGCGGGGTTGAGGATGCCGAAATGTGCATCGACTTGTCTGCCCTTGGCATCAAAGAAGAGAGTGATGGGCAGGCCGCGAGATGCGATGGCTTGTCCGAGCAAAGATCCGCTGTCCAGCATCACCTCGCGCAGGGTGAAACTCTGTTTCTGCAGGAAGCTTTGCACCGTGGCGGGTGATTCGCCCTGGTTGACGAAAAGAAAGGCCACCGTGGGTTCTCGCTGCTGAGCGGCCGCCAGCATCGGCATTTCCACACGGCAAGGACCGCACCAGCTGGCCCACAGGTTGACCACCACTGGACGCCCGCGCGCAGCCTCGGTGAGGCTGAGCACCCGTGCATCCTCGATCCGAACCAGTTGAACGGGGGGCAGGCTGTGGGTACCAGCCAGCCCGCAGGCCAGGGTTGCCAGCCACCAGAAAGCGACACCCGCTGCGCCGCTCACCGCCAGCGGCCTGCGCAGCCAAGGCGTGACCGAGCCGCGCCAAGCCAGCCACGCCACGCCTGCCACAAGCCCTGCCGGCGCATTCCATCCACCATCGCGCAGATCGAATGCCGCCCACGGCGATGCAAGATATGCATCCGCGTGCCAAACGAGGTAGGCCAGCCGCGCCGCCACCAGACCTAACAGCGTCGCGTGGGTCACCGTGCGTCCCGCCTGTTCCCCCGGCACCTTGTCCGCGCCCTGGCGAGCCAGGCGACTGGCCAGCCACGAGCTCCCCCAGATCGCGATCAACAGAAGAATGGGCGCCAGTGGCAGGGCAATTGGGCCTAGGGACAAAGACAGCATGGATTCAGTCGGCTCCGGTTCTCGGAGCGGGGGTGGCCGGTTCAATTGCGCGATGCAGAAAGCTCACCAGGGCGTGCGCGTGGGGTGCCATGGCCTCGCGCAGGTCGTGGTCTCCCTCCACCAGCAGCAGACGCGCATTGCTGGAGGTGGCCAGCAGACGGTAAGCATCATCCACCGGAACGGTGCGGTCCCGCAGACCATGCACCAAGAGGATTGGACAGCGCACGGCCGGCAACGTTCCCAATGGAGCAATCTCGTCAAAAGTGACGCCAATGACCCGCTGCACATGCCGCATCACATACCAGCCCAGCAGTCCATAAGGGACCCGCTTCTCTGCCATGAAGCGGCGCATCACCTCGCCGGGATGGGCAAACGCAGACAGGCTGACCACAGCGCCGACGTCGTCGTGATGTGCTGCGTGCAGCAATGCTGCCGCTGCTCCAACCGAGTGGCCCAGCAGCGCTACGCGGTCACTGGCGATGTTGGGTTGGCGCTTGAGCCATGAGAGGCCCGCGGCAATGTCTTCGGCGAAGCGCGGCATCGATGTGAACGTCTCATCGTCGCTGTGCCCATGGCATCGGGCGTCCAGCAGCAACACCGCAAATCCGGCGGTGTGCAGCGGTGGCACCACGGGTCCCATCATGGAGGCGTTCGCGCCCCAGCCGTGCATAACCAGCACTGCAGGTGCAGGCGCTGCTACAGTTTGCGGTGGTGACACTAACCAGGCGGCCAGGTGTTTGCCGCCCGCAGTTGGGACATGGACTTGCCGGACACGATCCGAGGTCAAGCCGAATGCATCGTCCAAGGGAGCATGAGGTACTCGCGGCGCGCGCAACCCGCGCACGATGCCTCTGTGGGCCAACTTGCGAAGCGCCCAGACGCCGCCCAGTGTGGCCGCTGCCCCAAGTACCGTGGTCATGGGCGCCCGGGCAAATCGACCTGCCTCACGTCACAACCCTTCGCGGGTTGGTGCGGGTCACAAAATGCCGGGATGTCCAGCCGATCACTGCGCCGAAGATCACATGGCCGATCAGGCTGGGCAGCACGGTGGAGGCTCCGAGTTGCCAGGGAAGCGGGTCGTTGAAATAGATCGGCAATGCCAGCGAGTTGATCGCCACATAGTAAGCCGCCCCGTACGCTGCACCGATCATTACTGGCCATCGTTCGGCTTGGGTGAACAGCAAGACGAGGAGCAAGGGCAGCGCTGAAACCCAGCCGATGACAAGGTGTTGCACAAAAAGTAGCCAGGGCTGGGGGTCACTGATGTACAGCCCCGCGAATTTCGGGCCGTAGTGGCCAATGCGCAGGCCCGCCGCTTTGAAGATCGGACTCAGCGGAACGATGGCCACGGAGGCGATAGTCCCGGAGCGGAAGCTTTCGACAAGGAGGGCCTTGATTTTCATGGGGCCAGCTCAGGATTGATCGCGCAGAGTGTGGCCGGCAGCATCGATCACCGTGACCCGCACCGGGACAGCTTGGCGCACGCTTTGGGTGACGGTGCAAAACTCCTCGAATTGCGTCAAAGCCCGCTCCAAGTGTTCCAGCGAATTCGCCACTACCCCGAGGGTGATAGTGGCGTGGATACTCAGAATACGCAGCCTTCCCTCGAGGTTGCGCCCCACCTCGGCCGTCACCTCGCAGCGCAGCGGTTCGGGGGCCTGCTTGAACTTGCGCAGCGCAAAAAGAAGTGAGTCGCTCAGACAATTGCCCACCGAGGCACACAGCAACTGCGCAGGAGACGGGCCGCTCCCCTTACCTAGCGGTGCGGGCTCGTCGGCAATCAGGCTAGAAATACCTTCACCAAATCGGATCTCAAAACGGTAGTCGGCCTGCTGTTCGAGCGAAACGGATACTGTGTTCATTTGGGTGATTTCGATAAGTTAGGACGAAGGTGCGCAAGGTGCATTCACCCTGATGGGCAGATTGGGCTTGGCACCTCGCAACTCACTTCTTCAGGGAGCAGGTGTTAAAGCCGAAGATGGCATAGGGTGGACACCAGCCGATCAGGCCAGTGAGTAAGGGCACGACACCCAGGTAGCCCCACATACCGAGGGTGTTGGTAGCCGCACCCGCAATCAATGCCAGACCGACGATGATGCGCAATGTGCGGTCAATGCCGCCGACGTTCTTGGTCATGGAAACTCTCCAAAAGTAAAGATGGATGGCTAATTAGCCATGGGCGCACTTGATCAAAGTGCGTTCAAGGGGATCTTCAGATACGCGACGCCGTTGTCTTCTTTGGGCGGCAGCTCGCCAGCGCGGATGTTCACTTGAACCGATGGAAGGATCAAGGTGGGCATCTCCAGGGTTGCATCGCGCTTCGTACGCATGGTCACGAATTCGTCTTCGCTCACGCCATCATGCACGTGGATGTTTTTAGCGCGCTGTTCCGCCACCGTCGTCTCGAAAGCCACCGGTCGGTCGTTGGGAGGGTAGTCGTGGCACATGAAGAGTCGTGTTTCTGGTGGCAGGCTCAGCAGCTTCCGGGTGGATGCGTAAAGCGCGCGGGCGTCGCCGCCTGGGAAGTCGCAACGCGCAGTGCCCACGTCTGGCATGAAGAGGGTGTCGCCCACAAACACCGCATCACCAAAGCGATAGGCAGCGCAGGCTGGCGTGTGACCTGGCACGAACATCACCTCACCAGACAACATGCCCAATGGGATGCTTTCTCCCTCCTGGAAAAGATGGTCGAACTGCGAGCCATCCTGTTTGAAACTCGGCTCCAGATTGAAAACGCCCTTGAACACCTTTTGAACTGCAGTGATGTTGCCACCAATGCCGATTTGGCCGCCGAGCTGCGCCCGCAAGTACGGTGCGGCCGAAAGGTGATCAGCGTGTGCGTGAGTTTCTAGGATCCATCGCACCTTGAGCTGATGGGTGCGCACATAGTCGATCACCTTGTCAGCAGAGGTATGCGTTGTGCGGCCCGATTTCGGGTCGTAGTCGAGCACTGAATCGATGATCGCTGCTTCGCTGCCTGGGCCGTTGTGCACAACATAGGACACCGTCCAGGTGGCGGGGTCGAACATTCCATGCACATGGGGCTGAGGGGTTGATGTCGGGGCGGTTGTCATGAGCGGCTCCTTTTTAAATAAGCTGAAGATAATATATTGACAAATAGTTTATCCGTCAATATATTATTGCTATCGCATGAAAAGTCGCAGGCCGCCACACCCCTGGAAGAAGCACCGATGAAGAACTCATTGATGGACCTGGAACAAATGCAGTTGGCCGCGGACCAGGCCTGCCGAATGATGAAGGTGCTGGCTAACCCTGACCGGCTACTCATCCTGTGCCAGCTCTCACAAGGCGAACGCCGGGTTGGTGAGCTTGAAGATTTGTTGGGCATCGTGCAACCCACCTTGTCGCAGCAACTAACCGTGTTGCGCGGTGAGGAACTGGTGAGCACTCGCCGTAAAGGCAAAAACATCCACTACGCATTGACCAACCCTAAAGCGCTGGCCGTGATGCAGGTGCTGTACGAGCAATTTTGTGTTTGCAAATCGGAGTGAACCATGACGATTGATTGGATCAATTTCACGCCCTGGGTGTCATTTTCAGAAGACGACCGCACCAAACATCAAAAGTCGATTGCACTGTGCCGGTGAAAGAAAAAAACTGACTAAATTCAGTACGCGCTAAACCTGCTTGTAGGGGCCAACCGACAAGCTGGGTACCTTGGCTCGGGGTCGAACTTGGCGTTGAGTTCATTGGGCGCTGTCAGATAGGGTCTTGCCCTCATCACACAACCTGCTAAGATAGTAATAGATTACTTTCTTTTGGATTGGCGATGAGCGAACACCCTAAGCACCTTCCGGCTGATGAACGGAGAGCGGCCACCGTAGAGGCGGTGATCAATCTGGCGGCTGAGCAGAATCCCAGCGACATCACCACCACGGCGATCGCGCAGCGCATGGGCCTGACCCAAGGCGCGCTGTTCCGGCACTTCCCCACCAAGGATGCCATTCTCGAAGCAGTGATGACATGGGTGGCGGAACGTCTTCTTTCCCGAGTAGACAGGGCGGCACAGAACGTGACTTCTCCTCTTGCTGCGCTGGAAGCGGTCTTCATGGCTCATATCGACTTCGTTTCCGAGCATCCGGGTGTGCCACGGATGCTCTTCGGAGAATTGCAGCGGCCCGGAGAAACACTCCCTAAAAGGATGGTTCAGACCTTAATTCAACGGTACGGAGAACGCTTGCGCCATCTACTGGAGCGGGGCAAGGCGATAGGCGAGCTTGATGCCAACCTCGATATCGAGACTGCCTCGGTATCGTTCATCGGCTCCATCCAGGGCTTGGTGATGCAGTCACTCATCGCGGGTGACGCCGCTCGCATCCGTCGCGATGCCTCTGGTGTTTTTGCAATCTATCGTCGTGGCATTGGGAGTGAGTCATGAAATTTCCACCCTTACAACGCCGCACACTGGCACTTGTCGTAATCATCATTCCGCTTCTACTACTTTTCATCTATGTTGCTTTGCGTTCAGGGCCATTGGCTCCTATTGCAGCTACTGTCAGCACGGTAGAGTCCCGCTCCGTTGCCCCAGCATTAGCTGGTATAGGGACAGTACAAGCGCGCTTTACTTACAAAATCGGCCCCACCGTTGCCGGGCGCGTCAAGCGGTTGGATGTGCATGTCGGCGATATCGTTAAGGCAGGGCAAGTGCTCGGTGAAATGGATGCGGTGGACCTGGACGATCGCGTTAGCGCTCAGCAGGCTGCAATCAAGAGTTCCGAAGCTGCACTTCGACAGGCTGCGGCCAAAGAAACTTTCGCGCAGACACAGGCCACACGCTATGAGCAGCTTTTATCGGTGCGTGGCACCAGCGAAGAAACGGTAGTCACCAAACGGCAAGAACTGGCTGTGGCGAGCGCGGCATTGGTCGCCTCGCGAGAAGATATCGCGCGTCTGCGCGCAGAGTTGGAAGCGCTCCGCGCTCAACGCGGAAACTTGCGGTTGGTGGCACCGGTTGCCGGACTGGTCGCAGCACGCGATGCAGACCCTGGCACCACGGTGGTGGCGGGGCAAGCGGTAATCGAAGTAATTGACACCGCAGGCCTGTGGGTTGATACACGCTTTGATCAAATCAGTGCCGAGGGACTGGCTATAGGGCTTCCAGCCAAGATTGTTCTGAGATCACGGCGATCTCAGGCAGTGGCGGGACACGTATTGCGAATCGAGCCTCGTGCCGATGCCGTGACTGAGGAAACCCTGGCAAAAATCGTTTTCAACGCGCCTCCAGTACCTCTTCCACCATTGGGTGAGTTGGCGGAGGTGACTGTGCAACTGGGCGAATTGCCTGCCGCGCCGACCATCTCCAATGCCGCAATTCGGACAGTCGATGGAAAACGCGGTGTATGGAAGCTGGTTGAAGGAGGTTTGACTTTCACTCCGGTCGTGCTGGGCCGCTCCAGTCTTGATGGCCTGGTTCAGGTGCTCGAGGGCTTGAGCGTTGGCGACCAGATCGTGCTCTACAGCGCAAAGACACTCAGCGCCAAGAGTCGGATTAACATCGTCGATCGTCTGCCAGGAGTCTCACCGTGATAAGCCTGGCCGGACGTGACATCCTTCATGCTTGGGGGAAATTCATCTTTACGGGCATCGGCCTGGGCCTGTTGATCGGCGTCACGCTGACCATGGCGGGTGTGTATCGCGGCATGGTCGATGACGGTAAGGTGTTGCTGGACAACAGTGGTGCCAACTTGTGGGTGGTACAGAAAGATACCCTGGGCCCTTATGCCGAGTCTTCCAGCATCCCTGATGACCTGTGGCGCAGCATCCGCACCCTGCCGGGCGTCGCAGAGGCCGCCAATGTGACCTACCTGACCATGCAGGTCGGAAGAGGTGAAAAGGATGTGCGCGCCATGGTCGTGGGCATTGCGGCAGGCGAACCGGGAACATCGGGTTGGCCACCTCAATTGGTCGCGGGGCGCCAGATTACACGTGGCCACTATGAGGCGGTCGCGGACATCGCCACCGGGTTTCGGCTGGGCGATGAGGTGAAAATTCGCCGCAACCATTACACAGTAGTTGGCCTGACCCGCCGCATGGTGTCCTCCAGTGGCGACCCAATGGTGTTCATCCCACTCAAGGATGCGCAAGAAGCGCAATTCCTCAAAGACAACGACGCCATTCTGATGCAGCGTCGCCGCACCGAAGCCAATCCGGCCTTTAACCGCCCCGGCGTGCCTGGTCTGCTCGATGCTGTGATTGCCTCACAAACCAGTAACAACTCGGTAAATGCGGTGCTGGTGCGTATCCAATCTGAATACTCCCCGCAGGAGGTGGCTGAACCGATACGGCGCTGGAAACGGCTCACGGTTTATGACCGCGCGCAGATGGAAGAGATTTTAGTGGGAAAACTCATTGCCACATCCGCCAAGCAAATCGCCATGTTCCTGGTGATTCTGGCTGTGGTCAGCGCCGCCATCGTGGCGTTCATCATCTACACCCTGACGATGGACAAAATTCGCGAAATCGCAGTGCTCAAGCTCATCGGCACACGCAACCGCACGATTTCGGGAATGATCTTGCAGCAGGCGTTGGTACTTGGGGTCATCGGTTTTGTCGTTGGCAAGATCACGGCTACCTTCGCTGCACCCTTGTTTCCCAAATACGTATTGCTGATGCCCATTGATTCAATCTTGGGTTTCTTCGCGGTGATGGTTATTTGTGTGCTGGCCAGCGTTGTCGCCATCCGTATGGCGCTGAAGGTCGATCCGGCCGAAGCGATTGGAGGCTGAACATGACGGCAAAAGGCATTCACATCGAAGGCTTGAGCAAGCGTTACGGAGAGGGAGACACTGCGGTTCTCGCCTTGAAGAACGTGAACATGCAGGTTGCGCCGGGCGAGGTGGTTGGCCTGATCGGCCCATCCGGTTCCGGCAAGAGCACGTTGCTCAAGTGCCTGGGAGCCGTGATTGACCCCACCGCCGGTCGCATGGTGCTGGGAAACGAGGTGATTTTCGACGATGAATGGAAAGTGCGCGACCTGCGGGCTTTGCGCCGCGACAAGATCGGTTTCGTGTTTCAAGCGCCGTACCTGATCCCGTTTCTCGATGTCACCGATAACGTGGCGCTCTTGCCGATGCTCGCGGGTGTCGGCAATGACGATGCGCGAAAACGCGCGCTCGAACTGCTCACCGCGCTGGATGTGCAGCACCGCGCCAAGGCCATGCCGTCACAACTCTCCGGCGGAGAACAGCAACGCGTGGCTATTGCTCGCGGCTTGGTCAATCGACCACCAGTGATCCTGGCTGATGAACCAACAGCACCGCTGGATTCGGTGCGTGCGATGTCTGTCATCCGCATCCTCAACGACATGGCTCGGCGTTTTGAAACCGCCGTCATCGTCGTCACGCACGACGAAAAAATCATCCCGACGTTCAAGCGCATCTACCACATCCGCGATGGCGTCACTCACGAGGAAGCGGGTGAAGGGCGCAGTTTTGAATGACTGCACCACTCGTTATCGATGTCGCTGAGAAAAGAAGAGGTCTCATGAACAGCACTAAAAAACCGTTCCTGGTCATTGCCACCGTGCTTTTCACGGTGATGACCATATCAGTCAACCCTGCTGGCGCGCAGGCAGAATCCGCAAAGCCGATGGCGCTACGTGGTGTGATGGACAAATTAGGCCGCGACATGCAAGCCATTACAGGCGCAATTTCCAAGGAAGAGTGGGCGGTGGTTGCCGAGTTGGCGCCGAAGATTGCCAACCACGCAGAGCCTCCCGTCGCGGAAAAAATGCGCATTCTTGCTTGGCTCGGAACCGATGCTGGGAAGTTTCGCAGCCACGATGGGCAGACGCACGAATCTGCTACAGCTATGGGCGACGCAGCCAAGCGTGGTGATGGTCTAGCCGTTATCTCTGCTTTTTCGAAGGTGCAACAAAGCTGTCTCATTTGTCATCAGAGCTTCCGTAAGCCGTTCCTGGAGCATTTCTATGAAAACCGATGACCTGACTTGCACGGGCCAATGCACGAAACCCAGTCAAAGTCCAGCCAGAGCCCTGACATCTCTCGCACTTGTTGGTTTGTTGGCTGGTTGTGCGGTCGGGCCTGACTTCAAACGCCCCGAAGCGCCGACTACATCCAAATACACCGTTGCCACCATGCCAGCGCAAACCGCCTTGTCCACAATCCCCTTGGGGGAAGTGCAAACCCTCCGGGTCGGTCGGGAGGTCAGTTCGGAATGGTGGCACAGCCTGGGGTCATACAGACTCGATGCACTGATTGCATTGGCTTTACAAAACAGTCCCACGTTAGCCTCCGCAAAATCGACACTGCGGCAGGCGCAGGAGCTTCATGCTGCGCAAGCGGGATCAACGCGCTACCCCCAAGTCGATGCGAGTATCGGTGCGCAACGCCAACGCATGAGCTCCAGCGGTCTCGGATTGGCCGGCGAGGCACGTGAGTTCAGTCTTTACAACACCAGTGTTGGCGTAAATTACCGCCTCGACTTGGCCGGAGGGAATCGTCGTGCGCTGGAAGCGCTGGCCGCTCGTGTGGACTACCGGAGCCATGAACTGGCGGGCGCGCAACTGACCCTTGCGGCAAATATCACCACCACCGCCATTGTCCGAGCAAAACTCGCGGGTCAGCTTGCGGCCACCAAAGCGATGGTCGAAGCACAGGACGAGCAGATCAATGTCACCCGCGAGCGGGTGCGTTTTGGTCAAGCAGCACCGGACGAACTGCTTGCACAGCAAACGCAGACCGAACAGACTCGTTCTGGACTACCCCTGTTGCTCAAGCAACTGCAACAAAGTGAGCATCTTCTGGCTACGCTTTCCGGCCAGGCCCCTGGTGACGCGAAGGTGCCGGATTTCACTTTGGCTGAGTTCAAACTGCCCACCGAATTGCCTCTTGTGATGCCTTCTGATCTGGTGCGCAGACGGCCTGATATTCAGGCGGCAGAAGCATTGCTTCACGCGGCGAATGCCGAATATGGGGTGGCGATCGCCAAGCTGTATCCACAAATCAACCTCAGTGCAAACCTTGGCTCACAAGCACTCACAACCGGGGCTCTTTTTGGCGGCAACTCTGCTGTTTGGAGTGTGCTGGGGCAGTTGACCCAGCCACTATTCAATCCGGGACTACCCGCAGAAAAACGGGCATCGCTGGCGGCATTGGATGCCGCAGCGGAAAATTATCAGGGCGTTGTGCTCGACGCTCTGCGCAACGTGGCGGACACATTGAGCGCACTGGAGCACGATGCACAGGCATTGAGTTCACTCGCGTTTGCAGACTCAACTGCACAGTCTTCTCTTGAATCCACGGGGCGTCAGTATGCGCTTGGCGCAGCCAGCTACACGCAATTGCTGATTGCAAGGCAGCAGGCTCAACAAAATAGCATTGCCTTGGTCGCAGCGCAGGCGCAACGACTTGCCGATAGTGCCGCTCTATTTCAGGCGATGGGTGGTGGTTATGATGGATTGAAGGTCAAGCCTTACTGAGCAACTTCGTTCCGTCGGAACGCAACTGACCGGAGGGTGAAATATGCCGATACAAGGTCTGCGGGGTAATCCCGAGTTCCTGGCACAAATCGCTGACCTTGGTTTCCGGTTGCCCCATAGCCGCCATGGCCAAGCGCAGCTTGGCCGCCGTCATCTTGAACGGCCGCCCGCCTTTCCGTCCGCGTGCCCGTGCCGACGCTAAACCGGCAACTGTGCGTTCGGCGATCAGCTCGCGCTCGAACTCGGCCAACGCCGCGAAGATGCCAAAGACCAGCTTGCCGGCGGCGGTCGTGGTGTCGATGGCCGCGCCGTGGCCGGTCAGCACCTTGAGGCCGATGCCATGTCCAGTCAGGTCATGTACGGTGTTGATCAGATGCCGCAGGTCGCGGCCGAGCCGATCCAGCTTCCACACCACCAGCGTATCGCCATCGCGTAGCGCTTTCAGACAGCTTGCCAAACCGGGCCGATCCTCGCGCTTCCCGGACGCTTGATCCTCGTAGAGTTGTGCCGGATCGACGCCGGCAGCAATCAGCGCGTCGCGCTGCAAATCGGTCGCTTGAGAGCCGTCCGCTTTCGATACCCGCATGTAGCCGATCAACATTTTGCATCTGTCACATATACGTTCAATTATGTGACGGTGTGCGCCGGAAAGCTCAGGCCGTCAAAATTTGTCACTTAACCCGTCATTTTGTCTAAGACATGCAAAGGGTCCGTCAGGCTCATAATGTGACAGAAATTCCGGGGGAGTGCCTTCCGTCGCGAAGGTGGCGCGCAACTGTTCCAGGGAAGCTGGGTCGCGCCGACCATAGGAAGCCAACGCAAACAATGAGCGTGCCGTCTCGGGGTCGTACCGCGCTTCAATGATGGCCTCGTCGATGGCCTGGACTGCACGCTGCCAGTGATTGATGGGTTCGGGCTTCGGCGCTTTCGTCGGCAGGCCACTGGTGAACCCGGTTTGGGGCTCGGACCAGAATAGCTTTGCCTCCAAGCCAACCAATTGGCCATGAGCGCCTCTACGGTGGCCGTTCATGGCGGCGAGGTGGTGGGCCAGGTGGTTGAAACCATGAAGGGTATCAATGAGAGCTCACGCAAGATCAGCGACATCATCAGCGTCATTGATGGCATTGCCTTCCAGACCAACATTCTTGCGCTGAACGCCGCCGTGGAAGCTGCTCGCGCGGGTGAGCAAGGCCGTGGCTTTGCCGTGGTGGCCAGTGAGGTCCGCAATCTGGCAGGCCGATCAGCCGACGCGGCCGAGGAAATCAAGAGTCTCATCACTGCCAGCGCAGAGCGGGTCGAACAAGGCACCGTGCTCGTTGATCAGGCGGGGGCAACCATGACAGAAGTCGTCACCGCCATCCGTAGCGTGACCGACATCATGGGCGAGATCAGTGCTGCCAGCAACGAACAAAGCCAGGGCGTGAGCCAAGTGGGCGAAGCTGTGACACAGATGGACCAAGTCACTCAGCAGAACGCGGCCTTGGTGGAAGAAATGGCCGCAGCGGCTGGCAGCCTTAACGGCCAAGCGCAAGACTTGGTTAGCACCGTGGCGTTCTTCAAGTTGTCACCTGCCGATGAGCAAAGCGCGCAGGCCCGCCGTGCACAGACTGCGGCACCACGCGCGCACTTTGCGCCGACCCGCGTGGCTGCACCAGCAACTAAGGCCTTTGGTCGCATTGCAGATGATAGCGGGCAAGGCGGCACCTCTTTGGGCGTGAATCTGGACAACGCCATTCAGTCCCATGCCAACTGGCGTGCAAGGTTGCGTACCGCTGTTGCTAAGAGAGAAACTCTTGATGCTGACACTCTTTTTAAAGACGATTGCTGTGATCTTGGCGAGTGGTTGTACGGCGCCAGTGGATCGAAATACGGCGGCAAGCCATCCTTTGTGAATCTGCAGGAATCGCATCGTCAATTTCACCAAGAAGCAGGTAAGGTGGCGCACCTGATCAACCAGGGTGCTTACGAAGAAGCTGAAAAACAGTTGGAGAACTACACGGGCTTCTCCAAAGCGTCCCAAAAAGTTGGTACGGCCGTAATTCAGTTGGCCAAGGAACTGAAGGTCAAGATGGCGGCTGCGCCCGTGCGCCAAGTGCCGTTCAACAGTGCGGCCAAGCTCAAGACGGCCGGAGGCAAAGATGGGGCTCGGGAGTCTTTTTAATGCGTTGCACCGACCGCTTGGACGCACACCGGTGGACTGAATCGCCGTCTTGACCCATGCGCAGCGCTGGAGGGAGTTCTAGGTCCTGGCCGAGTCTTCGCCTCAAGTCTGGATGACGGCAATTGCTGCATTGCAGCCGTTGAGAAAGCAGTCCATATCCTCTTCAAAGTAGCTTCGCAGCCGGGTTGTCAGCGGATGGGCGGTAGTACCCTACAACGCTAGCAACACTTTTGTGCCCTGTCATCGCCATGGTATCGGCCAGCGGCACCTTCTGGACGGCCGCCTCAGTCACAAATCCAGACCTCAGCGAGTGCGCAGAAAACACCTCCGGTAGCCCTGCAATTTTTGCGCGCTCGCGAACAATATCTCGCACGGCGGCAGGGGAGAGGGGTTCTCCGAGGTGACTGCCTTTCCTGACCTGCCTGAAGATCGTTCCATCCTCGATGCTCGATAGAAGGCATAAAAGCGAGAGCCTAGCCATCCAGTCCATGGACAAGCCTCTCTATGCTGAGCGATAAATTTCAATGAACTTATGCATTCTTGGAATTTTAATTTCACAAATTAGATCGATCTGGCTCATGTGGGATTTTGACCTGTATCCCGGCACACCTTCGGATTGGGTTATCTTGGCCTGACTGGGGTTTGTGCAACAAAGCTATTCCTATCGGTCTCCTCAAGTCCGATCAAAATCAGAATAATTTCTCTACAAATCAATAAGTTAGAGTTGATTTTACTTTTTGGGGTTGGGCAAAAATAGCCTATTGATGAGGCCACCCAGCGATCTACCGAAGCGGAGCACCGGGCGCTTCGGGAAATTGACCGGGAGCGAAACGCACGCGCCCAGACAGAAAAGCAATTGGAGCAATTGCGAGGCAAGCTAGCAGAGACCGAGCGGGACTGTCACGCCAAACTACTTGAAGCCAACGCTACACAGAGCAGGTTGGCGGCAGAAATAGACGGTGCTCGCGCCTCCTTGGCAGAAATCACCAGGGCGCACCAGGCGCAGTCGGCCGAGCTGCAGCAAGCTCTGCAGGCAGTTGCACAGCACAAGGCCGAAGCTGGCACCTTGCGTGAACTGGTGGAGCAGTTCAGACCGACGCAGAAATCTTCTTGTAAAAAGCGTGGTGGTGAAGCGCCAGAGGTTAAATAAGCAGGCTTCTGGCGATAAAAGAAGGAATAAATGACAGCCCTTTAATAACCAAAAGGCTTATGAGTCAAAACTGGCCGTATCCTGGCTTGCCCTCCATACGCCTTGAAGGGTTTGTGCTCGCTCTCAGGCTTGGGCTTGCCGGGTCCGATCAGGAACAACTGCACGCCCCGCGCATGCGCCCGACATCGGAAGGACGGCGCAAACCCGAGCCTCAGCCGCTGCGCTAGGCAAAGACATGGTGGCGCATTACATCCCTTGCGGATACAACTTTTTTTCCAACTCATTGCGAGCGCGCTTCAGCGGCATCAAAAAAGTCTCTTTGAACTCGCTCATGCTGAGTCTCTCTGCTCTAACTGCAATGCTCATGGCAGCAATTGTGTTGCCTTGAGGGTCGCGCACTGGCGCCGCCATGGAGCGCACACCCAGCTCCAACTCTCCATCGCTGCATGACCATCCGGATTGCCGGCAAGTATCAAGCAGACCCAGCAACTCCTCCAAGTCAGTCACTGTCTGATGGGTCAGAGCCATCCGCTCAATCATCTCCAGCCTTGCACGCGCCTCCTGCTGGGGGAGTCCTGACAACAGCACCCGACCAATCGCAGAACAGTACACCGGCAACCTGGATCCTATTCCTAGGCCCGTGCTCAAGCTGCGCCGTGCGGTCGAACGGCCAATGATGATGGCATCGTCTTCCAACAAAGTACCAAGCGAAGCGGACTCTCTGGTGCGCTCCGACAGTGCGTCCAGTAGCGGCTGGGCCAACGCAGGCATGGGGCGCGATGACAGAAATGAATAGGCGATCAGCAGCGACTTGGGCTGCATCCAGAACAGCTTCCCGTCACTCTCTAGATAGCCAAGCTGTACCAGCGTGCTGAGTGAACGTCTGGCCGATGCTGGTGTGGACTGCGTGAGCCTGGCCACTTCCGACAGCGTGAGCCGGGTATGCCGACGGTCAAAGCAAGTCAGTACCCCCAATCCCTTGCGCAGCGATTCCACAAAGTTCTTGTCCTGCATAGCGATCAAATCAAGGTGTTTTC
>OFJB01000742.1_pt1 | contig 14638 bp, 9 predicted proteins | sample 1775081 | NCBI WGS metagenome assembly OFJB01 (sample SAMN08195771, study PRJEB24354) | sludge metagenome | isolation source: initial sludge from phenol fed wastewater aerobic bioreactor | place: India: Nagpur | collected 2016-06-05 | reverse complement strand
CGAAAGCACCCTTATCAAGGACCCTTCTTCAAGGAAGCGCTGCGATCAGCGAAGCCCTGCATTGTATACCCCTTTTTGCACTCAGCGCAAGAAAAGGAAGAAAAATTTTTCAGGACGCGCGCAGCGCGGCCTCCAGGGCGTCCTGGTAGAGCGCGGGCACGTCGCACCCCGTCTGCTCGGTGATCTCCTGGAAGCACGTGGGGCTGGTGACGTTGATCTCGGTGACGTGCGTGCCGATGATGTCCAGGCCGATGAGGAGCAGGCCGCGCGGCGCCAGGGCCCGGCCTATGGTCTGCGCGGTATGGCGGTCCGCGTCCGTGAGGGGGCGGGCCACGCCCTTGGCGCCGGAGGCCAGGTTGCCGCGGATGTCGCTGCCTTGCGGCACGCGGGCCAGGCAGTAGGGCACGGGCTCGCCGCCGATCACCAGCACGCGCTTGTCGCCATCGACGATCTCGGGCAGGTAGCGCTGGACCATGACGGTCTGGGTGCCGCCCTGGTTCAGGGTTTCGATGATGGAGCCCAGGTTCAGGCCGTCGGGGCCGACGCGGAAGATGCCCATGCCTCCCATGCCGTCGAGGGGCTTCAGGATGATGTCGCGGTGCTCCGCGTGAAAACGCCGGATTTCGTCGCCCGAGCGGGTGACGAGCGTGGGCCCGATGAACTGCGGCCATTCCATGATGGCGAGCTTTTCCGGGTGATCGCGCAGCGCCCGCGGCTTGTTGAACACCCGGGCGCCCTCGCGCTCGGCCTGCTCCAGCAGGTGCGTGGCGTAGATGTACTCGGCGTCGAACGGCGGGTCCTTGCGCATGAGCACCGCGTCGAAGCCCTTGAGCGCCGCGGTGGGCGCCGCCACTTCGACGAACCAGTCGGGCTGGCGGCCAGTCAGCTCGATCTGGCGCACGCGCGCCTCCACCACGCCGCCCGAGCGCCAGTGCAGATCGCGCGGCTCGCAGGCGGAGAGGCGGTGGCCGCGGCGCTGCGCCTCGCGCATCATGGCGAAGGTGGTGTCCTTGTAGGTCTTGAAGTGTTCGAGCGGATCGGCGACGTAGAGGAAATGCATGGCAAAACGGCTTCAGGGGCGCACCGGGGCAGCACGCGGCTTGCGGTACTGTTGCACAAAGAGCGCCACGCTGCCCGCCACCACGCCCCAGAAGGCCGAGCCGACGCCGGCGATCACCACGCCGCTGAGCGTGACCAGGAAGGTGATGAGCGCGGCCTCGCGGTGGCGCTCTTCGCGCAGCGAGGAAGCCAGCCCCCCGCCGATGGCGCCCAGCAGCGCCAGGCCCGCGAGGGCCACCACGAACTCCTGCGGGAAGGCCAGCAGCAGGCCGGTCACCACGGCGCCGAAGATGCCCACCACGATGTAGAGCAGGCCGCAGGCGGCGGATGCGATGTAGCGGCGCCGGCGGTCGGGGTGGGCCTCGGGCCCCATGCAGATGGCGGCGGTGATGGCGCTGAAATTCAAGGCGAAACCGCCGAAGGGCGCCAGCGCCGCGGTGGCCAGGCCGCAGAGCGTGATGAGCTTGGAGACCGGCATGTCCGGGTAGCCGGTGGCGCGCATGACGGCCACGCCCGGCAGGTTCTGCGAGGCCATGGTGACGATGAACAGCGGCAGCGCCAGGCTCATCGCCGCCTGCCAGGTGAATCGCGGCGCGGTGAACACCGGCCGGGCGAGCTCGAATTCCACGGCCGACCAGCGCATCTGGCCACTGGCCGCCGCCCAGGCCACCCCCACGAGCAGGGTGACGACCACCGCGTAGCGCGGCATGAGCCGGCGCGCCAGCAGATAGGCCACGAGCATGACGAGCACCAGCGGCAGCGCCGTCTGCAGGGCGCTGAAGGCCTGCATGCCAAAGCGCGCGAGCACCCCGGCGAGCAGGGCGGAGGCGATTTCGTCGGGGATGCGGTTCATCACCCGCTCGAACCAGCCGGTGATGCCCACGAGGGTGATGAGCAGCGCGCTCACGAGGAAGGCGCCAACCGCCTCGGGCATGGTGAAGCCCCCGGCCGCCGCGGCCGCGGCGAGCACGGCCGCGCCCGGCGTGGACCAGGCGATCATCACGGGCTGGCGCAGCCACAGGGAGGGCACCAGCGTGCACAGCCCCATGCCCCAGCCGAGCGCCCACATCCAGGAGGTGATCTGCGCCGGGGTGGCGCCAAAGGCCTGGGCGGCCTGGAACACCAGGGCCACGGAACTGGTGAAGCCCACGAGCACGGCCACGAAGCCGGCGACCAGGGCCGAGAGGCTGGCGTCTGCCAGGATTCGTCGCATAGCGCTTATATCTCCACCTTGGAGCCGAGCTCGACCACCGCGTTGTTGGGCAGGTTCAGGTATTCGGCCGCGGCCGTGGCGCTGTGGTGCATGTAGGCGAAGAGTTTTTCCCGCCACAGGGCCAGGCCGGGCGTGAGGCTGGGCGCGACGATGTGGCGCGAGAGGAAGTAGCTGGTGGTCATCGGATCGAGGTTCACGCCGCGCCCGGCCAGCAGGTTCAGCGCCTTGGGCACGTCGGGGTCGTTCTTGAAGCCGTAGTGCAGCACGACGCGCCAGCAGTCGTGCCCCAGCGCCTCGATCTGCACGCGCTTGTCCATGCCGATCCACGGCACCTCGTGCTGGTGCACGCTGACAAAAAGGTTCTGCTCATGCAGCACCTTGTTGTGCTTGAGGTTGTGCAGCAGCGCGTTGGGCACGATGTTCGGGTCGGCGCTCATGAACACGGCCGTGCCCTCCACGCGCACGGGCGGCGCGATGAAGAGCGATTCGAGGAAGTCGTCCAGGGACAGCGCCGTCTCCTGCAGCGCGCGGTACAGGAGTTCGCGTCCGTCGCGCCAGGTGACCATGAGGATGAACACGGCCCCGGCGATGGCCAGCGGGAACCAGCCGCCGTGCATGAGCTTGAGCAGGTTGGAGCTCCAGAACAGCAAATCGACCGTCAGGAACACGCCCGTGGCGACGAGCGAGAGCAGCAGCGACATCTTCCATGCGTAGCGCACGACGAAGAAGGTGAGCACGGTGGTGATCAGCATGTTGGTGGTGACCGCGATGCCGTAGGCCGCCGCCAGGTTGTCGGACGAGCGGAACATCGCCACCGCCAGCACGATGAGCGCGAACAGCCCCCAGTTCACGAGCGGCATGTAGATCTGCCCCAGGTCGCGCACGCTGGTGTGGTTGATCTTCAGGTGCGGCAGGAAGCCGAGCTGGATCACCTGCTTGGTGGCGCTGAAGGCACCCGTGATCAGCGCCTGCGAGGCGATGACGGCCGCGGCCGTGGCCAGCACCACGAGCCCCAGCGTGGCCCAGGACGGCGCGAGGTGGAAGAAGGGGTTGCCCACCACCTCCTTGCCGCGCGCCAGCAGCAGCGCGCCCTGGCCGAAGTAGTTGAGCACCAGCGCAGGCATGGCGATGGCGAACCACGCCAGGCGGATGGGGCGCCGGCCGAAGTGCCCCATGTCGGCGTACAGCGCCTCGCAGCCGGTGACGCACAGCACCACCGCGCCCAGGATGATGAAGGTCACGCTCGGGCTGTGCAGCGCGAACCGCAGCGCGTGCGTGGGCAGGATGGCCCAGAGCACCTGGGGATGGTGCACGATCTGGCGCACGCCCAGCAGCGCGATGACCAGAAACCACAGCAGCATGACCGGGCCGAAGAAGCGCCCGATGTCGGCCGTGCCCTTCTTCTGCACGACGAAGAGCGCGAGCAGCACGATGAGCGTGAGCTCGATCACGTAGTCGCCCAGCACCGGCGAGGCGACCTGCAGGCCCTCCATCGCGCCCAGCGTGGTGATGGCGGGCGTGATGACGCCATCGCCATAGAACAGGCAGGTGCCGAAGATGCCCACGAGCAGCATGCCGGCGCGCAGGCGCGGCCGGTCGGCCACGGCGCTGGAGGCGAGCGTGAGCATGGCCACGAGGCCGCCCTCGCCGTTGTTGTCCGCGCGCAGCACCAGCACCACGTACTTGACGGAGACGACGATGGTGAGCGTCCAGAAGATCAGCGAGAGCACGCCGTAGACGTTGTCCGGCGTGAACTGCACGTGCCCCGCGCCAAAGACTTCCTTGACGGTGTAGAGCACGCTGGTGCCGATGTCACCAAACACCACGCCTATGGCGCCCACCATCATCGTGGAAAGGGAAGTACGCGATTCAGACATACTGGCTGGCGCAAACGACGGGGGCGCCATTGTGCGCTCGAATCGGTGCCGTCAAAAAGGAAAATACGACCGCCGGGTCAGGCGAGTTCGAGCAGTTGCGGATCGGTCGCCTCCAGCTCGTAGCTGGCCGCGAGCATGGCCAGGCGCGCGACCACGCCATACATGTAGAAGCGGTTGGGCGCGCTCGCTCCCGGGCGCACGCCGGGCTGGGGCAGGTGGGTGCCGTGCTCGAAGGCCAGCGGCACGTAGGAGGAGCCGCGGGCGTAGCCGCCCTCGGCCCCGGCGGCACCCGCATGCAGGCGGTAGACGCCGCCCACCACGTAGCGGTCCATGGTGTAGACGACCGGCTCGGCCACGGCGTCGTGCACGCGCTCCTGCGTCAGCACGCCTTCCTGCACCAGCCAGTGGCCGCTTTGCGCCAGGGCGCCGCGGTCCTGCAGCGCATCGAGTTCCTTGACGTCGCGCAGCAGCGCCACGCCCGCCTCGTCGCCGGCATCGTCGGCCTTGATGACGACGAAGGGTTTTTCGCCGATGCCGTATTCCTTGTACTTGCGCCGCACCTTGGAGAGCGTGAGGTCGATGGCCGCGCGCAGCGGCTCCAGGCGCTTGCCCTTGGGCTTGCCGGCCTCGGCGCTGTTGCTGATGGGGTGGATCAGCCAGTGGTCGATGCCCAGCATCTTGCCGAAGCGCTTGCCCACTTCCTCGTAGCACTGGTAGTGGCGGCTTCTGCGGCGCACCGTCCAGCCGGCCTGCAGCGGCGGCAGCAGGTATTGCTCGTAGAGGTCTTCCAGGATGCCGGGGGCGCCGTCGGCCAGTTCGTTGTTCAGCAGGATGGTGCAGGGGTCGAAGTTCTTGAGCCCGACGCGGCTGCGGATGCGCAGCGCCGGCTCGATCTCCACGCTCTGCCCGTCGGGCAGGGTGTGCCTGACGGTTTTCTTGAACTCGGGGTCGATGGAGCCCACGCGCACGTTCAGGCCCGCCAGGTTGAAGATGCGCTGCAGCTGCGCCAGGTCGGCCAGGTCGGAGGCGCCCTGCAGGTGGTTCTCGGGGACGATGAGCAGGTTGCGCGCCTCGGGGCAGATTTTCTCGATGGCCGCCATGGCCGCCTGCACCGCCAGCGGCAGCATCTCGGGCGCGAGGTGGTGCCAGCCATGGGGGAAGAGGCTGGTGTCCACCGGCGCGAGCTTGAAGCCGGCGTTGCGCAGATCGACCGAGGTGTAGAACGGCGGCGTGTGCTCCATCCATTCGAGGCGGAACCAGCGCTCGATGGCGGGCATGGCGTCGAGCATGCGCTGCTCGAGCTCGTTGATCGGCCCGGTCAGTGCGGTGATGAGGTGGGGAACCATGCGGGTGTCTCGTCTCGGCTGGAGAAATTGAACAGCATTTTAGAAAGCGTTGCGCCGGCGCGGACGAAATCGCCTCAGCGCCGCCAGAACGCGGGGGAGAGCAGCGCGACGAAGCTCAGGATTTCCAGGCGCCCGAGCAGCATGCCGAGCGTGCAGACCCAGACCTGGAAGTCGCTGAGCTGGGTGTAGCTCAGGTCCACCCCCAGCGCGCCCGGGCCGGTGCCGGTGCAGTTGACGCTGGAGAGCACGATGGCCAGCGCCGTGAGCGGGTCCACGTCGGTGAGCAGCAGCACCATGAAGAGCACGAAGACCGTCGCGCCATAGACCAGCATGAAGGCGAGCACCGAGAAGATCATGCGGTGATCGACCACGCTGCCGCCCAGCACCACCGGCTGCATCGCGTGCGGGTGCACGAGGCGCGTGAGCTCGCGCCGCGCCTGCTTGACGAGGATGAGCATGCGCACCATCTTGATGCCGCCGCCGGTCGAGCCCGCGCTGGTGGCCACGCCCGACAAGAGCAGCAGGAACACCGGCACGAACACCGGCCAGTGCGGGTAGTCCACGCTGGCGAAGCCCGTGGTGGTGGCCACCGAGACGGTGTGGAACATGCCGTAGCGCAGCGCATCGAGCGGCCCGTAGGCGCCCTTGACCCAGAGGATGAACGAGACCAGCAGGCCGCCGCCGAGCAGCACCCCCACGGTGGCGCGCGCCTCCGGGTCGCGCCAGAGGCTGCGCCACTTGCCGCGGCGCAGCGCCACGAAGTACAGCGTGAAGTTGCAGCTGGCGAGCACCATGAAGACGATGGCGATGGCTTCGAGCAGCGGCGAGTCGAACCAGGCGAAGCTCGCGTCGTGCGGCGAGAGGCCGCCCAGGCTCATCGTGGTGAACATGTGCATGAGCGCGTCCATCGGCCGCATGCCCCCGGCCCAGAACGCGAGCGCGCAGGCGGTGGAGATGGCCACGTACACGCCCCACATGCCGTTGGCCGTCTCGGTGATGCGCGGGGTGAGCTTGGTGTCCTTGATGGGGCCGGCGGCCTCGGCGCGAAACAGCTGGCTGCCGCCCACGCCCAGCAGCGGCAGCACCGCCATGGCCATGATGAGGATGCCCATGCCGCCGATCCACTGCAGGAAGGTGCGCCAGACGTTGAGCGAGAGCGGCAGCCCATCGGCGCCCTCGATCAGCGTGGCGCCGGTGGTGGTGAGCGCGGAGACGGCCTCGAAATAGACGTGCGTAAACGTGAGCATGTGCCCGGCCCAGGCGAGCGCGAGCCACAGCGGCAGCGCCGCCGCCAGCGGCAGCGTGACCCACGAGAGCGTGACGAGGATGACGCCGTGGCGCGGCAGCAGGTCCCGGCTCTGGCGGCGCAGGCCCCACCACAGCGCCCCGCCCGCGGCGGCGATCAAGAGGCCCGAGAAGACGTAGATGCGCCACAGGCCGTCATCCCCGGCCAGCGAGACCGCCAGCGGCAGCAGCAGTGCGGCCGAGAAGATGCACAGCAGCATGCCGAGCACGCGGGCGACGAGGGCGAGGTCTTTCATGCGTCGCCGGGGCCGGGCTCAGAAAAAGGTGGCGCGCACGCGAAACAGCTCTTCCACTTCCCGGACGAGGCGCTTGCGCGGCAGGAAGAAGACCACGTGGTCGTTGCTTTCGAGCACGGTGTGGCTGTGCGGGATGATGATCTCGGGCTCGCCCGGGGCCGCGGCGGGGCGCGGGGCGGCCCCGCCCTCGGCGGGCGGCGGCGCGTCGGGATCGGGCAGGCCGCGCACGATCAGGCCGATGTGCACCTCGGGCGGCAGCGGCAGGTCCTGCACGCGGCGGCCGACCACGCGCGAGGTCTTGCGGTCGCCCCGCACCACCACCTCCAGCGCCTCGGCCACGCCGCGGCGCAGGCTGTGCACGGCCTGCACGTCGCCGCGGCGCACGTAGGTGAGCAGCTCGCCCAGGATGGTCTGCGCGGGCGAGAGCGCGATGTCGATCTGCGTGCCGTGCACCAGGTCGGCGTAGGTGTGGCGGTTGATCAGCGCCAGCACCCGGCGCGCGCCCATGCGCTTGGCCAGCAGGCTGGCCATGATGTTGTCCTCGTCGTCGTCGGAGAGCGCGAGGAACAGGTCGGTGTCTTCCACGCCTTCCTCGGCCAGCAGGTCTTCGTCCGAGGCCTCGCCGTGCAGCACCAGCACGCCCTCGGGCACGCGCGCCGCCAGCCGTTCGCAGCGCGCGGCGTCTTCCTCGATGATCTTGATGTGAAAGCGCCCGGTCTGGCCGGCGAATTCCCCGGCCAGCCGCTCGCCCACGCTCGATCCGCCGGCCACCATGATGCGGCGCACCGGCCGCGCGGGCTGGCCTTCGGGGCGGTGCAGCGCGGCCAGCACCTGCGCCACGCGCTGGCGCCCGGCGAGCACGAAGACCTCGTCGCCCGGCTCGATGAAGGTGGCGCCGTCGCAGGGCACGAAGCGGTCGGGCCCTTCGGTGAAGCGCCGGTAGATGGCGACGATGCGCATCGCCACCTCGGGCATCTGCTCGCGCAGCGCCCGGATCTGCATGCCCACCGCCGGCGCGCCGTGGCGCGCGCGGGCCGACACGAGGCAGGCGCGGCCGCCGGCGAACTCGCGCACCTGCAGCGCCTCGGGGTGCTGCACCAGCAGGCCGATGTAGCGCGTGAGCGAGTTTTCCGGGCACAGGATGTGATCGACCGCGAAGCCCTCCTTGGACAGCAGCGCGCTGCCGTCCTCGAAGCCCTGCGCGCGCACCCGGGCGATGCGCGTGGGGATGGCGAACTGCATCCAGGCGAGCTTGCAGCACACGAGGTTGGCCTCGTCCAGCGAGGCGCAGGCGATGAGCAGGTCGGTGTCGCGCGCGCCGGCCTCGGCCAGCACCTGCGGGTCGGTGCCGCTGCCGACCACGCCGCGCAGGTCCAGGCGCTGCTGCAGCTCGCCCAGGCGCTCGGCGTCGTGGTCGATCACGGTGATGTCGTTCTTCTCGGACACCAGGCTCTCGGCCACGCCCAGGCCCACGCGCCCGGCACCGACGATGATGATCTTCATGCCGCGCGGCCCCCTCGGCGGCGCCTACTGGCGCACCTCGCCCTGGCCCAGCACCACCCACTTGAGCGAGGTCAGCCCCTCGATACCCACCGGCCCGCGGGCGTGGAATTTGTCGGTGCTGATGCCGATCTCCGCGCCCAGGCCGTACTCGAAGCCATCGGCGAAGCGCGTGCTGGTGTTGACCATCACGCTGGCCGAATCCACCTCGCGCAGGAAGCGCTGCGCGTGGCGGTGGTCGGTGGTGAGGATGGCGTCGGTGTGGTGGCTGCCGTAGCGGTTGATGTGGGCGATGGCCTCATCCAGCCCGTCCACCACCTTCACGCTGATGATGGGCGCGAGGTATTCCTCGGACCAGTCGGCCTCCTTCGCGGGTTGCAGCAGATCTACGTAATTGATAGCTGCTTGCGCTTGTCCAGCAAGCGTTTGAGCCGGATTTTCCTTGAAAATCGCCAGCGCCTCCGCGTCGCAGCGCATCTGCACGCCCTTGGCCGCGAAGACCGCCCCGATGCGCGGCAGGAAGTCCCGCGCCACGCCGCGCGCCACCAGCAGGCTCTCGGTGGCGTTGCAGGGGCTGTACTTCTGCGTCTTGGCGTTGTCCACCACCTTGAGCGCCAGATCCAGGTCGCAGGGGTCGTCCACGTAGCTGTGGCAGTTGCCGTCCAGGTGCTTGATGACGGGCACGCGGGCTTCGCGGCTGATGCGCTCGATCAGCCCCTTGCCGCCGCGCGGGATCACCACGTCCACGTACTCGGGCATGGCGATGAGCCGGCCCACCGCCGCGCGGTCGGTCGTCTGCACCAGCTGCACGCCCTGCTCGGGCAGGCCGGCCTCGGCCAGCGCCTGCGCCACCAGGCGCGCCAGCGCCCGGTTGGACTCGATCGCCTCCGAGCCGCCGCGCAGGATGGCCGCGTTGCCGCTCTTGATCGACAGGCTCGCCGCCTCGATGGTCACGTTCGGGCGGCTCTCGTAGATCATGCAGAAGACGCCGATCGGCACGCGCATCTGCCCCACGCGGATGCCGCTGGGCTGCTCGCGCATGCCCAGCACCTCCCCGATGATGTCGGGCATGGCGGCGAGCTGCTCGCAGCCCAGGGCGCAGGTCTCGATCACCTTGGGCGTGAGGCGCAGGCGATCGACCATGGGCGCGGCCAGGCCCGCCGCCTCGGCGCCCGCCAGATCGTGCGCATTGGCCGCCTGAAGCGCCGCACCGCTCTCGCGCAGGCGCCGGGCCAGCGCCCGCAAGGCCTTGTTTTTGATAGCTGCTGGCGCACGCGCCATCAGCGCCGAGGCGGTTTTTGCCTGCAAACCCAGCGTGTCGGTGTATTCGGCGATGGAAAGCGCGTTCATGGGGCGGATTCTGACGCAATCGGACACACACGCGCCCGGCCGCAGGCCCGCCGCCGTGGGCGCGCCCCGAGTCAACCCCGATCCGTCAGCCCCGACCCTCAGCCCCGGCCGCCGCCGTAGGCACCCAGCACGCGATAGCACGGCGGCTGCGCCGCCAGGTCCGACCAGACCAGCCGCACCTCGTCCACGCGCCAGCGGATGGCCCCGGCCAGGCGCGCGGGCGTCACCCGATCGGCCTGGCGCAGCGCCGTCAGGTGCGGCTTCCAGGGACGCGCCTCGGGCGCCAGCCCCGCCTGCCGCGCCAGCGCGCCGGTCTGCGCATGCAGGCCCGCCAGCGCCTCGGACGGCTCGGCGCGCAGCACCGCGATGCTGCCGTGCGGCGCATGCCACAGCTCGGCCCGCGTGAGCGCGAGATCGAAGGGATCGAAGCGCAGCTCCGCCAGCGCCGCGCGCCACGCCGCCTCCTGCGCGGCATCCACCGCATTGAAGAACTGCAGCGTCACGTGCATGCGATCGGGCGCGGGGCGCAGGCGCCGGGGCAGGCCGCCCCAGCCCTGGCGCGCGGCGTCGATCGCGGCGCAGGCCGATGCATCGGGGAAGAGCGCGGTGAAGAGGCGCCGGGGCGCGGTGGCAATGTCTGTGTCTGGCATGGGCCTGATCTTGCTCCATTGCTGAACCACCGCTGCATCACCCCGGCCATCCCGCACCGCTGTGATCGCCTGACGATCACACCGCCATGGTTTCCTGCCATGCAATAGCTTGACTATCATATGCAGTCCAACGGCCCCCATATGCAAGGAAGCCTTTCGCATGGCACCAGCGCCTGGTTCACTACCGGGGAAAACGCCGCACCGCGCGGGCCGCTACGTCCGGCAGCCCACGGGTTATCGCGCTTTCATGCCGGAGTCTTTGCCGCCATCGCCCCCGGTGCGGTTCGATGCCGAACTCCAGCACCTGCTGTCGCAGGCCGATCGCGCGCTCGGGCGGCTGGATGGCTCGGTCCTCACACTGCCCAACCCCGACCTGTTCGTCTTCATGTACGTGCGCAAGGAAGCGGTGCTCTCCAGCCAGATCGAGGGCACGCAAAGCTCGCTGCAAGACCTGCTGGCGGCCGAGGCCGAACTGTTCGACGAGACCCTGCCGCGCGACGTGGACGAGGTGGTGAACTACGTGCGGGCCATGAAGCACGGCCTGGCGCGCCTGCCCGAGCTGCCGGTCTCGGTGCGACTGATCCGCGAAATCCACACCGAACTGATGCAGGGCGTGCGCGGCGGACGCCTGCAGCCGGGCGAGCTGCGCACCAGCCAGAACTGGATCGGCCCGGCCGGCTGCACGCTGGCAACGGCCGGCTACGTGCCGCCACCGCCGCACGAGGTGCCACGGGCCCTGGGCGAGCTCGAACGCTACCTGCACCAGGACGACGCGCTGCCGCCGCTGATACGCATCGCGCTGGCCCATGTGCAGTTTGAAACCATCCACCCCTTTCTCGACGGCAACGGACGGATCGGGCGGCTGCTCATCACGTTTTTGCTGACCGAGCAGCGCATCCTGCACAAGCCGGTGCTGTACCTGTCGCACTACTTCAAGCGCCACCGGCAGCGCTATTACGATTTGCTGCAGGCCGTGCGCGACCACGGCGACTGGGAAGGCTGGCTCAAGTTCTTTCTGCAAGGCGTGGTCGAAGTCGCCACCGAAGCGGCCGAGACGGCGCGGCGCATCCAGCTGCTGCGCGAGCGCTACCGGCAGGCCATCACCGAACACCTGGGGCGCGCCGCCGGCAATGGACACCGCGTGCTCGAAACCCTGTTCGACCGCCCCATCATCCGCGTGGCCGACGTCGTGCCCCTGACCGGCACCACCTACGCCGCCGCCAACACCCTGGTGCGGCGCCTGGCGGCCCTGGGCGTGCTGCGCGAGATGACCGGGCACGCACGCAACCGGCGCTTTCGCTTCGAACCCTACGTGGACCTGTTCGCCAATGCCCCCGAGCCGCCGGAGGCAGAACTTTCCTGATGCCCAACCCAGCCGCAACGTCCGCCCGGCAAGCGCCAGCAGCTACGAATTAGAGAACACCCTGCATGACCCCCACCGACTTCATCGCCAAATGGGGCCCTGGCGGCCCCGCCGCGCACCTGAACGAGGAGCAGGGCGCGCAAAGCCATTTCCTGGACTTGTGCGAGCTGCTGGACGTGCCCAAGCCTGGCAGCCCCGACGTGGCGGGCGAGTACCTGTTCGAGCGCCGCTCGCTGGTGCTGGGCGAGGCGCGCGGCTACGCCGACGTGTTCTTGCGCGATCACTTCGCCTGGGAGAACAAGGCCCCCGGCAAGAACCTGGACACCGCGCTGCGCCAGCTCCTGCAATACAGCCTGGCCCTCAGCAACCCGCCGCTGCTCGTCGTCTGCGACCGGCTCACCACCCGCATCCACACCCAGTTCAACGGCCACCCGAGCGAGACGCACACCGTGCGCATCGAGCAGCTCGACCAGCCGGAGCAGCGTGCGCTGCTGCGCCGCCTGTGGACCGAGCCCGAGAGCTTTCGCCCGCGCCAGACCAGCCGCGACATCACCGAGGCCGCCGCCAAGAGCTTCGCCACCCTGGCCGAGCAGTTGCGCGCGCGCGGCCACGCGGGCGAGCAGGTGGCGCACTTCCTCACGCAGTGCCTGTTCTGCTTCTTCGCCGAAGACGTGGGCCTGCTGCCCGGGCGCATGTTCGAGCGCCTGGTGGACAACCGCCAGCTCACCAGCGACAGGCTCACCGCCGGCCTGACCAGCCTGCTGACCACCATGCAGACCGGCGGCCTGTACGGCGCCGACGACATCCCCTGGTTCAACGGCGGCCTGTTCGCGCGCATCGACGTGCCGCGCCTGCAGATCACCGACGTGACCGAGCTGCGCAACGCCGCCGCGCTCAACTGGAGCGCCATCGACGTCAGCATCTTCGGCACCCTGTTCGAGCGCGGCCTGGACCCCGCCAAGCGCAGCCAGCTCGGCGCGCACTACACCGACCCGGCCACCATCGAGCGCATCACCGGCCCCGTCATCACCCGCCTATTGCTCGAAAAATGGGAGCTGGTGGCGCACGATCTGCAAGCGCTGGCGGCCAAAATCAAGCGCAAGGGCGACGCCGCCTACCGCAAGACCCACGAGCGCTTCGCGCGGTGGCTGGAGGAGCTGCGGGCCTTCCGCATCCTCGACCCGGCCTGCGGCAGCGGCAACTTTTTGTTCATGGGCCTGAAGGCGCTCAAAGACGTGGAGCTGGCCAGCATCACCCAGGCCGCCGACCTGGGGCTGGACCGCGAGCAAGACCTGGTCACCGGCCCGCACAACCTGCTGGGCATCGAGCTCAACGACTACGCGGCGGAACTCGCGCGCGTGAGCGTGTGGATCGGCGAAATCCAGTGGCGCATCGCCCACGGCTACCCGGCCAAGACCCACCCCGTGCTCGAATCGCTGGAGCAGATCGAATGCCGCGACGCGCTGCTGGCTTTCCTCCCTCCACCGCTGGGAGAAGGCAGGGATGGGGGCGAGGGAGCAATACCCACCGAAGCCGCGTGGCCCCGCGCCGACGTGGTGGTGGGCAACCCGCCGTTTCTGGGCGACAAATGGATGCGCAGTGAATTGGGCGACGCCTACGTTGATGCCCTGCGCGCCACTTATGAAGGCCGCGTGCCCGGCGGCGCCGACTTCGTGACCTTCTGGTTCGAGAAATCGCGCCAGGCCATCGAGCAAAAGCAACTCAAGGCCGCCGGCCTGGTCACCACCAACTCCATCCGCCAACGCGGCAACCGGCCCGTGCTGGAGCGCATCGCGCAGACCACCCGCATCTTCGAGGCCTGGGCCGACGAGACCTGGGTCAACGAGGGCGCCGCCGTGCGCGTGTCCATCGTCTGCTTTGGCGACGCCGCCCAGGCGGCGCGTCTGGACGGCGGCGACGTCGCGCAAATCTTCACCGACCTCAAGGCGCAGGCGCTGGGCAGCAGCGAGGCGATCGATCTCACGCTGGCGCAAGCCCTGCGCGAGAACGCCGGCGCCTCCTTCTTCGGTTTTTGCCTGGCCGGCCCATTCAAGGTGGCGGCGCGCCAGGCCGCCGACTGGCTGCGCCTGCCCAACGTCCATGGCCGGCCCAACAGCGACGTGCTCAAACCCATCTACAACGGGCGCGATGTGACGGCCCGCTGGGCCGGCGACTGGGTGGTGGACTTTGGCACCGATCTGTCCGAACAGGACGCCGCGCTGTATGAGGCGCCGTTTGCGCACGTCAGCACCCATGTGGCGCCGGTGCGCGCCAACAACAACCGGGCCGCCCGTGCGCGCTGGTGGTGGCGCTTTGGCGAGACCCGGCCCGGCCTGCGCCGCCAGCTTGCGCCGCTGTCGCGCTACATCGCCACGGTGGAGACGGCCAAGCACCGCGTGTTCGTGTTCTTCCCCGTCAGCGTGGCGCCGGAGCACCGATTGATCGTCGTTCCTCGTGCCGACGATGCAACGTTTGGCATCCTGTCCAGCCGCATCCATGTGATCTGGGCATTGGCACGCGGCGGTACGCTTGAAGATCGGCCGGTTTACAACACCACGCAAATCTTCGAAACCTTTCCCTTCCCCGCCGGCCTCACCCCGGCAGACACCGCCCACCAGCGCACCGAGGTGCTCGAAGGCGGCGCGCTGATCCCGGCCGGCCTGCCCGGCGTTTTCAAGCAAAACCTGCCTCTGTCGCCCGTCCAATCAGCGTCATACGCTATCAAAAATATAGCCCCCC
>OFJB01000741.1_pt1 | contig 14639 bp, 15 predicted proteins | sample 1775081 | NCBI WGS metagenome assembly OFJB01 (sample SAMN08195771, study PRJEB24354) | sludge metagenome | isolation source: initial sludge from phenol fed wastewater aerobic bioreactor | place: India: Nagpur | collected 2016-06-05 | reverse complement strand
TTCCTGCAGAACTGGCGCTACACCATCATCCCGACCATCGTGGTGCCGATTGCGCTGCTGGGCACGTTCGCCACGCTGCTCGCACTGGGCTTCTCGATCAACGTGCTGACGATGTTCGGCATGGTGCTGGTGATCGGCATCGTGGTGGACGATGCCATCGTGGTGGTGGAGAACGTCGAGCGCATCATGAGCGAAGAAGGCCTGTCGCCACTGGAAGCCACCCGCAAGGCCATGCGCCAGATCTCGGGCGCCATCATCGGCGTGACTGTGGTGCTGATCTCGGTGTTCGTGCCGCTGGCCTTTTTCGCAGGTTCCACCGGCAACATCTACCGTCAGTTCTCGGCGGTGATGGTGGCCTCCATCGGCTTCTCGGCCTTCATGGCGCTGTCGCTCACGCCTGCGCTGTGCGCCACGCTGCTCAAGCCCGTCGAGGCTGGGCATCACCACGAGAAGACCGGCTTCTTTGGCTGGTTCAATCGCGGATTTTCGCGCACCGCCAAGGGCTATGAAGGTTTTGTGGCGCGCATCCTCCGTCGCGCTGCGCGTTACCTCGTGATCTACGCCGCCATCATTGGCGCCGTGGCGGTGGTCTACATGCGCCTGCCCACATCGTTCCTGCCCAGCGAGGACCAGGGCAACATCATCGTCAATGTGCAGTTGCCGCCCGGCGCCACGCAGGAGCGGACGCTGGCCGTGATGGAGCAGGTCGAAGGCTTCATCCTGAAGCAGCCTGAAGTGCAGAGCATGGTGGGCGTGCTGGGCTTTAGCTTCTCCGGCCAGGGGCAGAACGCGGCCCTCGCGTTTGTGACCCTCAAGGACTGGAGTGAACGCCATGGCCCTGGCCAGTCGGCACAGGACGTGGCCAACCGGGCCTTTGGTGCGCTGATGGGCATTCGCGATGCTTTCATCTTCCCGTTGAGCCCGCCACCCATTCCCGAGCTGGGCAACGCCAGCGGCTTCACGTTCCGCCTGCAAGACCGGGGCGGCGCAGGGCACGAAGCCCTGGTGAAGGCCCGCAACCAGTTGCTGGGCATGGCCTCGCAGAGCAAGGTGCTGACGCAGTTGCGCCCTGATGGTCTGGAAGATGCGCCTCAGCTGCAAATCGACATTGACCGTGACAAGGCCAACGCGCTGGGCGTGCCCTTCGACGCTATCAACTCTGCGCTCTCCACCGCGCTGGGTTCCAGCTATGTGAACGACTTCCCCAACCAGGGCCGCCTGCAGCGGGTGGTGGTGCAAGCCGATGCGCCAGCGCGCATGCAGCCTGACGATCTGCTGCAGATCAATGCCACCAACAGCCAGGGCAAACCGGTGCCGCTGTCGGCGTTCGCGACGACGCGCTGGGTGACCGGCGCGCAGCAGACCGTGCGCTACAACGGCTACCCCGCCATGCGCATCTCCGGCTCGCCCGCACCGGGCTACAGCACGGGGGCTGCGATGGCCGAGATGGAGAAACTGGCTGGCCAATTGCCCCAAGGCTTTGGCTTTGAATGGACCGGCCAGTCGCGCGAAGAAAAGCTCGCAGGGTCGCAGTCGCTCATCCTGTACAGCTTTGCCATCCTGGCGGTGTTCCTGTGCCTGGCCGCGCTGTATGAAAGCTGGTCGATCCCGCTGGCCGTGATCCTGGTGGTGCCCCTGGGCGTGCTGGGCGTGCTGCTGGCCACCTTGCTGCGCGGCTATGCCAATGACGTGTACTTCCAGGTGGGCCTGATCACCATCATTGGCCTGTCGGCGAAAAACGCCATCCTGATCATCGAGTTCGCCAAGGACCTGCAGGCCCAAGGCAAGGGCGTGATCGAGTCGGCGCTGGCCGCTGCGCACCTGCGGTTCCGCCCCATCGTGATGACCTCGATGGCGTTCGGCCTGGGTGTGCTGCCACTCGTCGTCGCGTCGGGCGCCGGCTCTGCCAGCCAGCGGGCCATCGGCACTGGCGTGCTGGGTGGCATGGTCACCGGCACCGCCCTGGCCGTGTTCTTTGTGCCCGTGTTCTTTGTAGTGGTGCGCAGCCTGTTCAAGGGCAGCGCACGCCAGCAGGAAATGAACCGCCGCCATGCAGAAGAAGCAGGAGTTGGAACCCATGACTAAACACCGCCTTCCCCCCCTGGCACTGGCAGCGGCCGCAGCGGCGGCGCTGCTGGCGGGCTGCTCGTTCATTCCTACCTACGAACGCCCCCAGCCTCCCGTCCCTGCCACTTATGCCGGCGCGGCAGCAACGACGGACGGTGCGGCGGTTCAGCCGGGCGCCACCGTGCCCTGGCAGAACTACTTTGCGGAGCCACGCCTGCAGCAGCTCATCGGCATTGCGCTGGCCAACAACCGCGACCTGCGGGTGGCCATGCTCAACATCGAGCAGGCTCGGGCCACCTACCAGGTGCGCCGCGCCGACCTGTACCCGGGCGTGGGCCTGGCGGCCAATGCCAGCCGGGCGCCCGCTGCGGGCACCGGCAACCTGACCAACTCGTTCAGCGTAGGCCTGGCCGTATCCGCCTGGGAGATCGACTTCTTTGGCCGCATTGCCAGCCTCAAGGAACAGGCGCTCGCCCAATACCTCGCCACCGAAGAAGGCCGCAACGCCGCCCAGGTGAGCCTGGTGGCGGCGGTGGCCAATGGTTGGCTGACGCTGCTGGCCGACGAGGAACTGCTGGACCTGTCACGCCAGACTCTCGCCTCGCGCGAGGAATCTGTGCGCCTGACCAAGATGCGCCTGGACGCGGGCGTGGCCTCCGAGCTCGACTTCCGGCAGGCAGAGTCGCTCACCCAGGCGGCGCGCGCCACGCTGGCACAGCAACAGCGCCAGCGCGCGCTCGACGAAAACGCGCTGGTCCTGCTGCTGGGCCAAGCACTGCCCCAGGATGTGCGCGCCAGTCTGGCGGGTGGCAAGTTGGCCGACGCGCCTGCGATGGCACCGCTGCCTGCTGGCGTGCCGTCAGAGCTGCTCACCCGCCGGCCGGACATCCGCCAGGCGGAGCAGCAGCTCATCGGAGCCAACGCCAACATTGGCGCGGCGCGGGCGGCGTTTTTCCCGCGCATCTCCCTGACGGCGCAGGCAGGCACCGCCAGCGGTGAGCTGTCCGGCCTGTTCAAGAACGGCTCCTGGGGCTTCACCATTGCGCCATCCCTGCTGCTGCCCATTTTTGACGCGGGCCGCAACCAGGCCAATCTGGACAGCGCCCGGGTCGGCCGGGAGATTGCCGTGGCGCAGTACGAAAAAGCCATCCAGACCGCGTTCCGGGAAGTCTCGGACGCGCTGGCCGGGCAAGCCACCCTGGGCGAACAGGCCCAGGCCCAGCAACAGCAGGCTCAGGCAGAAGCCGCGCGCCTGCAACTGGCCGACCTGCGATACCGCAACGGCGTGGCCAGCTATCTGGACTTGCTGGACGCACAACGCTCGCTGTTCACGGCCCAGCAGGCCGTGGTGCAAGTCCGGCTGGCGCAACTGCAAAACCAGGTGTCGCTGTACAAGGCGCTGGGGGGCGGAGCACCCGACACCAGCGCCCAGGCCCCCTCCTGACGCCCTGCGCTGAAGCGCGCGCAGCCCCCTGGGGCGCTGCGCGCGCTGGGGCAAACCCGTGGTTGTCTGCATCAAGCGGGGATCGGAATAACCATCCCCGCAGATATAATTTAAGGTTGATTACACCGAAGCCCCCGATACACCTGAGGACGACATGAGCGACAACCACCACGAAGAAGCCCATACCGGCCCGATCAAAAACCCCAAGCAGTTGCTGGTCGCGGTACTTTTCTCGTTTGTAGTTCCGATCTTTGCCATCATTGGCTTGGTCCTGTATGTGACGTCGGCGGACAAGCCCGCTGCCGGTGCCGTCAACCCCGAAAAGGCCATCGCCGAACGCATCCAGAAGATCGGCATGGTCGAAGTGCGCGACGCCAACCGTCCCCTCAAGAGTGGCGAAGAGGTGTTCAAGGCCCAATGCTCCGCCTGCCATGCTTCCGGCGCTGCAGGTGCCCCCAAGTTTGGTGATGCAGCTGCCTGGGCTGCGCGCATCGGCACCGGGTTTGAAGCCCTGGTGCAGTCCGCCCTGAAGGGCAAGGGCGCCATGGCCCCCCAAGGCGGCGGCGACTTCAACGACACCGAAATCGCACGCGCCGTGGCCTACATGGCCAACGCCGGTGGCGCCAAGTTTGCCGAACCTGCTGCTCCCGCCGCCGCGGCCCCTGCCGCCCAGGCAGACGCAGCCCCAGCGGCCGCACCTGCACCAGCACCTTCCGCAGCCCCTGCAGCTGCTGCGCCCGCTGTAGCGGTAGCTGCCGCACCTGCAGCCGCCGCAGCAGGCGCTGGCGAGGCTCTGTACAAGCAGGCGTGCCAGGTGTGCCACGCTGCCGGTGTGGCCGGTGCTCCCAAGTTTGGTGACAAGGCCGCTTGGGCCGCTCGCCTGCCCGCAGGCATCGATGCGCTGTACACCAGTGTCGCCAAGGGCAAGGGCGCCATGCCTCCCCGTGGTGGTACACAAGCCTCTGACGCTGATCTGCGCGCCGCTGTGGAGTTCATGGCAGCCGCCGCCAAGTAATGCAGCCCTTTTATCCCGCCCAGGCGGGGTAGAAACCCAAACCCAAAGCCGGTCCTTGCGACCGGCTTTGTCGTTTTAGAGCCTATCTCGCGCAGCGATGAGCAGCAGTCAGTGCCTGCAGCTCCCGGCGAAGGGCGGTGGGGGCGGAGCTTCAGTTCGGCTGCGACGCCCCGGCTTGCGACCTGGCACCCGGGCTGCAGACATACCCGTAGCGCGCCGGCAGGTCCTTCGCCTGCACGTCCTCGGGCGTCCAGCGCCCATCGGTCACCGCCTCTGCAGCCAGTGCCACGTCCAGCGTGTGGACCAGCCCGAGGCCCAGGTCTGTCTCCAGGTACACACGGCCCAGTTCGTCCAGCAGGCAGCGGCGCACCAACGCCTCCCGACCGGTGTGGCTGACGACGCTCAGGCCCTGCGGCTGCAGGCGCCAGACCCAGGGCGTTGCCTCCAGCTCCACGTACACGCGCTGCGGGCCGTTCTGAAAGAACCACTGCCCCTGGTCGTCATGCTCGTAATTGCGCGCGATGAAAGCCAGTAACTTATCGTGCTGCAGCAGCGTGCCTTTGCTGTGCGGAAACGCACCCGCCGCCTGCACGGCGTCGTCGCGCAGATACCAGTGGCCTCGCGCATCCAGGCCCAGCCAGCCGTAGCAGTCGGGCACGTTGGGCCATTTGGCCAGTGCCTGTTTGACGATGTCATCCATGGGCGGATTGTGCGCCGTGCGGCGTCAGCGCCCCACTGTGCTCGGCCAGCCACCCTCCCACCGCGTCGGGCATGGCGCGCACATGCCCGGGTGGCAACCCACGCGGGAACCCCACATGCCCGCCGTGCGCCGGCTGCCAGAGCGTCACATGGCGCCCTACCTCGCGCACGCCCGGCAAGCTGCCGGCGGGCACAAAGGGGTCGTTGCGCGCGTTCACCACCAGGGCCGGAATGCGGATGCGGTGCAGCAGCGGTTTGGCCGACGCGCGCAGCCAGTAGTCCTCGGTATTGCGAAACCCGTGGACCGGCGCTGTGAACACGTTGTCGAACGCGTACAGGTCCCGCGCGGCCAGCAGCGCCTGCCGGTCAAACAGCCCCGGGTGCTGGGCCAGCTTCTGCAGTGCCTTGGGCACCAGAGTCCGCATGAACATGCGCGTGTACACCAGCCGGTTGAAGCCACGCCCAATGGCATGGCCGCCCGCCGCCAAGTCGATGGGCGAGCACACAGCGGCCACTGCGTCTGCGCTGCGCGCGGCGTCAGTGCCCACTTCGGCGGCCCAGCGCAGCAGGGCATTGCCGCCCAGTGACACCCCCACCGCCATCAGCGGCCCCCGGTGGCGCGCGCGCAGTTGCTGCAGCATCCAGCCGATCTCGGCATGGTCGCCCGAGTGGTAGGCGCGCGGGGCGCGGTTGATCTCGCCACTGCACCCGCGGAAGTGCGGCAGCGCGCAGGCCCAGCCGCGCTCGCGGGCCAGGTCGGCAAAGGCCTCGCAGTAATGGCTGCGCGACGAGCCTTCCAGGCCGTGGAACACCACCAGCAGCGGCCGGGGAGCGTCAGCCGCCACTCCGTCCTGCAGATAGTCCACATCGACAAAATCGCCGTCAGGGGTGTCCCAGCGCTCGCGGCGGTACTCAGGACGCGGGCCGAACACCCGGCGCGCATACAGCGCGGGCCAGATCGTTTGCAACTGGCCACCCGGGAGCCAGCGAGGCGCTATGTATTTCATAGCTGCCAGGGCATATGTTGTCGGCGCATACGGCCAATTGGACCCAAAATCCTCACGCAGGGGCCTCTCAATGCAGAACGGGGCGCTGCGCCAGCACATCCACCTGGGCATCGGGCGCCACGCCCGGGCTGGCATGGTGGGCCACCAAACGCCAGCCTTCGGGAGTCTTGTGGTACACGTTGGTGGCCATGACCACGGCTTGGTGCAGGCCGTCGGGCAGCATCACCTCGACCTGCTCGACCACGCTGTGCACGGCGCTCGACAGTGCCACCACGCGGTGCACCTGCGCAGGCCGGGCACGCACGGTGCCATGCGAGAACATCGCCTCGAACGCGGCACGGATGGCCGCAGGCCCCAGCAGGCGCGGCCCCCCCGGATGCACGCAGACGATCTCGTCGTCGTCCGCCCAGCACGACATCAGCAGATCGATGTCACCGCGCTGCAGCGCCTCATAGAACGCGGATTCGGTTTCATCCGAAGAGCCACCCAGGGTGGCTGCTTTTGATCGGGCGCGGGGCATGTGGATTCAGAGGGTAAGTGGATTGGAATGGCGTGACAGGTGCAACGCGAGGCTGCTATTGTGCGGCGGCGGTGCAATGCCTTGCTGCGTACCGATTTTGTACGCGCTCTGGAGGTGCGCCCACCGCGACAGATCCTCCACAAACTTTGCTGTCTTGCGCATCGCGGTTTCTGGCACAGTCATCCCATTTCTCCATCGGCGGACTCCACCATCATGATGATCCAACGTCTACTTGCCCTCCTGACCGTGCTCGCTGCCACACTCGCACTGAGCGGCTGCGGCTACAACGACTTCCAGCGCCTGGACGAGCAGTCCAAGGCCGCGTGGAGCGAAGTGCTCAACCAGTACCAGCGCCGTGCCGACCTGGTGCCCAACATCGTCGCCACCGTTAAGGGAGAGGCCAACTTTGAACAGGAGACGCTGACCAAGGTGGTCGAAGCCCGCGCCAAGGCCACAGCAATCCAGGTCACACCCGAAACCCTGAACAACCCCGAGGCTTTCAGCAAGTTCCAGCAGGCCCAGGGCGAGTTGTCCAGCGCCTTGTCGCGCCTGATGGTCGTGTCAGAGCGCTACCCCACCCTGCAGGCCAACCAGGGCTTTCGCGACCTGCGGGTGACGTTGGAAGGCACCGAAAACCGCATCACCGTGGCCCGCAACCGCTACATCCAGACGGTGCAGGAGTACAACGTGCTGGCCCGCAGCTTCCCCACCAACCTCACAGCCATGGCCTTCAGCTACGCCCCCAAGCCCAGCTTTACCGTGGCCAACGAGGCCCAGATTGCCGTGCCGCCCACGGTGGACTTCTCCGCATCCAAGGCCAAACCCTGAACACCCCCTTGCATGGCCTGATGTGAGCCAAACATGCTGCTAGCGCCCATTCGACATGCCCTGATAGCTTTATTTTTGATAGCTTCATTGCCTGTCTTTGGCTGGGCCCAATCGCAGCCGCTGGCGGTGCCGCCGCTGACCGGTCACGTCATGGATCAGACAGGCACGCTCAGCGCCAGTGACATCCAGGCGCTGGAGGGCCAGCTGGTTGCGCTCGAAAAATCGCGCGGCTCGCAAGTCGTGGTGCTGATGGTGCCCACCACGGCACCGGAAGACATCGCCGCCTATGCCAACCGCGTCGGCAACCAGTGGAAGATCGGGCGCCGCGACGTGGGTGACGGCGTGCTGGTGGTGGTCGCCAAGAACGACCGCAAGATGCGCATTGAGGTCGCCAAATCGCTGGAAGGCGCCATCCCCGACATCGCAGCAGCACGCATCATCGACGGCGCGATGAAGCCCCGCTTTCAGCAAGGCGACTTTGCGGGAGGCCTCGGTGCAGCGATCACGCAGATCGGCGCGCGCATCGCGGGCGAAGCCCTGCCAACCCCGGCCGAGACACCCTCCCCCGCCGCTGGAGGCAGCAGCCACGGCCTGTTCGACTGGACGGACTTCGCCATCTTCCTGTTCTTTGGAGTCATGGTGGCAGGCCCGTTTGCGCGCAGCCTCCTGGGGGCTGCGCTGGGCGGCCTGGCGGTGGGCGGCGGCGTGGGGGCCTTGGCGTTTGTGTTCACCTCCAGCCTGCTGCTGTCGGTGGGCGCGGGCGTGATCGCGCTGCTCTACACCTGGCTTTTTGGCGGTAGCAGCGGCCCCATCAGCCTGGGGCATGGCGGTGGAGGCTCCGGAGGCTGGAGCAGTGGCAGTTCAGGCGGGTTCAGCAGCAGCAGTGACAGCGGCGGTTTCAGTTCGGGCGGCGGGGGCGATTTTGGCGGCGGCGGCGCCTCGGGGGATTGGTGATGGTTGTTGACAACAGCGAACGACCTGCGCACACGCTGCGGCGGGCCCTGTGGCGGCTGGTGCACCACCGCTGGCATGACGCCTTTGGCCGCTCCGCCATCCCGGCATCCGCGCTGCACCGCCTGGGCGCACAGGTCGCGGCCAGCGAGTTGCAGCACACCGGGCAGATCCGCATCGTGGCCGAGGCGGGCCTGCCCTGGAGCTACCTGCGCCGCCACGCCCGAACGCGGGAACGCGCACTGATGCTGTTCAGCAAGCACCGCGTGTGGGACACCGAACACAACAACGGCGTGCTGATCTACCTGCTGATGCCCGAGCACGCGTTTGAGATCGTTGCAGACCGCGGGCTGGCACGCCATGTCCCTCCGGAGGTGTGGCAGCAGATGGCGGCGCAGATGTCAGCCCAGTTTCGGCAAGGGCACTACGAGGAAGGCCTGTCGCAGGCGGTGAGTGCCGTGGGCACGCTGCTGATTCAGCACTTTCCACGCGCGGCGGATTCCCCCTCCCCCAACGAGCTGCCGGACGCACCGATCGTTCGCTGACCCTGGTGGGCGGGCCGCGGTCCCAACAGCGTACGAACAGCGCGTGTCGGTGCGCCAAAGATCACGATGATGGGGCAGCTTGCAGGTGAAGCCATTGGCAGTCGCAGCCTTCCTAACCCCCAAGCCCCACGTACCTCAGTACCCCTCTTGTCGGATGTCCTGCGGGGCACCGACTCTATGGTCTTGCACCGCCTCCGTATGGTCGGAACACTGAACTTATCGAAGCGCTGGCCGTCCTGAATTTGCACCCGGGTTATCCATTAAAGCTTGGCGATTCCGGCCCCTTTTGAGGCACCAAGCCCTCGGATGCTCCCCTTCATTCCTATTATTGTTTCCAATACTGGAACAGTTAGTTCGCGACTCGGTGGTTTTTCTCTGCACCCCACCGGCGTACAGTTCATCCCATCGATGAGCCGAACCCGCAAGGCGACTCACCGAACCCGGTCCCAGGCAGCTTTCTTTGTTTTTGGCGCTTTGTTCCGGTTTTTTGAGCCGCTTCTTTAACTTCAAGGATTTCCATCATGAACAACACCGCACGTTTCCTCTCCATCGCCGCTGTCGCTGCTTTCGCTTCTTTTGGTGCCCAGGCTGACGAAGCCGATGCTTCGCAATTCGCCACCAAGTTCGAAACCAACCGCACCCGCGCTGAAGTGCAAGCCGAAGCCGCTACCGTGGCCCAGACCCGCTCGATCGAACCCGCTGGTTCGCGTGTGGTGACTTACAAGTCCACGGCTGACCGCGCTGCCGTGCGTGCCCAGGCTGCTGAAGCTGTGCGTACCGGCCAGATTTCTTCGGGTGAGCGCGGCTGATTGACCAGGGGCGGCTGAATCTGCCGCTCTGGTTGCGCCGTATCTCTCAGTACCCAAGTCCCTCTTTTTCAAATTTTCCGGAGTTTCACCATGAACAAGTCTGTCCGTTTCCTGTCCGTTGCTGCTGTTGCCGCTTTCGCCGCTTTTGGCGCCCACGCTGATGAAGCCGATGCTTCGCAGTTCGCCACCAAGTTCGAAACCAACCGCACCCGTGCTGAAGTGGCTGCTGAAGCCGCTACCGTGGCCCAAACCCGCAGCCAAGAGCCTGCTGGCTCGCGTGTGGTGACTTACAAGTCCACCGCTGACCGCGCTGCTGTGCGTGCCCAGGCTGCTGAAGCCCTGCGCACGGGCCAGATCTCTTCGGGCGAAATCGGCAACGCGATGTAATTGCCACAGGCCCCGTGCGCACGGCATGGGGGCTTTGTGAAAGAGCTGTGCAAATGCAAAAGGCCGGGGCCCTGTGAGGGGCCCCGGCCTTTTTTGCTGCCATCATGTCAACATGCTGCGCGCCTATCGTTCGGTAGACCATGTCGTGGTGCGCCTGTTGGCTGCCGAACCGCTGTACGCCCTTTTTACCGAGACCTTCGGTTTGCCCGTGGCTTGGCCATTGCAACGGACCGACTTCGCCACCTATGGCTGGGTCCATGTGGGCAACACGGACCTTGAGCTTTGGGCTTCCCATAGCAATAGCGATCTTCCCGCGCATGCACTGCCACCCCTCATCCACGGATTCGCACTGGAGCCTGCGCTGAGCTTGGCCGAGAGCCTGGCGCGTGTTGAGGAGGCGGGCATCGCCTGCAAGCCTCCGCGCGCTTTCCAGACGCAGAACGCCCAGGGTGAAACCATCGTGAATTTCACCAATTCTGTCTTGCTTGATGTGTCTGCTTCAAGCTGCTGCATTTTCTTTTGCGAATGGAGCCCGCGTTCCACCATCTACCCTTGGCCCGAAGCCGCGACGCCAGTACAACGCCGTGCGCAGCATCGACAGGACTTGGAGAACCGCAATGGCGGCCCCTTGGGAATCACCGGGTTAAGAGACATACGCATGGCCACCCCCGATATGTACCTGCATCAACGTCTTTGGTGCGCGCTGAGCGGCTCACAACCGTCCCAATCCATCGCCTTTGTGCAGGATATCTCTTTGGATCTGGTACCCCGCGAGCACTTGCGGGTGGAGTCACTGACGCTCGGAGTACGCTCGCTGCGAGTGGCGCGCGCCTTTTTGGCCGGCCACCAATTGCTGCAGACCGACACGGGGGATCTACTCACCGTTGCATGCAAGGACCTGTCTATCCATTTACGAGCGGCATCATTTCCACAGGTCTAAGCCCCCCGTGATCAAGACCTCCTCCATGGCGAGCATAAAAAAACCCGGCAATGCCGGGTTTTTTGTGCCGCACCAGAGTGCTCGCGAAAGCTTACTTCTTCTGGCGGAACTTGCGCAGTGCGGCAATCTGGGCAGCCATGACGGCCAGCTCGGACTGAGCCTTGGCCAGATCGATGTCGCTCTTGGCGTTCTTGAGCGCTTCTTCGGCTGCAGACTTGGCTGCGTTGGCCTTCTCGTCGTCCAGGTCCTTGCCACGGATGGCGGTGTCGGACAGCACGGTCACGCAGTTGGGTTGCACTTCCAGAATGCCACCGGCCACGAAAACGAACTCTTCGCCACCGTCAGCCATTTCGATGCGCACCGAGCCCGGCTTGATGCGGGTGATCAGCGGGGTGTGGCGGGGGTAGATGCCCAACTCGCCAGCTTCGCCGGGCAGAGCGACAAAGCGCGCTTCACCGGAGAAGATGGACTCTTCGGCACTGACCACATCAACGTGGATGGTGTTCATCATTGCTCCTAGGAAAAGGTGGGTTGCTTGATTGCAGAAGGCCGGGTCGCCACGGGCTGCCCGGCCGACGGCTCATCAGGCCACCTTCTTGGCCTTTTCGAAGGCTTCGTCAATGGTGCCCACCATGTAGAACGCTTGCTCTGGCAGGTGATCGCATTCGCCGTTCACGATCATCTTGAAACCACGGATGGTTTCGGCCAGGGGAACGTACTTGCCTGGGGAGCCCGTGAACACTTCGGCCACGTGGAAAGGCTGCGACAGGAAACGCTGGATCTTGCGAGCGCGGGCCACAGCCAGCTTGTCTTCAGGCGCCAGTTCGTCCATGCCCAGAATGGCGATGATGTCGCGCAGTTCCTTGTAGCGCTGCAGCGTACCCTGCACGGCGCGGGCCGTGGTGTAGTGGTCTTCGCCCACCACGTTCGGGTCCAGCTGGCGGCTGGTGGAGTCCAGCGGATCCACGGCGGGGTAGATACCCAGCGAGGCGATGTCACGCGACAACACCACGGTGGAATCCAAGTGGGCAAACGTCGTGGCAGGCGAGGGATCGGTCAAGTCATCCGCTGGCACGTACACGGCCTGGATGGAGGTGATCGAACCGACCTTGGTGGACGTAATACGCTCTTGCAGGCGGCCCATTTCTTCGGCCAGGGTAGGCTGGTAGCCCACGGCGGAAGGCATACGGCCCAGCAGAGCGGACACTTCAGTACCGGCCAGCGTGTAGCGGTAGATGTTGTCCACGAAGAACAGCACGTCACGGCCTTCGTCACGGAAAGATTCCGCAATGGTCAGACCGGTCAGAGCCACGCGCAGACGGTTGCCTGGAGGCTCGTTCATCTGGCCGTACACCATGGCCACTTTGGACTCGCCCAGGTTCTCCAGATTCACCACGCCGGAATCGGCCATTTCGTGATAGAAGTCGTTCCCTTCGCGGGTACGCTCGCCCACACCAGCGAACACCGACAGACCCGAGTGGGCCTTGGCGATGTTGTTGATGAGTTCCATCATGTTCACGGTCTTGCCCACACCGGCGCCACCGAACAGACCCACCTTACCGCCCTTGGCGAACGGGCACACCAGGTCAATCACCTTGATGCCGGTTTCCAGCAGTTCTTGCGAGGGCGACAGTTCGTCATACGCAGGTGCCTTGCGGTGGATCGAAGCCGTCAGCTCCTGGCCCACGGGACCACGTTCGTCGATGGGGTTGCCCAGCACGTCCATGATGCGGCCCAGCGTCGCCTTGCCCACGGGCACGGTGATGGGGTTGCCGGTGTTGGTCACCATGATGCCGCGGCGCAGGCCGTCGGAGGAACCCAGGGCGATGGTACGCACCACGCCGTCACCCAGCTGCTGCTGCACTTCCAGCGTCAGGGCAGAGCCTTCCAGCTTCAGGGCGTCGTAAACCTTGGGCATCTGGTCGCGTGGGAACTCAACGTCCACCACGGCGCCGATACATTGAACAATCTTGCCTTGCACTTGAGCCATTTTTCGCTCCAATAAAGTAGTTTGTTGAGCTGCTTACACAGCAGCGGCGCCAGCCACGATTTCCGAAAGTTCTTTCGTGATCGCTGCCTGGCGCGTCTTGTTGTAGACCAGCTTCAACTCGCCAATGACGCTGCCGGCGTTGTCGGTGGCAGCCTTCATGGCCACCATGCGTGCCGACTGCTCGGACGCCATGTTTTCCGCAACCGCCTGGTAAATCAGGGACTCGACATAACGGACCAGCAGCTCGTCGATGACGCTTTGCGCATCGGGCTCATAGATGTAGTCCCAGCCGTGTTCCGTCTTCTCAGCCTGCATCTGCTCGGAGGACAGGGGGAGCAGCTGCTCCACCACCGATTCCTGCTTCATGGTGTTGATGAACTTGGTGTAGCTCAGGTACACCGCGTTGATCTTGCCTTCTGCGTATGCATCGAGCAGCACCTTCACCGGGCCAATCAGCTTGTCCAGGTGGGGGGTGTCGCCCAGGCCCGTCACGTGCGAAACCACCTTGGCGCCCACACGGTTCAGGAAACCCAGGCCCTTGTTGCCAATCGCCACGGCTTCGGTCGAGACGCCAGCACCCTGCAGTTCACGCAGCTTGGTCGTCACGGCACGCAACACGTTGGTGTTCATGCCGCCGCACAGGCCCTTGTCCGTGGTGATGACGATCACACCGGCGGTCTTGGCATCGTTCACTTTCATGAACGGGTGCACGTACTCCGGGTTGGCCTTGCCCAGGTTGGCTGCAATGTTGCGGATCTTCTCGCTGTATGGGCGGGCAGCCCGCATCCGGTCCTGCGCCTTGCGCATTTTGGATGCGGCCACCATTTCCATGGCCTTGGTGATCTTCTTGGTGTTTTCCACCGATTTGATCTTGCCGCGTATTTCCTTGCCTGCTGCCATGATGGCTCCTCGTCCGGTTTAAGCGAACGACTTCTTGAACGCGGCGATCGCTGCGGTCAATTCGGCTTCTGCATCCTTGTCCATGGCCTTGGCCTGTTCCAGCTTGGCCAACAAAGCGGCGTGGCTGGTCTTCAGGAACTGGTGCAGGCCGTGTTCGAAGTCGAGCACCTTCTTGACATCGATGTCGTCCATGAAGCCCTTGTTCACAGCGAACAGCGTGGCAGCCATCAGCGAGATGGACAGCGGGCTGTACTGTGCCTGCTTGAGCAGTTCGGTCACGCGGGCACCGCGGTCCAGCTGCTTGCGGGTGGCTTCGTCCAGATCGGAAGCGAACTGCGCGAACGCAGCCAGTTCACGGTACTGGGCCAGGTCGGTACGGATACCACCGGACAGGTTCTTCACCAGCTTGGTCTGGGCGGCACCACCCACGCGCGACACCGAGATACCGGCGTTGATGGCGGGACGGATACCGGCGTTGAACAGGCTGGTTTCCAGGAAGATCTGGCCGTCGGTGATCGAGATCACGTTGGTAGGCAC
>OFJB01000740.1_pt1 | contig 14640 bp, 11 predicted proteins | sample 1775081 | NCBI WGS metagenome assembly OFJB01 (sample SAMN08195771, study PRJEB24354) | sludge metagenome | isolation source: initial sludge from phenol fed wastewater aerobic bioreactor | place: India: Nagpur | collected 2016-06-05 | reverse complement strand
CCTGGCGCCTGCCCGACGAGCCACGCCAGGCCATGATCAAGGGCCTGAGCGACTTCGTGGCCGGCCGCATCGAGCGCCGGCACTGGTCGCCGCGCGCCGACCTGGACGAGCGCAAGCTGGCCGCCATCGAGGCGCTGTCGCGCTACGACGCCGCCAGCGCCGCCATGCTGGGCAGCATCACCGTCGCACCCAACCAGTGGCCCACCAGCGCCGTGCTCGACTGGGTGAACGTGCTGCGCCGCGTCAAGGGCATCCCCGAGCAGCCCAGAAAGCTGGCCGAGGCGCTGCAGGTGCTGCGCGCGCGCCTGTCGGTGCAGGGCACGCGCCTGATCTTTGCCACCGAGGACGGCGACGCCTGGTGGTGGCTGATGGCCGGCGGCGACGTCAACGCCGCGCGCCTGCTGCTGACGGTGATGGACGATCCGGCTTGGCGGGGCGACGTGGGCCGCCTGGTCGCGGGCTTCATCGGCCGGCAGAAAGGCGGCGCCTGGTCCACCACCACGGCCAACCTGTGGGGCTCGCTGGCGCTGCAGCAGTTCTCGCGCACGCACGAATCCACGCCCGTGGCCGGCATCACCCAGGCCACGCTGGGTGCCGCCAGCGAGCAGGTGGACTGGCGCCACGTGCAGGCACTCAAGGCCGGCCAGCCGATCGAGCAGGGCCGCAACCTGGGCACGCCGGCGCTGCCCGGCCAGCTGGTCGGCAACCGCATGAGCCTGCCCTGGCCCGAGGGCGGCGCGGGCGAGCTGACGGTGACGCATCAGGGCAGCGGCAAGCCCTGGCTGACGCTGCAGGCGCTGGCGGCGGTGCCATTGCAGGCACCGCTGGCCGCCGGCTACCAGATCCGCAAAAGCATGGCCCTGGTGGATGCCGCCGCCCGTGCGCCCGCCGATGGCACCTACACCCGCGGCGACATCGTGCGCGTGACGCTGGAAGTGACCGCCGCCGCGCCCATGACCTGGGTGGCGGTGACCGACCCGATCCCGGCCGGCGCCACCATCCTGGGCGGCGGCCTGGGGCGCGACTCCATCATCGCCACCCAGGGCGAAAAGCGCGAAGGCCACGGCTGGCCGGCGTTCGAGGAGCGCAGCTTCGAGTCCTTCCGCAGCTACTACGACTACCTGCCCAAGGGCACGATCAAGGTCGAGTACACCCTGCGCCTGAACAACGCCGGCCACTTCCAGCTGCCGCCCAGCCGGGTCGAGGCGCTGTACGCGCCCGAAATGTTCGGCGCCGTGCCCAATGCGGCCATCGACGTGAAGCCCTGAGCCGGCGCCCAGCACCTCGCGAAGCCGCGCCGGGCAGCGGCTTCAACTTCGAAGCCAGATCAGGGCCTGGCGCCCATCCACCGGGCGCCACCAGCTCTCTTTATGGTAGCAATCTCAGCAGGCGACCGCCGCTGCTGTCGGTCAGCACGTACAGCAGGCCGTCGGGGCCCTGGCGCACGTCGCGGATGCGCTGGCCCAGCTCCTGCAGCAGCCGATGCTCGGCCACCACCCGGCCGTCCTTGAGTTCAATGCGATCCAGGTACTGGAACTTCAGCGCGCCGACGAACAGGTTGCCGCGCCAGTCCGGCCCGTAGCGCTCGCTGGTCAGGAAGGCCATGCCCGCGGGCGCGATCGAGGGGGTCCAGTGATGCACGGGCGCCACCATGCCGGGCGCGCTGCTCTGGCCCGTGCCCACCGGCGTGCCCTCGTAGTTCAGGCCGAAGCTCACCAGCGGCCAACCGAAATTCGTGCCCGGCTGGGGCCGATTGAGCTCGTCGCCGCCCATGGGACCGTGCTCGGTGACCCACAGCGTGCCGTCGGCGGCCAGCGTGGCGCCCTGCACGTTGCGGTGCCCATAGCTCCAGATCTCGGGGCGCGCGCCGGGTCGGCCCACGAAAGGGTTGTCGGGCGGGAGGCTGCCATCCTTGCCCACGCGCACGATCTTGCCCAGATGGTTGTCCAGCTGCTGCGCCGCATCGCGCTGCGAAAAGCGCTCGCCCAGGGTCAGAAACAGCGTGCCGTCGCTGCGGCCGTTCACCCGGCGCTCGACGATGCGGCAGCCGAAGTGCAGGCGGCTGGCCACCTTGGGCCGCTGGCTGAAGATCACGCGCACGTCCTCCAGCCGGCTCAGGTCATCGGCCAGCCGCGCGCGTGCCAGCGCCGTGCCGTTGGTGCCGGCGGCGCCGGGCTCGCTGAAACAGAAATAGATCGTGCGATTGCGCGCGAAGTCCGAATCGGTGATCACGTCCAGCAGGCCGCCCTGCCCGCCGGCCGCCAGCGCCGGCAGCCCCGCCAGCGGCAGACCCAGCGCGCCGTCGGCCGCCACCACGCGCAGGCGCCCCGGCCGCTCGGTCACCAGAAAGCGCCCGTCCGGCAAAAAGGCCACCGCCCAGGGGTGCTCCAGGCCCGTGGCCACGGTTTGCACGCGCAGGGCCGGCGACGGCCCCGTGGCGCCCAAGCCCGGGGTCATCAGCGCGCTCCACAACAACCCGCCGACAGTAATACGACGCAACAAGCCCACGGTCAAACTCCCGTTCACCCCATCAGGCGCCATCATGCCGCGCCCATCCCCGCTTGGGAACGCCTGCGCCCCGGCCTTTGAGCGGCGGAACAAAACTGAGGGAAAACCCTTTATTCCACACCAGTCCCGCCTCCGGAATCCGCCACACTTTCCCCTACACTATCCAAGCCACGAGGCAGGAAGTGGTATCCAAAATTGCACCGCGGCAAGGCCCGATCGGGCCATGGCGCACTTCACCATGAAGCGCTGGTCCACGGCGCCCGCACCGACCGGATCCATGCTCAAGTCCATCATCGTCGCCGTTGCCGTGTTCGCCACCTGCGCCACCCCTGTTTTTGCCACGCCACTGGCCGATGATTCGACTCCCGCCACACCGCCCCCCGCCAGCCTGAGCGCGCGGCTGGGCGACAGCATTCACCAGGCCACCGACCGCGCCAGCGGCTTGGTCAGCAGCGCGCTCAGCGCCATCGGCGTGCCCTACCGGCGCGGCGGCACTTCGGCCGAAACGGGCTTCGACTGCAGCGGCTTCGTGCGCGCCACCTTCGAGCAGGCCATGGGCCTGGTGCTGCCGCGGCGCTCGCAGGAGCAGGCCGCCGCGACGGAGAAAATCGACAAGAGCGAACTGAAACCGGGCGACCTGGTGTTCTTCAACACCCTGCGCCGCGCCTACAGCCACGTCGGCATCTACCTGGGCGAGGGCCAGTTCATTCACGCCCCGCGCACCGGCGCACGGGTGCGCGTGGAAAGCATGGACCAGAGCTACTGGAAAAAGCGCTTCAACGGCGCCCGCCGCGTGCTGGACGACAAGGCCGAGGCCAGTTCTGCCGCCGCCGTGGCCGCGGCCGCAACCCTCAACCTGCGCCCATCCAGCGTGCTCACGCGCGACACCCCGGCCCCCAGCGCCGTGCGCCTGGGCGGCGAGCCGGCAAGCGAGCAGGCCTCGCCAGCCGACGCCAATCGCGCTACCATGAACGGCAACATCTGAAACATGACGTGACGTCGCGCTGTCGCACGCGTCCACTCCACCGGTTTTACCTCCTCCAAAGGTACGGGGCCCGCAAGGGCCCTCTTTTTTGGCGGCGGCACGTGCCGGTCAATCGTCCTGGACATCGAGGCCCGGAAACAGCACCTCGGTAAAGCCAAAGCTCGTGAAGTCGCGCACGCGCATGGGGTACAGCATCCCCTGCAGGTGGTCGCATTCGTGCTGCACCACGCGGGCATGAAAGCCCTCGGCCTCGCGCTCGATCGCATCACCGTAGACGTCCACGCCGGCATAGCGGATGCGGCGCCAGCGCGGCACCACGGCGCGCAGGCCGGGCACGGACAGGCAGCCTTCCCAGCCCTCTTCCTCTTCATCGGACAGCGGGGTGATGACCGGGTTGCACAGCACCGTGCGCGGCACGACGGGGGCATCGGGGTAGCGCGGGTTGACGGCGTTGCTGCCAAAGACCACCAGTTGCAGGTCCACGCCGATCTGCGGCGCCGCCAGCCCGGCGCCATCGGCCGCGCGCATGGTGTCCACCATGTCGCGCACCAAGGCGTGCAGCGCATCGCTGTCAAAGGCCTGGACCGGGCGGGCCACGCGCAGCAGACGCGCATCGCCCATCTTCAGGATGTCGCGGATGGCCACGTCAGTCCGACCGGCCGGCCATCAACCGCCGCCTTCCACGCCGCTGAGGCGGTTGCGGGGCGCCCCGGGGCGCCAGTCGGGGTTGGAGTGGACCGGGGGGCGCACGTCGGGCCGGCTGGGGCGCGTGGGCCGGTCCCAGCCGCCGGGGCGCGGGCCGTTGGAGCCGCTCCAGCCGGGCCGTGGCCCATGGTGGCCATTCCAGCCCGGACGGCGTGGCGGCTCGCGCCAGTGATGGCGGTCGTTGGACCAGCCGCCATAAATGCCGAGCGACATGGACGGGCCGTAGTAGTACGGCGCCGAGTAGACGGGATAGGCGGGCGCGACGTAGGACGGACCGTAGACCGGGGCCGGATAGGTGGTCACGGGCGTGCCGACGTCGTAGTAGGGGTCCACCGGCGCAACCACGCAGCCGCCCAGCAGCAGGGCTGCAGCGCCGGCCGCGCCCCACAGCAGCCGAGCGCCGCGGCGTGAAGAAGTCCGAGTTGACATGGTGATACCTCCGCAATGAAGCCGGCCGGCACCGGCCGGATTGCGCCAGCCACTGTACCCGCCTGATGTAAATCCCGCATGAAGCGGCGGGCCCGCTGGCCCCATGTCCTGAACGTCCGACGCCGCCGCGCCGCCGACCCGATCGACACAGGCTTTCAATCGCATACACCTGCCAGCCAGGCCGCGCCGCGCACGCCCGACGAATCGCCGTGGCGCGCCGGGCGCAGCGCGGTGTCGATGCGGTCGCTGAAGACGTGCGGGCCCCACAGCGCCGGCACGCGCTCGAACAGCTCCGGCACCTGGCTCAGCCCGCCGCCCAGCACGATGACCTGCGGATCGAGCAGGTTGATGACGCCGGCCAGTGCCAGCGCCAGCCGCTGCGCGTAGCGCTCGAAGGTGGCACGCGCCGCCGCGTCGCCCCCGCGCATGGCCGCGACGATCCGCTCGGGGCTCGGCACGCCGTCGCCTGTCGCCGCATGGTCGGCTGCCAGCGCCGGGCCCGACAGCCAGGCCTCCACGCAGTCGGGCCGCCCGCACCAGCAGGTGCGGGGCGTGCGCTGCTCGCCCGCCAGCAAGGGCAGCCGGTTGTGCCCCCATTCGCCCGCAATGCCGTTGCAACCCGGCAACACCCGCCCGTGCACGGCAATGCCCGCGCCCACGCCAGTGCCCAGGATGGCGGCAACCACCACCTCGGCCCCCGCACCGGCGCCATCGGTGGCCTCGGACAAAGCGAGGCAGTTGGCGTCGTTCTCCAGCCGCAGCGGGCGCGCCAGCAGGCGTTGCAAGTCCTCGCGCAAGGGCTGGCCGTTGAGCACCGTGGAATTGGCGTTGCGCACCCGGCCCGTGAGCGGCGACAGGCTGCCTGGCATGCCGATGCCCAGCGGCAGGCCGGGCGTGCCCAGGCGCTGCTCGGCCATGGCCACCAGGCCCGCCACGGCGCGCAGGGTGCCGGCGTAGTCGCCCCGGGGCGTGGGCACACGCTCGCGCAGCAGGAAGGCACCCTGCCCGTCCAGCGCGGCGATCTCGATCTTGGTGCCGCCCAGGTCCAGCCCCAGGCGGATGCCGCTCACGCGCCCTCCGCCAGCAGCGCCCGCAGCTGCGCTTCGTCGATCACCGGCACACCCAGGGCCTGGGCCTTGTCCAGCTTGCTGCCGGCATCAAAGCCGGCCACGACGTAGTGCGTCTTCTTGCTGACGCTGCCGGCCACCTTGGCACCGGCGGCCTCCAGCAGGGCCTTGGCCTCCTCTCGGCTCAGGCTGGGCAGCGTGCCGGTCAGCACGAAGGTCTTGCCGGCCAGGGGCTGCAGCGCGGCCGCGCTGGGCGCGCCCTCGGGCCAGGTGATGCCGGCCGCGCGCAGCTGCTCCACCACCTCGCGGTTGTGCGGCTGGGCAAAGAAGGTGTGAATGCTGGCGGCCACCACCGGGCCCACGTCGGGCACCTGGGCCAGCTGGTCGATGTCGGCGGCCATTGCGGCGTCCAGCGTGCCGAAGTGGCGCGCCAGGTCCTTGGCCGTGGCCTCGCCGACGTGGCGGATGCCCAGCGCGAAAAGAAAGCGGGCCAACGTGGTTTGCTTTGATTTCTGCAGCGCCTCAAGAAGATTCTGCGCCGACTTGTCGGCCATGCGCTCCAGCGCGGCCAGGCTGACGAAACCCATGCGGTAGAGGTCGGGCAGCGCGCGCACCACGTTGCCGTCGATCAGTTGATCGACCAGCTTCTCGCCCAGGCCCTCGATGTCCATGGCGCGGCGGCTGGCGAAATGCAGCAGGGCCTGCTTGCGCTGGGCACTGCAAAACAGGCCGCCTGTGCAGCGGTGGTCGGCCTCGCCCTCCTCGCGCACCACGGCGCTGCCGCACACCGGGCATTGCGCCGGCATGCTGAACTCGGGCACGCCCGCCACGCGCTTGTCGGCCAGCACGCCGACCACCTCGGGGATCACGTCGCCCGCGCGGCGCACGATCACGGTGTCACCCACGCGCACGTCCTTGCGCCGCGCCTCCAGCTCGTTGTGCAGGGTGGCGTTGGTCACGGTGACGCCGCCGACGAACACCGGCGCCAGCTTGGCCACCGGCGTGAGCTTGCCGGTGCGGCCGACCTGCACGTCGATCGCCTGCACGGTCGTCAACTGCTCCTGCGCCGGGTACTTGTGCGCCACGGCCCAGCGCGGTTCGCGCGTGACAAAGCCCAGTTGCTGCTGCAGCGCCAGGCGGTCCACCTTGTAGACCACGCCGTCGATGTCGAAGGGCAGGCCATCGCGCTGCGCCGCCAGATCCTCGTGAAATGCTATTAAATCCGGAGCGCCTTGCGCTTGTCTGGAGAGCGCCGAGACCGGAAAGCCCCATGCTTTCAGATTTTGCAGCACCTGCCAGTGCGACACCCAGTCGGGACCACCCTCGGCCGCCGGCGTCACCTCGCCCAGCGCATAGGCAAAGAAACTGAGCGGACGCTCGGCGGCAATCGCCGGGTCGAGCTGGCGCACGGCGCCGGCCGCCGCGTTGCGCGGGTTGACGAAGGTCTTGGCGGCCTTGTCGCCGGCGGCCATGCGCGCGCGCATGCGCTCGTTGAGCGCCTCGAAATCGTCGCGGCGCATGTAGACCTCGCCGCGCACTTCGAGCACGGGGGGAATCGATGCGACCGCGCCCTCACCCCCGCCCTCTCCCGCCAGCGGGAGAGGGGGTTTCCGGCTCTCTCGCTCCTCTGGGGAGAGGGTTGGGGTGAGGGGCTCGGCACCCCGCAAGCGCAACGGGATCTGGCCAATGGTGCGGATGTTCTGCGTCACGTCCTCGCCGGTCTCGCCGTCGCCGCGGGTGGCGGCCTGCACCAGCACACCGTGTTCATAGCGCAGGCTCATGGCCAAGCCGTCGAACTTGGGCTCGGCCACATAGTCGATGGCGGGTGCGTCGTCCGTCAGCTTCAGCTCGCGGCGCACCCGCGCGTCGAAGGCCTGGGCGCCCGCGGCCGTGGTGTCGGTCTCGGTGCGGATGCTGAGCATGGGCACTCGGTGGCGCACCGGCGCAAAGCCGTCCAGCACGCGCCCGCCCACGCGCTGGGTGGGCGAGTCGGGCGTGCGCAGCGGGGGGTGCGCGGCCTCCAGCGCCTGCAGCTCGCGAAACAGGCGGTCGTACTCGGCGTCGGGCAGTTCGGGCGCGTCCAGGGTGTAATACTGGTGGGCGGCGCGATTGAGTGCGGCGCGCAGCTCGGCCGCCCGGGCTTGGATGTTTGCTTCAATATTCATAGCTACTCGCGCTCGATGGGCGGGCGCCAGAGGCCGATTTGGCTTGAAAATTCAGCTGGAAACTTCAGCTGAACAGGCGCCGCGCCTGTGGCGAGCCGGCCGCCAGGTCGTGCTGGGCCAGCGTGTCGTACAGGCGCTCCAGATCGACGCCAATCGAGCTCATCATCTCGGGACGCAGCACCTGGCCGGCGTCGTCGGTGATCACGCCGTCCATGGCTTCGGCCAGGGCGAACGCGGCGTCGCACAGGCGCGCAAAAGGCTGCTGGCTGCGCTCCACCTGCGGCACGTCCAGGTGCAGGGCGACTTCGTGGATGGCGGCCTGCTCGGGCTGCTCGGCCAGCGCGGCCTGGGCGTCGAAGGCCAGGCCCAGCATGGGCGGCAGGCTCGGCTGCGCCGCCGGCAGCACCATGCGCCCCGGCACGGCGCCGGCGACAAAGCCCAGGCGCGCGGCCTGCTGGGCCACGTAGCCGGGGCTCCAGGCAGCGTTGCGCGCGCGCAGGCTCAGGCCCAGCTGCGCGTCGTGCTGGCTGGCGAACTGGTCGAGCTCGCGCGCACGCAGCACCTCGGGCAGCATGTCCGGAAACTCGGGAGCGCCGCCGATGGTGTCGGCGTAGTGCTGTGCCTTCGCGACGAACTCGGAAAACTCGATCTCGTTGAGCGCGCCGGTGCGGTTGGCCAGCTGCACGCCGGCTTGCACTGCCCAGTAGCGCCGGCCGGCGACCGGAAACTCCCACTCGCTCGCCCCCTCGGGCTGGCCTTCGACGGCAAAGGGCTTGCTGCCCACGCGGCGCGTGGCCGGCAGCGCGGCCAGCAGGGCGTCGCCCGAGACCACTCGGCCGTCGAGGGCGATGGGAGCGATGACGTCGATCAGCGCGTCCAGGCTGGGGCGCTTGTCGGGCGTGGGCAGGGGGCCCAGCGGCGGCAGTGCGGCGTCGCCGTCGAAGGAAGGCTCGACGCGCTCGGGCTCGGCCATCGGCCCATCATCGCTGGGGGCCGGCTCCTGGCGCTCGTCCGCCGGCGGGGCCTCGGGCTGGGCCTGGCGCGGCTCGTTGCGGCGCGTGTACCAAGTGTTGTAGGCGATCACGCCCATCAGGATCAGCCCGCCGGCAATGGCCAGGCTCACTTGCAAGGAATTCATGCGGCCTCCGCCATGCCCACGGCGCTTTCCATGTCCACCGCCACGATGCGTGAGACGCCTTGCTCCTGCATGGTCACGCCGATCAGCTGCTCGGCCATCTCCATGGCGATCTTGTTGTGGCTGATGAACAGGAACTGCGTGCCCTGCCGGCTCATGGCCGACACCAGCTTGGCGTAGCGCTCGGTGTTGGCGTCGTCCAGCGGCGCGTCCACCTCGTCCAGCAGGCAGAACGGCGCCGGGTTGAGCTGGAAGATGGCGAACACCAGCGCGATGGCGGTGAGCGCCTTCTCGCCGCCCGACAGCAGGTGGATGGTCTGGTTCTTCTTGCCCGGCGGCTGCGCCATGACCTGCACGCCGGAGTCCAGAATTTCCTCGCCGGTCATCACCAGCTTGGCCTGGCCGCCGCCGAACAGCTCGGGGAACATGCGGCCGAAGTGCTCGTTGACGGTGTTGAAGGTGCCGCCCAGCAGCTCGCGCGTCTCGCCGTCGATCTTCTTGATGGCGTCTTCCAGCGTGGTCATGGCCTCGGTCAGGTCGGCCGACTGGGCGTCGAGGAATTGCTTGCGCTCGCGCGCACTGGCCAGCTCGTCGAGCGCCGCCAGGTTGACCGCGCCCAGCGCCTGGATCTCGCGGTGCAGGCGGTCGATCTCGCCCTGCAGGCCGGCCAGGCGCACGTTGCCCTCCTCGATGGATCGGGCCACCGCCTCCAGGTCGGCCTGGGCCTCGGCCAGCTGCTGGGTGTACTGCTCGGTGCCCAGGCGCGCAGCCTGCTCCTTGAGCTGCAGATCGGTGATGCGCTGGCGCAGCGGGTCGAGCTCGCGCTCCAGGCCCAGGCGGCGCTCGTCGCTGGCGCGCAGCTTGGCCGTCAGGTCGTCGTAGCTGCTGCGCAGCGCACCCAGCGCCTGCTCGCGTTCCAGCTTCAGGGCCAGCGCCGACTGCAGCCCCGCCTGTGCGGCGGCGTCGGTCAGCCGCGTCAGTTCGTCTTGCGCGCGCTGCTGCTCGCTGGCCAGGCCGCCGGCCTGCTGGCTGGCGGTGTCGATGGTGCGCGCCAGCTCGGCGCGGCGCGCCTGCAGGCTGCGCTGGGCAAACTGCGCTTCCTGCGCCTGGCGCTCCAGCGTGCGCTGCTGCTCGCGCGCCTCGCCCAGCTTGCGCTCGGCACCAATGACCTGCTCGTCGAGCTGGGCGTGGCGCTCCTGCGTGTCGGCCAGCTGCATGTCCAGCTCTTCAAAGCGCGCTTCGGCCGTCACGCGCCGTTCCTGCAAGGCCTCCAGCGCGGCATCGACCTCGGCCAGGTCGCTGTCGATCTGCTGGCTGCGTGCGCGGCTTTGCTCGGCCAGCTGGGCCAGGCGCAGGGTTTCGACCTGCAGTTCGTGCGCACGCTGCTGCGCCTCGCTGGCCTCGCGCCGCGCGCTCACCAGGCGCTGGCTGGCGTCGCTGTAGGCGGCCTCGGCGCGGACCAGGGCATTGCGCGCTTCCTCGCCGATCAGCGCCTGGGCGCGCAACTGCTTTTCGAGGTTTTCGATCTCCTGCGCGCGCGCCAGCAGGCCCGCCTGCTCGGTGTCGGGAGCGTAGAAACTGACGCCGTGCGCCGTCACGCAGTGGCCGCTGGGCACGTAGATGGCCTGGCCCGGCTGCAGCTCGCCGCGCCGAGCCAGCGCGTCTTCCAGGGTGGGCGCGGTGTGGCAGCCGGCCAGCCAGTCGGCCAGCAGCGCCTGCTGACCGGCGTCGTGCAGGCGCAGCAGCGCGGCCAGGCGCGGCAGCGCGCCGGCGCGCTCGGGCGCGGCGGCAGCCGGCGGGTGGTAGAAGGCCAGCTTGGCCGGCGGCGCGTCCTGCGCAAAGGCGCGCACCATGTCCAGGCGGCTGACCTCGAGTGCGGCCAGGCGCTCGCGCAGCGCCGCCTCCAGGGCGTTTTCCCAGCCCGGCTCGATGTGGATGCGGCTCCACAGGCCCTGCAGGCCGTCCAGGCCATGCTTGACCAGCCAGGGCTTGAGCTTGCCGTCGGTGCGCAGCTTGTCCTGCAGTGCTTTCAGGGCTTCCAGCCGGGCCGACAGGTCGGCCTGCCGCGCCGACTCGGCATTGACGGCCTGCTGCGCGGCGCGACGCGCCTCGTCGAGCTGGGGCACGCTGTCCTGCAGCTCTTGCAGGCGCGCTTCCTGCACCTCGGCTGCTTCCTGGGCCTGGGCCAGTTGTCCCTGCAGGTTGAGCAGGCGCTGCTCGTCGGGCGCGGCCAGGGCGTTGCGGTCGGCACCCAGCCGGTCGCGCCGGGCACCCAGCTGGCGCGACTGCTCCTCGATGCCGCGTTGCTCGGCCGCCAGCACCTGGATCTGCTGCTGCACCTGCGCCACGGCGCCGCGCTGCTCGCCCGCACGCGCCTGCGCTGCGCGCAGCGCGTCTTCCAGCTCGGGCAGGGCCTGCTGCTGGTCCTCGAGCTGCGCGGCCAGGGTAATGGCGGCGTCCTCGGCCTGGGCGCCCTGCTCGGCCAGCTGCTCGATCTCGGCCTCGGCGTCGACACGACGCGTGGCCCACTGGGCCATCTGCTCGGCCAGCTGCACCAGGCGCGCTTCGGCGCGCTGGCGGCCTTCGACCACGAAGCGGATCTCGGCCTCCAGCCGGCCCACTTCGGCGCTGGCCTCGTACAGGCGACCCTGGGCCTGGTTGACACCGTCGCCGGCGGCGTAGTGCGCCTGGCGTATCGTTTCCAGGTCGGCCTCGACGTGGCGCAGGTCGGCCACGCGCGCTTCCAGGTCGTTGACAGCCTTCTCGGCCTCCTGCTTGAGGCGGACCTGGCCGTCGTCGGCCTCGGCGCGCTTCAGAAACCAGAGCTGGTTCTGCTTGAGCTGGGCCAAGGCCTGCAGGTTCTGGTACTGCTGGGCCACTTCGGCCTGCTTTTCCAGCTTGTCCAGGTTGTTGTTCAGCTCGCGCAGGATGTCCTCGACGCGCGTGAGGTTCTCGCGCGTGTCCGCCAGGCGATTCTCGGTCTCGCGCCGGCGCTCCTTGTACTTGCTGACGCCGGCGGCCTCCTCCAGGAACAGGCGCAACTCCTCGGGGCGGCTTTCGATGATGCGGCTGATCGTGCCCTGGCCGATGATGGCGTAGGCGCGCGGGCCCAGGCCGGTGCCCAGGAACACGTCCTGCACGTCGCGCCGGCGCACCGGCTGGTTGTTGATGTAGTAGCTGCTGGTGCCGTCGCGCGTCAGCACGCGCTTGACGGCGATCTCGGTGAACTGGCTCCACTGCCCGCCGGCGCGATGGTCGGCGTTGTCGAACACCAGCTCCACCGACGAGCGCGAGGCCGGCTTGCGGCTGGTGGTGCCGTTGAAGATGACGTCCTGCATGGACTCGCCGCGCAGCTCGCTGGCCTTGGACTCGCCCAGCACCCAGCGCACGGCGTCCATGATGTTGGATTTGCCGCAGCCATTGGGCCCCACCACGCCGACCAGTTGCCCCGGCAGCATGAAGTTGGTGGGCTCGGCGAAGGACTTGAAGCCCGAGAGCTTGATCGAGTTGAGACGCACTGGCGGCAGCGGCCCGCGGGCCGTGAAAGGCAAGGAACGGGAAGAGTTGGATGATACCGTGCACGGCCCCCCGACCCGCTCGCTCATCGACTATCACATCAATAGCTATCAGCGCTTGTCACACGGTCGCTTGAGGCCAGTTTGGTGCATGAAACGGCGACCCGCGGCCGGCGCGCCGATGCGCCGGTTTCAGCGGGCCTTGGCGCCGCCGCCCGGCAGCCCGCGCCACGCCGTGCTATCTTTTGTATCAGGCCGTGGCCGCCCTTGCTGACGCCGCCCCGGCTGTCGATGAACCGCGCAGGCAAGCGCCATGAGCCACCCCCATCCCCCTGCCGACGACCCTCGCCCCACGCCGCCCGAACCCCCTGGGCCCGGCGCGTGCTGCGAGAGTGGCTGCGACCCCTGCGTGCACGACCTTCACGCCGAAGCCCTGGCGCGCTACCGGCGCGCGCTCGCGCAGTGGCTGGAGCGCCATCCGGCTGAAAAAAAGTAGAGGCGCTCAGGCGTTTGAGGAGCCAGGGACGCCCGCACCGCCGCGCCAGGCGGCATGCGCGGTGCCCGGTCCCGCAACGGCGCGCTGCGCGAACTCAGGAACAGGCCTTGCCGCGCGCCGCGTGCATGCCCTTGGCGTCGGCCTCGCTCATGTATTCGCCATGCTTGGTCTTGCCGTAGTAACGGTCACCGCTGCAGTGATAGACCTTGGTGGAGTCATTGGCCCACACCTGGCCGGCGCCGCCTCCGGGCGCACGCGCCACGGTGGTGGCCGGCTTGGCCTTGGCGGCCGGTGCGGCGGCCGGAGCCTTGGCCTGCCGGGTGGCCTTCTGGTCCACCCCGCCGTGACCGCGGCAGGCGCCGCGCGGGCTGGCGCCGTCGAAGGCGCTGCCGTCCTTGCAGACCGCGTGCACCGTGGCGGCAGCGGGCGCCTGGGCAAAGGCCGCGGGCGCCAGCACCAGGCCCAGCGCCAGCATGATCGGGGGCAAGTTTCATGATCGATCTCCCTGCCTGATTCACGCGCATGAAGGCCATGCGTGTTGGCCCAACGCGCGCCCCGCGGCATGTGCCGTCAGGATGTGGGGCAGGAAAGGCAACAAGCCGTGCGTTTGCGCACGAACCAGCAGGCGCCGTGATGCTGCTGCGGGGCGACTGCAGCGGTCAGCGGCCCAGCAGCGCGTCTTCCAGCGGCCGAATGCGCTCGTCGCCCACGGCGGCGCGCAGCTTGGGCAGCAGCTCGACCAGGCCTTCGAAGCCCTGCGCGGCCTCGACCGCCAGGTTCAGCTTGAAGCCGCGCAGACCCAGCTGGGCCGTGAGCTGGGTGGCCAGCGGATAGGCCAAGCGGTAGCGCTGGACGCGCTCCTGGGCGCTGGGTTGGTCCGATGACGGATCGGCATGGGCGCCCATCACCGGCGGGGGCGGGGCCGTGGGCGCCGCAGCGGGCTCGGGCGGCCGGGCCGGGGCCGTCATCGGCGGTGGCGCCATGTCGGCCGTCTCGACCGGTTGCAGCAGGCCCAGCGTGACCAACCGATCGATGTCCTCAGCCGTGGCGCCCATTGCCGCCGTGGCTTCCAGCACCGCACGCACGGACCGATGGCCGTCAAACAGAATCAGCGCCGAGCGCTGCACGCGCGTGATGTCCACCGCATGGCGATCCTTCATGGCCCGCAGGCCCAAATCGGATTTGGTGTACATCGTCACCCGCAAGCCCAACCGCTAGACAAAAGTGTCCCCATTACAAAGTGAAACCAGTCGCTTGACAAGACCAACCGCCTAGGGAATTTCCATAGCGTTGCACACCCAATACGCTGCCGCCCCACTCCCGCCGCGCCGCCGCCCAATCGGAGAGCGGCGCTCCCTACAATGCAGCCATTCAGGGCGCAAGGCGCCGGAGGCGGTTGCGCAGCGCCGCCCCCGCGCTGCGCCGCGCCCCTGCCATTCGTCCGCCGCCATTGCCAACCGCAAGGAGCCACGCCATGCAAGCCCCCACCACCATGATGGAACGCATCCTGCGCCTGATGGCCGAAAAGCAGGCCTCGGACGTGTACCTGACGGCGCACGCCCCGGCCACCATCCGCATCAACGGCGAATGCGTGCCCATCAACAACCAGGCGCTGCCGCCCGAGGCGACGATGAA
>OFJB01000739.1_pt1 | contig 14645 bp, 10 predicted proteins | sample 1775081 | NCBI WGS metagenome assembly OFJB01 (sample SAMN08195771, study PRJEB24354) | sludge metagenome | isolation source: initial sludge from phenol fed wastewater aerobic bioreactor | place: India: Nagpur | collected 2016-06-05 | reverse complement strand
GGACTGGTCTCGATCAGTGCCACCTCGGCCCTATCAAGGAAAGCCGGGTCGAGCCGGCTCAGCGTGCGCAGCATGTCCTGCATCAGCGTGCCGCGTCCCGGTCCGATCTCGGCGAGCGTCACGGGAGCAGGGCGGCCGATCTCCCGCCAGGACTGATAAATCCAGATCGCGATCAACTCGCCGAACATCTGGCTGACTTCCGGCGCGGTGATGAAGTCGCCATTGACCCCGAACGGCTCGCGGGTCGTGTAGTAGCCGCCCTGGGGATCGTAGAGGGCCAGCGCCATGAATTCGGCAACGCTGATCGGCCCGTTCTGCGCGATCAGCTCTGCAATGCGATTGCCGAGCGGCGTCATTGCGTCTGCGGCAGGGCGGAACGCCGGGCGCGCAGCATCGCCCAGAGGCCGACGAGCACCATCGGCGTCGACAGCACCATGCCCATGGTCAGCCAGCCGCCGAAGAGATAGCCGATCTGCTGATCGGGCTCGCGGAAGAACTCGACGAAGATGCGCGCCAGGCCGTAGCCGCAGACGAAGGCGCCCGAGACGAAGCCCGGCGCCGCCAGCTTCAGCCGCGAATGGGTCAGGAAACGCAGCGTGCAGAACAGGACGAGGCCTTCGAGCAGCGCCTCGTAGATCTGCGTCGGGTGGCGCGGGAAGGGGCCGCCATTGGGAAACTCGACCGCCCAGGGCACGCTGGTCAGCCCGCCCCAGAGTTCCGAATTGATGAAGTTCGCCAGCCTGACCAGCCCGAGGCCGACCGGCACGCCGGCCGAGACGACGTCGAACAGCGTCCAGGTGCGGATGCCGCGCGAGCGCGAGAACAGGATCTTCGATGAACGCCAATCTCAGGAATTTCGCCATCTGGGTGATCGTCGGTCTCTTGGTGATCGCGCTCTTCCAACTCTTCCAGAACCCGGGTCGCGGCGGTGGCACCAACGAGATCGCGTTCTCGCAGTTCCTCGACGACGTCGAGGCGGGCAAGGTCAAGCAGGTCACCATCACCGACCAGCAGATCGCCGGCTCCTACAAGGCGCAGGGCACCTTCCAGACCTATGCGCCGGCGGGCGCCAACGTCGTCGACACGCTGCGCCAGAAGGACGTCGCCATCGTCGCGCGGCCGGCGGGCGAGAACTTCTCGCTCCTCGGCGCGCTGATCTCGTGGCTGCCGATGCTGGTGATCATCGGCATCTGGCTCTTCGTGATGCGACAGATGCAGGGCGGCGCCGGCGGCAAGGCGATGGGCTTCGGCAAGTCGAAGGCCAAGCTCCTGACCGAGGCGCACGGCCGCGTCACCTTCGAGGACGTCGCCGGTATCGACGAGGCCAAGGAGGATCTGCTCGAGATCGTCGAGTTCCTGCGCGATCCGCAGAAGTTCCAGCGGCTCGGCGGCCGCATCCCGCGCGGCGTGCTGCTGGTCGGCCCTCCGGGCACGGGTAAGACGCTGACCGCGCGCGCCGTCGCCGGCGAGGCCAACGTGCCCTTCTTCACCATTTCCGGTTCCGACTTCGTCGAGATGTTCGTCGGCGTCGGCGCCAGCCGCGTGCGCGACATGTTCGAGCAGGCCAAGAAGAATGCGCCCTGCATCATCTTCATCGACGAAATCGACGCGGTCGGCCGTCATCGCGGCGCCGGCCTCGGCGGCGGCAACGACGAGCGCGAGCAGACGCTGAACCAGTTGCTGGTCGAGATGGACGGCTTCGAGCAGAACGAAGGCATCATCATCATCGCCGCCACCAACCGTCCCGACGTGCTCGATCCGGCGCTCTTGCGCCCCGGCCGCTTCGATCGCCAGATCACCGTGCCGAACCCGGACGTCAACGGCCGAGAGAAGATCCTCAAGGTCCATGTCCGCAAGGTGCCGGTGGCCCCCGACGTCGACCTGCGCGTCCTCGCCCGCGGCACGCCCGGCTTCTCCGGCGCGGATCTGATGAACCTCGTCAACGAGGCGGCGCTCTTGGCGGCGCGGCGCAACAAGCGTCTCGTCACCATGCTCGAGTTCGAGGACGCCAAGGACAAGGTCATGATGGGCGCCGAGCGCAAGTCGATGGCCATGTCGGAGGAAGAGAAGCGTCTGACCGCCTATCACGAGGCCGGTCACGCGCTGGTCGGCCTCAAGGTGCCGTCGGGTTGGCCGGTGCACAAGGCGACGATCATTCCGCGCGGCCGCGCGCTGGGCATGGTCGCCTATCTGCCGGAAGGTGACCGCTACTCGACCAAATACGTCGAATACACCTCGCGCCTCACCTCGGCGATGGGTGGCCGCGCGGCGGAGGAACTGACCTTCGGCCGCGAGAACATCACCTCCGGCGCCTCCTCGGACATCGAGCAGGCGACCAAGATGGCGCGCGCCATGGTGATGCGCTTCGGCTATTCCGACGAGCTGGGCACCGTCGCCTACGGCGACAATCAGGAAGAAGTGTTCCTCGGCTATTCCATGGGCCAGAAGAACACCATGTCCGAGGACACCGCCCAGAAGATCGATCGCGAGGTCAAGCGCATCGTTCAGACCGCCTATGACGAGGCCAAGCGCATCCTCACCGACAACCACGATCAGTTCGTGTCGCTCGCCGAGGCTCTGCTCGAATACGAGACGCTGACCGGCGAGGAGATCAACGACATCATCGCCGGCAAGCCGCCACGCCGCGACGGCGGTGACGCCGCCGCCACGCCGCGCTCCTCGGCGGTGCCGCCGACCTCGACCGGCCGCGACACCAAGGGCGGCGAGCCCGGCATCGATCCGATGCCGCAGCCGAGCTGATCGGCTCCGCCTCCTCCGAACCCTCGCGATGCCCGCCCCTCCGGCGGGCATCGTCGTTTCCGGGCCGCCAACGGGCCGGCGCCGGTTCGACTGGAATATGTATACGATCTGGCCCGAAGCTTGCTTCGTCTCGCCGGGGCGGGTGTCCGCGAGGGTACCGGCCGGAACGGATCCGGGGGACGAATTCATGTCGGAGAACATCGATTCGGTGGACGCGCGTCTGCCGTTGCCGCGCCTGGGGGCGCTCGGCCTACAGCATGTGTTGGTGATGTACGCGGGCGCCGTGGCGGTGCCTCTGATCGTCGGACGGGCCTTGAAGCTGCCGCCGGAGCAGGTGGCGATGCTGATCAGCGCCGATCTCTTCGCCGGCGGGCTCGCCACGCTGATCCAGGCCTGGGGCCTGCCCGGGGTCGGCATTCGGCTGCCGGTGATGATGGGCGTGACCTTCGCCTCGGTCGGGCCGATGATCGCGATCGGCACCAACCCCGAACTCGGCATCCTCGGCATCTACGGGGCGGTGATGGCGGCGGGCCTCTTCGGTGTGCTGATTGCTCCCTTCGTGAGCAGGTTGTTGCCTCTGTTCCCGCCGGTGGTGACGGGCACGATCATCACGGTGATCGGCATCACGCTGATGCGGGTCGGCGTCAATTGGGCCGGCGGCGGCGTCGGCAATCCGGCCTTCGGCGACCCCGCCTATCTGGCGATCGCCTTCTTCGTGCTGGTGACGATCCTGGTCCTCACCAAATACGGCAGCGGCTTCCTCGCCAACGTCTCGGTGCTTCTCGGCATCGTCATCGGCTGCGTGATCGCGTCGATCTTCGGGCTGATGCATTTCGAGAAGGTCGGCTCGGCGCCGTGGTTCGGGCTGGTGCTGCCCTTCCAGTTCGGCGTGCCGAAGTTCGACGTGGCGGCGATCGTCACCATGTGTCTGGTGATGATCGTGGTGATGATCGAGTCGACCGGCATGTTCCTGGCGCTCGGCGAGATGACCGGCACCAAGGTCGACGAGGCGCGCCTGACCAAGGGGCTCAGGGCCGACGGCGTCGGCACCTTCCTCGGCGGCGTCTTCAACACCTTCCCCTACACGTCCTTCTCGCAGAACGTCGGGCTGGTCGGGGTCACCGGGGTGAAGTCGCGCTGGGTCGCGGTGGTCGGCGGCGTCATCATGCTGCTGCTCGGTCTGATGCCGAAGATGGCGTCGCTCGTCGAGGCGGTGCCGCAATTCGTGCTCGGCGGCGCCGGTCTCTGCATGTTCGGCATGGTCGCGGCGACGGGTATCCGCATCCTCGCCAACGTCGACTTCAAGGCGCGCAAGAACGACCTCCTGGTGGTGGCGCTGTCGATCGGCTTCGGCATGATCCCGCTGGTGGCGCCCAAGTTCTTCGAGCACATGCCGAAGGTGATGGCGCCGCTGCTCGAGTCCGGGATCCTGCTCGCCTCGATCTCGGCGGTCCTGCTCAACGCCTATTTCAACGGCGTGAAGGGTGAGGGCGACGCGCTGGCGGCTGCGGCCGAGGCGGCCAAGGCGGCCGAACACGCCTGACGCGGACGCGTCGGGCCGACGATCCCGTCCTCCACCGCCGCCTCGGGTCGTGCGACCAGGGGCGGCGGCGGAGCGCACTGGTCGTGCCGGGGGCCGTGTTGTAGGGTGCGCGCCGACGAGCGGGCACCCGAGCCCCTCGCGACGACGACGGGATACGCAGGGACATGGGTCGTAAACTCTTCGGCACCGACGGCATTCGCGGCCGCGCCAACTCGTGGCCGATCACGCCGGAACTGGCGATGAAGGTGGCCATGGCGGTGGGTTTGTCCTTCCGCAAGGGAAGCCATCGCCATCGGGTGGTGATCGGCAAGGACACGCGCCTTTCCGGCTACATGATCGAGACCGCGATGGTGGCCGGCTTCACCGCCGTCGGCGTCGACGTGTTCATGACGGGGCCGATCCCGACGCCGGGCGTCTCGATGTTGACGCGGTCGCTGCGCTGCGATTTCGGGGTGATGATCTCGGCCTCGCACAATCCCTATTACGACAACGGCATCAAGATCTTCGGGCCCGACGGCTACAAGCTCTCCGACGAGATCGAGAAGGAGATCGAGGATCTGCTCGATCAGGATCTGTCGACGCGGCTGGCGGCCTCGCCGGATCTCGGGCGGGCCAAGCGCATCGACGGCGTGCAGGATCGCTACATCGAATTCGCCAAGCGGACGCTGCCGCGTCACTTGTCGCTGTCGGGTCTCAGGGTGGTGATCGACTGCGGCAACGGCGCCGCCTATCGGGTGGCGCCGGATGCGCTGTGGGAGCTCGGCGCCGAGGTCTTCAAGATCGGTGTCGAGCCGGACGGCCGCAACATCAACGACGGCTGCGGCTCGACCGCGCCGGGGCAGTTGCAGCGCAAGGTCACGGAGCTGCGCGCCGACATCGGCATCGCGCTCGACGGCGACGCGGACCGGGTGATCATCGTCGACGAGAAGGGCGTCATCGTCGACGGCGATCAGCTGATGGCGGTGGTGGCGGAGAGCTTCGCCGAGGATCAGCGCCTGTCGCGCAAGGGCATCGTCGCCACCGTGATGTCGAACCTCGGGCTCGAGCGGCATCTCTCCGGCCTCGGTCTGGAGCTGGTGCGCACCAAGGTCGGCGATCGCTACGTGGTCGAGGAGATGCGCAACGGCGGTTACAACGTCGGCGGCGAGCAGTCGGGCCACATCGTGCTCTCCGACTATTCGACCACCGGCGACGGGCTGATCGCCGCGTTGCAGATCCTCGCCGTGGTGCAGCGGCAGGATCGGCCGGTCTCGGAGATCTGCCATCGGTTCGAGCCGGTGCCGCAGGTGCTCCGCAACGTCCGCTTCCAGGGCGGACGCCCGCTCGACGATGCCCATGTGCAGGCGGCGATCCGCGAGGGCGAGGGACGCCTCGATGGAAGCGGCCGTCTCGTCATCCGTCCCTCGGGCACCGAGCCGTTGATCCGGGTGATGGGCGAGGCCGACGACGCGGCGCTGCTCGACTCGGTGGTCGAGGACATCGTCTCCGCGCTGAGCCGCGCCGCGACCTGATCCGACCGACTTCTTCTCGACGACGATGACGCCTCGCGTCCCGCCCGGGACGCGGGGCGTCTTCGTTCGTCGCGGTCGTCAAGATTTCATCAAGGTTGATTTTTCGCGAATATCGTCACGGTTAAGAAAAGCTCAACAAATCGGGGGCATGGTGCCGGTCGCGCACGGCGGCGGCCGCCGCCGCTCCGATCGCCCTCGATCCTCCTCCGAAATGGCGGAAATCCACCCGTTCGACGGGGTTTTTCGGATCGCCGAGGCGATCCGGACGGACGGCGCGGTCGCGGCGGATTTTCCGGCTCCAAGTCGTCGGCGACGTACATGGTTGATGACGCGGGGCGAAACCTTCGAGCACTTCAACCCTTCATTAACCAAGACCGTGGTGAAATCGACCCGAGCAAGACAGTAGGTCGGTTCGCCCCGCGAGCCTTCGGAACAGGCAGGAATGATCCCATGACCAAGATCGTGACGTCTCTCTTGGCCGGTACGGCCTTCTTCGGCCTCGTGGCGGTCGCGCAGGCGGCCGACATGGCGTCGCCTCTGCGTGGTCCGGCGATCGTGCCGTCGGTGGCCGATCCGATCGTGTCGGGCAGTTGGTATCTGCGCGGCGACGTCGGCGTGGCGATCGCCGGCAAGCCCTCGATCGAGGACGTCGAGCCCGGTCTGGCGAAGACGATCATTCATCGCGACATGACCGACGCGCCGATGATTCAGCTCGGCGTCGGCTACCAGTTCAACGACTATCTGCGCGGCGACATCACCGCCGAATATCGCGGCAGCTCGCGTCTGCGCGGCGTCTCGACCTATGCCAGCACCTACGGCGGCCTGCCCTCGACCAACTACGTGAACTACGACACCCACACCCGCTCGCTCGCCTTCATGGCCAACGGCTACGTGGACATGGGCACCTGGTCGGGCATCACGCCCTATGTCGGCGCCGGCCTCGGTGTCGCCTACAACCAGATGTCGGACACCTACATCGACACCAGCTATTACGTCGCCGGCAGCCCGCAGGTGCCGCAGAAGGGCGTGATGGCGGGCAACTCGAAGTGGAACTTCGCCTGGGCGCTGCACACCGGCATGTCCTGGGACGTCAACCCGAACCTGAAGCTCGACGTCGGCTATTCCTACAAGGACTACGGCACGATCACCTCGGGCAACCTGACCTGCTTCAGCGGCACGGGCTGCAACGAACAGCTCAAGGTCAAGAACCTCGGCTTCCACGACGTCCACATCGGCGCGCGTTGGGTGATCGACCCGGTCGTGCCGAAGGCCCCGGTCTATGCCTCGGCGCCGGTCGTGGCGAAGTACTGATCCGTCCGCAAGGACCCGTCGATCGAAGAGGCGCGGCGCCGCGAGGGCCGCGCCTCTTTCGCGTTCGCCGACGCCTCCGCAGGGGCCCCCGCGACGATTTGGCGCCACGCGAACATCCGCCTCTCGCGAGGGGAGGCGATTGATTCCCGGCCCCGCTTCCGATAGCGACGTCACCGGGACACCCTTCCCCACCGAAGGGCGCCCATCTGAAAGGATGGAAATCACATGACGACTGCTCGTCCGACCACCAAGCCCGTCTGCCCGAACTTCTCCTCCGGCCCCTGCGCGAAGCGCCCCGGCTGGTCCCTCGAAGCCCTCTCGGGCGCTCTGGTCGGTCGTTCGCACCGCGCCAAGCCCGGCAAGGCCAAGCTCCAGCGCGCCATCGATCTGACCCGCGAAGTGCTCGGCGTGCCCGCCGACTACAAGATCGGCATCGTCCCCGCCTCCGACACCGGCGCCGTCGAAATGGCGATGTGGTCGATGGCCGGCGCGCGCGGCATCGACATGCTCGCGTGGGAGAGCTTCGGCGAAGGCTGGGTCACCGACATTCAGAAGCAGCTGAAGCTCGAGGACGTGCGCGTCTTCAAGTCGGCCTATGGCGAGCTGCCCGATCTCTCCGCCGTCGACACCGAGACCCGCGACGTGGTCTTCACCTGGAACGGCACCACCTCCGGCGTGCGGGTTCCGAACGCCGACTGGATCGCCGCCGATCGCGAAGGCATCGTGATCTGCGACGCCACCTCGGCCGCCTTCGCGCAGGATCTCGACTGGGCCAAGCTCGACGTCGTCACCTTCTCCTGGCAGAAGGTGCTGGGCGGCGAGGCGGCGCACGGCATGCTGATCCTCTCCCCGCGCGCGGTCGAACGGCTCGAGACCTACAAGCCGGCGTGGCCGCTGCCGAAGATCTTCCGCATGACCAAGGGCGGCAAGCTGATCGACGGCATCTTCGTCGGCGAGACCATCAACACCCCGTCGATGCTGGCGGTCGAGGACTATCTCGACGCGCTCGAATGGGCGAAGACGGTCGGCTCGCTGAAGGGCCTGATGGCCCGCGCCGACGCCAACACCAAGGCGATCGCCGATTGGGTGGCGGCGTCGAAGTCCTTCGCCTTCCTGCCGAAGGTCGAGGCGACCCGCTCCAACACCTCCGTGTGCCTGTCGATCGTCGACGCCGACGTCGTCGCCAAGGGCGCGGAGACGGTCGCCAAGGTCGCCAAGGCGATCGTCGCGAGCCTCGACAAGGAGGGCGTCGCCTACGACATCGGCGCCTATCGCGACGCGCCGGCGGGTCTTCGGATCTGGTGCGGCGCCACCGTCGAGACCGCCGACGTCGAGGCCCTGACGGGCTGGCTCGACTGGGCGCTGGCGGAAGCCAAGGCGGCGCTCTGAGCGCACGAGGCTCGGTTCCTTCGCCCTTCGAGGCTCGGCCCTCGGCCGAGCACCTCAGGGTGAAGGAACCTCCTCGGGCGATCGCTTCACGACATCTCGGTCCCGCTCGAGCGGGACGATCGAAGGACCGGAGCGCGGCCGACGTGCGCGCGTGACGTCCTTCATGGTGAGGTGCCCGCGACACGCGGGCCTCGAACCACGAAGGACGTGGTCCACGGCACCCGAACCTTCTCATTCGAGGACCAACTCATGGCTCCGCGCGTTCTCATTTCCGATTCCATGTCCGCCGCCGCCGTCCAGATCTTCAAGGATCGCGGCGTCGAGGTCGACTATCTGCCCTCGCTCGGCAAGGACAAGGAGAAGCTCGCCGAGGTGATCGGCGACTACGACGGTCTCGCCATCCGCTCGGCGACCAAGGTCACGGCCAAGCTGCTCGAGAAGGCGACCCGGCTCAAGGTGATCGGCCGGGCCGGCATCGGCGTCGACAATGTCGACATTCCCGCCGCCTCGGCCAAGGGAATCATCGTCGAGAACACCCCCTTCGGCAATTCGATCACCACCGCCGAACACGCCATCGCGCTGATGTTCGCGGTCGCCCGCGAGATCCCCGCCGCCGACGCCTCGACCCAGGCCGGCAAGTGGGAGAAGAACCGCTTCATGGGCGTCGAGATCACCGCCAAGACGCTCGGCATCATCGGTTGCGGCAACATCGGCGCGATCGTCGCCGAGCGCGGCATCGGCCTGAAGATGCGGGTGATCGCCTTCGATCCGTTCCTGTCGCCGGAACGCGCCGCCGATCTCGGCGTGGAGAAGGTCGAACTCGACGAGCTCCTGAAGCGCGCCGACTTCATCACCCTGCACACGCCGCTGACCGACAAGACCCGCAACATCCTCTCGGCCGAGAACCTCGCCAAGTGCAAGAAGGGCGTGCGCATCATCAACTGCGCCCGTGGTGGTCTGGTCGACGAGGCGGCGCTCAAGGCGGCGCTCGATTCCGGTCACGTCGCCGGCGCCGGCTTCGACGTCTTCGTCGAGGAACCGGCCACCTCGAACGTCCTGTTCGGTCATCCGAACGTCGTCTGCACGCCCCATCTCGGCGCCTCGACCACCGAGGCGCAGGAGAACGTGGCGCTGCAGGTCGCCGAGCAGCTCTCCGACTACCTCCTGACCGGGGCGGTCACCAACGCGCTCAACATGCCGGCGGTGTCGGCGGAAGAGGCGCCGAAACTGACGCCCTTCGTCCGGCTCGCCGAACTCCTCGGCTCCTTCGCCGGTCAGCTGACCGAGACCGGGATCACCGGCGTCCGCATCGAATACGAAGGCGACGTCTCGACGATGAACACCCGCGCGCTCGGCGCGGCGGCGCTCGCCGGGCTCCTCAAGCCGCAGCTCGATTCGGTCAACATGGTCTCGGCGCCGGTGATGGCCAAGGAGCGCGGCATCGCGGTCGAGGACGTGCGGCGCGAATCGGCCGGCACCTACGACAGCCTGATCCGCCTCACGGTGAAGACCGAGCGGCAGGAGCGCTCGGTCGCCGGCACGGTCTTCGCCGACGGCAAGCCGCGCATCGTCGAGATCAAGGGCATCCAGATGGACGCCGAGTTCCAGCCGTCGATGCTCTACGTCACCAACAAGGACAAGCCCGGCTTCATCGGCCGGCTCGGCACGCTGATGGGCGAGGTGGAGACCAACATCGCCACCTTCGCGCTCGGCCGCAAGGCCGCGGGCGAGGAGGCGATCTGCCTGATCGCCGTCGACGGGCCGGTGTCGGAAGAGCTGCTCGCCAAGGTCGGCGGGCTCGAGGGCGTGGTCCAGGCCAAGCGCCTGACCTTCTGATCCGACGGATCTCGGTCGAAACGACACGGCGGCGGGAGCGATTCCGCCGCCGTCTTCGTTCAGGGCCGGCGCAAGCGGCGCACCAGGCGGCCGTCGATCGCGGCGAGGCCGGCGCCGATCAGCAGCACGCCGGCGACGTGTTGCGGGGCGAGCCGCTCGCCGAGCACGAGGATGCCGAGAAGGATGGCGCTCGGCGGGATCAGGAAGGTGACGAGGATGGTGTTGGTCGGCCCGACCATCGTGTTGAGGCGGAAGAAGAGAATATAGGCGACCGCCGTGGAGAGCAGGGCGAGGCCGACGACGGCGCCGATCGCGGCGTCGCTCGGCATCGGGCGGGTCCAGGGCGCGTCGAGGAGGAGGATCGCGGGGGCGAGGATCAGGCTCGAGCAGATCAGCTGGCCGGCGGCGGTGGCGATCGGCGGGCGTCCACGGAAGCGGCGGCTCCACAGCGCCGAGAAGCCGTAGGAGACGGCGGCGCCGAGGCAGGCGAGCTCGGCGGTCAGATGGTCGCCGACCCCGGCGAGCGCGTCGACGCCGATCAGCACCACCACGCCGACGAAGGCGAAGGCGATGCCGAGCGCCTTCAGGGGCGTCGCCTTGTCGTCGCGGGTGAAGAGATGGGCGATGATCACGCCGAAGATCGGGGTGGTGGCGTTGAGGATCGAGGCGAGGCCGGCGCCGATGGTCTTCTGGCCCCAGACGATCAGGCAGAAGGGCACGATGTTGTTGAGGAGGCCCATCACCAGCCAGTCGCGCCAGGAGGCGCGGTCGCGCGGCAGGTCGATCCCGGCGAGGCGGGCGGCGACGAGGAGCGCGAGGGCGGCGAGGGTGACGCGGGCGAAGACCACCGTCAGGGTGGGCATCTCGGCGACGGCGATGCGATTGAACAGAAAGGATCCGCCCCAGAGGCCCGACAGGGCGAGGAGCATTCCCCAGGCGGCGATCGGCATGGTCGGCTCCGGTCTGGTCGGTCGTCTTTCGCCCTTCATGGCGTGGCGCGGGGCTTCGCGCCACCCGATTTTCGATCGCGCCCGCGTCAGCGTTTCTGGGCGAGGACGATCCCGGCCATCACCAGCGCCAGACCGACGCCCTGATACCAGCCGAAGGGTTCGCCGAGGAAGGCGACGGCCATGGCGGCGCCGAACACCGGAATGAGGTTGACGAAGATGCCGGCGCGGCCGGGGCCGATCAGTTCGACGCCGCGGATGTAGAAGACCTGGGCGAGGAACGAGGGGAAGATCGCGACGAGGAGCGTGATGAGCCAGCCCTTCGGCGTCGGCCAGAAGGTGCCGGCGGTCGCCGCCTCGATCAGGGTCAGCGGGATCGAGGTCACCAGCGCCACCGCCGCCAGCGCGGTGAAGAGCGTGAGCGAGGAGACGCTCGGCCGATCCTCGAGCCAGACCGTGTAGATCGCGTAGGAGATGGTCGCGCCGATCATGAAGAGATCGCCGAGATTGAAGGAGAGGGTGCGGATCACCTCCGGGTCGGCGCGGGTGGCGACCAGGGCGACGCCGGCGACGCCGAAGACCATGCCGAGCGCCTGGGCGAGCCGGACGCGACGGCCGCGCGTCACGAAGGCGAGCGTGAAGACGAAGAACGGCATCGCCCCCTGGATGATCGACATGTTGGCGCCGGTGGTGTGATGGGCGGCGGCGAAGAAGAAGGCGGTGAAGGCGGTGTAGCCGGTCGTGCCGAGGAGAAACAGCAGCTTCCAGCGGGGCCGCAGCACCGGCAGCTCGGCGCGGATCGAACGGGCGTCGAAGGCGATCAACACGAGGAGCACGAGGCCCCAGCGCAGCGACGCCAGCAGCATCGGCGAGATCTCGCCGACGGCGAGGCGGCCGGCGACGGTGTTGGCCGCCCATTGCATCGAGGCGAGCGTCAGCAGCGGATAAGGGCTCTGCCAGAAGCCGGAGGGAGTGGGGCGCACGGGGCTTGCTCTTCGAGAGGGGCGGGCGCGGTCAAGGAAGCCGAGGCGGGGGGTAAAGTAAAGCCGGAGGCGCGCGCAGGTGCCATGTCGCGGGCTCGCCGCCGGATGGAGGGCGAGGCCGGGGGGGCGAGGCGGGCGCGGAGGGGAGGCGGCGCGAGCGCCGGATCGGGCCGGGCGATCAGCAGGCCAGATAGATGGTCTGAGCCGGCTCGGAGACCTCGGCGAAGCCGGTCTCCTCGTGCGGCTTGCTGGTGGAATGGGCGGCGACGACGCGGTTGCGGCCGCTGGTCTTGGCGGCATAGAGGGCGATGTCGGCCTGTTTCAGCACCTGATCGACGGTCTGGCCGCAGACGTGCTCGGCGACGCCGATCGAGATCGTCACCGAAAGCGTCGATCCCGGGACGGGGATGACGAGGGCCTGGACGGCGAGGCGCAGGCGTTCGGCCTCGTGATAGGCGTCGAGCATGTCCCAGCCGTCGAGCAGGAGGGCGAATTCCTCGCCGCCGAGGCGGGCGGGATGGCCGGCGCGGGTGCGCACCACCTCGGCGACCGCGGTCAGGACGGCGTCGCCGACGTCGTGGCCCCAGGTGTCGTTGACCCGTTTGAAATGGTCGATGTCGAACATCAACACCGAGACCGGCGGGTCGTTCTCCCGGCGCAGCATGACGGCGCCGGCACGGTCGAAGAAGGCGCGGCGGTTGGGCAGTTCGGTCAGGGTGTCGACGGTGGCGAGGCGCAGCAGCTCGCGGCTCGCCTTGGTCATGCGCTCGGCGGCGCGCAGGCGCGCGAACAGCTCGGCCGGGACCGGGGGCTTGGTGATGAAGTCGTCGGCGCCGCTGTCGAGAGCCTCGATCAGGCGATCGCGGTCGTGGGTCGAGGACATGGCGATGACGTAGATCGGGCGACGGCCGTTGGCGATGAGGCGCGCCTCCCAGCACAGTTCCAGGCCGGAGACGTTGGGCACCTCGAAGGAGGTCATGAGGACGTCGATCGTCTCGTCGCCATGGAGACACTCCAAGGCGACCGCCCCGTCGTTGAACGGAAGCACCTCGTGCCCACCCTCGGTGAGGATCTGGGTCATCAGACGCAGCCCGATGCGACTCGGTTCGGCCAAGACGATTCGCATTCCATCCTCACGCTGGGAGCGGTTCCGTCGACAGGCTCATCGGAACCATCCGGAAAGCGCCGCTTCCGTGGGGACGTTCGGGCGCCCTGAAACTCTACGCCGGGTGAAGTTACCGGAATCTTTCAGGGAAATCCTGTATTCGCGACGATCCCCCGCGGATCGGGCGCGGGGGGCGCGACCCCTGGTCGCGGGCCGCGATCGGCGCGGGCTACCGGCGCTCGGCCCCCGACGTCGGGAGGGTCGCGCCAACGGAGGATTGCGGCTATAGTCCCGCCGCCGCGCGCAACCCCCTCGGGGGTGGCGGACGCGCGGCGTGGTTCGATCGCCCTCGGGCGCCTTCGTTCCTCCGACCCGCGCGACGCGTGGCGCCGGAGGCGAACGGCGCGAGGGCGCGTTTCGGTTCGGCCGGTCTCGAGACCGGCGCGGGAAAGGGCGCAATGGCCAACGTGGTTGTCGTCGGGTCGCAGTGGGGCGACGAGGGTAAGGGCAAGATCGTCGACTGGTTGTCGGAACGCGCCGATGTGGTGGTGCGGTTCCAGGGTGGCCACAACGCGGGCCATACGCTGGTGATCGACGAGGTCTCCTACAAGCTCTCGCTGCTGCCGTCCGGCGTGGTGCGCCCGGGCAAGCTCGGAGTGGTCGGCAACGGCGTGGTGCTCGATCCCCACGCGCTGGTCGCCGAAATCGGCCGGCTCGCGGCGCAGGGCGTCTCGGTGACGCCGGAGAACCTGCGCATCGCCGAGAACTGCACGCTGATCCTCTCGGTTCATCGCGAACTCGATCAGAAGCGCGAATCCTCCAATTCCGGCACCAAGATCGGCACCACAGGGCGCGGCATCGGCCCGGCCTACGAGGACAAGGTCGGCCGCCGCGCCATCCGCCTGATGGACCTCGCCGATCCGCAGACGCTGCCGCACAAGATCGAGCGCCTGCTCACGCACCACAGCGCGCTGCGCCGCGGCCTCGGGCTGCCCGAGGTGGATGCCGATGAGCTTCTCAAAGGGCTCACGGCGGTCGCGCCGCAAGTGCTGCCGTTTGCGGATTCGGTGTGGGATCTGCTCGATCACAAGCGGCGCGAGGGCAAGCGCATCCTGTTCGAGGGCGCGCAGGGCGCGCTGCTCGACATCGACCACGGCACCTATCCGTACGTGACCTCGTCCAACACCACGATCGGTGGCGCGCTGGCCGGCGCCGGCGTCGGCGCCGACTCGATCGACTACGTGCTCGGCATCGCCAAGG
>OFJB01000738.1_pt1 | contig 14654 bp, 13 predicted proteins | sample 1775081 | NCBI WGS metagenome assembly OFJB01 (sample SAMN08195771, study PRJEB24354) | sludge metagenome | isolation source: initial sludge from phenol fed wastewater aerobic bioreactor | place: India: Nagpur | collected 2016-06-05 | reverse complement strand
TCCGGCCGGTCGAAGACCCGCCTTGCCGCCAATGAACAGCTCGGCCTGGTCTGGCTGACGCTTGGCCATGCCTCGATCGCCGAAATGGCGGCGCATTCGGGCGCCGATGCGCTTGTCGTCGACCTGCAGCACGGGCTGGCACATGCCGAGACGATGGTGCCGATGCTCATCGCGACGGCTCGGACCGGTGTCACGCCGCTCGTGCGCGTGCCGGCGAACGCGAACGACGCGATCGGCAAGGCGCTGGACGCCGGTGCCCACGGCGTCATCGTCCCGATGGTGAACTCCGCCGAGCAGGCCGCCGCTGCCGTGGCCGCCTGCCGGTACGCGCCCGACGGAGTCCGCAGCTTCGGCCCCGTGCGCGCGGGGCTGCAGACCGCCGGGATGTCGCTCGCCGACGTCAACGCGCAGATCCTGTGCCTGCCCATGGTCGAAACCTGGGAGGCCGTCGAGCGGATCGACGAGATCTGCGCGACGCCCGGTGTCGACGGCATCTACATCGGTCCATCTGACCTCTCCGTGACCCTCGGACTGCCGCCGTACAGCGACCCGGTCGCCGACGAGCTCACGGCCGCTGTCGAGCGCGTCCGGGCGGCAGCTCGGGCGGCGGGCATTCCCGTGGGCATCCACACGCCGAGCGGCCGGCAGGCGCGTGCCTACCTCGACCAGGGCCTGGACATGGTCACCGTGTCCACCGACGCAGCGATCCTGCGGACCGCGGTCACGGCCGAGCTCGGTGCGGCACGCGGCACGGCTGCCGGCACCGCCACCGGCGGCTACTAGGAGGCGATCGTGGCGCGGATCGTCGCCCGCTCGCCCATACTCGTCGGCACCCGCCGGCTCGTCCGCAGGAGGTAGCGCATGTCCGTCGCCGTCGTCGGGAGCATCAACGTCGACGTGACCGTCCAGGTCGCCCAGGCGCCCGAGGCCGGGCAGACCCTGCTTGGCGGTGACGCCCGCCGCTTCGGCGGCGGCAAGGGCGCCAACCAGGCCGTCGCACTCGCCCGCCTCGGCCGACCGGTCCACATGGTCGGCGCCGTCGGGGAGGACGGCGAAGGCGACTGGCTGCTGGCGCGGCTGGCGAGCGAGGGCATCGACATCGGCGAGGTCCGACGGGTCGACCACGCGAGCGGGCAGGCGTTCGTCTTCATCACGCCGGACGGCGACAGCACGATCGTCGTCGCCCCGGGAGCCAACGCCGCGGTGACCGCCGAGCAGGCGGCCTGCGGGATCGTGGCGCAGGCCGACGCGGTGCTGATCCAGCAGGAGATCCCGGTCGAGGCCGTCGCCGGTGCGGTCGCGGCGGCGCAGGGCCTGGTCATGCTCAACCCGGCTCCGGCCCGCGCGGTGGCCGCCGACGTGCTCGCGCGCGTCGACCTGCTGGTGCCGAACCGTGGCGAGCTGGCGACGCTGGTCGGCGCGAGCAGCCTCGCGGACCAGGAGCAGGTCGTCGCGGCCGCGCGATCGCTCGGGGTCCGCGGCGACGTCGTCGTGACGCTCGGTGCGGACGGCGCGCTCGTTGTCACCGGCCAGACGTCGGTCCATGTCCCCGCGCTCACCGTGGACGTCGTCGACGCCACCGCCGCCGGCGACAGCTTCTGCGCGGGGCTCGTCGACGCGATGCTCTCCGGCGCGGACCTCGTCGAGGCGACCCGGTTCGCGACCCGCGTCGCGTCCGTCACCGTGACCCGGCCGGGCGCGATGGACTCCCTGCCGTACCGCAGCCACGTGGCCCCGCCCGTCACCTGACCCGCCGGTGTTGAGGTTGGTGGCGGTTCCGGCACCTCGGAACCGCCACCAACCTCAACACGGGGAGGGGAGGGGTGGGGTCAGGACCGCGAGCGCGGCTTCGGCGGCCGGCAGGTCGGCACCGAAGGACGTCCACAGGACGCCGCCCCGGGCCAGCGGCACGAGGTAGGCCTCGCCGACGCACGCCGCGTCGCGCGCCTGGACCTGCGGTCCCAGGAGGGTCCGCGTGACCAGGCCGGACCAGCCGGCGGTGAGCATCCCGGCCGAGCGCTGGCTCTGTCGCAGTGCGGGATGTCCGCCGACGTCCGCGACGAGCCGCCCCGTCCAGGAGCCGCCACCTTCGCCGTGACGTCCCAGCTGGACCCTCTCGACGAGGTCGAGCGTGCCCTCGACCTGCACGTGCGTCGTGGCCAGGACGTCGGCCTGCGCGGTGACGACAACGGGAGGAAGCGCGACGGACGCCTCGGCGTCCGGTCCGACCGCGACCTCCAGCCGTACGAGCGCCGGCGCCGCGACCCGGGAGCGCGATGGTGGCCGCGACGCCACGCAGGTCCAGTCGCGCCCCGCGACCGACCTCGACGCGGACGTCGATCGCGTCGCCGCCGAGCGGACCCGCGGCCGTGCCGACGACGTGGACCTCGTGCGGGCCGGTACGCCGCAAGGCGAACGCGCCGTGCGCCTCGAGCGTCGTCAGCTCGGTCGCGCCCGAACGTCCGGCGCGGGCGATGACGACGACACGGCTACGCATGCGCCGCCTGCGTGCTCGTGCCGCCGTCGGGGTGGGCGTGCTCGCCGTGGTGGTGCGCCAGCTCGTGCAGGACCCAGTCGGCGACGTCGCGGGCGGTCGGGTCGACCGCCAGCGAGGTGAGCAGGACCGGCCGTCCGTCGCGCACGCGGTCCGCGTCGCCGCTCATGACGCCCAGGTCCGCTCCGACCAGCGGGGCGAGGTCGGTCTTGTTGATCACCAGGAGGTCTGCGCTGGTGACGCCCGGCCCGCCCTTGCGCGGCACCTTGTCCCCGCCGGCGACGTCGACGACGAACACCTGCACGTCCACGAGCCCGCGGCTGAACGACGCGGTGAGGTTGTCGCCGCCGGACTCGACCAGGACGACGTCGAGATCGGGGAGGCGGTCGCAGAGGTCCGCGACCGCGTCGAGGTTCGCCGTGATGTCCTCGCGGATGGCCGTGTGCGGGCAGCATCCGGTCTGCACCGCGACGATCCGCTCGTCCGGCAGGACGGCGTTGCGGCGCAGGAAGTCCGCGTCCTCGGTGGTGTAGATGTCGTTCGTCACGACACCGATCGACAGGTCGCTGCCGAGCGTGCGGCACAGGGCGGCCACGAGGGCGGTCTTGCCGGAGCCGACCGGCCCGCCGATGCCGACGCGCAGGGGTCCGGCGGCGCCGTCGCGCAGGTGCTCGTGCGGATCGTGGTCGTGGTGGGCTCCCATGGCGGCCTCTCGGTTCGGTGGGGTGGTCGGTCGGCGTGGATCGGGTCAGGACGAGAAGAGCCGGTCGGTGCGCAGGGCGTGCCGCTCGACGAGCAGGTCGACCGTGGGGCTGGCGACGTCCGGCAGGTCGGTGAGCGGTCCGGCAGCCGACGCGCTGGCGGTTGCGGCGACGGCCTCGACGAGGTCGGACAGGCCGAGCGTGGCGACGGCGAGCGCGATCGGGTCCAGGCCTAGGAGGCGCTGCGCCGCCGTGCTCGGACCGGTCAGCGCGAGGTAGGCCGCGGCGAGCGCCGCGTCGTAGGAGTCCAGACCGGCCGCCCGGGCCGCGAGGCCGAGGACGATCGGGTGGTGCGGCCGGTCGCCGAGGTCGCGCCAGTCGACGTCGGGACCGGGCGCGGCCCATGCTCCGCGCGCGAGCCGGAGCAGCCCGCGACCCTGCACCCGTGAGGCGGCCCGGGCGGACGGCGACGGCATCCGCGCGTCGGCCTCGGCGTCCAGCGCGTCGAGCATCGGCGCGCCGACACCGACCGCTGCCGCGGCGATGCCGGCCGCGACCAGCCCCGTCGTCTCCAGCCGCTCGCGCAGGAACGCGCACAGGGAGGACTCGTCGTGCACGCGACCCTCCGTGACGGCCTGCTCGACCCCGCCGGAGTGCACGTGGCCACCGGTCGGCAGCCGCTGGTCGGCGAGCGCGAGCAGGACGGCGCGGGCTGCGGGGGGCATCGCGCTAGAACAGGAAGTAGCGCTGCGTCATCGGCAGCTCCGAAGCCGGTTCCTGCTCCCACACCTCGCCGTCGATCCGCACAGTGAAGGTGTCCGGATCGACCTCGATCCGGGGCGTCGCGTCGTTGAGCGGCATGTCGGCCTTGCCGCGTCGGCGGACGTCGGCGACCGGGAGGAGCGCCCGCTCGACCCGTAGCCGGTCGGCCAGGCCGTCATCGATCGCCGCCGGGGCCACGAAGTGGAACGAGGTCCGGGCCGCGACCGTGGGCGCGGCGCCGAACATCGGTCGCGGGAGCACCGGTTGCGGGCTCGGGATGGACGCGTTCGCGTCGCCCATCGCCGCCCACGCGATGACGCCCCCCTTCATCACCAGGTGCGGGCGCACGCCGAACATCGCCGGCTCCCACAGCACCAGGTCCGCCAGCTTGCCGACCTCGACCGACCCGACGTGCTGGTCGATCCCGTGGGCGACCGCCGGGCAGATCGTGTACTTCGCGACGTACCGCCGGGCGCGCAGGTTGTCGTTGCCGCCGTCGCCGGCCAGGGCGCCGCGGCGCCGCTTCATGACGTGGGCGGTCTGCCAGGTCCGCAGGACGACCTCGCCGACGCGTCCCATCGCCTGGGAGTCCGAGCCGATCATGGAGATCGCGCCGAGGTCGTGCAGGAGGTCCTCGGCCGCGATGGTCGACGGTCGGATCCGGCTCTCGGCGAAGGCGAGGTCCTCCGGGATCGACGGGTCGAGGTGGTGGCAGACCATGAGCATGTCGAGGTGCTCGGCGAGGGTGTTCACGGTGTGCGGGCGCGTCGGGTTCGTAGAGCTCGGCAGCACGTTCGCGTACGCCGCCACGGTGATGATGTCCGGTGCGTGCCCGCCGCCGGCCCCCTCGGTGTGGTACGCGTGGATCGCCCGTCCGCGGATGGCGGCCAGCGTGGACTCGACGTAGCCGGCCTCGTTGAGGGTGTCGGTGTGCAGCGCGACCTGGACACCGGAGGCGTCGGCCACGCTCAGGCACGCGTCGATCGCGGCCGGGGTCGTCCCCCAGTCCTCGTGCAGCTTGAACCCGGAGGCCCCGCCGCGTAGCTGCTCCCACATCGCCTCGTGCGACACGGTGTTGCCCTTGCCGAGCAAGGCGACGTTGACCGGAAGGTGGTCCATCGACTCGAGGATGCGCGCGAGGTTCCAGGCGCCGGGCGTGACCGTGGTCGCCTTCGAGCCCTCGGCGGGCCCGGTCCCGCCCCCGATGAGGGTCGTGATCCCGCTGCCGATCGCCTCGTCGACGATCTGCGGGCAGATGAAGTGCACATGCGTGTCGATCGCGCCGGCCGTCAGGAGGCGGCCGTTCCCCGCGATGACCTCGGTCGTCGGCCCGACCACCAGGTCCGGGTGGACGCCGTCCATGGTGTCGGGGTTGCCGGCCTTGCCGAGCGCGACGATGCGGCCGTCGCGGATCCCGACGTCGGCCTTGACGATGCCCCAGTGGTCGAGCACGACCACGCCGGTGATGACGACGTCCGGGGCGCCCTCGGCCCGGGTGGCCCGGCCCTGGCCCATCGACTCGCGCAGCACCTTGCCCCCGCCGAACACCGCCTCCTCGCCGGCACGTCCGGGTCCGCCGCACAGGTCGTCGGTGACCTCGATGAGCAGGTCGGTGTCGGCCAGGCGGACCTTGTCGCCGGTGGTCGGCCCGTAGAGCGCGGCGTAGCGCGCGCGGGAGAGCTCCACGTCAGTCCTCCGTCGCGGGGGCCGGGGCGTCGTCGACCGCGTCGAGGGCGCCGGGGGAGTCGAGGGAGAGCCCGGGCACCAGCCGGGCGCCGGCGATCGGGACGAGCGTCACGTCGCGGGCGATGCCGGGCTCGAACCGCACGGCCGTCCCGGCAGGGATGTCCAGCCGCTTGCCCCACGCGGCCTGCCGGTCGAGGTCCAGCGCGGCGTTGGCCTGGGCGAGGTGGAAGTGCGAGCCGACCTGCACGGGACGGTCGCCGGTGTTGACGACGCGGACGACGGTCCGCGGTGCGTCGGCGTTGAGAGCGATCACGCCCTCGGCCGCGATCACCTCGCCCGGCGTGACGGCGCTCTCCCCGCTGACACGGAAGGGGTCATGGATCGTCACCAGCTTCGTGCCGTCGGGGAAGGTTGCCTCGATCTGCACCTCGGGCAGCATCGCCGGGACGCCATCCATGACGTCGTCCGTCGACAGGACCTCGCGGCCCGCCTGCATCAGCTCGGACACCGACCGACCGTCGCGGGCGGCCTCGAGCACGAACGCGCAGAGGATCGCGACGGACTCCGGGTAGTTCAGGCGCAGGCCGCGTTCCCGGCGGCGCCAGGCCAGGTCCGCGGCGTACGAGAGCATCAGCCGTTCTTGCTCATGCGGGGTCAGCAGCACGCGCCGACAGTAGTCGCGCGGTGTTTCGGCCGGGTGACCACGCCGCCCCCATTGACATTCGCGATCCGGCTCTCATACCGTCATGCGAGACATCGTCTCATCGGCAACAGATGAGACCTCGCCGAGCGATCGGCGGGCCGAGTTGCACGCCTGCGGCGTGCGCTCGCGCGGCAGGCGTCCATCCGACGAGCCGCGAAAGGGCATTGCCGTGAAGGTTGCGATCTACCACGAGCACGGGGACGCCGACGTCCTGCACATCGAGGACCGGGCCGTGCCCGAGCCGGGCCCCGGTGAGGTCCTGGTCGAGGTCGCGGCCTGCGGCCTGAACCACCTCGACGTCCTGCAGCGACGCGGTCCGGCGCTTATCCCCGGGTACTCGCTGCCGCACGTCGCCGGCATGGACGTGGCCGGAACCGTCGTCGCGGTCGGACCCCACGCGGACCTCGTGACGTCCGGACGGGTGAGCGAGGGCGACCGGGTGCTCGTGAACCCGGCCATCGGCTGCGGCCACTGCGCGGCGTGCGTCATCGCGGAGGACGGCAAGTGCGAGCGGGCGCTGGTCGTCGGAGGCAACCGCGACGGCGGCTACGCCGAGTACGTGGTCGTGCCGGTCGCGAACGTGCACCGCATCCCCGACCACGTCGGCTTCGAGGAGGCGGCCGTCGTCCCCACGGTGTGGATGACGGCGTGGCACGCGCTGATGGACACGGCCGACCTGCGGATGGGCGAGAGCATCCTCATCCACGCGGCCGCGAGCGGCGTCAGCACGGCCGCGATCCAGCTCGCCAAGGCGGCCGGTGCGTTCGTCGTCGCGACGGCGAGCACTCCCGAGAAGCTCGAGTACGCGACGCGCATCGGCGCCGACGTCGTCATCAACTCGACCGACGGCGACGTCGTCGCGGAGACGCGCCGGGCGACGGACGGGCGCGGCGTCGACGTCGTGCTCGACCACGTCGGCCCGGCCGTGTGGGACGCATCGATCTACAGCCTCGCGGCGAAGGGCCGGCTGGTCTTCCTGGGCAACACCACGGGCAACCGCGCCAGCCTGGACCTGGTCTACGCGTACCACTTCGGCCTGCGCCTGCTGGGCAGCGACCCGTACAACCGCCACGAGTTCCCGGCGATGCTCGCCGCGTACTGGGCCGGGGACTTCGTCACCCCCATCGACCAGGTCTTCCCCTTGGCCGAGGCCCGGGCGGCGCACGAGCGCATGGAGGCACGCGCGGTGGCGGGCAAGATCGTCCTCGTGCCATGAGCGAGGCGCCCGTGAGCCCCGCCGTGGTGTGGGAGGTCATCAACGGCTACGCGGCCTACCAGGGCCTCGTGGCGGCGCTGGAGCTCGGGCTGGTGGACGCCCTCGCGGCCTGCGGCCCGGACGGGGCGACCGCGGCGGAGCTCGCCGGATCCGTGGGTGCCGCCGACGCGGACCACGTGGCCGTACTCGCCGACCTGCTGGTCAGCATCGGGCTGCTCGACGCGGACGGCAGGCGGTACCTGCTGACACCGGCGGCAGCCCGCTTCCTGGTCTCGAGCTCCCCGGCGCAGATGCGCGACCTCGTCCGGCTGTCGCCGGGACCTCAGCAGGCCTGGCAGCAGCTCGCGGAGACGCTGCGGAGCGGTCGGCCCTCGACCCGGGTCACCGTCGACCCCGCCGCGTACCTCGCGCCGCTGGTGGAGGCGACGGCCCCGACGCAACGCGCGGTGGCGACGGCGACAGCGGTGTTCCTGGACGCTGCCGGCCGGCTTCCCGCTGCGCCGCTCGTCATCGACCTCGGTGCCGGGTCCGCGGCGTGGAGCATCGCTCTCCTCGCCGCCCGGCCGGAGGCCCGTGCCGTCGCAGTCGACCTGCCCGGCGTGGCCCAGACGACGCGTCGGCTCACTGCCGATCTCGGCGCGCGCGTGGACGTCGTCGAGGGCGACTACCTCACCGTCGGGCTGCCGGACCGTGCCGACGTCGTCGTGCTCGGCCACCTGCTCCGCGCGGAGCCGCCGGCGCGGGCACGCGAGCTGCTCCACCGCGCGTTCGCCGTGGCCGGCCCGGACGCCGTCGTGGTCGTCACCGACTACCCGCGCCCCGCGCCACCGACCGACGACGAGACCGACCGTGCCGCGACGCTCGCTGCCGCACGGCACGAGCTCACGCTCGCGCTGACGATGCTCGCGTCGACCGACGGCGCCGGTGTCACGGTCGGCCAGCTCTCCGCGTGGGCGGCCGAGGCCGGTTGGCACGTCAGTGATCGGCTCGAGCCGCTGCCCCGCCAGCACGTCTTCCTGCTGCGCCCGGATGGCGCCGCCCGCTCCGACCGCCCTGCCCGCACCGACTGAGAGGAATGACATGACCGAGACGGCCCTCGCTCACGCCGACACGATCTTGACCCACGCGCTCGTCGTCACCGTCGACGACGAGCGTCGGGTCATCTCCGACGGCGCGGTCGCGATCAGGGGTGACAAGATCGCCGCGGTCGGGAAGACCGACGACGTCCTGGCGACCTGGACGGCCGACGACATCCGCGACGCGTCGCGGTTCGTCATCACGCCTGGCCTCATCAACACGCACGTGCACATCACCGGCGAGCCGCTGACGCGCGGGTTCGTGCCGGACGACACCCCGTTCCTGGAGAACGTGTTCGAGTGGCTCACCCCGATCCACACGTTCTACACCGAGGAGGACGAGCGGATCTCGGCCCAGCTGGCGGCGCTGGAGATGCTGAAGTCCGGCACGACGTCGTTCCTCGAGGCCGGCACGGTCCGCTTCATGGACCCGGTCGTCGACGGCCTGACCGAGATCGGGATCCGGGCCCGCGTGGGTCCGTGGGCGTGGGACTTGGTGCCGCACTACGAGGCGCTGAACATGACGACCGACCAGGCGATCGGCCGGCTCGCCGACGCGATGGACCGCTTCGGCTCGGTCGCCGACGGCCGGATCCAGGCGTGGCCCATCGTCATCGGCCACACCTGCTGCAGTGACGACCTGTGGCGGGCGGCCAAGGAGCTCGCGACCGTCCACGGCTCGGGAATCAGCTTCCACATGTCGCCGGCGGCGATGGATGCCGAGTGGTTCCTGGAGACCTACGGCCAGCGGCCGATGGTCCACCTGGAGGAGCAGGGCATCCTGGCAGGCGGGAACGCGCTGGCAACGCACGTCGTCCATGTCGACGACGAGGAGATCGACGTGCTTGCCCGCACGCAGACGACCGTCTCGCACTGCCCGACGACGGCGCTGAAGGTCTCGTACGGCGTGACGCAGATCGGCAAGTTCCCCGAGATGGTGGCCCGCGGGGTCAACGTCGCGATCGGGACCGACGGCAACAACGCGTCGAACTACCACGACCTGATGCGTGCCACCTACCTCGTGGCCGGCCTGTTCAAGGACGCCCGTCGCGACGCGACGATCTTCCCCGCCGAGCAGGCGTTCGCCATGGCCACCCGGTCCGGTGCCCGCGGACTGTGCGCGGAGGACGAGATCGGCTCGCTCGAGGTCGGCAAGAAGGCGGACCTCGTCCTGCACGACACGAACCGCCCCGAGTGGCGCCCGCTGCACAACGTCGCGAACCAGCTCGTCTGGTCCGCGGACGGCCGCGGCGTCCACTCGGTCTACGTCGACGGCCGACTGGTGGTCGACGACTACCGGTGCACGACCATCGACGAGGACGAGCTGCTACGCCAGGCACAGCGTGCCGGCGACGGCATCCGCTCGCGCTCCGGCCTGCCCGACCGGGCCAAGTGGCCGACCATCTAGGACCGCCCCACCTCGCGGCATCGCCCCGATTCCGCTCGAACCACAAGGAGAACCGCATGGCACAGCTCACCCGACCGCGCTGGACGCACGTCGCCCTCCCGGTCAGCGACCTCGATCGCTCGATCGAGTTCTACACGTCCGTGACGCCGCTCGTGCTCGTCGCGAAGAACGACGACAGCAACGGCCGCGGTGCGTGGCTGTCGAACGAGGATCAGGTCGACTCCCCGTTCGTCCTCGTCCTCGCCGAGTTCATCCCCGAGGTCGGCGAGCGCTTCGGCATCACGCCCGGGGAGAAGGTCCCGACGCTGGCGCCGTTCGCCCACCTGGGCATCGAGCTGCCGAACCGCGAGGACGTCGACGCCGTGGCCGACAAGGCGCGCGAGGTCGGTGCCCTGCGCTGGGAGCCGATGGACATGGCCGCGCACATCGGCTACATCTGCGCGGTGAACGACCCGGACGGGAACACGATCGAGTTCTCGCACAACCAAAAGGTCTACTCGACGATCCAGGAGCTGTGGGGCGACAAGCTCAACGCCTGACCGTCCGCCCCCTCCCCCTTCGTTGAGCGGCGACTCGTGGCTGGGCAAACCGCCCACATCGCAGCCACGACTCGCCGCTCAACGAAAGGGTTCTAGCGGGCGCGGCGTCCCAGGCGCTCGACGTCCAAGATCAGCACCTGTCGCGACTCCTGGCGGATCCAGCCGCGCTGCGCGAAGTCGGCCAGCGCCTTGTTCACCGTCTCGCGCGATGCCCCGACGAGCTGCGCGAGCTCCTCCTGCGTCATGTCGTGCGTGACCATCAGCCCTTCGGGCGTGATCGTGCCGAACTTCTCCCCCAGGTCCATCAGGGCCTTCGCGACGCGGCCCGGGACGTCCGAGAACACCAGGTCGGCCATCGCCTCGTTCGTGCGCCGCAGCCGACGGGCCAGCGCCTGGAGCAGCGCGGCCGCGACCTCCGGCCGTCCCGACAGCCACGGCTTGAGCTGGTCGTGCCCTAGCCCCAGCACGATCGCATCGGTCAGCGCCACGGCCGTCGACGTCCGAAGCCCGGGGTCGAACAGGCTCAGCTCGCCGAACATCTCGCCGGGTCCGAGCACGGCCAGCAGCGTCTCGCGGCCGTCGTTGGACGTCTGGCCCAGCTTCACCTTGCCGTCGACGATGACGTACATCCGGTCGCCCGGCTCGCCCTCCTGGAAGAGCGTCTCCCCGCGGGTCACGTGCGTCTCGGTCAGCGACGCCCGCAGCGCCGCGGCCGCCTCGGCGTCGAGAGCCGCGAACAGCGGCGACTGCATGAACGCGTCGTGCACGGCGGCTCCTCCACGTGATGGGCGGTGGTACGACTGGACGGTGGGCTCATTGTGGCGCACTGGCGCGCCGCGCACGCAGGCAGTCACCAACCGGCGACATACGCTAGCCGCATGCCCGCTCGCGCCCGCTCCGCCGAGGGCGTCACGGACGTCCATGGTGCCGACCTTCCGGTGCGGCGTCGGCGTGCCCGGCAGATCGTCAAGATCCTCGGCGAGACCTACCCGGACGCGCACTGCGAGCTGGACTTCACCACCCCGCTGGAGCTCCTGGTCGCGACGATCCTGAGCGCCCAATGCACCGACCAGCGCGTCAACGCCGTCACCCCGGCCTTGTTCGCCGCTTACCCCGACGCCGCGGCGTATGCCGCTGCCGACCGCGGGGACCTCGAACGCCTGGTGGGGCCGACGGGCTTCTTCCGACAGAAGGCGAAGACGGTCCAGGCGCTCGGGCAGCAGCTGTGCGACCGGTTCGGCGGCGAGGTTCCCGGCCGGCTCGTCGATCTCGTGACGCTGCCCGGCGTGGGCCGCAAGACGGCCAACGTCGTGCTCGGCGACGCGTTCGGTGTCCCCGGGATCACCGTCGACACGCACCTGGGCCGGCTCGCCCGCCGGTTCGGCTGGACCGTCGAGACCGACCCCGAGCGGGTCGAGGCCGAGCTCATGACGTTGTTCCCCCGCAAGGACTGGACGCTCATGTCGCACCGCGTCATCTGGCACGGGCGACGTCGCTGCCACGCCCTGCGACCGGCGTGCGGTGCGTGTCCGGTGGCTCGACTGTGTCCGTCCTTCGGCGAGGGTCCGACCGACCCCGCCGTCGCGGAACGACTCGTCCGCACCGCGGGCCGAGGCTGACGTGGACTGGGCGCGTACGGGACGCGTCGACGCGGACGTCCGGCCGCTCCTCCCGGCGTGGCTGCAGCCCGTCGCCGACTTCGCCGAGCGGGTGCGTGCCGACGACCTGACGCGGTTCCTCCCGCGCGACGGCGAGGGCCGGCCGCTGGTGCACGAGACGGTGACCGAGCATGTCGTGCCCTTCGGCACCAAGGGCGCGCGGGCGGCGTTGTCGGGCAGGGTGCAACTCGACGACGGCCGCTTCGCCGTGCCGTCCTTCCAGTTGCTGGCCGAGAAATATCTCGACGAAAGATACGCGCCCGAGGCGGTGGAAGAAGAAACGGGCGTTTCGGCCGAGACGATCCGCGGGCTGGCGGCGGAGATCGCCCGCGTCGCCTTCGAGGAAGAAATCTTCATCGACCAGCCATGGACCGACGTGAACGGCCGGCGCCATCAGGGCTTTGTCGGGCGGCCGGTTTCGTTCCACGCCATGCGCGGCCTTTCCGCCCATTCCAACGGCTTCCAGCCGGCGCGGGCGCTGCACATGCTGCAGGTGCTGATCGGCGCGGTGGATTGTCCCGGCGGCTTCCGTTTCGAGCCGCCCTATCCGAAGCCGCTTTCGGCGCATCCGACGCCGCACGGCAAGGCCGAGCATTTCGGCTCCAACACGCCGCTTTCGGGGCCGCATCTGGGCTTTCCGCGGGGACCGGAAGACCTTCTGATCGACGATGCGGGCCGCTCCGCCCGCATCGACAAGGCGTTTTCCTGGGACGCGCCCTTCGCCGCCCACGGCATGATGCACATGGTGATCGCCAACGCCCATGCCGGCGATCCGTATCCCATCGACGTGCTGTTCATGTACATGGCCAACATGGCCTGGAACTCGTCCATGAACACGGCCGGCACCATCAGGATGCTGGAGGACAGGGACGAGGCGACCGGCGAATACCGCATCCCGAAGATCATCTATTCCGACGCCTACGCCTCGGAGATGGTGGCCTATGCCGACCTCGTGCTGCCCGACACCACCTATCTGGAGCGGCACGACTGCATCTCGCTGCTCGACCGCCCCATCTCCGAGCCGGACGCCGTGCAGGACGCCATACGCTGGCCGGTGCTGGAGCCCGCCGGCGACGAGCGCGACGTCCAGACAGAGCTGATCGCACAACGCGTGCGCCGCAAGCAGCACGGAGTCGGAGGCAGACGAGGCGGCCGCCTCTACAAGGACTACGCCGACTACATCGTGCGCCACGAGCGGCGGCCGGGCATCGGCCCGCTGGCCGGCTTCCGCGGCCTGAAGGGCGACAGGGCAGGGCGCGGCGCCGCCAATCCCGACCAGTTGAAGCGGTATATCGAGAACGGTTCTTTCTTTTCGGCCCATATCCCCATGGAGGCGCAGTTCTTCAAGCACGCCAACCAGGCCTATCAGGACTTCGCCGTGCGCATGGGCTTCTTCGACACGCCGCAGCCGGTGGTCTTCCAGCTCTATCAGGAATCGCTGCAGAAATTCCGCCTTGCGGCCGAGGGGCTGCGCGAGCCGGTCGCGCCCGAGACGCACCGCCAGCGCATCCTCGACACCTTCGACCCGCTGCCGGACTGGTATCGCCCGCTCGGCGAGGCGATGGTCGACCGCGCCGAATTTCCGCTGCACGCCGTCACCCAGCGGCCGGCGGCCATGTACCATTCCTGGGGCTCGATGAACGCCTGGCTGCGGCAGATCCACACCCGCAACCCGCTCTACGTGCCGGGGCCGCTGTGCGACCAGCTCGACCTGAAGGACGGCGACTGGGCATGGGTGATTTCCCATCACGGCCGCATAAAGGTCGAGGTGGCGCGCATGGAGGCGGTCAACGCCTCCACCGTCTGGACCTGGAACGCCGTCGGCAAGCGGTCGGGGACCTGGGCGCTCGACCGCGACGTGCCGGAAGCCAAAAAAGGCTTCCTGATGAACCACTTGATCCACGAGCTTCTACCGCCGCGGCAGGACGGCATGCGCTGGTCGAACTCCGATCCCGTCACCGGACAGGCGGCATGGTACGACCTGCGCGTGCGCATCGAGAAGGCGGAGCCCGGCGAGGCGGCCGAGCCGCAGTTTGCGGTCGTGGCCCAGCCGGAACCCGAGCCGCATCCCGAGGTGCTGCGCTACGGCCAGGAGTGGGCGCGATGAACGAGAGAGCTTTCCTCTCCCCGTTCACGGGGGTGAGAGGCGACCCGCGTGGCGGGCGGAAAGCCAATTGCTTGGCTTTTCGAGCCGCGCGCGCCCGTGCACGGGCGGAGGGAAGGACGGTACCATGGCCGCGCTCCCGACCCTACCGACCCCGAAGAAGCTCGGGCTCGTCATCGACCTCGACGTGTGCGTCGGCTGCCATGCCTGCGTCGTCAACTGCAAGGAATGGAACACGGGCGGCTATGGCGCGGCGCTGTCGGACCAGCACCCTTACGGGGCCGATGTTTCCGGCGCCTGGCTGAAC
>OFJB01000737.1_pt1 | contig 14657 bp, 13 predicted proteins | sample 1775081 | NCBI WGS metagenome assembly OFJB01 (sample SAMN08195771, study PRJEB24354) | sludge metagenome | isolation source: initial sludge from phenol fed wastewater aerobic bioreactor | place: India: Nagpur | collected 2016-06-05 | reverse complement strand
CCGGGCCGCGGACCCGCCGGACCGGGCGCGCTGGAGGAGAGAGGCGGGGGGCGGGCTCGACCGGCGTGGGGGGGTACGCCTAGTGTACAATTTCATATTGAATGTTGCGCCGCGCATCGCGTGTCCCGGGCGGATACGGTGTCGGCCTTGTCAGGCGCCGGATCCCGGCGTCGTGAACGAATCACCACCGAGGATCTCATGAAGCGTGCGCTTTCCAGTGTGTTCATGGCCGGCAGCCTGATTCTCGCCGGCGCCCTGCCCGGCTTCGCCCAAGCCCAGGACGCGCAAAAACCCGATGCCAAGGCCGGCGAGCAGCTGTTCCTGAATGGCGACATGTCGCGCGGCGTGCTGGCCTGTGTCACCTGTCACGGCGAAGGCGGCAACAGCACCATCCCCATGAATCCCAACCTGGCCGCGATGCCGCACGAATACATCGCCAAGCAGCTGCGCGATTTCGTGCCGCAGGGCGACAAGCGCGCGGTGCGCACGGGCGCCGACGGCGCGCCGTCCATCATGTCCACCATCGCCCCCACCCTGACGCCCCAGGACATCCAGAACGTCGCGCTGTACCTGTCGCAGCAGAAGATGGACTGGGACAAGGCCGGCACGGCCACGCACGAAGCCACCATGGAACGCGGCCAGACCATCTGGCGCGCCGGCATCGCCGATCGCAAGGTGCCGGCCTGTGCCGCATGCCACTCGCCCAACGGCGCCGGCCTGCCGGCCGACCTCTCCGTCACCCTCGACGCCGCCCGCCTCGCCGTGGGCGACACGCTGCGCAGCGAGATCGGCGGATCGCTGCGCCTCGCCGGCCCGCTCGCGACCGCGCCGACGATCTCCGGCCGACTCGATCTCGGCCGCACCGAGATCACCATCCCCGAGCGTTTCGCCGCCAATGCCGCGAGCCTCGGCGTGAAGGATCTCGCCGTCCCGCCCGAGGTGCGCCGCACGCTCGCTCTGGCGAAGCCGAAGGCCCGCAAGACCGGAGCGAAGGGCACGGCGGCCTGGCGCGCCGGCCTCGATCTCACCATCGACGCGCCGTCGCGGCTCTTCGTGCGCGGTCGCGGCATCGACGCGGAACTCGGCGGCACCCTGCATGTCACCGGCACCACCGACGCGGTCGTCCCGGTCGGCGCCTTCGAGCTCCGGCGCGGCGCCCTCGACGTGATCGGCCGTCACATCGCCCTCGACAAGGGCACGGTGACGCTGACCGGCGATCTCGACCCGACCATCGACTTCCGCGCCACCTCGTCGAGCCGCTCGATCTCGGTGGTGGCCGAGGTCACCGGCCGCGCCTCCGACCCCGCCCTGGTGCTCACCTCGACCCCGCAACTGCCGCAGGACGAGGTCCTCGCCCAGTTCCTGTTCGGGCGCGGCGTCGCCGACCTCACCGGCTTCCAGCTGGTGCAGCTGGCGAGCGCCGCCGCCCAGCTCGCCGGCGGCCCCTCCGCCCCCGACCTGCTCGGCTCGATCCGCAAGTCGACCGGCCTCGACACGCTCGGCACCACCACCGATTCCAAGGGCAACGCCGGGCTGACGGCCGGCCGCTACATCGGCGACCGCATCTTCCTCGGCGTCACCGCCGGCGCCGCCGGTTCGACCGACGCGACCGTCGATCTCGACGTCACCCGCAACCTCAAACTGCGCGGCCAGACCGGCACCGAGGGCTCCAAGGCCGGCTTCGTCTTCGAGAAGGAATATTGAGCCCGCCGGTCGCCCCTCGTCCTTCTAATGTCTAGACAAAAGGCGAAACCTCGGTCTAGGCTACGTTCGACAGTGGCCGATCGGGAGGGCGCCGCGCGATGCAGGACGACCTCGAGCCGCTCGATGGACAGGGCCCGCTGTGGCAGCAGATCCGCCGCGCCCTGATCAAGCCGATCGCCGACGGCCGCTGGCCGCCCGACACCAAGATCCCCAAGGAGGTCGACCTGATCGAGCGCTGGGGCTCGGCGCGCATGACGGTGCATCGCGCGCTGCGCAGCCTCGCCGCCGAGGGGCTGGTGGTGCGCAAGCGCCGTTTCGGCACGGTGGTCGCGGCGCGCCCGCCGGAGCGCCCGGTGCTGGAGATCTGGGACATCGGCGCCGAGGTCGCCCGCTTCGGCGGGGTCTATTCCTTCGAGGTTCTGGCCCGCGCCCGCATCGCCGCCGACGACCCGCGCGCCGCCGCGCTCGAGGCCGAGGACGGCACCGCGATCGAATGGCTGATGGTCCGTCACTTCGCCGACGGCGAGCCGTTGCAGATCGAGGAGCGGGTGATCAGTCTCGCCGTCGCCCCCGAGGCCGCCGACGAGCCCTTCGACGAGGTCCCGCCCGGCACTTGGCTGGTCGCCCACGTGCCCTGGACCGACGCCGAACACGTCATCTCCGCCGAGGGCGCCTCGCCGGAAGTCGCCCGCCTGCTCGACATCGCCCCGGCGACGGCCTGTCTGGTGGTCGAGCGCCGCACCTGGGACCACGGCGCCCCCGTCACCCGCGCCCGCCTCGTCCACCCCGGCGACAAACGGCGCCTGGTCGGGCGGTTTCATTCGGGGACGGATTGAACGGGCGCTTCGACGCCATATGTCCCCAGCCCCCCGACGCCCCGTCATCCCCGGGCTCGACCCGGGGATCCATGCGGCACCCGATCCTGCGCGCACGCCGATGGGTGGCCGGGTCGAGCCCGGCCATGACGTCGTGGGGAGAGGAGAGAGGAACTCGCCCGCGCGCGAAGGAAGCGCGACGGCGGGCGGATCCTTCCATCCCCCGCCGCGCGGGTCTCACTCCGCCGCGTCGGAGCGCGTGCCGGCCGTCGCGGCCTTCTCCGCCGCGATCAGTTCGGCGAGCTTGCGCCGGAACCGGAGCGGGCCGGCGTCGAGCGGCAGGTTGATGTTGGGCGAGTGCATCTCGTCCATGCCGATCTGCACCGCCTCCAGGATCACCTTGTCCTCGAGGAACGCGGCCTTCACCGACGCCTCGAACATCGCGTCGACGGCGGTGTCGCCCGGCGCGAAATTGCGCATCTGGAACCAGAAATAACGCGTCCGCTTCTCGTCGATCGGCGTCATGAAGTTGTAGCTGTCCATCAGGAACGCGTCGTCGTGCAGCGGTTTGTCCGGCCCCCCGGAACCGGCCGGCACGAAGATCGCCTTGATGATGGCGTGGCTCGGATGGCGCACCTCGTAGTGCTGCTCGCGGTCGCAGAGACCCGAGAACTTGGTGAAGGGCGCGTAGAACGGCGCGATCTCCACCCCGTACATCCAGCGCGAGGCGATCACCCCGTCCTCGGTCGGCCGGGCGCGCACCGGCACCTCCTCGCAGGCCTCGTTGCCGAAGGAGGTGACGTGGACCCAGGCGACATGCGAGGGATCGAGCAGATTGTCGGTGATGAAGCGATAGTCGCAGTCGACCTCCATCGACCCCGGTCGGGTGCAGCCCCATTCCGGGTCCTCCCAGGTCGGCACGGGGAAGATCGTCGCCGGATCGGCCTTGGCCGGATCGCCGGTCCACACCCAGGTCAGCCCCCAGCGATCCTCGACCGGATAGGCCCGGACATGGACGTTGCCGGCGAGATTCGGCGTCGCCGGCACCCGGATGCAGGCGCCGGAACAATCGAACTTGAGGCCGTGATAGCCGCATTCGATGGCGTCGCCGACGACCTTTCCCTTCGACAGCGGCAGCTTGCGATGGGGACAGGCATCCTCGAGCGCCACCGGCGTCCCGTCCTCGCGGCGGAACAGCACGACGTGACGGCCGAGCATGGTCACCCGTCGCGGGGTCCGGTCCACCTCGGTGGCGATGGCGGCGACGTACCAGGCGTTCTCGAGAAACATCGGACCCTCCTTCGCGACGGCCGGGATCACAGCAGTCCCGCCGCGCCTCGATCGAGATAGGTGTCGAGGAACTGATCGATGCGCGGATGGCGCGGCTTGCCGAACACCTCCCCCGGCGTCCCCTCCACCAGGATCTTGCCCTGATCGAGGAACACGATCTTGTTGCCGACGGACGCGGCGAAGCCGATCTCGTGGGTCACCACCACCATCGTCATGCCGCCCTCGGCGAGCTTGCGCATGACGTTGAGCACCTCGCCGGTCAGTTCCGGATCGAGCGAGGAGGTCGGCTCGTCGAACAGCATGATCTTCGGCTCGAGCGCCAGGGCGCGGGCGATCGCCACGCGCTGCTGCTGACCGCCGGAGAGCTCGGAGGGATAATGGGTCGCCCGTTCGGCGAGACCGACCTCGGCGAGGCGCGCCCGCGCCCGCTCCTCGGCCTCCGCCTTCGACATCCCACGCGCCGTCACCAGGGCCTCCATGACGTTGCCGAGCGCCGTCATGTGCGGCCACAGATTGAACTGCTGGAACACCATGCCGATCTTCGAGCGGACGCCGCGAATGTCGTTCGGCGGCAGACGCATGCGGTCGCCGTCGGGGCCGAGCGCATAGCCGAGCGGCGCCCCGTCGATCTCGATGAAACCGTCGGTGGCCTCCTCCAGGAAGGCGATGCAGCGCAGAAGCGTCGACTTGCCGGAGCCGGACGGCCCGAGCAGGCAGGTGACCTCGCCGCGCGCCGCCTCGAGATCGATGCCGGTCAGAACCTCGGTCTTGCCGAAGCGCTTGACGAGACCCTGGACGCGAATGGCCGGTGCGTTGGTCATGAATGGCTGAACCGATATCTGGAGAAGCGGGCCTCGGCGAGGCGGCCGGCGCGGCCGCACAGATCGGTGAGGCCCCAGTAGAGGAGCGCGACGATGGTGAAGCTCTCCACGAAGGCATAATGCGCGGTGCCGATCGCCGAGACCTCGAGAGTCAGTTCCGGCACCGAGATGATCGAGAGGACCGCGGTCTCCTTCAGCATCAGGATGGTCATGTTGACCATCGCCGGCAACACCAACATCGTCATCTCCGGCAGAACGATCCGGCGCAGCGTCTGCGCCCGGGTGAAGCCGGCGCAGTCGGCCGCCTCGAGATGACCCTTGGGGATCGCCTCGAAGCCGGTGCGGAAGATCTCCGAATAATAGGCGGCGGCATAGATCGAGAGACCGATCATCCCGGCCGGGATGTTGTCGAGCGAGAGCCCGATGAACGGGCCGCCGTAATAGAGCAGGAAGATCTGCACCAGGAACGGCGTGCCGCGGATCACCTCGACGAGGGCGCGCAGCAGCCAGCCGAGCGGCGTCGGCCCCCAACGCCGGGCGACGGCGACGGCGAAACCGCCGATCGAGCCGAACACCACCGCGCCGGCCCACACTCCGAGCGTCACGCCGAAGGCGCGGGCGATGTTGGGGGCGTTCTCGAGGACGAGGGCGAGATCGAAGGTCATGCATGCCCCCGCGCGACGCGCCGCTCGAGCACGGTGCCGACCCCGGCGATCACCGCGTTGATGGCGAGATAGATCACCCCGGCCGAGGCGTAGAGCGGCAGCGGCAGGAAGGTCGAGGCGGCGAGATCCTGGGTCATGCGGGTCAGTTCGATCACACCGACCACCGACACCAGCGACGAGGCCTTGAGGATCATGATGATCTCGGAGACGAGCGAGGGCAGCGTCAGCCGCACCGCGATCGGCAGGCGGATCCGCCGGAAGGTGGCGAAGGCGCCGAGGCCGCACATGTCCGCCGCCTCCATCAGCCCCTTCGGCACGGCGCCGAAACCGCCGCGCAGGATCTCCGCCTGATAGGCGGCCGTGCACAGCGCCATGCCGGCGACCGCCGCCACCTCGCTCGGCACGTCGAGGCCGATCTGCGGCAGGAGGTGATAGATCAGGAGCAGCTGGACCAGCAGCGGCGTGCCGCGAAAGAAGCTGACGAAGAGCCGTCCGGCGCCGCGCGCCAGCCCGTTCGACGACATCGTCCCGGCGCACACCACCGTCGCCAGCAGGAAGCCGAGCACGATCGACACGACGGAGACGACGATCGTCGTCACCGAGGCCTGGAGCAGCAGCAGGAAGAGATCCCAGGACATGGCGGTGGTCGCGTCTCACCGGCCCGACGGCCGCGATGAACTCATGACGAGCGAGGCCGAGCCTCACGAGAGAAGACGCCCGGCGTCGCCGCCGGGCGTCGAACGGGGATCACAGAGCCGGGTCGGTGACTTCCGCCGGCGTGTCGAAGGTGGTGCCGAACCACTTCTCCTGGATCTTGGCCATGCGGCCGTCGGCCTTGATCTTGGCCATGGCCTCGGCCACCGCCTTGTTCAGGCTGGCGTAGGGCGCGTCCTTGCGCTCCGGGAAGCCGAAATAGGCCTTCACGCCGAAGGCGGGCTTGACCACCTCGAACACGCCCTTCCGCTGCGAGGCGAGGTAGGCGATGTTCGGCAGCGAGTTGGCGACGGCGACGACGCGGCCGGCGGCGAGATCGGCATAGGCCTCGTTGAAGGAGGGATATTCCTTCGCGTCGACCGGCTTCGGCAGGGTCGCGCCGAACTTCTGCAGCTGGGCGAGCTGGGCCGTGGCCTTGCCGGAACCGACCGCCTTGCCGGCGATGTCCTCGGGCTTCATGATCGAGGTGTCGCCCGCCTTCTTCAGGAGCGCGACGGTGGCTTCCGCGATCGGCGGGGAGAAGGCGTAGCGCTCGAGGCGCGCCTTGGTGATGGTGGCGGGGCCGGCGACGATGTCGAACTTGCCGCTCTCGAGACCCGGCAGCACGCCGTCCCAGGGCAGCGCGATCCACTCGATCTTGACGCCCATCTCCTTGCCGATCTCGGCGAAGAGGTCGACGTTGAGGCCGACGTGCTTGCCGGCGTCGATGAAGTCGAACGGCGCGAAGGCGGTCTCGGTGCCGACCTTGAGCACCCCGGCCTTCTTGACGTCGTCGAGGACGTCGGCCGCGGCGATACCGCCGGCGAGCGCCGAGACCGACACGGCGGCGCCGAGCGCCAGGGTCCAGTTGATGAGCGTACGCCTGTTCATGGGAACGACTCTCCCTTCGGGGTTCGGTGTCCTGCGAGACGAGGCCGGCGGCCTTTGTCTATACATAATGCTCGCCACGGCGGGGGCGGATGTCAACAGCCCTTTCGAACGGCATCTCTCATCCCTGCATAAAATTCAGGCATAAGCAATTCTTCGTAGAACTGGCAGGCCCTCAACCCGCGATCTCGGCGAGCAGAGCCCGCCACCCCGCCTCGACCCGGTCGCGCGCCACGTGTCGCCCGTCGACGACCACCCGCCGCCCGCCGGCCCAGACCTCGCGGACCGGGTTCGTGGCGGCGGCGAAGATCCAGGCGTCGAGCAGCGCATCGCCGCCGCGCCCGGCGAGCGCGACGTGATCGGGATCGAGCGCCACGAAATCGGCGCGCGCCCCCACCACGAGGCCGCCGGCGGCCTCGCCCAGCGCCCGCGCGCCGCCCGCCACCGCGGCATCGAAGAGGCTCCGCCCGGTCGAGCGCGGCGGCCGCGCCATGCGGTTGCGCGCCCGGTCGCGCAGACGCTGCGACTGTTCGAGGAGACGCAGCTCCTGCGGCAGCGAGATCAACACGTTGGAATCGCTGCCGACGCCCCAGGCCCCACCGGCCGCGTCGTGGTCGACCGCCGGAAAGATCCCGTCGCCGAGATCCGCCTCGGTGATCGGACAGAGCCCGACCACCGCGCCCGAGGCCGCCATCGCCGCCACCTCGCTCGGCTCGACGTGGGTGGCGTGGATCAGGCACCAGTCGCGATCGACCGCGACCGTGTCGAAGAGATGCTCGACCGGCCGCCGCCCGGTCGCGGCGAGACAATCGGCGACCTCGCCGACCTGTTCGGCGATGTGGACATGGATCGGTCCGCCGCGATGACGTGCCGCCAGCGCCCGCATCTCCGTGTCGTTCACCGCCCGCAGCGAATGGGGCGCGATTCCGATCCGCCCGCCCTCGAGAGTCGCGACCGCCCGGCCCGCCGCCTCGTGGAGCCGCGCGAAACGATCGAGATCGCAGACGAAACGCCGCTGGCCCTCCCCGGTCGGCCGATCGCCGAAACCGCCGTGGGCATAGAACACCGGCAGCAGCGTCAGCCCGATCCCGCTCGTCGCCGCCGCCCGCACCACCGCCGCCGACATCTCGGCCGGATCGTCGTAGGAACCGCCGTCGGGACGATGGTGGACGTAGTGGAATTCGGCGACGCCGGTGAAGCCGCTCTCGAGCATCTCCACCTGCGCCAGCCCCGCCAGAACCTCGAGATCGTCCGGCGAGATCGTCCGCGCGAAACGGTACATCTCCTCCCGCCAGGTCCAGAAGTGATCGTCCGCCCCGGCGCCGCGCCGCTCGGTCAGCCCCGCGAAACCGCGCTGGAAGGCGTGACTGTGGAGATTGCCGACGCCGGGGACGACCGCGCCGGGGATCCGCGTCGCCCGCGCCCGCCGCTCCGGCGAGGGCGCCGTGTCGACCTCCGTGATGTGCCCGTGCTCCCACGCGACCACCACGTCGCGGCGCCACCCCTCCGGCGTCGCCGCCACCTCCAACAGGGCCTCACCCATCGCGCTCCCTCTCGTCGTCGATCGAGGTCGTTCAAATATGTATAGGCATATTGACAGGAGCCTCGAGCGATCGCAAGCTGAACATGGAACGGGGTGGCCGTCGATGCGCACATGCCTCCCGTCGAGGACACGACGCGATGACCCGCACCATCGACAGGCTCTGGACCCACGCCCGCCTCGCCACCATGGCGGCGGATCGCCCCGGCATCGGCCGGATCGAGGACGGCGCCGTCGCTGCCCGCGACGGTCGCATCGTCTTCGCCGGCCCGCGCGCCGATCTGCCCGCCGGGCTCGACGTCGCCGAGACGATCGACTGCGGCGGCCGCTGGATCACCCCCGGCCTGATCGACGCCCACACCCATCTCGTCTTCGCCGGCAATCGCGCCGACGAATTCGAGGCCCGGCTCGCCGGCGCCACCTATGCCGAGATCGCCGCGAAGGGTGGCGGCATCGCCGCGACCGTCCGCGCCACCCGGACCGCCTCCGTCGACGACCTCGTCGCCACCAGCCTCCCGCGCCTCGATCGCCTGATCGCCGACGGCGTCACCACCGTCGAGATCAAGTCCGGCTACGGCCTCGATCTCGACGCGGAGGCGCGCATGCTGCGCGCCGCCCGTCGATTGGGAGAGATCCGCGACGTCCGCGTCGTGACGACCTTCCTCGGCGCCCATGCGCTGCCGCCCGAGGAGACCGATCGCGACGCCCACATCGACCGCGTCGTGGCGATGATCGCCCCCCTCGCCGCCGAGGGCCTGATCGACGCCGTCGACGCCTTCTGCGAGGGGATCGCCTTCTCGTCCGCGCAGGTGTCGCGCGTCTTCGAGGCGGCCCACGCCCGGGGGATCCGGGTCAAGCTCCACGCCGATCAGCTCTCCGACCTCGGCGGCGCCGCGCTCGCCGCCCGGTTCGGCGCGCTCTCCGCCGATCATCTCGAATGGACCGAGGAGGCCGGCGTCGCCGCCATGGCCGCCTCCGGCACCGTCGCCATGATGCTGCCCGGCGCCTTCTATTTCCTGCGCGAGACCCGGCGCCCGCCGATCGAGGCCTTCCGCCGTCACGGCGTCGCCATGGCGGTGGCGAGCGACTGCAATCCCGGCACCTCGCCGATGACCTCGCTTCTGCTCGCCATGAACATGGCCGCGACCTGTTTCTCGATGACCGTCGAGGAATGCCTCCTCGGCACCACCCGCCATGCCGCCCGCGCCCTCGGCCTCGACGCCGAGACCGGCACGCTCGAGGCGGGCAAGGCCTGCGATCTGGCGATCTGGTCGATCGAGACCCCCGCCGAACTCGTCCAGGGCCTCGGCGCCCTGCCCCTTCACGCCCGCATCCGGAGCGCCAGATGACCGACCCCGTGATCCTCACCCCCGGCGCCGTCACGCTCGACCAGTGGGCGGCGATCGCCCGTGGCGCCCCCGCCCGCCTCGATGAGAGCGCCTTCCCGGCGATCGAGCGCGGCGCCGCCGCCGTCGCCGCGATCCTGTCGAAGGGCGAGCCGGTCTACGGCATCAACACCGGCTTCGGCAAACTCGCCTCGGTCCGCATCGACGACGCCGATCTGGCGAAGCTCCAGCACAATCTGGTGATCTCCCACGCCTCCGGCGTCGGCGAGCCGCTCGCCCCCGAGATCACCCGGCTTATGATGGCGCTGAAACTCGCCAATCTCGGCCAGGGCGCCTCGGGTGTCCGCCCCGCCACCGCGCGCCTGCTCGAGGCGATGCTGATGAAGGGCGTCGTGCCGGTCGTCCCGGCGCAGGGTTCGGTCGGCGCCTCCGGCGATCTCGCCCCTCTCTCGCACATGACGGCGGCGATGATCGGCGTCGGCGAGGCTCTCTTCGCCGGCGAGCGTCTGCCCGCGCCGGTCGCCCTCGCGCGCGCCGGCCTCGCTCCCGTCGAGCTCGGCCCCAAGGAGGGCCTCGCCCTCCTCAACGGCACCCAGTTCTCGACCGCCAACGCCCTCTACGCCCTCTTCACGGCGGAACGGCTGCTGCGCACCGGCCTCGTCGCCGGCGCGCTCACGACCGACGCCGCCAAGGGCTCCGACGGGCCCTTCGATCCGCGCATCCATGCGCTCCGCCGCCACCCCGGCCAGATCGAGACGGCGGCGGCGCTACGTGCCCTGATGGACGGCTCGGCGATCCGCGCCAGCCATACGACCGGCGACGACCGCATCCAGGATCCCTATTGCCTGCGCTGCCAGCCCCAGGTGATGGGCGCCGCCCTCGACATTCTGCGGAACGTCGCGGTGACGCTGACCCGCGAGGCCGACGGCGTCACCGACAATCCGCTGATCTTCGTCGACCCGGAGGGCGACGCTCACGAGGCGATCTCCGGCGGCAATTTCCACGCCGAGCCGGTCGCCTTCGCCGCCGACATCGTCGCCCTCGCCCTCTGCGAGATCGGCTCGCTCGCCGAGCGCCGCATCTCGCTCCTGGTCGACCCGGTCCTGTCGCGCCTGCCCGCCTTCCTCACCCCGCGCCCCGGCCTCAACTCCGGCTTCATGATCCCGCAGGTGACCGCCGCCGCGCTGGTCTCGGAGAACAAGCAGCAGGCCCATCCGGCCAGCGTCGATTCGATCCCGACCTCGGCCAATCAGGAAGACCACGTCTCCATGGCCGCCCACGGCGCCTACCGGCTCCACCGCATGGCCCGCAACGTCGCCAACGTCCTGGCGATCGAGCTCCTCGCCGCCGCGCAGGGCTGCGACTTCCACGGCCCCCTCGCCTCGTCGGCGGCGCTCGAGCGCGTCCGGGCCGCGATCCGCGCGCGCGTGCCCGCCCTCGACGACGATCGCTTCTTCGCCCCCGACATCGCATGCGTCGCCGACATGGTGCTCGCCGGCGCCTTCGAGGAGGCCGTCGCCCCGCTCGCCCTCCCCCGCGTCACGGAGGCCGCCCGATGACCTCCCGACCCGACTGGCTGGTCGTCGAGGAACGCGACGCGCCGTTGATCCTGAGCTTCCCCCACACCGGCACCGGCCTGCCCGGCGGCTACGAGACCCGCTTCCGCTCGCCCTGGCTCGCCCGCCGCGACGCCGATTGGCACGTCGAGGCGCTCTATGCCTTCGCCGCCGAGCTGGGCGCGACTTTCGTGCGCACCACCGTCTCGCGCTCGGTGATCGACCCGAACCGCGATCCCTCCGGCGCCTCGCTCTATCCCGGACAGGCGACGACCGGCCTCTGCCCGACCGACACGTTCGACGGCGATCCGCTCTACCGCGACGGCGAGGACCCCGGCGCCGACGAGATCGCCGCGCGCCGCACGGCCTTCTTCGAGCCCTATCACGACGCCCTCGCCCACCAGATCGCGCGGCTGCGGGCGATCCACCCGAAGGTCGTCGTCTACGATTGCCATTCGATCCGCTCGCGGATCCCGCGTCTCTTCGACGGCGCCCTGCCGCAGTTCAACATCGGCACCAACGCCGGCCGGTCCTGCGACCCCGCGCTCACCGCCGCGATCGAGGACCCCTGCGCCGCATCCCTGCTCGGCCACGTCGTCGACGGTCGCTTCAAGGGCGGTTGGATCACGCGGGCCTACGGCCGCCCGGAGACGGGCGTCCATGCGATCCAGATGGAACTCGCCATGCGCGGCTACCTGCGCGAACCCGTGACGATCGACGAGAGCAATTGGCCCGTCGCCTTCGACCCCGCCTTCGCGGCCCCCGTCGCCGCCGTTCTCACCCGCGCCCTCGAGGGCGCGCTCCGCTTCGCCCTGACCGCCTGAGGCCACGCCCCATGACCCGCATCGACAACGACCGCATCGTCCGCGCCCCGACCGGCTCCGACATCTCCACCCAGTCGTGGCTGACCGAAGCCGCCATGCGCATGTTGATGAACAATCTCGATCCCGACGTCGCCGAGCGCCCGTCGGAACTGGTCGTCTACGGCGGCATCGGCCGCGCCGCGCGCGATTGGGAGAGCTTCGACGCGATCGTCGCGACCCTGAAGCGGCTGAAGGACGACGAAACCCTGCTGGTGCAGTCCGGCAAGCCGGTCGGCGTCTTCCGCACTCATGCCGACGCCCCGCGCGTGCTCATCGCCAACTCCAACCTCGTCCCCCACTGGGCGACCTGGGACAAGTTCCACGAGCTCGATCGCAAGGGCCTGATGATGTACGGCCAGATGACCGCCGGGTCCTGGATCTACATCGGCGCCCAGGGCATCGTGCAGGGCACCTACGAGACCTTCGTGGAGGCCGGCCGTCGCCACTTCGGCGGCACGACCAAGGGCAAGTGGATCCTCACCGGCGGCCTCGGCGGCATGGGCGGCGCTCAGCCGCTCGCCGCCACCATGGCCGGCTATTCCTGCATCGCGGTGGAATGCCAGCCGAGCCGCATCGATTTCCGCCTACGCACCGGCTACGTCGACATGAAGGCCGACACGCTCGACGAGGCGATGGCCCTCCTCGAGACGTCGCTGAAGGCCGGCAAGCCCACCTCGATCGCGCTCCTCGGCAACACCGCCGAGATCCTCCCCGAGATGCGCCGTCGCGGCATCCGCCCCGACCTCGTCACCGACCAGACCTCGGCGCACGACCCGGTCAACGGCTATCTGCCGGCCGGCTGGAGCCTCGACAAATGGTTCGACATGCGCGAGCGCGATCCGAAGGCGGTCGAGAAGGCCGCCCGCGCCTCGATGGCGGTCCATGTCCAGGCGATGCTCGACTGGTGGCACGAGGGCGTGCCGACCGTCGACTACGGCAACAACATCCGCCAGATGGCCTTCGAGGAGGGCGTGAAGGACGCCTTCGACTTCCCCGGCTTCGTCCCGGCCTATATCCGCCCGCTGTTCTGCCGTGGCGTCGGACCGTTCCGTTGGGCCGCCCTCTCCGGCGATCCGGAAGACATCTACAAGACCGACCAGAAGGTGAAGGAGCTGATCCCGAACGATCCCCACCTCCACAACTGGCTCGACATGGCGCGCGAGCGCATCCACTTCCAGGGCCTTCCCGCCCGCATCTGCTGGGTCGGTCTCGGCCTGCGGGCGAAGCTCGGACTGGCGTTCAATGAGATGGTACGCTCGGGAGAATTGTCGGCCCCGGTCGTGATCGGCCGCGACCACCTCGACTCCGGCTCGGTCGCCAGCCCGAATCGCGAAACGGAAGCCATGCGCGATGGCTCCGATGCCGTCTCGGACTGGCCGTTGCTCAACGCCCTGCTCAACACGGCCAGCGGCGCGACGTGGGTCTCGCTGCATCACGGCGGCGGCGTCGGCATGGGCTTTTCGCAGCATTCCGGCGTGGTCATCGTGTGTGACGGCACCGACGCCGCCGCCGCGCGCATCGCCCGCGTGCTGCATAACGATCCGGCAACCGGCGTGATGCGCCACGCCGACGCCGGATACGACATCGCCATCGACTGCGCTCGCGATCAGGGCCTGAACCTGCCGATGCTGAACGCCGCCGGGTGAGCGCGCACCACGACAGCCCAATAGCAAGACATCCCCGACTATGCCGAATCAAGGAATTCCGTCCATGGCAAAACTCTTTGTGACGCCCGGTGCGCTCACGCTGGCGCAACTGCGCGACGTCTATCAGAACCCGACCACCCTCGCGCTCGACGAATCGGCTTATGCTGCCATCGACCGGAGCGTGGCCTGCGTCGAGAACATCGTGAGCGAAGGCCGCACCGCTTACGGCATCAATACCGGGTTCGGACTGCTCGCGTCGACCCGCATCGCCCACGAAGACCTGGAGAACCTGCAGCGCTCGCTGGTGCTCTCGCACGCGGCCGGCGTTGGCGCCCCGCTCGACGACGCGCTCGTGCGCCTGATCATGGTGCTCAAGATCAACAGCCTTGCACGCGGCTTTTCCGGCATCCGCAGCAAGGTGATCGACGCCCTCGTCGCGCTGGTGAACGCGCAGGTGTACCCTCGCATTCCGCTCAAGGGCTCGGTCGGTGCCTCGGGAGACCTCGCCCCGCTTGCCCACATGTCGCTGCTGTTGCTCGGCGAATGACAGGCACGTCATCGCGGCCAATGGATGAGCGCGCGCGAAGCGCTCGCCGTGGCCGGACTGGCGCCGCTCACACTGGCGGCCAAGGAGGGCCTCGCGCTCCTGAACGGCACGCAGGTCTCCACGGCCTACGCGCTGCGTGGCCTCTTCGAAGCGGAAGATCTGTTCGCGGCGGCCAGCGTCTGTGGCGCCCTGACCGTCGAAGCCATGCTCGGCTCGCGTGCGCCGTTCGATGCTCGAATTCATGACGCCCGCGGTCAGCGCGGCCAGATCGACGCGGCGGCGC
>OFJB01000735.1_pt1 | contig 14669 bp, 7 predicted proteins | sample 1775081 | NCBI WGS metagenome assembly OFJB01 (sample SAMN08195771, study PRJEB24354) | sludge metagenome | isolation source: initial sludge from phenol fed wastewater aerobic bioreactor | place: India: Nagpur | collected 2016-06-05 | reverse complement strand
AGCCGGAGAGCGCGGGCGCGGTGTCGCCGGTGGCGGGGGCGCTGCACCCTGGCGAGTATCGCTACGTCCTTACCTACGTGCGCCTGCTCGATGGCCTCGAAGGCGCAGGCCTGTGGAGCGCGCCGGTGCAGCTGTCCCAAGGTGGCCTGCTGCTCATGAACCTGCCCCAGCGGGACGGCTACAAGATCAATGTGTACCTGACGGGTGCCAATGGCACCTCCGCGCACTTGGCCGGCAGCACGCCGACCAACAGTTTCAGCTACCTGGGCGCCAATGATGCGCTCGTGACGCCGTACGCCACGGATGGGCTTGTGCCGGCGCCTGCGGGTATCTGCCTGGCCTTCTGGCGCGGCCGTGCACTCATCGCGGTAGGCAAGACGCTCTGCGCATCGCGGCCCCACCACTGGGAGTCGTTCGACCCGCGCAAGGACTTCAAGCAGTTCAGCTCCGACATCACCCTGGTGGAGCCCGTCAAGAGCGGGATCTACGTGGGGACGGGCACCGAGTTGGCTTTCCTGGGCGGTGCGGACTTCGATTCCCTGGTCTACGACAAAGTCATGGACGGGCGCGTGGTGAAGGGTTCCGGCGTGTCGGTGAGCGGCGATCAGGTCAAGGCGGGCGACGGCGCAGGTGCTGGGCGGGCCATGATCTGCATTGCAGGCGGCGAGATCGTCGCTGGCTTCGACGGCGGCAACCTCTCGCACCTGAGCGCCAATCGGTACACCACGGACGTGCGTGAGGTGGCCGCGACCTTCCGCAAGGTCAATGGGATTCCCCAGTACATCGCGGTGGCCCAGCAATGAGCCAGCTCACGCCCAACAACTGGATGACGCTGGAGGGTGCGCCTGTGACCGGCGCCACCCCGCCGCGCCTGATCGTGGTGGAGGGCGTGATGACCGATCGGCAGCGTGCGCAGGTGCTCCATGAGTACGCCACCTTCTGCCTGCGCAAGACCACCTCCATCTGTGAGCACCTGACCGAGAACCGCGTGCTCGCGGATGGAACGCGCATCTTCATGGAGTCCATTCAGGGCAAGGACCGAGTAATGGTGTGGGCTGCCATGGCGCCTGACCTTGGCGGCGGGGCCTTCATCGCGGTCCCAGCTTATGTGAACCTGGGGTTCGCACCGATCTTTGAGCGCCCCGTCATCAACTTGGCGGGTGACGAAAAGCCTCCGTACCCCGACGAGCCAGAATTTGAGCTGCCGTTTCCTGTGCGGCAGTACGCCCCCATCGTCCGGGTGCGATTCAGCCAGGAATATGGTGCCGTGGTGAGCTTCCCCGATTCACCAGAAGGATCGTTCAGGAACATCAACTATCGCTCCACCATCACCGCAGGCGGCGCCGAGACTTATGCCTTGGAGGGATCGCTGACATGGACTAGCTCTAGTCTCTTTGACCTGCTGAATGCGCCGCTGGTGCCCATGGGCACGCCCGATCCTGACAACCCGGACAAGTTTTACAGCGCGGAATACAACAATGCCGGCGCAAACCCCGATGAGCTGCCCTCTGGGACCAATATCGCAGGGTTCGCCAACGTCTATTTCTTCATTCGCACTGGGGCCAACGCTTTTTCTGGCAGCACCCAGTTCAAAGACTTTGTGCCCAGCGGAGCAACAGGTATCGCCGTGTCGGTCAACAGTGCGCTGTGGACTGAGTACCAGTCGCAAGAGGCTGCTGCGGCTGCCCTGAATGCGACCTATGAGGCGGCCTACCTTGCAGCTGTGGCGGCCTGGAACATTGCGCACGATGAGTGGATGGCCACCACCTATCAGGCGTGGCTCGATGCCTGTCAGGCCATTGACGATATGTACCCACCGCTGGGCCCGTACCCGGGCATGGCCGAGCTGCGTGCGGAGCAGCGGGCGATCCAGCTGACTGCGTTGCGCAATTGGCTGGACGGCGGAGTTCAGAGCAGCCCGCACCTGGCCGCGCGCATGCTGGAGTTCCCATGGAACATCGCCACCAAGCCCGCGAGCACCTTGCCTGCCCTGGGCGAGGTGACGGCATCGGGCCCAAACGGCGATGACATCGACCGCTACCTTGATTTCACGGTGACGAGCGCTGATCGCCAGGCGATAGTGCCTGACCCGATCACGGACAACCCGATTGATGAGGCCCAGTTCGGGCACGACGCCCCGCACCCCCTGGGGCGCGACTTCGCCATGCCCCGGTGCCTTTTCGGCTGGGTTGCCAATGGCACCTACCAGCGGTATGCCGCCTACCGGGCTTTCCACAATGCTGAGCCACCCGAAGTGCGCCCGCGCGACCTGAGCACCATGGCGTTCGACGTGCGCCAGCAATACAACCAGTTCCTATCCGCCGGCGTGGTGCGAGCAACGACCAACGACGCCCGGGTGAATTCCGATGGCTATGTGCCTGCTGGGACTCGGCTCACGGTGGTGCACCTGGAGTACGAGGTGTTCGATGTCTTCACGGGGCAGTGGATCTGGACGCCGTGTTTTGACATTCGCCGCTTCGATTCGCTGTGGATCGCCAGCCTGGGCCGGTACACCATGCCCCCCGCGCCCGTGCCACCCGATGGCGCCGACCGGCCCCGCCGTGTGCGCATCCGCAAAGTGCAGACCCTGCGGCGCAAGCCGGACATGACCTGGAGCGTGCCGGAGCTGGTGGACCCCAAGAAGCTCAAGGACGAAGGGGTTTGGGACAAGGAGGTGCTTTCGGGCACCGGCAACGACCCGTTCGCCGTGGTCATCTTCGAGGGCCTGCCGCAGACCGCTTTCCCCATCGCCAACGGCGTACTGTCACCGCCGCTGTGGAGTGGCGACCTCAAGACCATCCGCGAACTGCTGGCCTCCGAGTGGGACGGCAACCTCAACATTCCGCCGCTGGTTGCTCACGCGCTGGACATCACCAAGAAGGTTTGAACCATGACCGCCATTGTCATGAACACCCTCACCGGCGCGGTGAGTGAGTACGACTGGGATTTCCAGTCCATCACGCCCACCCACGCGGGCTCTGCTCTGGCGCTCTATGCCCTGGGGGGTGACACCGACGCCGGGCAGCCCATCGACGCCACGATCACCACGCCCAAGCGCGTTTGGGGTGAAACGCTCAAGAGCCTGTCGTCGGGCATCTACTTCGCCATGCAGGGCACTGGCCAAGGGGTGCTGCAGGTGCACACGCCGAGCGACACCTATTCCTACCCGGTGCTGCTGCTGCCCGATGGCGTATCGCGTGGCGAGCCAGGGCGCGGCATCCGCGAAAACTACCTGGGGTTCTCCTACAAGAACGTGGCCGGCGCCTTCTTCCGCATCGACCGCATTGAGATTCCCTCCATCAAATCCAAGTCCCGGAGACTCTAAATGGCCAGCGCAGCAGAACTTGTCAACAACACATTCCAACTGGCGCAGGGGTATGCGCAGAGCGCGCAGCAAAACCTAACGTCTTTTGCTGATCGCCTGAAGAACGCGATCTACACACCGCCTACCCTGAGCGTCACATGGACAACGCTGGGGGCGCCCACGCTCGCGGCCATGCCCACCGCGCCGGCTATGCCCAGCATCAGTTTCGATCCGGGCACTCTGGGTAACGCGCCGAGCCTGCTCAACGAGGCCGCTCCGAACTTGGCGATCTCTGACTTCACGGACGTGGCCCCGGATCTGAATCTGCCCACGGCACCCGCCATCACCTACGGCGCCATCCCGGCCGTGCCCAGCATTGGGACTGTGGCAATCCCCGATGCCCCGACCGTGACCATGCCTGCGGTGCCCACCTACGTGAGCATCAATGCGGTGCCCTTCGGCGGGATCGACCTGCACGACGAATGGCTCGAAAGCCTGGGCGACCGGCCCACGCTGGAGCTTGTGGCGCCAACGCCATATTCCTACTCGCGCGGCCCTGAGTACGCCTCAGAGCTGCTGAGCAAGCTGAAATCGGTGCTCGACACGCGCATGAGCGGCGGCACAGGACTGGACCCCGCGGTGGAGCAGGCCATCTGGGACCGTGGGCGCAGCCGCGAGACGCAGATTGCCTTGGCCAACCAGGCCGAGGTGATGCGCACCAGCGAATCCTTTGGGTTCCCATTGCCCACGGGCGTGCTGGCGGCCCAACTGCGGGATGCGCAGCGGGACTACTATGACAAGCTGTCTGGCCTGTCCCGCGACATCGCCATCAAGCAGGCCGACCTGGAGCAGGAGAACCTGAAATCCGCCATCGCCGCTGGCATGCAGCTGGAGCAGCAGCTGATTACCTACTCCTACCAGATGGAGCAGCTGTCGTTTGAGGCCTCCAAGGCCCTGGCCGACAACGCCATCCAGATCCACAACGCGGCCATCGAGCAATTCAAGGGGCTGCTGCAGGGCTACCAGACCTAGGCCAGCGTCTACAAGACCCTCATCGACGGCCAGTTGGCCAAGGTGGCGGTGTTCAAGGCCCAGCTGCAGGGCGAGCTGGCCAAGGCCGAGATCAACAAGGTGCTGGTGGAGCAGTACAAGGCGCAGATCGAGGCCGGCATGTCGCAGGTCAAGATTTACGAGGCCCAGGTGGGTGCGGCGAAGACCCTGGTGGACCTTGAGCAGGCCAAGATCGGTGCGGCCGGCGAGCAGATCCGCGCCTATGTGGCCCAGGTCAACGCCGAAACGTCCAAGGTCGAAGCCTACAAGGCCAGCGTGCAGGCCGAGGCCTCCAAGATCGACATCTACAAGACCAAGGCCCAGGTGTACGGCATCCGGGTGGGGGCGCAGGCTGAGCACTCGCGCGCGCTGATCTCGCGCTACCAGGCCTTGATTTCTGCAAAGACCGGGGAGTGGGAAGGCTACCGGGCCCGCGTGCTGGCCGAGAGCACCCGCATCGAGGCGCTGGGCAAGCAGTCCGGTGCGCTGCTCGATGGCTTCCGCGCACAAACGCAGGCGCTTAGCGCCCAGGCCGAGCTGCAGACCAAGGTATGGGAGTCCAACATGAAGCAGTACGAGGCTGGCGTTCAGGTTGCGATGCAGGCCGCCAAGATCAACAACGACGCGGCCATTCAGACCAATAACGCCCGCTTGGATGCGGCGAAGGCGGGCACCCAGGTGTTTGCCCAGCTCACATCGAGCGCCTACAGCATGATGCACGCGAATGCCGGCATCAGCGGCAGCGCGTCCATGGGGGTGAGCTACAGCTACAGCGGCGATGTGATCGGTACGGTACCGGCGATCTCGTCACCGGGCTAAGTCGCAGGGCGCGAAGTTTTCAGCAGCCGCAAGCCCTGCATAGGGCTTTGCGGGCACCTGGCCGGTGTCAACAATTCCGGCTGATGAATATAGGAGTCCCCCCATGCGAGGCTTTCAACCCCAAAAATTTGCAGACGGCGGCTTGGTACAAGGCCTCAAGCGTGCCTTCGGCATGGACGAAGAGCGCAATGCGCGCGTGGCCGCCTACCGCGCTCAGGCCGCGCAGGAAGCTGCTCAGAATCAACAACAGGCCGCACCGGCACCGGCACCAGCGCCGGCCGTGAGCGACTACATGGGCATGGGTGCCATGAAGCGCCGCGAGAAGGCGGCAGGCCTGAAAGACGGCGGCACGGTCAAGCCTCGCGGGTTCAAGGCGGGCGGTTTGATCCGTGGGCCGGGCACGGGCACCAGTGACTCCATCGAAACTGAAAAGCGCCCAGGCACCTTCATCATGCCTGCCGACAGCACTCAGGCCATTGGCCCCGAGGCGCTGGAAGAGCTTGGCGAGGTGGGCGATAGCGCGACGGAAGAGCAGGGTGAGTCGGTACCCGTGCGCCTGAGCAATGGGGAATTCGAGCTGCCACCCGAACAAGTGCAGGCGCTGGGTGAGTCTGTGCTGACTGTGATGCGTGATGCCACGCACCGGCCGGTGCGCGGCTTCGCTCCCGAGGCCCAGCCAGAGGAGCCGCGCCAGTTCTTTGCCAACGGCGGTTTGGTGCAGGACGATGAGAAGCGCCCCCCGGGCTTTTCCCCGAGCAATGTGGCGAGTAAGGCCGCCGGCTTTGTCGCTGGTGCCTTCCCGAACACGACCGCTGCGGTGAAGGGCGCCATGCAGGACGCCAGGGACGCCTATCAGCAGGGTGGGCTGGGCGCTGCTGTGGGGCAGAGTGCACGTGTCGCGGTTACTCCGCTGATCGGCTTGGCCGACGATGTGGCGACCAGCACCGCGCGTGCCATCGACCCTGCGGCGAACGCCCTCAAGACCTTGGTGACGGGCGATGCCACGCCCATTGGCCAGGCGCCCGTGGCCGGACCCACTGCCAAGACGGCTTCTACTCCACCCGTTTCTCCTGCGCCATCAGTGCAGGCGCGGCCATCCACCGTTGCTACGGCCCCAGCAGTGGAGCCCACCGCTGCGCCTGCTGGGCAGCCACTCGCCGCTGGCAACGTTTCCGCTCAGAACAACGCGGCGGCCGAGGCGCTGTCTGCGCCCCGGGCGGTCGGCTTCGCGCCTGGCTTGGCCCCAACGGCGGCTACTGCGCAGGTGGCGGCCCCTGTTGTGCGCAACTCCACCAATGACTGGGCAGCACGCAAGGCGCTCGAAAACGCAGCCACAGCAGCCAGCTCGATCACCAACGATCCGTCGCGCATTGGTGCGCGTGCCGCCGCCCTCAGCTCTGACAACGTGGCCTATCAGGCGGCTCTCAAAAATGACCAGGCGCTGCAGCTGGCCCAGCCCGGCATGGACCTGGCCGCGATGCGCGAGAACGCTGCGCTACAGCGGGAGGGCATGCAGCAATCTGGTGCAGACCAGCGTTCGGCACGTGGCTTCCAGATCGATAACCGCCGGGCGGGGATCGAGGAAAAGCGTGCTGCAACCGAGGCGGAGGCACGTGGCTTTGACATTCGCCAGGGCTACCGCCAAGAGAAGCTGAGCGAGCGCTACGACGCCGCGAAGACGCCCGAGGAAAAGGCAGCTGTCGCCCAGCAAATCCGCGACCTGTCCGGCAAGCAGACTGAATCGCCGTGGAAGGTGCAAGTTACGCCCACCACCAAGAACGCGGACGGGTCTACCACCGAGGGCAGCATTTACCGCTACAACACGCAGACGGGGGCAGTGGAGCGTGTAGATGCGGGGCAGGATAGCTCCCAGCAGCCCTTGGACAAGAATCAGCAGGCGATTGCCGTCCGTGACAACCCGAATCTGAGTCGAGAGCAGAAGGTTGCAGCGCTGCGAAAGCTTGGGTATCAGGGCTGACGCTTGCATTCACCGAGGAACTCGGTGATCTGCGAGCAGGGCTTGCCTTCTTTGTCGGTGCGTGACATTTGGGCGGATGAACCAGAGGGTTGCGTGATAGGTGCAGATCGCTGTTCTTGCTTCGGCCCTACACTGAGGACCAAAGTGAGCACGATGCCGACGAATGGCATGACCACGACAGCACGAGCAGCCCACTTCCATATTGCCGGCCCTGTGTATCTCCCCGCTGAACGCCAAAGTCCGAGGTACCAAGCCAGCATGTAGGCAAAAATCAGCAGTGCCCAGACTTGCTGCAGCCCGGGGCTGATCCCTCCGAGGCCTCCGAGAGCCATGCCCGCTGCAAACCCCGCCACAACGCCGTGCAGCCAGAACATTCTGGCGAGCGGTACTTCTCCCGAAACGAATACTGCAACTGGGTTGCGCTGCGATGTCGCGGCCATGGTGCTCTCCTCTTGGCGCGACTGTATCAGCGCGCTTTCAGCCCTTTCTCCCCTCTGTAAAATTTCAGCCTAACAATGAGGAGGGGAAATGGCTGGTCCAGTAACGATTTTGCTGCCAGAATCTTTTGGTTCAGGCTCGATGTATTACGTCATCGGGCAGGCGATACGTGGAATGGATGCCCAGGTTTCAGAGAAGGTGGTTATTGACTTCTCTCGGCTCAAATTTATTGAGCCTATCGGCGTTGTAATTCTTAGCAATCTAATTGAATACCTCGCCAGAGCCGGTATTCCCACGGCACTAGCCGGCATCAATTTTCAAAGCACGGCCGCAGTTGCGTACCTTGATGATTCAGATTTTTTTAAGCGGTACATTGGCCGCCCGCTGCGTGAGTGGGCAAAGGCAAGAGATACTTGCCTTCCGTTGACGATGGTCTCCAATGCTCAGGCGGTTGGCTACTTACACGCAACGCTTGTTCCGTGGCTCGCTGGCAGCTTGAATACCTCGGAGGCGTCACTGGCGACTGTGCGAATCTGTCTAGATGAGGTGTTCTCCAATATCAACTTCCACTCTGGCGTTGACTATGGTTGCCTTCACATTCAACACTTTCCTCAATCCAAGGAAGTGCAGATCGCAATCTCTGACTTTGGCGTAGGGATTCCATCGAATGTCAGAAAGGTTCGACCTGATTTAGCCGATTCCGTAGCTTTGGCATTGGCTTGTGAGGAGGGCTTCACGACGCAATCCAACGTCAAGAACAGAGGCGCAGGTCTTGCAACTTTGATTCGCTACTTGACTCTCAAGGACCGGGGAAAGGTGTGGATTGTCTCGGGTGAGGCCAATCTGTCGGCGGTCCATGACACTGCGGCCAAAAAGAGCAAGGTGACTTCCCGTACTGTCAAAGGGTTCTATCCTGGCACCCTCGTGCGGATCACACTGAAACAAGATAGCATTCGGGACTTGGAGTCCGATGTTCAAAGTGAGGAGTTTTCATGGTGATACGAATTCTCGACCACGTTGAGCACGCATCCACCTATGAGGATGGCGATGCCATTTTTAAGCTGATAAGTGTTCCAATCAGCCGCGGTGAAGATGTCGTAGTGTCTTTCGATGGCATCCAAGCCGTGCCATCTGCTTTCATCAACGCGTCCCTCGTGCGCCTGGCCGAGTTGACTACTGTTGGAGAGATCCGAGAGCATTTGAAGATCGCTCAGTCCACTCGACAAATCAATGAACTGATTCGCAGCAGATTTGATTTTCTTGCGAACATGGCTTCTTGAAGTGTTGGCACAATTGGACCGAATCAGCCCGCCTTGCGCGGGCTTTTTCATTTCTTGGCGCCGCCCTGCATAGGGTTTGGGCATTGTTGAGGGCGCGGCCATCCTGAGGGGATGAGCCAAATTGATGACTTCCTCGCCGGCAAGGCTGCACAGCCCGCGCAAAAGAGCCAAATCGACACATTCCTCGATGCTGCACCGCCGCCATCACGCGGCTTCAAAGGCTGGGTAGGCGACGCTCTCGGTGTCGCGGCCCGTGGTGCTATCGCTGTCCCAGAGGCCGCAGTTGGCCTGCTCGACATCCCCACCGGTGGCGCTGTCGGCAAAGCGCTGGAGAACGAGGGTGGATCTGTAGGCCTTCGGTTCAAACAGGCCAAGGAGGCTGCGAGCGATCTGTTTGACTCCGACGCCACTAAGCAGCAGAACCAGCAGTTCCAGCAGGCCGATGGCATCGTAGAGAAGGCCAAGGTTGCGCTTTCCAACCCAAGCATGGTCGTTCGTGCCGTGGGTGAGTCCGTGCCATCCATGGTCGCAGGCGGCGCCGCCGCGCGAGGCCTCATGGCCGCCACGAAACTGGGCCAAATGGGCGCCGCTGGGGCTGCATTGGCGGGCGCGGCTGGCGAGGGAATCACCGCGGCGGGCTCCGCTGCCGAGCAGATCCGCCAGGAAACTCCCGATGGCCTGCTGACGCCCACCCAGGCCGCTCTCGCAGCCGGTACCGGCGTGGCTACGGCCGGCTTCGGCGTGCTGGGCGGCCGCGTGGCCAACAAGCTGGGTATCGGTGATGCCGAAACCATGCTGGCCCAGGGCACCAAGGGGATGGCGAAGCAGAACGCAGACGATGCCGCAACTGCCGCCGTGAATCCTCTGGTGCAGCAGGATGCGGCCAAGAGCATTCCCCGGCGCGTGGTTGAGGGCGCAATTTCCGAGGGTTTCCTGGAAGAGCTGCCGCAGTCCGTGGCCGAGCAGATTTTCCAGAACGTGGCCCTTGGCAAGGACTGGCTGACGGATGTGGATTCCGCCGTGGTCATGGGCGTGCTGTCGGGTGGCGCTATGGGTGGCGCAGCCGCTGGCTATCACGGCATCAAACAGCCAAAGGCCGGTGCTGGTGAGGTTCCCCCTGGGCAGCCGGGTACCGCGCCTGTTGAGGGCAGCGCGCAGCAAGGCGCAGTGCCGACAAACCCCGGGATGGAGCGCATCCAGCAGGCATTCGCTGCCCAACTGGCGGCGCTGCAGCAGCAGGAGCAGGGCGATCCGACCGTGCCTCAGACCGCGCCGCCCGATGGCGCCGCCGCGCTGGCGCAGCAGCAGGCCCAGGCCGAAGCCCAGCGCCAGGCCGCTATTGATGCCTCGCGCGCTGTGCAGAGCCCGGATGACGAGATTTACCAGTCCACCGGTGCGACCGTTCCGCGCTCCGTGGCCATGGGCTTGGACCCTGCTGCCGGCCCGCTGTCGGCCAGTGCGGCGCTGGCTGTCGATACCGGCGCCTCAGACCAGGTGCAGCAGGCCGCTGCGCTGGCCCAGGCTGCCGAGGTGGCGCAAAAGCAAGGCAAAAAGCTAGCGCAAAGCAATCAAAAACAAGAGCAGCCAGCGCTTACGCAGCAAGGCGTGAATCAAGAAACCGGCGAAATTTCGCAGGGTTCGCCCATGGAGAGCTGGAGCGATGCCCAGTTGTCCAACACCTTCCGCGGCGCTCAGTCGCGCGAGGTCCGCATGCAACTGGCCCAGGAGCTGGGCCGCCGCCGCGCGCTGCGTGAGCAGCAGGAACTGCAGGCCGAGCTGGATGCCGAGCAGCGCGCCAGCGTGCCCGGTGCCGAGCGCGCCGATGCCGCATTTGCCTCATTGACCGAAGACGCCGGCCCGGTACCGGCCGATCTGACCATTCCCGCAACCACAGAAGGAAACCGCAATGGCCCTCAAGCCGCCCAAGCCCAGCAAGGTAGCGCGCAACCGTCGCAAGTCGGAGCAGCGTCAGCAGTCGCACGTGGAGCACCAGATGCTCAAGGACGCACAGGCGCGGATGGCGCGCAGCAAGCAGCCGCCGCAGGCCTGACCGATGGCACCCCGACTGCGAACCCTGGAGCGCAAGCAGCGCCAGCGCCAAGCGCGCAAGCTGCGGCGCCGGCAGAAGGCCCTGCGCAGCGCGTAGCCGATACTGGCGACGCCTGGACGCGCATGCCGACTGCCGAACGCCAGGCCCTGGCCCAGCGCGCGGACCTCAAGCCCATCGTGCGCAAGAACGTGCACCGCGCGGCTTGGGCCGACCTGAACCGCGATGTGCAGCGCAAGCTGGCCCAGGCGATGGAGCCAGTACAGGAAACGCGGCCTGCTCAATCCGTGCAACCTGCTGCTGACTATGAGGCTCAGGTGGCGGAAATGCTCGACCCTGCGAGCCCGCGCACCAGCGTGACCATTGCGGCTGGCGATGAGATCCCGGAATCGGTGCTTCGCGCGCAGACCAATCGCCGTACTGAGCCGGGATTCACCATGAAGCCCGCAAAGGGCGGCGCCGTAGTGCTGACTTCATCCAGCAAATCGCCAGCAGGAGAAGCCGCCACTACTGCAGTACCGACGATTAGCCGCCGGGAAACTGAGAAGGAACAGCCCAACACTGGCTCCGAATCTGCACCAGCAGCTATCAATTCAGAAGCGGATAAGGACGGAAACACTATCGTCGGCCGCCGCGCTGATGGCGTGATGATCCGCCAGGACAAGAACGGCGTGCGCTGGTACGCCCAGGGCGGCGTGCGCATAGAGGAAACCGTTTCCCTGCGCCCCACGCGCCAGGGCATGCAGGTGTCGCGCGGCGAGCTGAAACCCGAGTTCATGACGGCGGCAGAGAGCAAAGCAGTCACGCCTGCTGCTGGCACGCAAACAGCAGTCGCGGTGCGAGAACTGGCTGCAAGAGCTGCGGCCGTTCAGGGCAACCCGCAGAGCGAAAACCCAGCTTCACGCCCTGGCGTTGTCAACGTTCCGGCAGGGATTGAGGCAGCACTGGACGCCGATATGCAGGCCCAAAAAGCGCGCATCACACGATTGCGCAAAGAGGCCGCAAAGGACGGCACTACGCTGGAAGAAAAGACACGTGCCCAAACCCAGCTCAAGGGCGCCGAGTTCAACCTGCAGACGATGCGCCGCACGCGCTTCGACGCGGAGGATGCCGCGATCAAGGTCATCGAGCAGAACGATATGGCGCCGTTCGCGGAGCACATCACCTTTTTCAAGACGGAAAAGGCGCTGCAAGAATTGATTGCAAAATCTGCGAAACCTGACGCTACACAAACGCAAAAAGCTACCGAAACTGTAGCGCCGCAGGCCAAGCCTGCCAAGAAGAAGCCCAGCGCCGACCAAACCCGCGCCAAGGCCGACCTGATGGCCGCCCTGGCCGACCTGGGCGACATCCTGGGCAAGAACACCCGCATGAACATCGTGCCCGAGCAGGAGCAAAAGCTGCTGCCCGTGCTCACGCGCGTGCTGGATGCCGCATTCCGCCTGGGGTATCACAAGTTCAAGGATTCGGCCAAGTTCGCCCTGGACCAGATCCGCGCCAACCTGGGCGACGATGCGGCCGATGCGCTGACGCTGGATCACCTGCAGGGCGCCTACATCGCCATGGCGGGGGGCAAGACGGGCGCGGATACCAAGCGCGCGGTCATCGATGTGGAGAGCAAGGCAGAGATTGAGGCGCACGAGGCCTCTGTTGCTGCAGAAGAGGACGAGGCCGATAATGCACAGCAGGAGAACCCCAGCGATGAGCGCACAACTGTACGAAGCGAAAGCCCGCAAGCACTGGACGCAGTGGCTGCCCAAGAAGGTGGCCGCGCTGAAAGCGAGCGGGGAGCTGGAGCAGGCGCTGCAGACAGCGGGCAAGCAGGCGCAGCAGGAAGTGCTGTCGCTGATGGAGCAGGGCTTTCGCCAGCACGAAGCGGAGGAAGTGGCGTTGAGCCAGTACGTGCTCCTAAAACCCGAGCCCGAGGCCGAACTGGAGCCGTGGGAACGCAAGGAACTGGCTCAGCTGGAGAGTCAGTACCGCAAGCAGATGGGCGCGTAGCCGTCCCTGGGGGCGAGGCCAGCGCCCCGAACATTCCTGCCGCCGACTTCCAGATCACCGACGAGGTGGGCCTGGGCAAGGGCGGTGAGGTTCAAAAGTTCACCGACAACCTGGCCGCAATCCGCACCCTCAAGGCTATCGAGGCGGACAACCGCCGCGCAACCCCGGAAGAACAGGCAGCACTGGCCCGCTATGTGGGCTGGGGCGGTCTTGCCAACGCATTCCCTGACCCAGGCACCGGCCAGTTCAAGGACAAGTGGCGTGCGCGTGGTGAGGAACTGCGCGATCTGCTGACCAAGGAGGAATACACCGCCGCGCGCCGCTCGACGCGCAACGCCCACTACACCTCCCAGACCGTGGTGTCGGCGATGTGGGACATGGTGCGCCGCCTGGGCTACCGTGGCGGCTTGGTGCTGGAATCCTCGATGGGCTCCGGCAACTTCCTGGGCCTGGCCCCCAAGGACATGCCCAATCGGTTCGTGGGTGTCGAATACGACAGTCTGACCGCGCGCATCGGCCAGGCCTTGTACCCGCAGGCGACGGTGCTGCATTCCGGCTTCCAGAAGGTGCCGGTGGCCGACAACGCTTTCATGCTGAACATCGGCAATCCGCCGTTCGGCAGCGAGTCCCTGCGCTTCCAGTTCAAGCCCGAGCTGCAGGGCGTGTCGATCCACAACCAGTTTTTCCGCGCTGGCATGGATGCGCTGCGCCCCGGTGGAATTCAGGCCATGGTGGTGTCGCGCTTCCTCATGGACGCGCAGGACAAGAGCAGCCGCTTGGCACTGGCCGCGCAGGCGCGCTTGGTGGCCGCGATCCGCTTGCCTGACACCGCATTCAAGGAGAACGCGCGCACGGAGGTGGTCACTGACATCCTGATCTTCCAGAAGATGGATGCGGGAGACCAAGCCGCGATGCAAGCCGCCATCACCGAATACAACAAGCTCAAGGCCAACAAGAAGGGGGCGGACGCAGCCGCCGCCGCTCTGGTGCCCTCGTGGGTGGAAACGGTCAAGGTGCCCGACCCGCTGGGCGGCGAGGCCATGAACGTCAACGCCTATTTCGCGGAGAACCCGGCGAATGTGCTGGGCGTCATGGAGCGCTCCGGTTCCATGCAGCATGGCGCGGACATCACAGTGCGCCTGGACAATCCTGCAGAGCTGGGTGAGCTGCTGCGCGCCGCCGTGCAGCGCCTGCCAGAAGGCATCCAGAACTTCCAGCAGGATCTGCTGGACGCTACCGCCGCGCGCCATAAGTCTATGAGCGACGCGCTGCGCATCGCCGTGGCCAATGAAGAGGCCGGGCATATCAAGGCCAGCCCGGACGGCAAGTTGCAGCGCGTGATCGAGCGCGAGACGCCAGAGGGTGATTTCGAGTTTGCCTACCAGGAGATTGACGAAAACAGCCCCTGGCATGAATCCCTGAGCCAGAACGCAGAGGGCCAGTGGTACAGCATGGAGCCCGTGCTGGACGAGCAGGGCAAGAACGTCAAGGCCATGAACGCCAAGGGTGAGGCCACGCGCAAGAACCTGTACGAGCGAAAGGTGTACGCCAAGCCCGAGGACGTGCCCGAGAAGCTGCGCCTGGGCAAGCTGGGCATGAAGCGCCTCAGTGGGCTGGTGGGCCTGCGCGACCTGCTCAAGCGCCAGCTGGTGCTGGAGACGGCTGACGCCGTCCCAGCCACGAGGGCGGGCGGGCGCGAAAGGCGGGACGACGCCGACGCTGGCCTCGTCGACACAAACGGCGCGGGGGGGG
>OFJB01000733.1_pt1 | contig 14721 bp, 14 predicted proteins | sample 1775081 | NCBI WGS metagenome assembly OFJB01 (sample SAMN08195771, study PRJEB24354) | sludge metagenome | isolation source: initial sludge from phenol fed wastewater aerobic bioreactor | place: India: Nagpur | collected 2016-06-05 | reverse complement strand
CAACCTGCTGGAGAGCCTGATCGGCAAGCTGTGCCAGCGCCTGCTGGGCCTGCACGGCGTGCAGGGCGTGCGCGTGACGATCACCAAGCTGGAAATCTTCGACGACTGCGCGGTCGCCATCCGCATGGAGGCGGGCCGCTGGTGAGGCCTGGCGGCGGGCAGCCCGCAGCGCGCCCGTTACGATGCGCGCTGGCCCAACATCCGCGGAGACATCGTTCATGAGCAGCCCCTTCCAGGCCCTGCATGCGGCCCTGCAGTCGCAGGTCGAGCGCCAGTTCTTGTCCGGCGCCTCCAGCGCGCTGCTGCGCGGGCGCGAGGTGGTCGACCGCTTCGTCTGCGGCCAGGCCGATGTCGAGGCCGGCGTGCCGCTGCGCGAGGACCACATCTTTCGCGTGTTCTCCAACACCAAGCTGCTCACATCGTGTGCCGTGCTGCTGCTGATGGAAGACGGCCGCCTGCGCCTGGACGACCCGGTCGAGCGCTATTTGCCGCAGCTGGCCCGGCGCCAGGTCTTGCGCGCCGGCGCCACCCGCATCGACCAGGTCGAGCCGGCGCGCCGCGCCATCACGCTGCATGACTTGATGACCCACACCTCGGGCCTGTCCTACGGCCTGTTCGACCCGGGCACCGTGCTGTACCAGGCCTACGGCGCCTCGGGCGTGCACAAGCCCATGCTCAGCCAGGCGCAGTTCATCGACCTGCTGGCCACGCTGCCGCTGGCATTCCAGCCGGGCGAGCGCTGGGAATACTCGCTGGCCACCGACGTGCTGGCGCGCGTGGTCGAGGTGGTGTCGGGCCAGAGCCTGGGCGAGTTCTTCCAGGCGCGCATCTGCGGCCCGCTTGGCATGGGCGACACCGCCTTCTGGGTGCCCGAGCCCAAGCGCGCGCGCCTGACCGCCCTGTACGGCGGCACCGACTTCATGAACCCGCTGCAGCCCGGCCTGGTGCGCATGGACGCCGCGCCTTACCCCGGCGCCTACACCAGCCCCGCCTCGCGCCAGTCGGGCGGCGGCGGGTTGGTGTCCACGCTGGACGACACGGTGCGCCTGGTCCAGGCGCTGATGCCCGGCGAAGGCGGCCTGCTGCGGCCTGACACCCTGGCGCAGATGGCGCGCAACCAGGTGGCGCCCGGCCTGCACGTGCAGTTTCCCAACATGCCGTCCAACCCCGGGCGCGTGTTCGGCCTGGGCTCGTCGGTGCTGGCGCAACCCGGCGTGTTCGATCCGCCGCAGTCGGCCGGCGAAGTCAGCTGGGGTGGCCTGGCCGGCACCGTGTGGTGGATCAACCCGCGCCTGAACATCGCCGGCGTGCTGATGACCCAGCGCTACTACGGCTTCGGCAACCCCTACACCTTCGAGTGGCGCCACCACGCCTATCGCGCGCTGGGCCATTGACGGCAACGGGCGCGCTGCTACATTGCAGGCATCGCACAACGCAAGAACCGGCTCGACGCTCCATGGCCGCACCGCTGTTTCCCGATCCGCTGCAACTCTGGCGCGAGGCCGTCAATCGGCTCGAAGCCGATGCCAACGCGCTGGGCACCGACAGCCTGAAGTCGCCCGAGCTGCTGCGCTCGCTGCAGCGCGCCAATGCCACCGGCGCCAGCATGCAGCAGGCCTACGCCAAGATGGCCGAAGCCTACCTGCAGCGCGCCAACCTGCCCAGCCGCAAGCAGGTGGCCGAGCTGGCGCAGGCGCTGGAGCGCATCGAGCAAAAGCTGGACCGCCTGCTGCCGCCCGACCCTACCGTGCCGCGACCGGCGCGCACGCGGCGGCCCAGTGCGGCGGCCAGCGCTGCAGCGCCGGCCGAGCCGGTGGCGGCCGCGCCGACCGAGGTCAAGCCCGAGCCCGCACCGGCCCGTCCGTCCCGTGCGCGGGCCGCCAGCGCCAAGGCCAAGGGCGACACCCGCAAGGCGGGTAGAAAGTAGGGCATGGCCAGCTCCGCACGCACCTCCGGCGAGGCCGACCTGGCCCTCACCGAGCGGCTGCGCGTGGAGGTCGAGCGCGCGGTGCAGCGCGGCCTCAAGGGCATGGAACTGCTGGGCGCCGAGCCGCCCGCCGTCGGCCGCACGCCCAAGAGCGTGCTGCATCGGCGCGGCACGCTCGAGCTGGTGCACTACCACGCGCTGACCGACGAGGTCTACCGCATCCCGCTGCTGATCGTCATGGCGCCCACCAACCGGGGCTACGTCATGGATCTGGCGCCGGGGCAAAGCCTGATCGAATTTTTGCTGCGCCGCGGCTACGACGTGTACATGATGGACTGGCACGCACCCCGGCCGGCCGAACGCGACCTGGGCCTGGCCGACTACGTGCTGGACTTCATCCCCGACTGCATCCGCCGCGTGCAGCAGGACTCGGGCGAGACCGACGTCAACCTGGTGTCCTACTGCGCCGGCGGCATGCTGTCGCTGATCTACCTGGCGCTGCATCCCGACAGCCCGGTGCGCAACATCGCCTGCTTCACCACGCCGATCGACTTTTCGCGCATGGAGCTGTTTCGCGCCATGGCCGACGAGAAGGCGTTCGACGTCGATGCCTTTGTCCAGAAGCACGGCCTGATTCCGGCCGAGGTGGTGCTGAGCGGCTTCGACGCGCTGCGCCCCGCCGCCCGCGTGGCCGGACAGATCCGGCTGTGGGACAACCTCTGGAACGACCAGTTCGTCAGCGGCTTTCGCATGATGGAGCGCTGGGGCAATGAAACCCTGCCGCTGCCCGGCGCCTATTTCCGCGACACCGTCAAGCAGCTGCTGCGCGGCAACGAGTTGTTCAAGGGCACGCTCAAGGTGCGCGGGCGCCCGGTCGACCTCAAGCAGGTCACCATCCCGCTGCTGCACATTGCCGCGCAATACGACCACATCGTGCCGCCGGCGTGCTCCGCGCCCCTGCTGGACATGATCGGCTCGACCGACAAGGAAGAAGTGACCTTGCCCGGCGGCCACGTCAGCATTGCGGCCGGTGCCAACGCGGTCAAGCGCATGTGGCCCCGGCTCGACGCCTGGCTGGAGGGACGTTCCGTATGACCGAGACTTCGCGCACCCATCCGCGCACCGTGAACTGTGGCGGCGGCGCCGTCGAGCTGGCCCTGCTGCAGGCCGGCGACCGCGCCGACCTGGACCGCTTCATCGCCGGCCTGCCGGCCACCGACCTGCTGTTCGTGCCGCGCGACATTCGCCACCCCAAGGTGGTCGACGCCTGGATGCGGGCGCTGCAGGACGGCCGCATGCGCGGCCTGGCGGCGCGCCGCGATGGCGTATTGGTCGGCTGCACCTCGATCCACATCGACCCGCTGAGCTGGTCGCGCCACGTCGGCGAATTGCGCGTGCTGATGGCCACGTCCGAGCGCGGCCGGGGGCTGGGCCGCGTGCTGATCCAGGAGTGCTTCATCCAGGCGCTCGAGCTGGGGCTGAAAAAGCTGGTGGCGCAGATGACCACCAACCAGACCGGCGCCATCGCCGTGTTCGAGGACCTGGGCTTTCATCCCGAGGCGCTGCTGCGCCAGCACGTGGCCGACCGCGACGGCGTCACCCACGACCTGGTGCTGCTGAGCCACGACGTGGCGGCGGTGGCGGCGCGCCACGCGGCCTTCGGCGTCGATGGCGCGGCGCAGGCCTGAAATTCCGACAGCACCCGAGCACGCAAATCCAAGCGTTTTTTCAACCACCCCAGGAGCTTCGTCATGGCAACTGCATCCAAGAAGTCGTCTTCCACCGCCGCCGGCGCCGGCATGCCCGACCTGGGCGATCTCACGCAAATGCTCAAGCAGATGAAGGTGCCGGCGGTCGACGTCAAGGCCTTCGTCGACTGGCAGCGCAAGGAGTTCGAGGCGCTGGGCGAGGCCAACCGCCAGGCCTACGAAGGCATGAAGGCGCTGGCCGAGCGGCGCAACGAGATCCTGCGCGAGAACATGGCCGAGTGGCAGGCGTCGATGAAAGATGCGCTCGACAAGGACGTCATGGCCAAACAGGGCGCCGCCATGCAGCGCAGCATGAACAAGGCGATGAAGGACTTCCAGGAACTGGCCGCCCTCGAGATGAAGGCCCGCTCCGACGCCTGGAAGGCGCTGCAGCAGCGCATGCAGGACAACATGGCCCACCTCAAGGACATGATGAAGGCCGGCAAGTAGTCCGCTGCCGCGCGGGCCGTCGCCCGCCTGCGGCCTACGACACCGCGGCCGGCTCGGCCGGCTTGGGCGTGTTGAGGACGAAGGCGTCCGAGAAGCAGGCGCCTTCTTCCAGCCCGTGCGACAAAAACTCGGGCACCGCCGTCTGCACCATCATGGTCGAGCCGCAGGCGTAAAGCTCCTGCCCGCGCATGTCCGGAAAGTCCTCCAGCACCGCATGGTGCACCAGGCCGCGCCGGCCTTCCCAGCCGTCGCCCGGCGCGCCGTCGGACAGCACCGGGATGAAGCGGAAGTTGGCGTGCTCGCGCTGCCAGGTTTCGGCCAGCTCGCGCATGTACAGGTCCGACACCTGGCGCACGCCCCAGTACAGCCGCATGGGCCGCGTGATGCCGCGGGCGAAGGCGTCCTCGATGATGCTCTTGACCGGCGCGAAACCGGTGGCCCCGGCCAGGAAGACGATGGGCCGCTCGCCCTCGCGCAGCGTGAAGCGCCCCAGCGGCCCTTCCAGGCGCAGCGTGTCGCCCACCTTCATGCCGTCGAACACGTGGCCGGTGAAGCGTCCGCCCGGAATGCGGCGCACGTGCAGGTCGATCAGCGGACGCTGCATCGGCGGGTTGGCAAACGAGAAGGCGCGGCGCTCGCCGTCCTCCAGGATCACGTTCAGGTACTGGCCGGCAATGAAGTCCAGCTTGAGGTCGGCCGGCGGCTGCAGCAGCAGGCGGATCACCTCGGGCGCCAGGCGCTCCATGCCCACCACGGTGGCGTCGAACTCGTGCTTGGTCAAAGGCTCCAGCGTCTCGACGTCGATCTCCAGGTCTTCCAGTGGCACGGCGCAGCACATCAGCGCCTGGCCGCGCTCGCGCATGGCGGCGGTGAGCGTGGCCGGCTGATAGGGGCCGTGGTCGAAGGTGCCGTTGAGCACCGTGCATACGCACAGCCCGCAGCCGCCGGCGCGGCAGTCGTACTGCAGCGGCAGCTCGGCGCGCAGGCCGGCCTCCAGAATGGTTTCGCCCCGGCGCGCCGCCACGTGGCGCGCGTCGGGGTGCACGGTGATGTTCAGCGTGCGCGCGGCGGCGCCCTTGCGGCGCCACACCAGCCAGGGCTGCACGAACAGCAGGCCCGACACGGCCAGCACCAGCGCCCAGGTCCAGGCCGGCCCCCAAATGTGGACCAGCGGATACAGGCCCAGCAGCAGCCAGTCGAGCTTCAGCTCGCTGGGCACCACGGCCATGTGCGCCGGCCCGCCCTGGCTGAGCACGGGCTGCACCAGCGCGAGCACCACCAGCATCACGCCGGCAGCGATGGCAATCGGCTTGGGCGGCTGCATGGTTGCCTTGGGCACGCGCTGCACGTGCACCCACATCAGCAGCAGGGTGACCAGCGGCACGCCGATGTGGATGAACACCAGCAGCGAGAACAGGCGGTCGCTCACCGTGCTGTCGTAGATGAAGTTGCGGATCAGCGAGCCGCGGAACATCGGAATCCAGTCCAGCCACTCGAAGCTGGCGGTGGTCACGTACTGCGCCAGCTGGTCCCAGGGCAGCATGTAGCCGTTGGCGCCGGCGACGTACACCAGCCAGATCAGCGCCACGCCCGTGACCCACGACACCCAGCGAAAGCCGCGCAGGCGGTCGAACGCGAAGTAGCGCAGCATGTGGATCACCATGGTCACCACCATGGCGTCCGACGCGTAGCGGTGCACGCTGCGCACGATGCCGCCGGCGAACCACTGCCGCTGCGTCAGGCCTTGCACCGACTGGAAGGCGCCGGTCACGCTGGTGTCGAAAAAGGCGAACAGGTACAGGCCGGTGCCGGCCACGATCCAGAACAGGAAGAAGGTCAGCGAGCCCAGGTGGTAGTAGGGGTTCAGGCGGTCGCCGAAGGCGCGGTTGAACACCGCCTCCACCTGCATGAAGCCCCAGCGCATCAGCGCCTGCAACGCGCCGATCATGCCGGCACCTCCCGCGCGCCGGCGCGCATGGCGCGCAGCACCACGACCACGAACAGCAGCCCGCCGATGACGGCCAGCAGCCCGCCCAGGCCCATCAGGCCCATGCCCGCCACCTCGCCGGCGCTGCGCAGCACCTGTTCGCTGCCGGCCACCTTGCGCTGCACGCCGTAGCCGCCCGACCACACCAGGCCGGTGATGTGCATCAGTTGTCCTAGCCCGTACACCCAGGGCTGCCACGCCGCCAGGCGTCCGCGCGGCGCCGACCAGCCCAGCGTGGGCAGCAGGTGGTAGACGATGCCCATCAACGCCAGCGTCACGCCCACGATGCAGCCGTGGTAGTGCGCCGGAATCTTGACGTTGCTGCCGCTGATCAGCATGCCGATCACGCCGCCGCAGGCGAACAGCAGCATGGAACTGACCAGCGCGCCCCACAGCGGCTTTTGCTCGTCGCGCAGGCGGCGCAGCGGGGCCAGCGCCAGCACCACGGCCAGCGCGATGGGGAAGATCGCCAGGCCGCCGCCCATGCGCATGGCCCAGGTGTGCAACTGGCGGTTTTCCACGCTGATGGCGCTGTGGGCCACGTAGGCATAGGGCGTGACGAACACGCTGACGAGCGCCAGCATGAGCAGCAGCAGCGCGATGCGCGGGCTCAGGAACAGGCGCCCGCCGCAGGCCTGCGCCAGCCACAGCCACACCACCAGCATCAGCAGCGTCCAGGCGAACTGCAGCGCATGGCCGCCGCCCCAGAACAGGATTTCGTAGTAGGTGCGCAGGTCCAGCTGCGCCGGCACGTCCCGCAGCGACCAGCCGAAGGCCAGCAGGGCCACCGCCACGCAGATGACGCTGGCCGTCAGGCCAAAGCGCAGCGCGCGTTCGCCGTCGATCACGCCGCCCAGGCGCGGCGCGGCCAGCAGGCTGCGCAGCACCTGCACCCCCAGGCCCAGGCCGAACACCGCCAGGCCGGCCAGGAACAGCGGCCCATGCAGCACCGGGATGTAGTTGGCCATGATGGCCTCGCCCGGGCGGATGAAGGCGCCCAGCGCCATCAGCAGCATGCCGCTGCCGCACAGGCCCAGCGCGGCCCAGCTCCAGCCCAGGGCGCGCTCGGTGCCGTTCAGGCTCCACAGCATGCCGGCCATGGCGGCAAACCACACCAGCACCGACAGGTCCACGTGCACCACCAGCGCCACGCGGAAGAAGTCCGCCACCGGAAACCACTGGTTCAGCCCCGGCGTGCGCGCCAGCACCAGCAGCACCGAATACAGTCCCGAGCCCGCCAGCGCGGCCAGGCCCAGCGCCAGCCAGGCCCGCGCCAGGGCGCGCTGCGCGGTGGTGGGTTGGGGCAGCGCGTAGGCGCTGGGGGTGTTGGCCGCGTGGCCGAGCCGCGGCGCGGGGCCGAGGGCAGGGTGGGAGAGCGTGTTCATTGGAAGACGATGCCGCCCTTCTCGGCGTTGAAATCGATGACGAGCACCTGCGAGGGTTTCAGCGTGACCGTTGCCTCGCGCTGCGCCGTGAAGCCGCTGGCGCGCACGTCGTCCTTCATGCGCACGGCGATTTTTTGTTCGCCGGCCGGCACCTGCAGGCGCTGGTAGACGGCCGAGCTGCCGTCGCGCTTGAGGCCGCTGGGCTCGGCGGTGCGGGCAAGCACCCGCTGGCCGTTGATGTCCACCTCGATGCTGACGGGCGAGCGCTCGCGCGGGCAGATCTGCTTGGGCCGCATCTGCGGCGGCAGCTTGGCCTTTTCGGCCTCGGTGAGCGGGCGGCAGTCACCCACCGGCTTGCCGGTGTGCGTGAAGCTGACCTTGATCAGCGCCTCGCCGGGCGGCAGCGGGTGGTAGACGGGCCAGTGCGAGAACACGCCGATGAAGACGGCGAACAGGGCGTACAGCAGCGCCTGGCCCAGCCAGGCACCGACCGTGACGGGGCGCCGCGCGGGCGCGGCGGCGGAGGCATTCATGACAGCACCTCGAGGGCGGAGGGGGAAGGGGGGGCGCCGCGCGCGGCCGTCGCGCCGCGCAGGCGGTCCAGGGCCGCGTGCACGTCCGCGGCTTCGGCCTGCGCCCAGCGCTGGCGCGGCACGGCCGGCCGCAGATGCGGCTCGCGCTGTCCGTGCAGGCGCTCGCGCAGCAGCTGCGGGCCGTCGCGAAACGCGCATTCACCGGGCGTGCAGCCCTGGATCAGCACGCCGGCCGCGCCGTCGCGCAGCGCGTATTCGATGAACGAGGGCGGCAGCTGGCCGGCGCACACCAGCTCGAGGGCCACCACGTCGTGCGCCTGCAAGGCCGGTGCCTGCCGGGCCTGGGCGCACGCGAAGGCCACGATCGGGCGCGCGGCGGTGCTGGCCTGCAGGCCGGCGCGCAGCTGCTGGCGCAGGCTTTGGACGGACAGCTGGGGCAGGTCGATGCCGCTGGCCAGCTGCGCCATGCTGCGAAACGGCGTGGACGACGGGCAGGCGCCGGCGCAGATGCCGCAGCTGGCGCAGCGCTCGGCATCGACCTGGGCCAGCGCGTGGCCCGGCCTGCCCAACGCAAAATGGGGGTGCTCCACCATGGTGATGGCGGCGTAGGGGCAGTCGTCCACGCAGCGGCGGCAGCCGCTGCAGTGCGCCGGATCGACCACCGCCACGGGCGCGGCCGGCGTGCGGCGCGGCCAGGCCGGCAGCAGCAGGAGCAGGGCCAGCGCGCCCGCCACCAGGGCCCAGGCGCCGCCGTTGGACAGGGCGCCGGCCAGCGGGTGGATGAACAGCAGCAGCCAGTCGAGCGCCAGCGCCGCCGGCACCTGCGCCACGTCGGCCGCCGGCCCGCTGGTGATGGGCGCCAGGGCCGCCAGGGCCACGAACATGGCGCTCAGGGCCAGCGCCATGGGCCACGGCGGCACCACCCGCGCGCGCGGCAGGCGCTGGATGTGAAACCACAGCCCGAAGGTCATCAGCAGGGCCACGCCCAGGTGCACGAACACGAACAGCGAAAACAGCCGGTCGCCGACCGCGCCGGCGCTCAGGAAGTTGCGTGCCAGCGGCGCGCCCAGCCAGGGCAGCGCATCCAGCCATTCGGCCGTGGCCGTGGCCGAGTACTGGCCCAGCGCGTCCCAGTTGAGCCAGAAGCCCCCGATGGCGCACACGAAGGCGAACACGACGAGCGGCACCCCCGTGAGCCAACTGAAGCCGTGATGGCCGGCAAAGCGCCCGTGCAGCCATTCGCGCAGCACGTGCAGGCCCATCAGCAGCACCAGGGCGTCGGCGGCGTAGCGGTGCACGCTGCGCAACCAGCCGCCGTAGAACCAGGGCCAGGCGGCCAGGCGCTCGATCGACGCGTGGGCGCCGGCGGCCGAGGTGTCGATGACGGCGTACAGGTAGATGCCGCTGGCCGCCAGGCTCCAGAAGCACAGGAAGCCCAGGCTGCCCAGGTGGTGCAGCGGGTTCAGCGCGGGGCCCGTGAAGCGGTCGATGCCGCGCTCCAGCGCCTGCCAGGCCGTAAGCAGCTGCAGGCGCGGCATGGATGGCAGGGGGACCGTGGCGGCCGTCAACGCAGCGCCTCCCGTGGCAGCACCGCCGGGGTGCGGGCCTGCCGGCGGGTGCGGCGCGAACGGCGCCACTCGGCCACGCCGTAGCCGATCATCCACAGGAAGAACACCATGCCGCCCACCAGCTCCATCACCAGCGCGTACTTGAAGCGGTAGCTGCCGGTCTCGGGGTCGTACACGGTGCACAGGATGCGCACGCGCTCGAGCAGGCTGGTCAGCGTCTCGCGCTGGGTGACGGGCGCGCGCCCCAGCAGCTGGCGCAAGGGCTCGCCCAGCTGCTGCGCCGTCAGCCTGTCGCCCCAGACCTGGGTGGCGATCTTGCCCTCGGCGTCGAGCACGGTGACGCCCAGGATGTGGTCGAACCCGGCCGGCGTGGCCAGGTAGCTGAAGCCGAAGCTGCGCGTGAGCGGCTCGACGATCTTGGCGTGCGGGCTGAGGAATTCCCAATTGGGGTACTTGATGCCGTATTGCGCGGCGAACGAGCGCAGCGCCACCGGCGAGTCGGCCGGCTGGTTGAAGCCGATGCTGACGACGTTGAACTGGTTGGGGCTGAGCAGCTTGTCCAGCCCCTTGACGGCTTCGTACAGGTTGCGCGTGGTGGCGGGACAGATCTCGAAGCAGCCGGTGTAGATGAAGCTCACCAGCAGCGGCTTGCCGCGGTACTGCGACAGGCGCACCGGCTTGCCCTGGCGGTCGAGGAAGGTGAAGTCGGGCGGGGTGCTGCCGATGACCGCCTGGCCGGCGGCCAGGGCGGCCGCCTCGTCCAGGCGCGGCACGGTGCTGGTGGCTGCATCCTGCGCCTGCGCCCAGCCGGCGGCGCCCAGCAGGGCCGCCGCCGCCAGCGGCCCCAGCGTGCGTTGCGCTCGCCGGGCCAGCCCGATCACCACGTTCATCACCACTTTCACACTCCGAACCGCCGCCCCAGGCGGCGCGGCGGTCAACGGCCCGGCCTCAGCTCAGGCCCCACAAGGTGGACAGGTACTTCCAGTTGATGAAGTAGTACAGCACGAAGGCCACCAGGAACACCATGGCCAGCACGAAGGTGCCGGGGGCGGCAAAGCCGGCCGAGCCTGCCGTCTGCGCCACCACGGTGGGGGCGGTGCGCGGGATCGGCGTGAAGGTGGCGCGCTCGGTGCCGCGCTCCAGGCGCTTGCCCCACAGCAGCGAGCCGACGGTGACGTAGATGTAGATCGCGCCGCCGGTGATGGCCGCCACGCCGCCGATGCCGACCAGGCCCATCATCAGGTAGGCCGCGCCGGGCCATTCGTAGGCCAGCGGGTTGCCGGCAAAGGCCATGTCCCAGTGGCGGCGCGACACGCCCAGGGTGCCGGCGCCCATCATCACCAGGCAGAAGAAGTACATCGAGAAGCCGAAGATGTACGGTTGCCACTGGGCCAGCTTGGGCGCGATCATCTCGCGCTTGAACAGCACCGGGATCAGGTAGTAGGTCAGTGCCATGAAGGTCAGCGTGGTGCCCACCACCACCGTGGCGTGGAAGTGCCCCGGCACGTAGATGGTGTTGTGGATGATCATGTTCAGCTGCTCGGTGCCCATCATCACGCCGGAGATGCCGCCCAGGAAGCCGAAGCCGATGATCGAGATGAACACGCCCGCGAACGTGGGGTTGCTCCAGGGCGCCTTGCGCAGCCACTCGAACAGGCCCCTGGTGAAGCCCTTTTCGCGCTGCGCCACTTCCATCGCGCCGGGCACCGTCAGGCCGTGCAGCATGGAGGCCAGCACCGCAAAGTACATGAAGTAGCTGGTGTTGACGATCTTCCAGGGCGTGGACAGGCCGGGGTCGGCCAGCAGGTGGTGGGCGCTGGCCAGCTGCAGGAACAGGATGTAGAGCAGGAAGGCCGTGCGGCTGACGCGCTCGCTCATCGGCTTGGCGCCGAAGACGACGGCCGCCACCAGGTACCACACCGAGATGTGCGCGGCCACGTTGATCTGCTGCGAGGAGTGGCCCAGCGCCCACCACACGGTGCGGTAGGCCAGCGGGTCGACCTGCTTGAGCAGCCCGATGGACATCAGCCAGGTGGGCACCAGGATGATGGCGCCCGACAGCAGCGTGAACACCGCGATGATGGCCGCCGTGATGGCGCCCATGGTGACCAGCGGCACCGAACCCTGATAGGTGCGGTCGCGCTTGGCGACCACCAGGGTGCCGAAGAACACGCCGCAGCCCAGCAGGGCGCCGACCGCGAACAGGATGATGGTCAGGTAGAACCAGGACGAGGCCATCATGGGCACGTAGCTGGTCATCATGACGCTGGAGCTGCCCTGGAAGACGACGATGTTGTTGCCCACCGAGCCGATCACCATCAGCGCGAAGGCCAGCCAGGCGATCTTGGGCGTGGCGATGCGGCAGCGCAGCAGGGTGGAGGAGCAGAAGTACAGGATGGCGATCTCGAAGAAGATCAGCCAGAAGATCAGCATGTCCAGGCCGTGGGCCGTCAGCACCATGTAGAAGGTGTCGGCCTCGAGCCAGTGCACGGCCGGCCAGCGCGTGAGCACCACGCCGATGGCCAGCAGGCCGCCGAAGGCCAGGAACAGCACGCCCATGACGGCGTTGAAGATCATCAGTTTTTCGGCCTGCGCCTCGAATTGCAGGCCCGATCGCGGGCAGGTGCGGTAGGTGGTGGCTTGTCCCATGGTGCGTCCCTCAGTCTTTGATATACATCCGGCCGACCATGGTGTGGTGGCCAATGCCACAGAACTCGTTGCACACGATCGAGATCTGGCCCGATTGGTTGGGGGTGATGGTCAGCACGTGCTCGAAGCCCGGCACCAGCTGCACGTTCATGTTGATCGGCTGCAGCGAGAAGCCGTGGTTGTAGTCCATGGCCGTCAGGTGCAGGCGGTATTTCTCGCCCTTCTTCAGCTCCAGGATGGGCCAGAAGTTCCACAGCCGGCCCAGCACGTAGACGTCGGCGCCGGGCGGCGGGGCGACCACGGGGGTCTTTTGATCGCCCTCGGTGCGCACCGTGTACTTGTCGGCCACGGCCTGGGCCTTGGCCATGAACTTCTCGGGCGTGGTGCGGTAGGTCTCGGTCGACAGGTTCTGGTTGCCCCAGACGTGCCAGCCGACCATCATGACGAACATGATCAGGCACCAGGTCAGCGACAGCACGATCCACGTGCCCTCGACCCGATCGATGGGATGCTTGTACCAAAGCCGTTCCGACGGCGGCAGGATGGCGCTCATGGTGTTGTATCTCTTGGTTGAAGGACGATCCGGGCGCCGGCCTACTTGGCCAGCGGCAGCATCATGATTTCGACCACGCCCCACAGGTTGTAGACCAGCATGGGGACCAGCACGCCCAGGAACAGCAGGATGAAGGGGCTGTCCAGCAGCTGCTGCACCCAGGGAATGGGCGCGTTGGGGTCGTTCAGGTCGTCGTTCGAGCTCATGCTTTCCTCCAAAAAAAGTCGCCGCGGCACGGCGAAATGGGCAGGTCGGTCAATTCTCGAGTGCATTACTCGGGATAGATTTGACTTAGTTCAATGTTTTGCCGCCGCGCCGGCCAGCAGGCCCTACGCTACCATCGCGCGCCATGATGTCAGATAAGGTTTTTCCCCCAGCGCCGGCGGCCGATCCCGGCGCGCGCTGGCTGCGCCGGCTGGCCTGGGTCTGCGCCGCGCTGGTGCTGGCCATCATCCTGCTGAGCGCCACCCTGCGGCTGGCCAAGTCCGGCATCGGCTGCGCGCCCTGGCCGCAGTGCTATGGGGCCGCGCAGGCCGGGGTGGTGGCGCAGGCGTCCGATGCCCTGGCGCCGGTGCGCGCCGCGCACCGCGTGCTGGCGGTGGCGGCGCTGGGGCTGGTCCTGGTCATGCTGGCCATCGGCCTGGGCGGGCGCCCCCGCTGGCGGCAGGACAGCGGCGAGGCCCTGGCCCTGCTGGGGGTCACGTTGTTTTTGGCGCTGCTGGGGCCGTTCAGTGCCGGCTCGGTGCTGCCCGCCGTGGCGCTGGGCAACCTGCTGGGCGGCTTTGCCATGCTGGCGCTGTGCGTGCGCCTGGCGGCGCGCCGGCGCATTGGCGGCGCGGGCGCGCGGACGTGGGCGTGGCTGTTGGCCCTGGCCGTGCTGGCGCAGGTGGTGCTGGGCGGCCTGGCCAGCGCCACCGGCTCCATCCTGAGCTGCGACGGCCTGGCCGACTGCGCGGCCGCGGCGCAGGGCCAGTCCTGGGCTGCGCTGTGGCCGTGGCGCGCGCCCGGCAGCGCGCCGGGCGCGCCCGTGCAGTGGCTGCATCGGCTGGCGGCCTGGGGCGTGCTGGCCTTGGGCGTGCCGCTGGCCTGGCGGCGGCCGCGGCAGGGCGACCGCGGGGCCGGGCTGCTGCTGGCCTGCCTGCTGGCCCAGATCGTGCTGGGGCCAGCGATGGTGAGCGCCCACTTTCCGATGGCGCTGGTGCTGGCGCACAACGCGCTGGCGGCCTGCACGCTGGCGCTGGCCGCGCGCTGGCTTTGACGGGGCTGCGCGGGGCGGCTGCGGTCAGCGCCGCAGCGCGTTCAGCAGCTTCTGCCCGGCGCGCCCGTCGGCCTTCAGGCCCAGGCGCTGCTGCTCGGCCTTGATGGCCTCGCGCGTCTTGGCGCCAATCATGCCGTCGGCGCTGCCGATGTCGTGGCCGCGCGCCAGCAGCAGGGTTTGCAGCTCGCGGTTGTCGGCGCGCGACAGGCCGGGGTCATCGGTCGGCCAGGGCGTGGCGAAGGCGATGGGCGCCGCCGGGTCGGCGATCAGGTCGGCCAGGTGGGCGATGGCCAGGGCGTAGTTTTCGCTGGCGTTGTAGCGGTACAACGCGTCGAAGTTGCGGCCCACCAGAAAGGCCGGGCCGCCGGCCGCCGGGATCATCAGGCCGGCGCTGGGCAGTTCGTCGGGCAGCGGCTGGCCATTGGCCAGGGTGAGGCCGGCGCGGCGCCAGGCGGCGATGGGCTGCCTGGCCTTGCGGCTGGCGCCCGAGGCGTCGTAAGCCCGTGGCAGCCGCACCTCGAAGCCCCAGGGCTCGCCGCGCCGCCAGCCGGCGTTCTGCAAAAACTTGGCGGTGGAGGCCAGCGCATCGGGCACGCTGTCCACGATGTCGCGCCGGCCGTCGCCGTCGAAGTCCACCGCGTTGGCGAAGAAGGTGCTGGGCAT
>OFJB01000731.1_pt1 | contig 14730 bp, 15 predicted proteins | sample 1775081 | NCBI WGS metagenome assembly OFJB01 (sample SAMN08195771, study PRJEB24354) | sludge metagenome | isolation source: initial sludge from phenol fed wastewater aerobic bioreactor | place: India: Nagpur | collected 2016-06-05 | reverse complement strand
AACGCGCTGGGCCAGCCGCGCTCGTGGACCGACCACCTGCTGTGGCACCACGCGGCGCACACGGTGGACCTGTTCGCGTACCAGGCGGGCAGTCCCATCGTGCAGGCCAACGCCCTGCAGGGCCCCATCCATCCCGAGCTGGGCATTGCCATGGACATGAGCATCCAGCTCAAGGCCGCCAACGGCGCCCTGTGCACCCTTTCGCTGAGCTTCAACAACGACGGACCGCTGGGCACATTCTTTCGCTACATTGGCGACACCGCGACATACATTGCACGCTACGACGACCTGGTCAACGGCAAGGAAGAAAAAATCGACGTGTCGAAGGTCGCGGTGTCGATGAATGGCATCGAGCTGCAGGACCGCGAGTTCTTTGCCGCCATCCGCGAAGGGCGCGAGCCCAACGCCAGCGTGGCCCAGGTGCTGCCCTGCTACGAGGTGCTGCACCAGCTCGAGCAGCAGCTGAATACCTGAGCGACGTACCCCTTTTGATTGACCCACCAAGGAGAACGACATGAGACTGAGCAAGACCCTGGGCATCGCCGCCCTTGCACTGGGCGCGGCCCTCGCGTTTGGACCGGCCCAGGCCAAGGACCTGAAGATCGGCTTGGTGCTGACCATGTCCGGCCCCTTCGCCGACTACGGCAAGCAGATTCGACGCGGCATCGACCTGTACATGGCCGAGCACGGCGACACGGTGGCGGGCCGCAAGGTCAAGCTGATCGTCAAGGATGACACCGGCATTGCGCCGCAGATCGCCAAGCGCGAGTCGCAGCAACTCATCATCAACGACAAGGTCGACATCCTGGCCGGCTACGACCTGACGCCCAACGCGTTTTCAGCGGCGCCGCTGGCCACCGAGGCCAAGGTGCCCATGGTGGTGATGAACGCGGCCACCGCCTCGGTGGTGGAAAAATCGCCCTACATCGTGCGCACCTCCATGACCATGCCGCAAAGTGCCTGGGCCATGGCCCAGTGGGCGCATGCCAACAAGATCGGCAGTGCCTACATCGTCGTTGCCGACTACGGGCCGGGCCATGATTCGCAAGCCCAGTTCACCAAGACCTTCACCAGCCTGGGCGGCAAGATCGTCGGCGAGGTGCGCACGCCGGTGACGACGACGGACTACTCGCCCTTCCTGCAGCGCCTGAAGGATGCCAAGCCCGACGCGGCCTACTTCTTCGTGCCCCCGGGCAGCTCCATGGTGGCGCTGTCCAAGGGCTTTCGCGAGCTGGGCCTGGACAAGCTGGGCATCAAGGAAATGGGCCCCGGCGACATGACCGACGAAAGCTCGCTGGCCGCCCTGGGCGATGCCGCGCTGGGCTTCATCACCGCCTTCCACTACTCCGACGCGCACGACTCGCCCGAGAACAAGGCCTTCACCGCCGCCTACGCCAAGGCCTACAAGGACGACCGTCCCAATTTCATGACGGTAGGCGGCTACGACGGCATGCACGTGATCTATGAAGCGCTGAAAAAGACCAATGGTGACGCCAGCGGCGACGCCTTCATCGCCGCCGTCAAGGGCCTGCAGTGGACCAGCCCGCGCGGACCGGTCTCGATCGATCCGAAAACCCGCGACATTGTCCAGAACGAGTACATCCGCAAGCTCGAACGAGTGGACGGCGTGCTCAAGAACGTCGAGTTCGACACCTTCAAGGCCGTCAACCCGCAGACGCCCTGATCCTCCGGAGCGCCACCCCAGGGGCACACCATGACGATCCTCTTTGACGGCATCGCCTCCGGCATGCTGCTGTTTCTGATCAGCGTCGGCCTGTCGGTCACCCTGGGCTTGATGAACTTCGTCAACCTGGCGCACGGCGCATTTGCCATGATTGGCGGCTACGCCTGCGTGGTGCTGCTCAACGACTGGGGTGTGCCCTTTCTGGCCACGCTGCCGTTCGCGGCGCTGGTGCCGGCCCTGGTCGGCGTGGTGCTGGAGCGCACCCTGTACCGGCGCCTGTACGCCGCATCCGATCTGGACCAGGTGCTGTTCTCGCTGGGCCTGGTGTTCATGGCGGTGGCCGGCGCGCACTACTTCTTCGGCGCCCAGCAGCAGCCGCTGCACCTGCCGGCCTTCCTGCAGGGGCAAATCCACCTGCCGGGGCTGGATGTCGGCGTGTATCGCCTGTTCCTGGTCATCGTGGGCCTGGTGGTGGCCTTCGGCCTGCAGTGGTCGGTCGTCAAGACGGCGTTCGGTGCACGCCTGCGCGCGGCGGTGGACAACCAGCGCGTGGCGCGCGGCATGGGCATCGACGTCAACCGCGTGTTCAGCCTGACCTTTGCCCTGGGCTCGGCCCTGGCCGGCCTGGGTGGCGCGCTGGGCGTCGAGATGCTGGGGCTGGACCCGGAGTTTCCTGTCAAGTACCTGGTGTATTTCCTGATCGTCGTCTCGGTCGGCGGCAGCGGCAACATCCTGGGCTCGCTGTACGCCGCCATCCTGCTTGGCGTGGCGGACGTGGTCGGCAAGTACTACATCCCCCAGATCGGCGCCTTCATCATCTACGCCGTCATGGTGGCCACGCTGATCCTGCGCCCCCATGGCCTGTTTGGCCGTGCTCACAAGTGAAAGAGGCCTCTGACATGACGAGTTCCTCCCTGGGCGCAGCCCTCGCTCGGCCCTCTGCCAAGCAGACCGATGCACTGGCACGCTTTCGGCGCTCGGCTCGCTGGAAGCCGTTGGAATATGCCTTCTGGTGCCTGCCGGTGCTGGCCTACTTTGCCTTTCCGGGCAACTACCTGCTGCTCAGCCAAATCGCGATCACGGGCTTGTTTGCGCTGTCGCTGGACCTGATTTTCGGCTACGCCGGCGTGATTTCGCTGGGCCATGCCGCCTTTTTCGGCATTGGGGCCTATACCGTCGGCCTGCTGGGCTCGCACGGATGGGGCGACCCGCTGCTGGGCCTGCTGCTGGGCGCGCTGTTCGCCGGCATCATCGGCTTTCTCAGCAGTTTCCTGCTGCTGCGGGGCAGCGACCTGTCGCGGCTGATGGTGACGCTGGGCGTGGCCCTGATGATCTTCGAGCTGGCCAACAAGATGACGCACATCACCGGCGGGGTGGACGGCATGCCGGGCATCACCATCGGGCCCATCCTGGGCGTGTTCGACTTCGACATGTTCGGCCGCACGGGCTACGTCTATTCGGTCGTCGTGCTGTTCGTGCTGTTCTGGCTGGCGCGCCGGCTGGTGCGCTCACCCTTCGGCCAGAGCCTGCGCGGCATCCGCATGAACGCGCTGCGCATGCCCGCGCTGGGCGTGCCGGTCAATCGCCGCCTGATCAAGATCTACACCATCGGCGCGGCCTATGCGGGCGTGGCGGGCGCGCTGCTGGCGCAGACCAACCAGTTCGTCTCGCTCGACGTGCTGAGCTTTCAGCGCTCGGCCGACCTGCTGCTGATCCTGATCCTGGGCGGTGCCGGCCACCTGTACGGCGGACTGATCGGTGCCGTGATCTTTGTCATCCTGCACGATCAGTTGTCGGACCTGAACCCGCAATACTGGCAGTTCTGGCTGGGCCTGATCCTGGTGCTGCTGGTGCTGTTTGCGCGCGGAGGCATCCTGGGCACGGCGCAAAAGTGGATCGAGTCGCGTGACCAGCGCAAGCAGGCGCGCACGCGCGGGGAGGCCGCATCGTGAGCGCTGTGGTCTTGCAAACCCGCGATCTGGTGCGCAAATTCGGCGGCTTCGTCGCCACCGACCACGTCAACCTGACGGTCGCGGCCGGCGCACGCCACGCCCTCATCGGCCCCAACGGTGCGGGCAAGACCACGCTGATCAACCTGCTGACCGGCTACCTGGAACCCAGCGCCGGCCGCGTCGAGCTGCTGGGCGAAGACGTGACCACCATGGCGCAGCACGAGCGCTGCCGGCGGGGCCTGGTGCGCACCTTCCAGATCAACCAGCTCTTTGCCGACATGACCGTGCTCGAATCGGTGGCCCTGGCCGTCAGCGAGCAGGGCGGCCTGGGCACGCACTGGTGGAAGCCGCTGGCCGGACACGGCGCTGTGGTGGATCAGGCCGCCGCCATCCTGGAGCGCCTGAAGCTGCTGCCCGACGCCTACGAACGCACGCGCAACCTGGCCTACGGCCGCCAGCGCCTGATCGAGATCGCGTTGGCGCTGGCCATGCAGCCCAAGGTGCTGCTGCTGGACGAACCCGCCGCCGGCGTGCCCACCGGAGAAAGTCAGGAGCTGTTCGAGACCATTGCCCAGTTGCCGCGCGATGTGACCATCGTGCTGATCGAGCACGACATGAACCTGGTGTTTCGCTTTGCCGAGCGCATTTCGGTGCTGGTGTCGGGCGCGATCCTGGTCGAAGGGGCACCCGCCATGATCGCGCAGCACCCGCGCGTCAAGGAAGTCTATCTGGGGGAATCGCATGGCTGAACTGCTGCGCATGGAGCGGGTGTGGGCCGGCTACGGCGACGCCATCATCCTGGAAGACATTTCCTGTACGCTGGCCGCCGGCGACAGCCTGGCCCTGCTGGGCCGCAACGGCATGGGCAAGACCACCCTGCTGGCCACCCTGATGGGTGCCACGCGGCTGCGGCGCGGCCATATTTTTTTTGAAGGCGCCGACATCGCCGCCGTGCCCAGCCACCAGCGCGCCCGCGCCGGCCTGGGCTGGGTGCCGCAGGAGCGCGACATCTTCCGCTCGCTGACGGTGGAAGAAAACCTCACCGTCGTGGCGCGGCCCGGCGAATGGAACCTGGCCAAGGTGTACGCCATGTTCCCGCGCCTACAGGAGCGGCGCAGCAACCTGGGCAACCAGCTCTCGGGTGGCGAGCAGCAGATGCTCGCCATGGGCCGCGCGCTCATGCTCAACCCCAAGGTGCTGCTGCTGGACGAACCGCTGGAAGGCCTGGCCCCCATCATCGTGCAGGAGCTGCTGCACATCATCGACCGCATGGTGCGCTTCGGCAGCATGGCCGTCATCCTGGTCGAGCAACATGCGCGCCAGATCCTGCCCATCACGCGCCAGGCGCTGGTGCTCGAGCGCGGGCGCGTGGTGCACGCCGGCGCCAGCGATGCGCTGCTGCGCGACGACGCCGCGCTGGATGCCTGGCTGGGTGCCGGCGCCACCCCCGAACCCAGGCCCGAGGAAGTGCAGTGAAGTTTCATCACCAAGGTTATGTTTCCGGCGATCCGCGCATCCAGCCCGCCGCTGGCGTCGGCATTGACCGCCCCCAGGAGCTGCCCGATCAGGTGGACGTGTTGATCGTCGGCGCCGGCCCGGCGGGCATGCTCGCCGCGGCCCAACTGGCGCAGTTTCCGGACATCTGCACCCGCATCGTCGATCGCCGCTGCGGCCGGCTGGAGGTGGGCCAGGCCGACGGCATCCAGCCGCGCAGCGTGGAAACCTTCCAGGCCTTCGGCTTTGCCGACCGCATCGTGGCCGAGGGCTGCCTGATCGTCGAGACCGCGTTCTGGAAGCCCGACCCGGCGGCGCCCTCGCGCATCGTGCGCACCTCGCGCGTGCTGGAGGACCCCAATGGCGTCAGCGAGTTTCCGCACATCACGGTCAACCAGGCGCGTGTGCTGGACTACTTTGCCGAGGCCATGGCCAACGCCCCCACGCGCATGAGGCCCGACTGGGGGCTGGAGTTCCAGAGTCTCGCGATCGCCGACACGGGCGAGCACCCCGTCACGGTGACGTTGGCGCATGCCGACGGGCCCAAAAAAGGTCAAACGCGTACCGTGCGCGCCCGCTACGTGGTGGGAGCCGACGGCGCGCACAGCCGCGTGCGCGGAGCCATCGGTTGCACGCCCTCGGGCGATACCTCCAACCACGCCTGGGGCGTGATGGACGTGCTGGCCGTGACCGATTTTCCGGACATCCGCGTCAAGTGCGCCATCCAGTCCGAGGCCGACGGCAGCATCCTGCTGATTCCGCGCGAGGGCGGCCACATGGTGCGCTTCTACGTGGACCTGGGCGATGTGGACCCGGCCGCGCGCGCCGCGGTGCGCCAGACCACGGTGGCGCAGACGATTGCCCGGGCGCAGAAAATCCTGCACCCCTACGCGCTGGACGTGCGCGAGGTGGCCTGGTACAGCGTCTACGAGGTCGGCCACCGCGTGTGCGATCGCTTCGACGACGTGCCGGCCGAGCAAGCGGGCACGCGCATGCCGCGCGTGTTCATCGCCGGCGACGCCAGCCACACGCACAGTGCCAAGGCCGGCCAGGGCATGAACGTGTCGATGCAGGACGGCTTCAACCTCGGCTGGAAGCTGGCGCACGTGCTGCAAGGCCGCAGCCCCGCGCGCCTGCTGGCCACGTACTCAACCGAGCGCCAGCGCATCGGCCAGGACATCATCGCCTTCGACAAGCGCTGGGCCTCCATCATGGCCAAGCCGCCCGGCGAGGCCCGGGACACCAGCGAGCTGGAGCAGGGCTACCTGCAGATCACCGAGTTCGCCCAGGGCTTCATGACGCAGTACCAGCCCTCCATGATCACGGGCCCCGCGCAGCACCAGGCGCTGGCCACCGGCTACCCGATCGGCAAGCGCTTTCGCTCGGCCCGGGCCACCCGCGTGGCCGACGGCGCGGCGCTGCAGATCGGCCACGAGGCGCGCGCCGACGGCCGCTGGCGCCTCTATGTGTTTGCCGACGCGGCGCCGGCTGGCGCCGGCTCGGCCGTCAAGACCCTGGCCGACTGGCTGGCCCACTCGCCGCAGTCGCCGGTGCACGGCTTCACGCCGGCGGGCCTGGACGCCAACGCCTGGTTCGAACTCAAGCTGATCTATCAGCAGGAGCACACCGCGGTCGATCTGGGCCAGGTGCCCGCCGTCTTCCTACCGCGCATCGGCGCCCATGGCCTGATCGACTACGAGGGCGTGTACGCCACCACGCCCGGCGACGACATCTTCGAGCAGCGCGGCATCGACCGCCAGGGCGCCATCGTGCTGGTGCGCCCGGACCAATACGTGGCCCACGTCCTGCCGCTGACGGCCACCGACGCGCTGGGCGCCTTCATCGCCGGCTTTGCCCTGCCGCAGCGCTGACCCCCTCCCCATCCCCATCCCGCCACCCAGAAAGCCCTGCATGAAACCCCTGAAAATCCTCGGCGCCCTCGGCCTGACCGCCTGTGTGCTGGCCGCATCGGCCACGGCGCAGGCCAAGGACCTCGCCATCGGCCTGGTCATGCCCATGTCCGGCCCCTTCGCCGCGCACGGCAAGCAGCTCAAGCACGGGATCGAGCTGTACCTGGCGGCGCACGACAACACCCTGGGCGGGCGCAAGGTCAAGCTCATCGTCAAGGACGACACCGGCATCGCGCCGGCGGTGGCCAAGCGCCTGGCGCAGGAGCTGATCATCAAGGACAAGGTCGACATCCTGGCCGGCTTCACGCTCACGCCCAACGCCTTCTCGGTGGCGCCGCTGGCCACCGAGGCCAAGGTGCCCATGGTGGTGCTCAACGCCGCCACCTCCTCGATCACCGAGAAGTCGCCCAACATCGTGCGCGTGTCGATGACGCTGCCGCAGGACACCGCGCCCATGGCCCAGTGGGCGCACGCCAACGGCATCAAGAAGGTCTACACCCTGGTGGCCGACTATGGCCCCGGCCACGACGCCGAGCAGCAGTTCAAGAAAACCTTCACCAGCCTGGGCGGCCAGATCGTGGGCGAGGTGCGCACCCCCGTCGCCACGCCCGACTACGCGCCCTTCCTGCAGCGCATCAAGGACGCCAGGCCCGACGCCGTTTTTTTGTTCGTGCCCAACGGCGAGCCCGGCGTGGCGCTGGCCAAGGGCTACACCGAGCGCGGCCTGGCCGCCGCCGGCATCAAGGCCCTGGCCACCGGTGATGTGACCGACGAGGACGTGCTCGACGCCATGGGCGACGCCGCCCTCGGCATGATCACCTCGTTCCACTACTCGGCCGCGCACGACTCGCCCGAGAACAAGGCCTTCACCGCCGCCTACGCCAAGGCCTTTCCCAAGGACCGCGCCAACTTCGTGGCCGTGGCCGGCTACGACGGCATGCACCTGATCGACCTGGCGCTGGCCAAGACCAAGGGCGACGCCAGCGTCGACGCCTTCATGGCCGCCGCCAAGGGCCTGAAGTGGACCAGCCCGCGCGGCCCGGTCGAGATCGACCCGCAAACGCGCGACATCGTCCAGAACGTCTACATTCGCAAGGTCGAGCGCGTGGGCGGCGTGCTGCAGAACGTCGAGTTCGACACCATCAAGGCGGTGAAGGACCCGGGCAAGTAAGCAACCGAGCGCCGATAAAAAAAGAGCCTGAACATCGTTCAGGCTCTTTTTTTCGATAGGTGGTGCGGCTGGCAGGATTCGAACCCACGACCCCTTGGTTCGTAGCCAAGTACTCTATCCAACTGAGCTACAGCCGCACAGGAAAGCGTGAGAGTATACAACAAGATTTTGGCGTGGTGCAGGCGCGCTGGCGCGCCGCCCACCTGCGGCATCATGCCCACCCATGCCGGCCGACCTGCACGCCCTCGCCGCCTTCGTCCACCGCCATCCGCGCCTGCTGGTGCTGACGGGCGCGGGGTGCAGCACCGACAGCGGCATCCCGGACTACCGCGACGCCCAGGGCCAGTGGAAGCGCGCGCCGCCCATGACCTTCCAGGCCTTCACCGGCGATGAACGGGCCCGCCAGCGCTACTGGGCGCGCAGCCTGATCGGCTGGCGCGTGATGAGCGCCGCCCGCCCCGGCCCCGCGCACCAGGCGCTGGCGCGGCTGGAAGCGGCCGGCCACGTCGAACTGCTGCTGACGCAAAACGTCGACGGCCTGCATGGCGCCGCCGGCAGCCGGCGCGTGATCGACCTGCACGGGCGCATCGACACCGTGGTGTGCCTGGCCTGCCACACACGCCTGCCGCGCACCGACTGGCAGGCGCTGCTGCACGCGCGCAACCCCGGCTGGCATCGTCACCAGGCCGCCACCGCCCCCGACGGCGATGCCGACCTGGACGGCCTGGACTTCTCCACCTTCCAGGTGCCCGCCTGCCCCCGCTGCGGCACCGGCATGCTCAAGCCCGACGTGGTGTTCTTTGGCGAAAACGTGCCGCGCGAACGCGTCGACGCCGCCATGGCCGCGCTGCAGCGCGCCGACGCGCTGCTGGTGGCCGGCTCCTCGCTGATGGTGTATTCGGGCTACCGCTTCGCCCAGGCTGCCGCCGCTGTCGGCAAGCCCATCGCCGCCATCAACCTGGGCCGCACGCGCGCCGACGACATGCTGGCGCTCAAGGTGACGCAGCCCGTGGGCGAAGTGCTCCCGAGCATGGCCCGCCTGCTGGCGGCGCGGGGGTGAATGCCGGCCGGCCAATGCATGCAAGGTGCTCGCCTGGTGCGCTCACGGTGTCGTGCGCAAGCGCTCAACGGCCGTGCCCGGTCAATGCACGCAACAGCCGATCGAGTTCTTCAAGCTGCAGCCGCGCCTGGTCCAGTTGCTCGCGCCCGAAGTGCTTCTTATAGAGCCGCGGCTCGTGCACGGCTGCGCCCACATCATCGGACGCCGCATCTCAACCACTCCACAACGCGGGATCGGGAAACGCGCCGGGGCGGTAGTCGTCGCCCGGCGACGCCGGGCGCGCATCGGGCGTCAGCATGAACACGCACTCGAGATAGGGCCGCGCATCGTCCCACGCCGTCCTGGCCCGCCACAGCTCGGCCAGCGTGCGCACCACGTCGATCACGTTGGGTTGTGCCCCCATCAGGTGGGCCGCCAGTGCATCGGGTTGATCGGCACGGCCGTGCTTGCGCGAGTCCTGGTGCGGGTAGGAGTGAAACTCGACGATGGGACCCGGTGCCGGCCAGTCGGTGCGCCCGGCACAGGTGGAGCCGGGCACGGGCACCGCGCGCTGCGTGTGGCCGGCGGCAAACGAGTCTTGCACCACGTGCAACAGGCTGCCCAGGGCAATGCGCTGCAGCCGGTCGTCCCGGCGCGCCGAGGGATCGCCCAGCGCAAACAAGTCCTGGATACGCCAGCCTTGATTGAACCGAAAACGCTGGGCAAACCCGTCGATGGGCAGGCTGGCCACCATGCGCTGGGAGTCGAACCTTGGCTCGCCAATCGCCGTACGCCAGGCAAACTCCGCCCACGCCAGCACATTGCGCCGGGTTTGCTCGGGTGCCTCGCCGTCCGCGATCGCCATGGCGTGCAGAAATTGCAGGTCACCGAAGTGCGAACGCACCAGCAAATTGGAGTTGGCGCCGGTCATGCGCACGCCACGGCCGGCCGCACTCTCGCCATGCCGAAACACCTGCCCCCAGCACATCGGCTGCGTGACCAAACGCACCGTCTGGCCCGCCGTGCAGCCCGCATACCCGCCTCGCCCCGGCAGAAACTTGAACGCTGGGTCGTCATTCCAGCGCACACCCGCCACCTGATAGCGGATATCAAACTCGCAACCTGGCGTCTCAGCCCCATCGGCTGGGCATTGCAGCGCACGCCGCGTGATGTCTTCGTGCACCGGGTGCCCTACCACCGCCACACCCCAAAAAGCCCCGCTGTTGATCGCGCGTTGCAAGCGGCTGGCCGAATACGCAGCCAGCCTGCGCTCGGTCGTCGTCGCCTCGGGGGTGAGCTTCCATGCCATGGCGGGCGCCGCTGTCCCCACCGCCAGGCAGATGCCCAGCATCGCCGCTTGCAATGCTCGGTGATCGCTCATGAACCAGCCTCCTTGCAACCACCCGGCAGATCGCACAGGTCCAGGAAGTGGCTTTGCGCGCCCTGCTTCTCGTTCAGGTGCGCGGCGGGACCGCCGGGGCCCCATTGGGCGATGAAGTCGGTGGGGGTGATCAAGATCAGGTTACTATTGGTTTGATAGCTGTTTGGGCTTTGTTGGCACGGGCCATCGGCTCATTTTGTTTGTAAAACTGCCCCTCGGCCACCTTCAGCCCGGGCCAGCCATTCTGACCCATGCGCGGGCCGCGCCCGTGGCGAGACAATGCGCCATGACCGAAGCGCCCGAGTCCCCCGCCCCGCGCCGCCTGTTCACCGCGCTGTTTGCCGATGTGCCGGCACGCGCGGCCATCGACGCCGCGCGCCAGGGCTGGAGCGGGCTGCCGGCGCGCCTGCGCCCGCTGCCCGAGCGCATGCACGTGACGCTGCAGTTCTTCAACGCGGTGGACGCCGAGCGCGAGCGGGCCTGGCGCGCCGCGCTGGCCGGGCTGCGCTTTGCGCCGTTCGACATCGCGCTGACGCGCGCCGAGCTGTGGCACGCCCCGCGCGGCACCATCGCCGTGCTGCGCCCCGCGCCCTGCCCGGCGCTGGACGCGCTGCACGCCGCCACCGATGCGCTGGCACGCGCGGCGGGGCTGGCGCCCGAGGCGCGGCCCTACAAGCCGCACCTGACGGCGCTGCGCCACGCCGAACGGGTGCAGGACGCGCGCCTCCTGCCCGCGCCCATCGGCTGGCGCGTGCAGGCGGTCGACCTGGTCTGGTCGGACCTGCAGGCGCAGCCGCCGCGCTATCACCGGCTGGCGACGTTTGCGGCGCGCTGACGGGTGGCGGTGGGGCCACCCGACTGGGCGAAGGCCGCGCTGAAGTCGCCCCGCGCGGCGCTGGGGCAGAGGTAGGCCAGCACGGCGGCGATCAGCAGCAGCGCGGGGACGTCGCCAACCAGGTGGCCCATGTGCTCGGGGCTGACGATGGCCTGAACGGCCATGATCAGGGCGTGGACCACGCTGGACCAGATGGTGAACGCAATCAGGCCCTGGTGAAGCACCGGGTTGCGGGCGGCCAGCCACAGGAAGACGCCCAAGCTGGCGTATATGCCCAGGATCATCTGCAGGTAGTACGAGGGGCCCCCGTGGTGCCAAGCCCAGCCGCTGGGCCACAGCACCGTGAGCGGGTACAGGCCGAAGATCAGCACCACGCCGATCGTGCGCAGCGCCAGCGGCAGGACGCGGAGTCTGGTCGTGTCGGTCATGGAAGGCTCCCAGAGTTGGGGGTGCGTGCCCAGTTTGCGGCTGGGCCGCTCACGGGGCGCGCTCGATCACCGCCTCCAGGTACGCGCCGGGCACCACCAGCGAATCGGCGCCCGCGCGGTTGAAGCGCGCCAGCAGCTCCAGGATTTCGCCTTCGAGCCCCTTCTGCTCGTCGGGCGCCAGCGCGGCGAAGGCGCGGTGCACCGGGCCGTAGAAGGCGCGGAACACGTCCACCCAGTGCTGGGCCGATTCGTAGCGGAACATGAACTCGCGCGGCGTGGCCTGGATGCGCTGGCCGGGAAACAGCTCGCGCAGGCCGGCCTCGGTGCCCCAGCGCAGGGGCGAGCTCAGGCCGGCTGGCGGCGCCGGCAGGTGGCGGCCCACGGCCTTGAGCACCTGGCCGATGAAGCCCTCGGGCGTCCAGCAGGCCAGGCCGATGCGCCCGCCCGGGCGCACCACGCGCACCAGCTCGGCGGCGGCCCGCTGCTGGTTGGGGGTGAACATCACGCCCACGGTGGACAGCGCGACGTCGAAGCGCGCGTCGGCAAAGGGCAGCGCCTCGGCGTCGGCGTGCCGAAAGCTGACCTGCAGCCGCTCGGCGGCGGCGCGCTCGCGCCCGCGCTCGAGCAGCGCGTCGACGTAGTCGGTGGAGGTGACGTGGGCAAAGCGGCGCGCCGCCGCCAGCGTGGCGTTGCCGCTGCCGGCCGCCACGTCCAGCACCTGGCTGCCGGCGCGCAGGTCGACCGCCTCGCACAGGCTCTCGCCCATGATCTGCAAGGTGGTGCCCAGGATGGCGTAGTCGCCCGAGGACCAGACGGCGTGCTGGCGCTGCTTGAGCGCGGCGTAGTCGAGCGCGGGCGATTCGAGGGTGGCGGTGGACATGAGACTCTCCAGCAAGAAGCGGCGTGAACCGGGACACCCATGCTGCGCGGCGGGCCCGGCGGCTTTCAAGTTCTCGTTCTGAACCGCAGTGGTTCAGCTTCTGAACTGGCGCGCGCGCCCCCGGCGGCGTAGATTGAATGGCGCAGCGCCGCCGCCGGCGCCGGAGAACGTCCATGTCCAACATCAGCTACCGCCAGTTCTGCCCCGTGGCCATGGCCGCCGAGGTGCTGTGCAACCGCTGGACGCTGCTGCTGGTGCGCGAGCTGATGCTGGGCTCGTGCCACTTCAACGACCTGCGCCGCGGCGTGCCGCGCATGTCGTCGGCCCTGCTGGCCAAGCGGCTGAGGGAGCTGGAGGCCTGCGGCATCGTGGCGCGCACGGCGCCGGCGCGCGGCGCCGATGCGCACGAATACCACCTGACGGCGGCCGGCCAGGAGCTGCGCCCCATCGTCGAGGCCGTGGGCGTGTGGGGCCAGCGCTGGGTGACAACCGAGGCCACGCTGCGGCACCTGGACGCCAACCTGCTGATGTGGGACATCCGCCGCAACGTTCGGCCCGAGCCGGTGCCGGCGGCGCGCACCACCATCGAATTCATCTTCAGCGACCGCGCGCCGCCCGAGCGCAACTACTGGCTGCTGGTCGAGCGCGGGCACGAGCCCGACCTGTGCACCGTCGATCCGGGTTTCGACGTCGACCTGTACGTCAGCACCGACCTGCGCACGCTGACCGAGGTGTGGCTGGGCTACTCCGACTGGCAGCGCGCCATGGGCAGCGGCGCGCTGCGCCTGACCGGCACGCCCGAGCTGGCGGCCCGGCTGCGCTCCTGGCTGCCGGGCGGCACGTTTGCGGCGGTGGCCAAGCAGGCGGCGTGAGGCCCGGGCGCCGGAGCGGGGCGCCTTTGCACGTAAAATCTGGTTGATTCAACCAATTTCCAAAAGGCCCGCCATGACCGCTGCCGCCATCGGCCTGTTCGAGGCCAAGACCCACCTGAGCGAGCTGGTCGCCCGCGCCGAGCGCGGCGAGGAAGTGGTCATCACGCGCCACAACAAGCCGGTGGCCAAGATCGTGCCGATTTCGGCGGTGCCCGCGCGCGCGGCCGAGGACATTCCGCCCTTCGTGCAGCGCACCTTCGACATGGGCGAGCCCACGATCGACCTGACGCAGCTCAACAAGCTGGCGGGCGACCTGGAAGACGCCGAGCTGATCGCCCAGATGCTGCGTGAACCATGAGGCTGCTGGACACCAACGTGCTGTTCAACGCGGTGTATGACCGCAGCCCGCACCACCGGGTCGCGCAACAGGCATTGCAACAAGCGTTCTCCGACAACGCAGGCGTGGCACTCGCCTGGCTGCCGCTGATCGGCTTTATCCGCGTGGCCACGCGCAGCGGCATCATGCCCAGGCCACTGGCCGTAGCCGACGCGCTGGCGCTGGTCCACGAATGGCTGCAGCACCCCCGGGCGCAGTTGCTCCAGCCGGGGGTTCGCCACCTGGATCTGGTCTCGCGCCTGCTGCTCGAAGCGGGCGTGGCCGGCAACCTGACCAACGACGCCCACATCGCCGCACTGGCCATCGAGCACGGCGCCGAGGTGCTGACCTTCGACAAAGATTTTGCCAAATTCACCGGACTTCGCTATCAATTGCTGAGCTGATTGCGCTTTCTGGACAAGCTCTACAAGCCAAAACGTTTATGAAAACCAGCCAACCCCCCATGTCGGTCGCCGACATCCGCCAGAGCTTCCTGAACTTCTTTGCCGCCAAGGGCCACACCGTCGTGCCCTCCAGCCCGCTGGTGCCCGGCAACGACCCGACGCTGATGTTCACCAACAGCGGCATGGTGCAGTTCAAGGACGTGTTCCTGGGCACCGACCAGCGCCCCTACAAGCGCGCCACCAGCGTGCAGGCCTGCCTGCGCGCCGGCGGCAAGCACAACGACCTGGAGAACGTGGGCTACAC
>OFJB01000729.1_pt1 | contig 14756 bp, 10 predicted proteins | sample 1775081 | NCBI WGS metagenome assembly OFJB01 (sample SAMN08195771, study PRJEB24354) | sludge metagenome | isolation source: initial sludge from phenol fed wastewater aerobic bioreactor | place: India: Nagpur | collected 2016-06-05 | reverse complement strand
ATGCTGACGCGCATCCTGCGCTGCCAGGAAGCAGGTGTGCCGATCACCAATTACGGACTGACGATCGCCTACAGCCTCGGCATCTTCGAACGCGCGCTGGAACCGTTTCCGGCGGCCTTGATGGCGCATCGCGCCGCCGTCCGAAAGGCCCGGGCCGCATGAAAACCCCGCTCGACAAGGCCGCGATCCTTGCCGGCGACGCAATCGAGCCCCGCTACAGCGACGATCTTTCCGGCGAGCCGGGGGCGCGGCCGGAACTGGTCCTGCGGCCGCGCGACACGGACGGGGTGGCCGGGATACTGGCCGCCTGCAACGCCGCGCGCCAGCCCGTGGTCGTGCAGGGCGGCCGCACCGGCCTTTCGGGTGCCGCGCGCATCCAGCCCGGCGAGGCGGTGCTCTCGCTCGAGCGCATGACGGCGATCGAGGACGTCGAGCCCGCGGCCGGCACCGTGGTGGCCTGCGCGGGCGCCGCCCTCCAGTCGGTGCAGGAAAAGGCCGACGCGGCCGGCATGATGCTCGGCGTCGACATCGGCGCGCGCGGCACCGCGACCATCGGCGGCAACGTCGCCACAAACGCCGGCGGCATCCGCGTGCTTCGATACGGCAATTTCCGCGCGCAGGTGCTCGGGCTGGAGGCCGTGCTTGCCGACGGCAGCGTGCTTTCCTCGCTCAAGGGGCTCGCCAAGGATAATTCCGGCTACGACCTCAGCCAGCTTTTCATTGGCAGCGAAGGCACGCTCGGCGTGGTCACCCGCGCCTGCCTGCGCCTGCATCCAAGGCCGCTCGCGCGGTGCGCGGCATTGTGCTCGCTGTCGTCGCTCGACAGTGCCCTTGCGCTGCTCAAGCACCTGCGGTCGCGCCTTGGCGGCGCGCTCTCGGGCTTCGAGGTGATCCTCGCGCCGCTGATGGCGGACATGGTGTCCACGCTCCGCCTCGCCGCGCCGATGGAGCTTTCCTCGCCCGTCCATATCCTGACCGACATCCAGGCCATGTCGTCCGACGCCGGCCGGGAAGCCCTGGCCGACGCGCTGGAGCAGGCCATCGAGGACGGGCTGATCGAGGACGCAGTGCTGTCGCAGTCGGAGCGCGAGTTCGAGGCGCTCTGGACCCTGCGCGACGATTGCAACCGCTTCCTGTTCGCGCAAGGCGCGATGCTGAGCCTCGACGTCAGCCTGCCGCTGCCGCGCATGGCCGAATTCCTCGACCTCGCGGCCATCGCGCAAAGGCAAGCCGACCCTGCGGCGCAGCCCTACGTGTTCGGCCATCTGGGCGACGGCAACCTGCACTATGTCGCGCGCACGGACCGGCCGGACGAGGTCGCCAAAGCCGTGTTCGACTGCGTGGCGAAGACCGGCGGGTCGATCTCGGCCGAGCACGGCATCGGCCTCGACAAGAAGGCCTATCTGCACCTGACGCGCAGCCCGGCCGAGATCGCCGCCATGCGCCGCCTGAAATCCGCGTTCGATCCAAACAACATCCTCAATCCGGGCCGCATCTTCGACATGCCGCAGGCCTTCTCCAGCACCCGAGAACGACCATGACAGCACAAAAGCCCACGGAAAAAGGCGCGCGGCCGGTCGCCATGCCCTCGGCGCTGGACGAGCGCTACGCGCTGGAGCGCGGCCGCATCCTGGTCTCGGGCACGCAGGCGCTCGTGCGGCTGCCGATGGTGCAGCGCCGGCGCGACCTCGCCGCCGGCCTGAACACGGCGGGCTACGTGTCGGGCTATCGCGGCTCCCCGCTGGCCGGCTTCGACCGCGAGATGGCCACCGCGAAAAAGTACCTGAAGGACAGCCACATCGTCTTCCAGCCCGGCCTGAACGAGGACATGGCGGCCACCGCCGTGTGGGGCACGCAGCAGACCGGCATGTTCCCCGGCGCGCGCTATGACGGCGTCTTTTCCATGTGGTACGGCAAGGGGCCCGGCGTCGACCGCACCATGGACGTCATCCGCCACGCCAACGCCGCCGGCACGAGCCGGCACGGCGGCGTGCTGCTGCTGGTCGGCGACGACCACGGCGCGGTGTCCTCCACGCTGCCGCACCAGAGCGAGCACAACCTGATCTCGGCCATGGTGCCGCTGCTGTCGCCGGCGGGGGTCGGCGAATATATCGACTACGGCCTGCTCGGCTGGGCGATGAGCCGCTTCAGCGGCGCCTGGGTCGGGTTCAAGTGCCAGACCGAGATCGTCGAATGCTCGGCGACCGTCGATCTGGACCCCGCCCGCCTCGAGATCGTCGCCCCCGACCTGCCCCTGCCGGCCGACGGGCTGTCGATGCGCTGGCCCGACGGCCAGCAGGCCATGGAGCGGCGGCTGGAAACCAAGCTCGCGGCGGTGCTGGCCTTTGCCCGCGCCAACCGCATCGACCGGCAGGCGTGGCCCTCGGAGAAAGCCCGGCTCGGCATCGTCTCCACCGGGAAATCGTGGCTCGACCTCAAGGGCGCGCTCTCCCTGCTCGGCATCGACGAGGCGCGCGCGGGCGAACTCGGCATCCGCCTCTACAAGGTCGGCATGGTGTGGCCGCTGGAGCCGCAGGGCCTGCGCGAATTCGCCGAAGGGCTGGACGAGATCCTCGTCGTGGAGGAAAAGCGCCCGGTCATCGAAGACCAGATCAAGTCGCAACTGTTCAACCTGCCCGGCGACCGCCGCCCGCGCGTGTTCGGCAAGACCGGCCGCGACGGCGCGCCGCTGCTGCCCTCGATCGGCGAGATCGGCACGCTGGCCGTCGCCCGGGCGATCCTGTCATGGCTCGGCACCGGCGACGCCGGCCTCGCTGCGCGCGCGCACGAGCTTGCGACGATCACCGGCCCGGCTCCGGCCGAACCCGGCCTGCTCAATCGCGAGCCCTATTTCTGCTCCGGCTGCCCGCACTCCACCTCCACGGTCGTGCCGGCAGGCAGCCGCGCCTCGACCGGCATCGGCTGCCACATGATGGTGATCGGCATGGAGCGAGACACCTCCACCTTCACCCAGATGGGCGGCGAGGGCGGCTCGTGGATCGGGCTGTCGCCCTTCACCGACGAGAAGCACATCTTCGTCAACATGGGCGACGGCACCTATTTCCATTCCGGCCTGCTCGCCATCCGAGCGGGCATCGCCGCCAAGGTCAACGCCACCTACAAGATCCTCTACAACGACGCCGTCGCCATGACCGGCGGCCAGCGGCACGACGGCGAGCTGTCGGTGCGGGCCATCGTCGGGCAGATGCTGGCCGAAGGCGCCAAGAAAGTCGTCGTCGTGTCCGAGCGGCCGCAGCTTCTGGCGGGCCTGCTGCCGCGCTCCGTGGAGGTGCGCCATCGCGACGAGCTCAACGCGGCGCAGCGCGAGCTGCGCGAGATCGAGGGCGTGACCGTGCTGGTCTACGACCAGGTATGCGCCGCCGAAAAGCGGCGCCGGCGCAAGCGCGGCACCTATCCGGTCTCGCCCCGGCGCGCCTTCATCAACGAGCTGGTCTGCGAAGGCTGCGGCGACTGCTCGGCCGTGTCCAACTGCATCTCCGTCGAGCCGCGCGAGACCGAGTTCGGCCGCAAGCGCGCCATCAACCAGTCGAGCTGCAACACCGACCTCACCTGCATCAAGGGCTTCTGCCCGAGCTTCGTGACCATAGAGGGCGGCAGCCTGCGCAAGCCCCGGGCCCGGGCCGCCGACGGCACCGACGCCGGTCTGGCCGAACCCTCGCTGCCCGCTTTCGGCGCACAGCCCTTCAGCGTGCTGCTCACCGGCATCGGCGGCACCGGCGTCATCACCGTCAGCGCGATCCTGTCGCAGGCGGCTCATCTCGACGGCCTGGCGCTGGTGACGCTCGACCAGACGGGCCTCGCGCAGAAGAACGGCGCGGTGGTCTCGCATATCCGCCTGGCGCGGCGGCCCGAAATCCTCAACGCCGCGCGCATCGGACCCGGCGAGGCCGACCTCGTGCTCGGCTTCGACCTCGTCGTCGCGGCCTCCCAGAACGCCGTCGCCACCTTCGGCAAGGGCCGCACCCGCGCCGTGGTCGACGACCACTTCGCCCCGACGGCCTCCTTCGTGAAGGACACCACCATCGACTTCCGCGAGGCCGCGACGCTGCGCCGGCTGCGCAATGCCGGCGGCGAGGGCGCGCTCGCCACCGTACCCGCCATGAAGCTGGCGACGGCGCTGTTCGGCGACGCCATGGCCGCCAACATGTTCCTGCTGGGCCACGCCTGGCAGAAGGGCCTCCTGCCGATCAGCCGCGCGTCGATCGAAAAGGCCATCGACCTCAACGGCGCGGGCGTGAAGATGAACCGGGCCGCGTTCGCCTGGGGCCGGCGCTCGGCGCAGGACCTCGATTTCGTCGTCCGGCAAGCGGGGATGGCGTCCGCCGCCGCGCTCGAGGCAACGACGCTGGACGAGATCGTCGCGCGCCGGGTCGAGTTCCTCACCGCCTATCAGGACGCCGCCTACGCGCAGCGTTACCGGGCCCTGGTCGAGAAGGCCCGGCAGGCCGAGCAGCATGCGTTGCCCGGCCAGGAAGCGTTCTCCATGGCCGTGGCGCGGTCGGCGTTCAAGCTGATGGCCTACAAGGACGAATACGAGGTCGCGCGCCTGCATCGCGACCCGGCGTTCCGGCGCAGGCTGCACGATGAGTTCGAGGGCGATTTCAAGCTCCGCTACAATCTGGCGCCGCCGATGCTGACCCGGATCGACCCGCGCACGGGCCATCCGGCCAAGATCGCCATCGGCCGCTGGATCGAGCCGGCGTTCTGGCTGCTGACCCGCCTCAAGGGCCTGCGCGGCACGCGGTTCGATCCGTTCGGGCGCACCGCCGAGCGCAGGATGGAGCGGCAGTTGATCCGGGAGTATTTCGCGCTGGTCGACGACATGGCGACGCGGCTGACGCCCGAGAACCATGGGGTCGCGACCGAGCTCGCGCGCCTGCCGCAGGACATACGCGGCTACGGCCACGTCAAGGCCGCCGCCGCCGAAAGCGTCCGAAAGCGCCGGGCGGAACTGCTCAGGACATTGGCCTCGGGCACACCGGCCAGCGAAGCGGCCTGATCCGCGTTCCAAGCGCCGCAGGAGCACCCGGTCGCTTGACGCGGCCGCGGCCCGAACCCGAAGACGCCGAGGAGGCCATTGTCGCGGCCTTCCGCCAAAGGACGCTGCTGCCGCTGGACGATGGGCCCGGTTGTGCGCGCATCGTCGGCGTGCACGGGTTGCTGCCCGCCGAAGGGCCAAAGCCGTTCCGCATGGTCGATGGTGTTCGGCCCGCCGGCGGGAGGCGCCGGCGGGCTTCGCAAGGCGCCTTTGGTCAGGCGTACTCGCCCTTGCCGGCCGGCTTGACGACGAGGATCGTGACGACGGCGTGGACGACACCGGCGACGACCGCGGTCGGCAGCGAGGCGGTCAGGATGTCGTAGGGCCACCGGCTCGCGTAGGAGATCGGATTGAGCAGATAGAGATAGCAGGCCACCCCCGCCACCATGGCGGCCAACGAAGCCGGGTTGAATCCGGCCCAGAAGCGGTAGGCGGCCGTTGCGCTGTTGTCGAACAGGCCGCGTATGCTGACCCGCCGCCGGCGCAGGAAATAATAGTCCGCGATCTGGATTCCGCACAGCGGCGCGAAGCCGAGGCCGATGAAGGCCAGGAAGGTTCCGAAATTGGCGAAGAACAGTTCCGGAATGAAGACGCCCACGACGCCCACCGGCGCGATCGAAAGCAAGAGCAGCATCGGCCAGCTGAGATTCTGCAACGCCGGGAAATGCCGCAGCCCGATCGACGAGGCGTAGACGCCTGCGACGGAGGTGCCGAGGTTGGCGGCGGCGACGAACAGCAACGCGATCACCGCGTAGACGGGGCCGCCGACGGTGCGCATCCATTCGGCCGGGTCGGAGACCTGAAGGGCCAGGATGCCGGCGATCCCGATGGCCGACAGCAGCGGGACCGGCAGGCCCATGCACAGCATGACCGGCGCGGCGACCTTGCGGCCGTTGGGGGCCATGCGGACCATCGCGCCGATATAGGGCCACCACGACAGGAGCGAGACGATGCCGAGCTCGACGCCGGTGACGTAGTTCCAGCGCATGTCGGTCGATGCGTAGGCGGGCACGGCGGACTGGAGGTCGTCCCAGCGCTTGGTCAGCAGGATATAGAGCATCCAGAAACCGACGAAGCCGTGGGCGACGAGGATCTTCGAGACCTTGTCGACGCCCGACGACCCCTTGAGCAGGAACAGGAACACCAGGGCCGCGGCGAGCAGGACGGTCGCCTGCACGATATAGCCGTGGCTGTCTTCGGCGATCAGGCCGAGCGCCAGCAGGAACTGGCGCGTCGACTTGGCGAAGAAGATCAGCAGCAGGGAGTTCCAGCCGACGATGGAGACGAACTGCATCGCCGCCGGGATCATCCAGCCCTGCGTCCCGAACTGGGGCTTGCACGAGGCGATGGAATCGACGCCGAAGCGGATGCAGACCGGAACCGCCGCCAGCGCGACGATGAGCATGCCGATCATGGAGCCGGCGAGCAGCGTGAAGAAGCCTTCCTTGAACTGCAGATAGTAGCCGACATATTCGCCGATGATGTAGCACCAGGTCGCCGCGGCGACGGTGACGAGCGAAATGCCGAGCTTCAGCGAGCCCCAGTTGCGTTCGCCGGCGAGAAGCGGCCAGGCGCTCTTGTCGGCCTCGACAAGGATGGAATCGGTCGGGTTGCTCATCGCCTATCTCCCGATCAGGAGGGCGATGATGGGCAGGACGATGCCCAGGCCGATCAACGCCGCCCAGGCCATGCCGTCGTAGTCCTGCCCCTGGTTTGCGGGGTCCTCCAGAATTCGAATGCGCCGTTCCAGCTCGGCCGGAAGTTGTTCCTGTGCCATGTCCTGTCCTCCCATTGATCCCGTTCGTTGTGGTTTCTGCCTTGCATGTCCGCCGATCGGGGCGGAATCGTCGGACTCAGCCGCGCAAGCGGTCCCCTTTCGGGTCGTACCAGGGGCGCAGCTGCAGCCGCGCCGGATAGCGCTTCCATGCGATCTCCACCTGCCATTCGCCGGTTTCCAGCCAGTCGGGCGTTACGCCGCCGGGACAGGAGACATACCCCATGCCGAGCGAGGCCCCGACGCGATGGCCATAGGCCCCGGAGGTCACGGAGCCGACGATCTCGCCGCCGCGCAGGATCGGCTCGTTGTGGTAGAGGTGCGGCGCGATCCCCTCGACGTCGACCTTGATCTGGACGAGGCGCCGCTCCGGCGTCCCGGCCTCCCGTTGTTCCAGGAGGGCTTCGCGGCCGATGAAGCCGCCCGGCTTGTCGAAGGCGACGGCGAAGCCCAGGCCGCCTTGCAGCGGGCTGTCCTCCTCGCCGATGTCGTGGCCCCAGTGGCGGTAGCCTTTCTCCATGCGAAGCGAATTGATGGCGAAGTAGCCGCCCATCGCCAGGCCGAGATCGGAACCGGCCTCGACGATCCTCTCCAGCACATGCTGGGCGAACTCTGCGGGCATGTAGAGCTCCCAGCCCAGTTCGCCGACGAATGTGAGCCGCGTGGCGCGCACCCGCGCGTAGCCGAGGTCGATCTCGCGGCTCGTGCCGAACGGGAACGCCTCGTTCGAGAAATCCGCCGGCGAAAGCCGTTGCAGGAGCGAACGCGACTTCGGCCCCATCAGCGCCAGCGCCGGCAGGCCCGAGGTGACGTCGTGGACGGACAGCCGTGCGCCGTCGGGGATGTGGCGCTGCAGCCATGCCAGGTCGCGGCGCTGCGAGACGGCGATCGTGACGACCAGGAATTCTGTTTGCGAAAGGCGCGTCACGGTCACGTCGGCCTCGATCCCGCCGCGGTCGTTCAGCCATTGCGTATAGACGACGCGCCCCGGCGCGACGTCGATCTGGTTGGCGCAGACGCGGTTCAGCGCGGCGCAGGCGTCGGCGCCCGAGACAAGGTACTTGATGAAGCAGGAATGATCGAACAGCGTGACGCTGCCCGCGGTGTTGCGGCACTCCCCGCCCACCGCATCGAACCATGAGGGCCGGCCGTAGGAATAGCCGATCCGGGGCGCCGTCCCGGACGCGGCGAAGAAGCCCGGCCGCTCCCAGCCCGCCGCCTCGGTCATCCATGCGCCGAGGGCCAGCATGCGGTCGTGGAACGGGCTGCGGCGCACGCCGCGCGCGGTCTCGAACTGGCGGCCCGGCCAGTGCATGTCGAACAAAAGGCCGAGCGTCTCGGTGGTGCGGTCCTCGAGGTAGCGGCGGTTGACCTGGAACGCCTGCGTGCGGCGGATGTCGACGTCCATCAGTTCCACCGGCGGCCGGCGGTCGCGGATCCAGTCGGCCATCGCCTTGCCGACGCCGCCGGAGGAAAGGATGCCCACCGAGTTGAAGCCGGTGGCGCAGAACAGGCCGGGGATTTCGGGCGTTTCGCCCAGGAGATAGCGGTCGTCCGGCGTGAAGCTTTCCGGGCCGTTGAAGAAAAGCTGGATGCCGGTCCTCTCCAGCACCGGGACGCGCCGGGTCGCCGTCTCCAGATAGGGAGCGATATGGTCGACGTCCTCCGGCAGGGTGCCGAACTCGAAATCCGCCGGGATGCCGGCCTGGCCCCAGGGCTTGGCGTTGGGCTCGAAGAAGCCGACGAGGAGCTTGCCGGCGTCTTCCTTGTAGTAGGTCCATTCGTCGCCGAGAAAGAGCACGGGCAGGTTGCGCGGCAGGCCCTCGACCGGCTCGGTGACGATGTAGAAATGCTCGGCCGCATGCAGCGGGATGGCCGCCCCCGCCTCGGCCGCCAGGTCGCGCGACCACATGCCGCCGCAGATCACCACGGTTTGCGCGTAGATTGGGCCGCGCTCGGTCATCACGCCAGCCGCCTTGCCGTTCTCGACGAGGATCCTGGTGACGCGCAGGTTTTCGATGATCTTCGCGCCGCCCATCCGGGCGCCCCTGGCGTAGGCCTGCGTCACGTCGGCGGGATTGACCTGTCCGTCATGCGGGAACCAGAAGCCGCCGACGATCCCCTCGGTCGAGATCGGCGCCCAGCGTTCCTTGATCTCGCCGGGCGTGACGGGCTCCACCGGCAGGCCGAAATTGCGCCCCATCGAGGCGCCGCGCGCCAGCTCCTCGTAGCGCGCCTCGGTGTTGGCGACGCGCAGCGAGCCGTTCCGCTTGAAGCCGGTGGCCTGGCCGGTTTCGCTCTCGATCGTGCCGAAAAGCTCTCCCGTATACTTGGCCAGTTCCGTCATGCGCCGCGTGGCGCGAAGCTGGGTGACCAGGCCTGCCGCATGCCAGGTGGTTCCGCTGGTCAGCTGCTTGCGCTCGCACAGCACCACGTCGGCGATGCCGATCTTGGTGAGATGGTAGGCGATGGAGCAGCCGGCGACGCCGCCGCCCACGATCACAACATCTGCCCTGTCGCGGATTTCCATGCTCTTGCGTCCTCGGCGGGCGATCAACGGGTGGCGGGATAGCTCTCTTCGCGCGGATACGGGAACCACCAGAAGTCCTGCTTCTCCGCGGCTGGATCGATCATCACGAACTTGGTGTTCTGGAACTGGTTCAGCCCCTCCGGCCCGAGCTGGCGCCCGTTACCAGACAGCTTGCGGCCGCCGAACGGCAGGGCGTCGTTGTCGAGCAGCGGCGCGTTGATCCACAGGATGCCCGACTGGATCTCGCGCACCGCGCGGAAGGTCTCGTTGCTGTCCAGCGTATAGAGGTTGGCGCCGAGGCCGAACTCCGAGCGGTTGGCGAGCTCGACCGCCTCGTCGAAGCTCCTGACGCGGCAGATCGGCGCGACCGGCCCGAAGGACTCCTCCTTGAGCAGGTCCATCTCCGGCGTCACCTCGGTCAGCACCGATGGCTCGACGAACCAGCCCTTGTTGAGTTCGGCCGGGCGCCCGCCTCCGGCGACGACCTTGGCGCCCTGCTTGCGGGCTTTGGCCATCAGCGCCTCGAAGCGGTCGCGCTGCCTGCGCGTGGCCATCGGCCCGATGTCGACCTCGGCGAGGCCGTTGCCGATGCGCAGCTTCCTTGCTTCCGCCGCCAGGCGATCCACGAACTCGTCGTGGATCTTCTCGTGCACGTAGAAGCGTTCCGCCGAGGTGCAGACCTGACCGCAGTTCAGATAGGCGGCGAAGGCGGCGCCGCGGGCGGCGATGTCCAGCGGCGCCGAGGGCATGACGATGAAGGGGTCGTTGCCCGACGCCTCGATCAGGCAGGGCTTGAAGCTTTCCGCGCAGGTGCGCGCCACCGCCTGCCCGACGGGGATCGAACCGGTATAGGCGACGGCATGCGTCTTGCGGCTGCCGACCAGGTGCTGCGCCACGCGCGGTCCGCCCGTCACGCATTGCATCAGCCCCTGCGGCAGGCTGGCGAAAAGCTCCATGAACTTCAGCGTGGTGATGCTGGTCTGCTCGTGCGGCTTGACGATCACCGCGTTGCCGGCGGCAAGCGCCGCCGCCGCCTCCCAGCACAGGAGGACGAGCGGGTAGTTGAAGGGAAGGATGATGACGACCGTGCCGAGCGGCTCCTTCACGGCGAAATGGAACTGGCCGGGCACCGTGGTGCCGGCGATGCGGCCGGCCTCGTGGCGGGCGATCTCGGCGTAGTAGTCCATCGCGGTCGCGCACCAGGACACCTCGTCGAGCGATTCCTTGTAGGGCTTGCCCTCCTCGCGCGTGAGATATTCGGCGTAGAGCCCCTTGTCGCGGCGCATGGCGGCGGCGATCTCGTGCATCGTCACGGCGCGGCTGCGCATGTCGAGGGCATTCCATTGCCGCCCCGCCCTGAGGGCGGCATCCATCGCCGCCTCCAGCTCCGCCTCGGTCGCGTCGGCGATCTCGCCGATCTTATCCTCGGTCGCGGGATCGATCACGTCCAGCCGCTCGGTCGCCCTGCTGGCGACGAACGAGCCGTCGAGAAAAAGCGTGCCGGAAAGGCGGTTGAATGTATTATCGTCGGGCATGAACCGGAGCCTCCCTTGAAAGGTGGTCTTCCGCGGCCACCGCTTGTTTGAAATCCTTTACACTTTGTCACTAAATACTCAACAGTCAAGCGGCTTGTTCGACCTGCATTGACCAATGGCGCCCGCCCCCATATGCAACGGCGTCGTCGTGCCGTATTCCAGCGAAGTGCCTGCCGATGAAGAAAGACCGTTCGAAGACTGCGCCGCCGGGCCCTGCCGCGATGGGGGGGCTGGACGTCGGCGCGCGTCTGAAGGCCGTGCGCGAGAGCGCGGGGCTGTCGCAGCGCGAACTCGCCAAGCGCTCGGGCGTCACGAATTCCGCCATATCGCTTATCGAGCAGGATGCCCATTCTCCTTCGCTGGCGTCGTTGCACCGCATCCTTTCGGCGTTGCCGATCTCGATGGCCGATTTCTTCGCCCTGCCGGTGTCGCAGCGCAACGTCATGTTCTTCGACAGCGACGACCTGACGGTGGTGACGCGCGGCGAGGCCGATCTTAGGGTGCTGGCGGCCGAAAGGCGCGACAAGCAGCTGCAGCTGTTCATCGAGCGCTACCAGCCGGGCGCGAGCACCGGCGAGGAACCGGTCGCGCATGACGGCGAGACGGCCGCCGTGGTGCTGAGCGGCGTGGTCGAAGTCACCGTCGACAACGCCACCCATGTCCTGCGCCGCGGCGGCGGCTACCATCTGATCGGCCGCCAGCCCTACACGCTCCGCAACATCGGCCGCACCATAGCGGTGGTCGCCTGCGCCTGCACGCCGCCGATGTTCTAAGGCTCGCCTCCCGAAAGGGTTTCCGGCTTCGGAATGAAGACAGGCGTGAAATCAACAGATCGAGGCCCGGCGGGCTTCACGCCCGGGCGCGGCCGTGGAACGGAGCGGCAGGGCCGCGATGACAAATCGCCGCCCGGCATGGCCTTCGCCGCCAGCCGCGCTATAGTCGTGCCCGACCCGGCGCATCGCCGGACGCATCACGCAAGGAGGCGATCATGGACCGCACCGCAACCGCCGTCTGGCAGGGCAATCTCAAGGAAGGCAAGGGTACGCTGGACACGCAGAGCGGCGCACTGAAGGGCGCCCCCTATTCCTTCAAGATGCGGTTCGAGGACGAGAGCGGCAAGTCGGGCACCAATCCGGAGGAATTGATCGCCGCCGCCCACGCCGGCTGCTACGCCATGCAGCTCTCGCATTTCCTCGCCGAGAACGGCACCCCGGCGACGAAGCTGGAGGCGAAGGCCGCGGTGAGGCTCGTTCCCGGCACCGGCATCACCGAGAGCAAGCTGACGCTCGTCGGCACGGTGCCCGGCATAGACGCGGCGAAATTCAGGGAACTCGCCGAGAAGGCCAAGGCCGAATGCCCCGTGTCGAAGGCGCTCGGCGCGATCAAGGTTTCGCTCGAAGCGAAACTGGGCTGAGCAGCGGCCGGTACAGGAAGGGCCGCACCCCGGCGCAGTCCTTTTCGTCGTCGGCCGTCGTTTCGAGCGCCCGGACGCGCAACCCGAATCCGGCCGCCGGCGTCAACCCCCGAGCGCGTCGAGCCGCGCCGCAAGGGCCGCGACCTGTTCCTCCAGGGCCCGCACGCGCTCTTCCAACTCGCTCAAGGCCGAGCCGGCGGGCGCGGCGGCACGCGCCGACGGAGCGGGAAGCGACGATACGTCGACGTCGCCGCTCAGCAGATGGGCGTAGCGGTCTTCCCGCTGGCCGGGGCCGCGGCCGATCTCCTTGACCAGCGGCGGCCGCTTGCCGACCAGCATGTCGAGTTCGGTGCGCACCGCGTCGGCGGACGTGAAATTGGCCATGCGGTCGGTGCGCGTCTGAAGTTCGTTCAGCGTCTGCGGCCCGCGCAGCAGAAGCATGGCGACCAGCGCGCTCTGCGGCGTGGTGAGACTGAATTTTCGCGACGCCGCCTGCTCATAGCGGTCGACGCGCGAGGCCATCGTCCGCCGCGCCAGGCCCTTCTCCTCGAGCGATTTCAGGGTGCGGTGGACGTCCGCCTGCTCCAGCGCCATCACCGGCTCGCGCGACGTCTTCTGGTTGGCGGCGGTTTGCAGCGCGTTGAGCGTCAGCGGGTAGACGTCCGGCGTCAGAAGCTGCTTTTCCATCAGGCAGCCGAGCACGCGGACTTCGAGGGCGTTGAGGTGGGGGAGGTCTTCACTCATCGAATAGGCCCTGCCGGTTTCCGCCCGCGCGCCGCCGCAGGCGCGTAAAAGAGGAGGCGCGATCGCGTCACACTCGCCGTTCGACCATCATCTTCTTGATCTCCGCGATCGCCTTGGCCGGGTTGAGGCCCTTGGGGCAGGTCTGCGTGCAGTTCATGATGGTGTGGCAGCGGTAGAGCCGGAACGGATCTTCGAGATTGTCCAGCCGCTCGCCCTTGGCCTCGTCCCTGGAATCGATCAGCCAGCGATAGGCCTGCAGCAGCGTCGCCGGGCCGAGGTAGCGGTCGCCGTTCCACCAGTAGCTCGGGCAGGCGGTGGAGCAGCACGCGCACAGGATGCACTCGTAGAGCCCGTCGAGCTTCTGCCGGTCCTCGTGGCTCTGCAGCCATTCCTTGGCGGGTTCGGGCGAGACGGTGTGCAGCCAAGGCTCGATCGAGGCGTGCTGGGCGTAGAAATTGGTCAGGTCCGGCACCAGATCCTTGACCACCGCCATATGCGGCAGCGGGTAGATCTTCACCGCGCCGGAAATGTCGTCGGCGCCCTTGGTGCAGGCCAGCGTGTTGGAGCCGTCGATGTTCATGGCGCAGGAGCCGCAGATGCCCTCGCGGCAGGAGCGGCGCAGCGTCAGCGTCGGATCGATCTTGTTCTTGATCCATAGAAGCGCGTCGAGGACCATCGGCCCGCAATCGTCCATGTCGACGAAATAGGTGTCGATGCGCGGGTTCTCGCCGTCGTCCGGCGACCAGCGGTAGATGCGGTATTCGCGCAGGTTGGTCGCGCCTTCCGGCTTCGGCCAGGTCTTGCCTTCGCGGATCTGCGAGTTCTTGGGGAGTGCGAGTTCGACCATGTTCTTACGCCTGTATTTGTCGCCCGTTGCGTGGGTCCCGGTTCAAGGAACGTAGCCCAGTCCGGTGAAGTCTTTCTCGTAAATCGCGTAGACCAAGGCCCGCGTCCGCTCGTCATGGACGGCGCCCGACGGATGCGACGGATTGGTCCGGGGAATGGGAAAAACCTCGTCGAGCTTGTCCTGCGGGACGCGCAGCCGGGTGAGCAGCGCCGGCAGTTCTTCCGACAGCGTCTCCAGCCGCAGCACGTGGTCGTAGCGGATACAGTCCAGGAAGATCAGGTCGGCCTGTGGCACGAAGTGCACGTCGAAGCTGGTTCCGTTGCTGCGCAGGCCGTGCATGAAGTCGGCAAAGGAAATGCGCCTGCGGATGGCGTTGCGCTGGGCGTGCTTGCGGTCGCGGCCCGATGCCAGCGCCAGGTACTTCGAAAGACCGCCGGCGAGGTAGGGGCCTTTCGCGTGCCATTTGGCGTATTTGCGCAGGTCGTAGTTGTAGATCGACAGCGCCCTCTCATAGGGATGCCGCACGACCGTGAACCAGAGATAGTCGCTGTGGGCTTGGCGGAATTCGGCCGCATCCTGCCTGGAAACCTCGTAGGAAACGAGTTCGCGCCCCCGTTGCAGACTTTGGGGGCCGGCGTAGCGGACGGGGTCGTTCGGCATCGCGCCGGCCCTGTTCCTGTCGAGGTCGTGGATGCCCGCGATGACCGTCTTCAGCGTCGACGATCCGCATTTGGTCACCGGCGCGTAGACGAACCGGAAGCGTTCCGAAACCACCGGCCGGAAGGAGCTGGCGGTCTCGGTACCCTGTCCGCGGTTCGGGCGGGCGGCCATCGGGTCCGTACACCCGCGCCTG
>OFJB01000728.1_pt1 | contig 14790 bp, 11 predicted proteins | sample 1775081 | NCBI WGS metagenome assembly OFJB01 (sample SAMN08195771, study PRJEB24354) | sludge metagenome | isolation source: initial sludge from phenol fed wastewater aerobic bioreactor | place: India: Nagpur | collected 2016-06-05 | reverse complement strand
TGTGCCCGCCTCTATCGGAGTAGCAGCAGCTTTGGGCTGGTACAAAACTCCCCAAAGAAGCCCAAAAGGGATCAAAAAATACAGATAACTCAGAGGAAACTCTACCATCGCATGACCGCCAATGAAGGCCAACCCTATCCAGGCCGTCCACCGAGCGTCACCCGATGTTGCGGCACTTCGGCACCGACTGACATGTTTTGCTCCCGCCCAGATCAACAACAAGCACATGGGCGCACCCGTCCACAGGAGCAAATCGAGAACAATATTGTGCGCGCTGGAGAAAAATGTGTAAGTGGCCGGGTAGTTAAGAGCGGTGGCTTGTTGTGCTAGGCCAATTTGACCAAACCCCCAACCAAGCCAAGGCTTCATCATGAACGCGTCCCATGCCGACATCCAATAGATGACACGTATGCCCGGAGCAGTTCGGCTCAGGGTAGCCTGGAAGACGTTGTCCAGCAGCAATACCTTATTCAATAGCGGCCAGAGCGCGGCCCATAAAAGGTAAATCAGAAACAGCGTCAGCATTCCCCATGCTGGAAAACGGGTTACAGATTTTCTGCGGATCAGCGCATATGCCAACAACGCGAACATCATGCCCAACAACACGCTCCTGGATCCAGTCATCGCAAGACCAAAGCAAAATACCGTCAGGGTCAGCCATGTGCTTACCTTACTCAACACCCGTGTTTCATGTAAATACAGGACGCCCGCCACAGAAAGCAGCAACAGCGTGGCTAGATGGTTTGGTTGAGCCAAGTTGGCAAAAGGCCGTCCTCGGCGTGGCATTTCTGCGATCAGCAATCCGAAATACGAAAGATCCAGCCACTGATGCAAAGCCATGCCGAGCGATACTACCCCGGCCGCTACCCACGCAAGCCAAAAAACTCGCAAGCTCTTGCCATCAAACAACGTCGTATTGACTCGTTGCATCTGGTAGCCGGTGAGCACTGCCATGGCGAATGACAGGGAGTACCCGACCGCCAACAGCGCATCGCCGCGAAAACCTACGACACTCAATCCATACTGAGCTACGGCGTAAAGCGCCAGCAACACGCCAGCCAAGGCTAAAGGCGGCAGCGGTGAGCGCTGGTCCACATACGACCACCGCCATATGGCCCAACCACTCAAAGGTAGCAAGGCCACCACGGCCAACCACTCCTGGTGGAAGCTTAGCCAGGGAGAGTAGTGGTTAGGCAAGCAGACGGCCAACAGCGACAGACACCCCAGCCAGGCAAGGCTCAAAGACAAAAATTTTCTGTACACAACAACTTCAGGCGCCCATCAAAAAAAGGCGGTACGGCTTGCACCGTACCGCCTTTTGGGGCTAAGTTCAAAGAATCAGGCCCACCAACCTATCAGCCGCGGCACGAGCCTGGCAGGTATTTGGGAGGCATGGTGCCAGGACCGCACACCCATTTGTAAACTTGCTTACCCACATCGCCGTTAGTCAGGGCTGCAGTGCTAAGCCAAGGGGTGAGAACAATGGTTTTGCCGGCAGCGTCCTTCAGATCGGGCACTTGCGTAAGAGCGCGAGTTGTCACAGTGATCTGACCCGCATTGGTGGTAACAATGCTCAGAACATACTTGGTGGGCGAACTGGCATCCGTTGCAGCCGTGTTGGCTTCGCAGCCCCACTCATTGGCGGCTGGGAGGACTGTGGATGAAGTGGTTTGAACGGTCTCGGTGATGCTGGTACGGCACTGTGAGGCAGCCAAAACCACCTCCGACACCTTGGCGCGAATGGTGTAGTCCTGATAGGCAGGCAGAGCCACGGCAGCCAAGATACCGATGATCGCAACCACGATCATCAGTTCGATCAGGGTAAAACCCTTCTGGATAGAACGCTTCATGAAGAACTCCTAGGAAAAGTTGCAAATGCGCTGGTGCTATGCAATCCCCGTGCCTGCATTCTAAAGGCACCCTCTTCGCGACCAGACCGACAAGACTCATCAAGCCTCGAAAAAAGCCACCTACTACCCTAGCCAAATCACCGAAAGTCAAGAACTTTTTCGCTCGATCCATTGAAAGCAAAGATTTTTTGATGATTGTTGACGTGCGCGTCTGATCAGATCACCGCCGGCTGTCCCTAGCCGTATACATGAAGGACGCGAGGAGCTCTGGGGCTTACATTTTTGTCGCCCAGTATTGTCACCAACCATCAGTTGTGCGTCATAACTGCATTGTCTGTCCCGCACGCAGCCACCGGATATCGTGCGGGTTGTCTTGCGTGGCAGGCGCACAATCGAACTGCCGAATTTCATCCGTGATGAGCGAGGTTTCTGACGGCTTGGTGTGTGTGATGTAGATCGGGAAACGACTTCCGGCCGGGATGTGCTCCAGCTCCTGCGCCAGTGTCTCGGGTGACAGGTGCAGGCTTCGACGGGCCAAATCTCGTTCGCGGTTGCTGAAGGCTGTCTCGATCACCAGGCAAGCCACTGGCAATGCGTTCACACGCTCCCAGAAGAGAGGGTTTCGTTCAGTATCCCCGCTGTACACCCACCAACCGCTCTCGCCTTCCACAGCAAAGCCCACAGCCGGCACCGAGTGATGGGCGGATAGGACCTCGATCTGAGTGCCTGCAATGCTCAATACCTCGCCTGCCACAAAGGTTTGGTACTGTAGAAATGGAGATGCCACAGACGGTATGGCGCTGAAATCAGGCCAAATGACATTATTAAATACATGCGACTGAAGAGCCTCAATGGTTTCAGCCAAGGCGTGTACTTGCACGGGGCGGCGCCGCAGAGAAGAAACCGCGTCAAGCATGAGCGGTAGTGCAGCGATGTGATCCAAATGCGAATGGGTCAGCAGTACATGGTCGATCTTGCCCATCTCGGCCAGCGTGAGATCTCCCACACCGGTACCCGCATCGAGCAAAATGCTGTCATCGACCAAAAACGATGTCGTGCGACAGTCTTTGGCGATAGCGCCGGAACATCCCAGCACACGAACCTTCATGTAGAGCCTTCTACTTGGTGTCGAAATTGGTGGCGCTGTCCCAGTCAGGATTGAAAGGCAACCCACGCAGACCTTCGACCCGTGCAGCATACAACTCGTAGAGAGTGCAACGAGGTCTGAGGCCTCGCAACTGAGCCATCAGCTTGTCGCATTGTGCCCATTCCTGCGCCGCATAGGCTCGCAGAAAACCCTCCCATACCACCAGTTCTTCGGCGAGTTCGGCGGGTAGCTGATCCCGGAGCGCCAGAGGCTGGTAAATGGGTACGGCCTGCGCCTTGCCCTTGACGCGGACGCGATCCATGGCCTGCCATACAAACTGAGGGGCGAGCTGCATGGCAGATTCACTCACCACGATCGACGTGCCGTAGTGTTTGGACAGCCCCTCCAGGCGCGAGCCCAGGTTGACCGCATCCCCGATGACCGTGTAGCTGCGCCGGATGTCTGAGCCCATATCGCCCACGCACATGACGCCCGTATTGAGCCCAATGCCCACTCCGATCTCAGGCAGGCCGCGCTGGCGATGATCGGCGTTGATTTGCCCAATGGCCTGCGACATTTCCAGGGCCGCAGCCACCGCCAACTGCGCGTGTTCTGGCGTAGCCACAGGAGCCCCCCAAAACGCCATGACGCAGTCGCCCATGTATTTATCGATGGTACCGCGGTGGCTGCGGATGATATGGGTGAGCTTACTGAACACTTCATTCAACAACCCTTGCAGCTGCAAAGGCTCCATCCGCTCGGACATGGCGGTGAAGCCGCGCATGTCGCAGAACATCACCGTCAGCTCCCGGTTGGTGGCCTGCATGCTGTAGTGCTCCGGCTGCTTGACCATTTCGGCCACCAGCTCTGGAGGCACATAGGCGCTGAACAGCGCCGCGAGTTCGCGCTTGGACCGGCTTTCCACAAAATAACCGTAGGCCATGTTGAGCGCGAAGGCCAGCATGGACATCACCACCGCCGTCGCCAGCGGCAACGCCAAACCCTGGGCGATGTACATCCACAGGTTCAGCCCCACAAGCGCAGAAACCACGCCGGCGCTCAGCAAGACCGCTGAAGATGCAGACAAGAGCGGCAATGCCACCGCTAAAAGTAGCCCTGCGCAGAGGAGCTGCAGCACATCGAACCCGGCGGCATAGTCGGGCCGGACGATGCTTTTGCCATCAAGGAATGCCGACAACACGTTAGCATGGGTTTCTACGCCAGGATAGGTTCTGCCCACTGGCGTCACACGCAAATCGAGCAAGCCAGGCGCGGTGGACCCGACTAGCACCAATTGATCCTTGAGCTGGCCCGGTGGGAGCACGCCATCCAGAACGTCCGACGCTGAGATGTACCGAAAGGAGCCCCCTTTGGCATCTCCCGGTCCCCGATAAGGAATGAGGGTGGCCAGTTGCTGGTCTACAGGGAGTGCCAGCGTGCGACCGTCCTGGCGCAACACGATGCTTTGCAGCAAATCATGCGTCCCAACGGGTGTGGGGTTCACAAAGCCCGGATGGATTTCTGGCAACCCGATGGCTGTGCGGAACATGGCCAGCGCCAACGACTCGTAATACTGCCCTTGGTACTCGGCCAACAACGGCAAGGAGCGAACGACCCCGTCCTCGTCCGTGATGGAGTTGAAGAACCCCGCAGCAGGCGCTGCGCGGGTCAACGCTTCGATATTGCTGCTATAGCCGCGCCAGGTGGTTGCTCCCAGCGGCAGGCCCCGTAAGCGCTCCAACGGGAGCGCAGGGTCCGGCAGCATGCCTTTCGTGATGCCATCGCGGTCTTCGCCCGACAGGTAGTAACCCAGCACCACGGGCTGCCCACGCAAGGACTGCGCAAAAAGCGCGTCATAGTCCAGCGACGGTGCCAGTCTTTTCAGTTGCTCCTGGAAGGCCGGCTGGCTGCGCAAAGGGCCTTGGGCCAGCTCTTGCAACGTAGAGAGACCTGAACTCTCGTCGGCCTCGGCAAACAGAACGTCAAACCCGATGACCGACACTTGCTGGCGCTCAAACAGTTCGCGCACCAGCGCGGCCATTTTGTCCCTGCGCCAGGGCCATTGGCCCACACGCCCCAGACTTTTCTCGTCGATATCGACAATGACGATGCGCTCGTCCAGCGTTCGAGGCATGGTCACCCGCAGGCGGGTGTCGTAGATGATGTTGTCCAGTCGCTCCAACACCTGCAGGTGGAGCACATCGGCCACATGCAGCAGCGCAAAAACCAGCGGTATCAGCGTGACTGCAATGCGTCGCCAGCGTCGGCGGAAGAGGTGCGACAGGGACTGCAGCATGGGTCCGCGCGCAAGGAGAGAAGATTCAGGTCAGCAGAGGCCCGCGGCCATGGCGCGGACCCATGCTAGGCGTCAGGTCTGTTCGAACTGCATTTCGGTGCCGGCCAGTTCCAGGCGATCGCCGTGCTTCAGAGGCACGGGCGAAGCACCAATGGCCGCACCGTTGAGCAGGGGCATTTCAGGCCCTTCCACATGGGCCAAAACAAAACCCTGATGCCGCTTGGTGATGGATGCCACAGCCACGCCAGGCTTGCCAATGGTGGTCACCACCTTTTGCAAGGACACCTCGCGCCCCGCTGCAGCACCGGACATGACACGAATCACCGCTGAAATCGGAGCAGGCGCAGGGGCGGCTGGCGCGGGCCTGGCAGCGGCCACTGCGGGCGGCACCATACCAGGCTTGAAGATCATGGTCTTTTCGAAATTCTGACCTTCGGCATCCTGCAAAAAGCGGATCTTGTACTTGCCCACCTCGACCGTGTCGCCATTGCGCAGCTCCTGGCGCTTGACGGCCTTGGCATTCACGTAGGTGCCGTTCGTGCTGCCCAGATCCTCAATCTCCACATCGTGTCCCACCATGTGGAGCACCGCATGTTCACCGCTCACCGCGAGGTTGTCGATCACGATGTCGTTGTATGGGCGCCGACCCAGCGTAGTCCGCTCCTTGGTCAGCTGCACTTCCTTGATAACAACGCCGTCGATTGAAACGATCATTCTCGGCATGATCCACTCCTGATGTGATGAATTGTTGTAGTTCGGGCCACTCAAGAGGCCCCTAGCAATCGGGACATGAGGCCGCGCTTCTTGCCTCCTGCGGCAGCCTGCACCAGCAGCACGCTCACGTTATCACGACCACCGTTAGCATTGGCGGTGTCAATGAGCAGTGTCGCTTTTTCTTCCAAAGGCATGGGCGCCCGTACCAGCTCCGCCAGATCCGAATCGGACACCATGTCGGTGAGTCCGTCGGAGCACAGCAGGAACAGGTCATTGGGCGCCACCTGGAACTCGTTGACTTCCATCAGCACATTGGGCTCCACACCCAGGGCCCGCGTCACCAGATTGCGATTGGAAGACAGGGCCGCCTGCTGCGCCGTCAACAGCCCTGCATCGACCTGCTCCTGCAACCAGGAATGGTCGCGCGTGATTTGCTGCAAAGCACCATCGCGCAGGCGGTAGCAGCGGGAATCGCCGATATGCCCCAGGATCAGGCGGCTGCCGTGGAACACCGCCACCACCAGCGTCGTACCCATGCCCGCGTACTGCGGATTGGAGAGCGACGCACCCAAAATGGCGTGGTTGGCATTCTCGACACAGATTTCCAGCGCCCGGCGCACGTCCGTGGACTGAGGACTTGCACCTGCTTGGGCCAGCCAGCGGGCCATCTCAGTACGGATGAAGGTGGTGGCCATGCCGCTGGCCACCTCCCCCGCGTTGTAGCCGCCCATGCCATCGGCCAATATCGCGACCTGCGCATCGCGGTCAACGGCGACCGCGTCTTCGTTGTTGGAACGCACGCGGCCCTTATCGGTCCGCGCAGTGAATTCGTAGGTCATGGATGTGGAGGCGTGCGTCATGGGGCGCCCGAAATCGGCGGGGCTGCCGCACCCCGCACGGCGGGGGGCTCCATCACGGTTTCCTGAAAATCCGCCATTTCTTGCCCTGTTGCATCGCGGTCCGCATCATAGACGACTGCCTCAGGGCTGGATTGCGCGTCGCCCGCCAGGGCCTGCCGCAGGTCCGCCGCAAACTGCCGCCCGGTCTGATAGCGTGCCTCAGGGCGCTTTTGCAACGACAGCGCCACCACCTTGGCCACAGCCGCTGAAAGTTCAGGGCGCAGCTGTCGCACATCGGGTGCCTCCACGCTCGCAATCTTGTGCATCAGTTCGGTCATGGACGCACCCCGCAGCGGCAGTGTGCCCGTCAGCAACTGAAAGAGGGTGATACCCAGCGAATAAAGATCCGAACGCCCGTCGACCTTCTTTCCGGCCAATTGCTCCGGGGACATGAAGCTGGGCGTCCCCAGAACGAGCCCCGTACGGGTCTTGCTCGAATCCGTGATGCGCGCAATGCCGAAGTCCGTCACCTTCACCGCGTCGGTGCCGCGGTCAAACATGATGTTGGCCGGCTTGATATCGCGGTGCACCACGTTGTGGGCATGGGCATAGTCCAGCGCATCGGCCACCCTCGCCGCAATGGAGAGCACGGTGGAAACTGGCAGCAGCCGGTCCTGGCCGCAAGCATGGGTCAGGTCCTGGCCTTTGAGGAACTCCATGGCGATGTAGGCCAAGTCATGCTCCTCGCCGGCATCAAAAATGGTGACGATGTTCGGATGCTGCAATCGCCCCGCAGTTTCGGCCTCGCGAAAAAACCGCGCGCGCGCATCAATCAAGGCATCGCCTTCAAACTCCTGTCCCAAGGCCAGCGTCTTGATGGCCACGACGCGGCCGATCTTGGGATCGCGTCCCAAATACACCACCCCCATGGCACCTTTGCCAATTTCGCGGTCAATCTGGTAGCGCCCCAGCATGGGCACGCCCACGCTCGCGTCACCGGGCAGGCGGGGTGTTCCGGCGGAGGCGCCTGGCAAAGAGTCTGCAGCGCCTAACGAAGCTTGCGCCCCCCCTTGGGCCTGTGCCTTGGCACGCTTGTAGCGGCTGCGAGCGTCCTTGTAGTGTCGGTCGTGGCGCAGGATATGTTCGTATACCGCCTGCGCTTTGCCGAAGTGGCGCTTGCGCTCGAAGTCCTCCGCCAGATGGTAGAGATTGTCCAGAAGTGCGCCGCTGGCAGGCACCTTGCGCAAGCGCTCAAAGGCCATGTCCAGCTGCCCTTGGCCTTGCAGGGCCAAGCCCATCATGCGGTCGGCTTCGGCGGCTTCGGCAGAGCGCGCGGAGGTTTCGCTGCGCTGCCCTTGGTGCAAAAGTGCTACGACGGTGGTACCGGTCAGCACGGCCAGAACGGGCAACAGCAACGAAAGCCACAAGCCTCCGTAACGCAGAAGCGTCCACTCTGTGACAACACCCGCAAGCACGAGCCCGGCACCCACCGCCACCACCAAGGGGCGCGCCAAACGGGGCGCCACCAGCACCACATAGAGCAACGCCAGCGCCAACACCAGCCAGGTGACCGGCATGGCCCAGCCTGGTTCGACCACCCCCAATCCGAGGCGCATGGACGACACGGCTTGCGCAAGCACCTCCACGGGATGGACGAGACGCTCTCCCACCCTCACTGCGGCAGCGCCCGGCGCATCTGTCATTTCGCCCACCAGCACGATCTTGCCCGTGAGGCTGCCGGCAGGAGCCGCTCCATCGAGCACACTTGCAGCTGAGAGCGTTGGGAATGTGCCTGCGCTGTCGCCAGACACCTGCCAGCGGGGACGCAGCATGACTCCTGCATCGCTGGGAATATTCAACCCGCCGAGGCGCAAGCCCACGGACGCATCCAGCGCACGAAGGTCATCCAGGCCCAGGTGCAGGCTGTGTTGCACCGCCAGCAACGCCAAGGACGGCACCCCGACGCTGTCGTAGCGAAGCAGCAGGGGAATCTGGCGCACACGGCCGTCGTTGTCGGGCTCTGCGTACACATGCCCCACTCCCGCCGCCACCGTTCCCAACGACGGGATGGGGTGCTGCGCGGATTGCAGAGTGGTGGCAGTCGTACCCGGGTCGGGTGCTGTGCTGCGGCGTACGTACGCGGGCAGAGGGGCAGCAACACCCGCATTTTCATACCGCGAGGCCAGGAACACATTGCCCGCCCGCTGGATGGATGCCGCCAGACGCGCATCCCCGTCGAGTGCGGCTTCTGCCTCTCCCACCACGCGGCCCAGTTCGGCTGTCAGCGGGGTTGTTTCTGTCGAAGTTGACAGGGTGTCGCGGATTTTGCGCAGATAGGCCAACCCCCTGTCACTCTGGGGCTGCGTGAATGCGGGGGTGTAAACAACGGTTTGGGCGCGCGCTGCGGACAGGCGATCAATCAAGCGGGCATGGATGTCGCGCGACCAGGGCCACGGACCCAGTGCTGCCAGGCTGGCATCGTCGATACCCACAATCACCACGTCGGCCAGCGGGGCGGGCGACGAAGTGCGGATGGCCGCGTCGTAGAGCTTGTGTTCAAGCGTGAGCGATGCGCCCGTCACTGCGCACAGGCCTGCAACAGCCAATGCCACCAATCCGCCCCACAAGCCATCGGTACGCCATTCACCCATCCGCCGCGCCGAGGTTTTTCGTCCCACTTGCTGTTGTTCCACTCAGTATTGGGTGGGTTTCAAGCAATAACCGCGCCCAGGCAAACACAGGCAGTCGGGACAGCAGAGACAAGGGGATGGGCGGCGAATCGGCCCCCGGGGCAGCGTCAGGTGCCGTTCTTGTCACGCAGCCTTTCCATGGGAAGTGACTGCCGTGCCATTTTTGTCACACGTTGTATCTGACACAGCGGCCGAGGCCTGCGCGCAAGCCCCGGCCGCAGCTCCAGCCGTCAAGCGGCGGAGGCGCTGCTCGCCCCCTTGCGCCAGAACTTGCCGACGCCCACGACCAGCGCTGCGCCGAGTGCGGCCGCCACATAGTGCAGTGCGGGATGCGCCACCGCATAGTCGTGCAAGATGGCATCGCTGGCGATGGTTTCACCACCCACCCATCCAATCAGGGCAGCGCCCAACACCACGATGATGGGGAAACGCTCCATGAGCTTGATCATGAGCGTGCTGCCAAAGATGACCAGCGGAATGCTGATGGCCAAGCCCAGCACCAGCAGCACCACGTTGCCCTGGGCCGCAGCGGCCACGGCGATCACGTTGTCGAGGCTCATCACCAGGTCGGCAATGAGGATGGTGCGAACGGCGGCCATCAGGCTGCCATAGGTCTTGGACTCGCCCTCTTCCTCCTCGTCATCACTGAGCAGCTGAAAACCAATCCACAGCAACAGGCAACCGCCCACGATCTGCAGGAACGACAGCTCCAGCAGCTTGGCCGCCACCACCGTCAGCAAGATCCGCAGAACCACGGCGGCGCCGGAGCCCCAGAACACGGCTTTCTTTTGCTGATGGGGGGGAAGGGACCGGGCGGCCAGCGCGATGACCACCGCGTTGTCGCCCGAAAGAATGATGTTGATCCAGACGATCTTCACCAGGCCGATCCAGAAATCGGCGCTTTGCAGAAACTCCATGACTGACTCCACTGTTATGAATGCAAGAAGCGCCCGGAACCGGGGTTCCGAGCGCTTCTCTTTTTGTTGGAGCCGCCAGTCTAGCGGTCTGTGCCGAGCGCCGCGTCCGTAATTGTGCTTACGGTCGCGACGGGGCCAGGCAACTTACTTCAGCTGGGCCTTGAGCAGCTTGCCCAGTTCAGACGGGTTGCGCGTGATGACGAAGCCCGACTCTTCCATGATGGCCAGCTTGGCATCGGCCGTGTCGGCGCCGCCGGAGATCAGCGCGCCGGCGTGGCCCATGCGCTTGCCGGGAGGAGCCGTCACGCCAGCGATGAAGCCCACCACGGGCTTCTTCATGTTGGCCTTGCACCATTGGGCGGCTTCGGCTTCGTCAGGACCGCCGATTTCGCCGATCATGATCACGGCGTCGGTGTCTGGATCGTCGTTGAAAGCCTTCATCACATCGATGTGCTTCAGGCCGTTGATGGGGTCGCCACCAATGCCCACAGCGCTCGACTGGCCCAGACCCACTTCGGTCAGCATGGCCACGGCTTCGTACGTCAGCGTGCCCGAGCGGGACACCACGCCGATACGGCCCTTGCGGTGGATGTGACCGGGCATGATGCCGATCTTGATTTCGTCCGGCGTGATAAGGCCAGGGCAGTTGGGGCCCAACAGCAGCGTCTTCTTGCCGCCGGCAGCTTCCTTGGCCTTCATCTTGTTGCGCACCATCAGCATGTCCTTGACGGGAATGCCTTCGGTGATGCAGATGGCCAGGTCCAGGTCGGCTTCCACGGCTTCCCAGATCGCGTCTGCAGCGCCTGCGGGCGGCACGTAGATCACCGACACGGTGGCGCCGGTCTGCTGGGCAGCTTCCTTGACGGAGGCGTAGATCGGGATGTTGAAGATCGACTCGCCGGCCTTCTTGGGGTTCACGCCCGCCACGAAAGCGTTCTTGCCGTTCGCGTATTCCTGGCACTTTTCAGTGTGGAACTGGCCAGTCTTGCCCGTGATGCCCTGGGTGATGACCTTGGTGTCTTTGTTGATGTAGATCGACATGTGTGTTCTCCGGGCTTACTTGACGGCAGCAACGATCTTGGTCGCGGCTTCGGCCATGGTGTCTGCGGCGATGATGGGCAGGCCGGACTCGGCCAGCATCTTCTTGCCCAGCTCTTCGTTCGTACCCTTCATGCGCACGACCAGCGGCACGTTCAGGTTCACGGCCTTGCAGGCGGTGATCACGCCGGTGGCGATGGTGTCGCACTTCATGATGCCGCCGAAGATGTTGACCAGGATGCCCTTGACCTTGGGGTTCTTGAGCATGATCTTGAAGGCCTCGGTGACCTTCTCGGGCGTGGCGCCGCCGCCCACGTCCAGGAAGTTGGCCGGCTCGCCGCCGAACAGCTTGATGGTGTCCATGGTGGCCATGGCCAGGCCCGCGCCGTTCACCAGGCAGCCGATGTTGCCGTCCAGGCTGATGTAGGCCAGGTCGAACTTGGAGGCTTCCACTTCGGCCGGATCTTCTTCGTCCAGATCGCGGAAGGCGACGATTTCGGGGTGGCGGAACAGGGCGTTGGCGTCAAAGTTGAACTTCGCGTCCAGGGCCATCAGGTTGCCCTTGGAGTCGCAGTTCAGCGGGTTGATTTCCACCAGCGACGCGTCGGTCTCCATGTAGCACTTGTAGATCTTTGCGAAAAGATCCACGGCCTGGTCCACGGAAGCGCCGGTCAGGCCGATGGCGGCTGCGACCTTCTTGCTTTGCTCCGCGGTGATGCCGACCAGGGGGTCGATCATCTCGGTGACGATCTTCTCGGGCGTGGAGTGGGCCACTTCCTCGATGTCCATGCCGCCTTCGCTCGAAGCGATCAGGGCCACCTTCTGCGTGGCGCGGTCGGTGACCAGCGACACATACAGTTCGTTCTTGATGTCGGCGCCGTCTTCGATGTACAGGCGGCGGACCTTCTGGCCTTCAGGGCCGGTCTGGTGGGTCTTGAGCTGCATGCCCAGGATGTCGCCCGCCAGTTTCTTCACGTCGTCGATGGTCTTGGCAACCTTCACGCCGCCGCCCTTGCCACGGCCGCCGGCGTGGATCTGGGCCTTGACCACCCACACGGGGCCGCCGAGCTTCTGGGCTGCTTCCACGGCTTCTTGCACCGTGAATGCGGGAATGCCACGCGGAACGGGCACACCAAAATTGCGCAAGATTTCCTTGCCTTGGTATTCGTGAATCTTCATGAGGTCTCTCTCAGGGAAGGGTGGTAGTTACCCGTTTACCATGAACAGTTGTCTGGCCGCGGGCTTGGGACATGGCAACCCGCGACTGTATCATGCTGCAACGCACCATCCTTATGCCTGGCTTACATCCAGGGTTGGCGTCGCAGCCTTTCCCATCCCTTTTGTCGGCAGACGCTGCCGTCCCCTTTTTGCAGGAGCACCTCCATGTCCAAAGTCTTTATTGATGGCGAAGCCGGCACCACAGGCCTGCAGATCCGCGAGCGTCTGCAGGCCATGCCGCAGATCGAGCTGGTCAGCATTGCGCCCGAGCTGCGCAAAGATCCTGCCGCCAAGCACGACCTGATCGCGGGGGTGGATCTGGTGGTGCTGTGCCTGCACGACGACGCCGCGCGCGACACCGTGGCCATGGTGGACGAGATCGAGCGCAGCTCGGGCCGCAAAGTCAAGGTCATAGATGCCAGCACCGCGCACCGCACGGCCGATGGCTGGGTGTACGGGTTTCCAGAACTCGCCGCAACGCAGGCGCAAGCAGTGCGCGAAGCCAGCCGCGTATCCAACCCCGGCTGCTACGCCACCGGGGCCATTGCCATCTTGCGCCCGCTGGTCGATGCGGGGCTGATCACTGCGGACTACCCTTTGAGCCTGCCCTCGGTGTCGGGCTACTCCGGTGGTGGCCGCACGATGATCGAAGCGTACGAGGCAGGTACGGCAGCACCTTATGAAGCGTATGCGCTGGGCCTGTCGCACAAGCACATCCCAGAGATCCTGCGCTACACCGGGCTCACGCGCCGCCCGGTGTTCATCCCCGCCGTGGGCAACTTCCGCCAGGGCATGTTGGTGCAATTGCCGCTGCACCTGGACTTGCTGCCCGGCGCCCCCAAGGCCAGCGACCTGCACGACGCGCTGGCTGCCCACTACAGCCGCACCAACACGCCCGAACAATGGGTGAGCGTGCTGCCGCCCACCGACGATTTGAAGCTGGCGGCCGACACGCTGACCGACACCAACAAGCTGGAGTTGCGCGTGTTTGCCAACGAGCAATACCGGCAGGCCGTGGTCATTGCACGCCTGGACAACCTGGGCAAGGGCGCCAGTGGCGCCGCCGTGCAGAACCTGCAGCTGATGCTGGGCGTGTAACCACACCCCAGCGCTTCAGAAGGGGGCGAAAGCCCTGCTTGTGAGCAGCGCGCTCACCCCTCGTCGGAATCGTCGGCGCCCTGCACGGCGCGCCGCACCACATCGCCTGAGAACCCCCGCGTCAGCAAGAAGCGCATCTGTTTGGCGCGGGTTTGCGGGTCGGTGGCGGGCTCGCCAAACTTGCGGCGCCACACCTCGCGGGCACGCTCCAGTTCGCTGCCCTGCAACTGGGCCACTGCCTGCTGCACGGCCTCGGCGCCCAGCCCTTTGGATTGCAGCTCCTGTCGGATGCGCGATGCACCCAGGCGCCCTGCGCGCCGGTTCAGCACCGACTCCACGACCCGCGCCTCGCTGATGAAGTCCCGGGCCTGCAGGTCGTCCAGCACGGCCTCCAGGTCTTCGCCCTCTTGCACATGGGGGCTGAGCTTGCGCTGCAGCTCGGCCCGCGAATGCTCGCGCTGGCTCAGCAGCCGCAGTGCACGGCTTTTGAGCGAGAGCGCAGTGAATCCCATGGCTGACCAAACGCTATGTTTTCAATAGCTGCAGGCGCATATGGAATGTGCGCCTGCAGGCCATTTGGCTTCAAAAACTGTCAATCACTCGTCTGCAGCCGCTGCCGGGGCCTGCAGTGCGCCAGGCAGCAGCGCAATGCCCAGCCCTTCACGCACCTTGTTTTCAATTTCACGGGCGAGGTCGGGGTTCTCGCGCAGGAACTCGCGGGCGTTGTCACGGCCCTGGCCGATCTTCTCGCCGTTGTAGGCGTACCAGGCACCGCTCTTTTCGATGACCTTGGCGTTAACACCCATGTCGATGATCTCGCCTTCGCGGCTGATACCTTCGCCAAACAGGATGTCGAACTCGGCCGTCTTGAAGGGCGGGCTCACCTTGTTCTTGACCACCTTGACCTTGGTCTCGTTGCCGATGGCTTCGTCGCCCTTCTTGATGGTGCCGGTGCGGCGGATATCCAGGCGCACCGAGGCATAGAACTTCAGCGCATTGCCGCCGGTCGTCGTTTCGGGCGAGCCGAACATCACGCCGATCTT
>OFJB01000727.1_pt1 | contig 14802 bp, 14 predicted proteins | sample 1775081 | NCBI WGS metagenome assembly OFJB01 (sample SAMN08195771, study PRJEB24354) | sludge metagenome | isolation source: initial sludge from phenol fed wastewater aerobic bioreactor | place: India: Nagpur | collected 2016-06-05 | reverse complement strand
GTCGTCACCGGATTGGGTTGCGTCAGCCCCGTGGGCAACACGGTGGCCGAATCCTGGGCCAGCCTGCTGGCCGGGCGTTCGGGCATCGACGCGATCACGCAGTTCGACGCTGCGGCGTTTGCCTGCCGCTTCGCGGGCGAGGTCAAGGGCTTCAAGGTCGGGGACTACATCCCCGAAAAAGAAGCCCGCCACATGGACCGCTTCATCCACCTGGGCCTGGCCGCCGCGGCGCAGGCCGTGGCCGATTCGGGCCTGCCCACGGGCGATGCCCTCAGGCCCGAGCAGGCCGAGCGCATCGGCTGCAACATCGGCTCCGGCATCGGCGGCCTGCCCCTGATCGAGGCAACGGCGGGTGAATACGCGGCCCGCGGCCCGCGCCGCATCTCGCCCTTCTTCGTGCCGGCCTCGATCATCAACATGATCTCGGGGCACGCGTCGATCCGCTTCGGCTTCAAGGGCCCCAACATCGCCACCGTGACGGCCTGCACCACGGGCCTGCACGCCATCGGCCTGTCGGCGCGCATGATCCAGTACGGCGATGCGGACGCCATGGTGGCCGGCGGGGCCGAGTCCACCGTCTCGCCCCTGGGCGTGGGCGGCTTTGCGGCGGCGCGCGCGCTGTCCACCCGCAACGACGACCCCAAGACGGCCTCGCGCCCCTGGGACAAGGACCGCGACGGCTTCGTGCTGGGCGAGGGCGCGGGCGTGGTGGTGCTCGAGGCATACGAGCACGCCAGGGCCCGCGGCGCGCGCATCTACGCCGAGCTGATCGGCTTCGGCATGAGCGGCGACGCCTACCACATGACCGCGCCCGACGTGGACGGCCCGCGCCGCTCCATGGTCAATGCCCTGCGCGACGCCGGCGTCAATGCCGACCAGGTGAACTACCTCAACGCCCACGGCACCAGCACCCCGCTGGGCGACGTGAACGAGACCAACGCCATCAAGGCGGCGCTGGGCGACGCGGCGCGCCGGGTGGTGGTCAACTCCACCAAGTCGATGACCGGCCACCTGCTGGGCGGCGCCGGCGGCATCGAGAGCGTGTTCACCGTGCTGGCCATTCACCACCAGAAGAGCCCGCCCACCATCAACATCTTCAGCCAGGACCCGGAGTGTGACCTGGACTACTGCGCCAACACGGCGCGCGACCTGAAGATCGACGTGGCGCTGAAAAACAACTTCGGCTTCGGCGGCACCAACGGAAGCCTGGTGTTCCAGCGCATCTGACGGCGTGGGCGGCGCTGGCCTGGCGCTGCCTGCGCGGCGAACCTCATGCACGCTGCCCCTGCCGTCACCCATCCCACCGGTCGCACACCGCAGCTGGCAGCCCTGCTGCTGGGCCTGTGGGCCCTGGGCCTGGCGGCTGCGGTGGCGGCGCTGATGCTGCAGCCGAGCCTGGCCGCCCCGGGCTGGCAGGCGGCCGCGCTGCTGGGCGCGCCGCTGCTGGCGGGCGCCGCCCTGGCCCGCTGGTGGCGGACCCAGCGCCCGCGGCGCTTGAGCTGGGACGGCGCGCAGTGGCGGCTGGGCCCCGGCGTCGCGGATACACGGGGCGACCTCGCCGTTCAGCGGGTGGAGGTGCGCCTGGACCTGCAACGGGCCCTGCTGTTGCGCGCGAGCAGCCCTGAGCTGGGGCGCGGCCAGTGGCTGTGGGCGCAGGCCGGGCGCGATGCCGCCGGCTGGCACCTGCTGCGCTGCGCCGTGCATGCCGGCGCGCCGGCACCGGCCTCGGCCGCCGATCAGGGGGAGGGCGCGCGGGCCTGAGCGCTTGTAGCGCCGGGCTGCGGGCCGACCGTGTCGGTGTCATCCTCCACTCCACCCCCCGAAAACGAAGCGCTGCTGGTGCAGCGCGCCGCCGCGGGCGACGCCCGGGCCTACGAGCTGCTGGTCATCAAGTACCAGCGCCGGATCACGCGCCTGATCGGGCGCCTGGTGCGCGACGTCGACCTGGTGGACGACATCGCGCAGGAGACCTTCATCCGCGCCTGGCGAGCGCTGCCCAAGTTTCGGGGCGACGCGCAGTTCTACACCTGGCTGTACCGGATCGCCGTCAACACCGCCAAGAAGGCGCTGCTGGAGCTCAAGCGCGACCCGATCGTCACCGAGGCGGCGCTGCGTTCGGCCGACGACGACGATGAAACTTCGCGCCGCGAGAACGAACTAATTTCCGAGTCCACGCCGGAATCCGAGCTGGCGGCCCGGGAAATCGCCGCCGCCGTGAATGCCGCCATGGAAGCCCTGCCCGAGGATTTGCGCCAGGCCATCACCTTGCGCGAGATCGAAGGCCTGAGTTACGAAGAGATTGCCGAGACCATGAACTGTCCCATCGGAACCGTACGCAGCCGGATCTTCCGGGCGCGCGAGGCGATCTCGGCCAAGGTCAAACCCTTGCTCAGTCACCAGTCCGGCAAACGCTGGTGACGCTGGAGGTGCGTTGTCATGAACTGCGATCGTGAACAGATTTCTGCCCTGATGGATGGCGAGCTGACGCCCGCACAGGCCGCGGCCGTGCTGGCGTCGGCCGACGACGTGCAGGCCCGCGAGAGCTGGCACCTGTACCACCTGATCGGCGACGTGCTGCGCGCGCCCGACCTGGGCGACGGCCGAGGCGACGCGGCCTTCGTGGCGCGCCTGCGCCAGCACCTGCCGCCGCAGGATGCGCCGCAAGGGCTGGCCATCGCGCCGGCGGTGAGCGTGGTGGCCGAAACGCGGCACGATGCGGCCAACGACGGCGTGTTTCGCTGGAAGATGGCGGCTGGCTTCGCCTCGCTGGCGGCCGTGGCGGCCATCGGCTGGGGCGTGCTCGGCGGCATCGGTCCGCAGGCGCCGGCGGGCGGGGCGCAATTGGCCCTGAGCACGAGTCCGGCGGTGCCCGCCGCGGCCGTGGTGCCGGTGGCCGAACAGAGCCTGGCGGCCGCGGCACCGGCCCCCGCCGCGCCCGTGATGCTGCGCGACCCCGAACTCGACCAGTTGCTGGCCGCGCACCGCCAGGCGGCCGGGGTGTCGGCGTTCGGCAACACGGCGGGCTTTCTGCGCGCCGCCACGTTCGAAGGGTCCGCGCGTTGAACCGGCTGGCCGGGGAGGGCGCCGAGCGCCTGGCAAGCTTGGCCGACGCGCCGTGGCGCCGCGGCTGGATGCGCCGCATGAGCGCGCTGGCGCTGCTGTGGTGCGCCGGCGGCGTGCTGAGCGCGGCCGCCGCGCAAGGCGCGTTCGGCGGCGGCTCCGGCCGGCCCGTGGGACCGCCCCAGCGCAGCGTGGACGAATGGCTGGTGCGCCTGCAGCAGGGTTCCAGCGTGCCATCGTTCGTCGGCACTTACGTGGTCAGCGCATCCAACGGCGCCATGGCCAGCGCGCGCATCTGGCACCTGTGCCAGGGCGACGTGCAGCTCGAGCGGGTCGACGCGCTGTCCGGCCCGCCGCGCTCGAGCTTTCGGCGCAACGACGAGGTCAGCCTGCTGCTGCCCGACGCCCACGTGCTGCGCTCCGAACAGCGCGCGCCCGGCGGGCGCTTTCCCAACCTGCTGCGCCCCGGCGCCGACCAAGCCGCGGCCCAGCACTACACGGCCGAGGAGACGGGCCAGGACCGCGTGGCCGGCATGGCCACCGACGTCGTGGTGCTGAAGCCGGTCGATCCGTGGCGCTTTGGCTACCGCATCTGGAGCGAGCGCCGCACGGGCCTGGTGCTGAAGACCCAGACGCTGGACGCCGCCGGCAAGGTGCTGGAGCAGTCGGCGTTTTCCGAGGTGCAGCTCGATCCGCCCCAGCAGGCTGTCAAGACCCAGCTGGCGATGCCCAGCACCGAGGGCTGGCGCAACGTGCGCATCGAGCGCGTGCGCATCGACGCCGCGCGCGAAGGCTGGCGCCTGGAGCAGCCGGTGCCCGGTTTCGAGCCGCAGGGGTGCTTCCGGCAGTCGATGGGTGCGTCCAGCTCGGTCGTGCAGTGGGTGTTTTCGGACGGCCTGGCGACGGTGTCGGTGTTCATCGAGCCGTTCGACGCCAAGCGCCACGTGCATGCCGGGGTGTCCAGCCTGGGCGCCACGCATGCCATGAGCCGCCGCTGGCCCGGCGCCGAAGGGCCCTGGTGGGTCACCCTGATCGGCGAGGTGCCGCGCCAGACCCTGACCGCCCTGCTCGACAATCTGCGCCACGACAAGTGATTCATCGCGCCCACGGCCCCAGCCTGGTGGCGCGCCTTCTTCCAACCGACATCGACCGAACCCCGACATGAAAACTGCCGTCTTCCGCCGTGCCCAGCTTGCGGGCCTCATCGTGCCCCTGCTGCTGAGCGCCGGCGCCTGGACCGTCACGCTGCCCGCGGCAGCCCAGCCGGCGCCCGTGGTGCGCACCCTGCCGGACTTCACCGATCTGGTCGACCTGGTCAGTCCGGCGGTGGTCAACATCCGCACCATGGAGCGCGCGCGCGCCAGGGGCGGCGACGATGGGGCGATGGACCCGGAGATGCAGGAGTTCTTCCGGCGTTTCTTCGGCGTGCCCATGCCCAACCTGCCGCGCCCCGGCAAGCCCAACCGGCCGGCGCCCCAGGCCCCCGACGAGGAGGTGCCGCGCGGCGTGGGCTCGGGCTTCATCCTGTCGGCCGACGGCTACGTCATGACCAATGCGCACGTGGTCGACGGCGCCGACGAGGTGATCGTCACGCTGACCGACAAGCGCGAGTTCAAGGCCCGCATCGTCGGTGCCGACAAGCGCACCGACGTGGCCCTGGTCAAGATCGACGCCAGCGGCCTGCCCTTCGTGAAGACGGGCGATGTCAGCCGCCTGCGCGTGGGCGAATGGGTGATGGCCATCGGCTCGCCCTTCGGGCTGGAAAACACCGTTACCGCCGGCATCGTCAGCGCCAAGCAGCGCGACACCGGCGACTACCTGCCCTTCATCCAGACCGATGTGGCGGTCAACCCCGGCAACTCGGGCGGACCGCTGATCAACATGCGCGGCGAGGTGGTGGGCATCAACAGCCAGATCTATTCGCGCTCGGGCGGCTTCATGGGCATCTCGTTCGCCATCCCGATCGACGAGGCCATGCGCGTGAGCGACCAGTTGCGCGCCAGCGGCCACGTCACGCGCGGGCGCATCGGCGTGCGCATCGACCAGGTGACGCGCGAGGTGGCCGAGTCCATCGGCCTGGGCAAGCCGCAGGGCGCGCTGGTGCGCAACGTGGAAGGCGGCTCGCCGGCCGAGAAGGCGGGCGTGGAGGCGGGCGACATCATCGTTCGCTTCGACGGCAAGACCATCGACAAGGCCAGCGACCTGCCGCGCCTGGTGGGCAACACCAAGCCCGGCACGCGCAGTACGGTGACGGTGTTTCGCCGCGGCCAGAACCGCGATCTGACGATGACCATTGCCGAGCTGGAGCCCGATGCCGTGGCGGCCAGCGGCAAGCCGGCCGCGCGCAGCAGCGAACCGGCCAAGGCCGCCAACACGGCGCAGGCGCTCGGCGTGACGGTGACCGACCTGACGGACGCGCAGCGAAAGGAACTCAAGGTCAAGCATGGCGTGCGCGTGACGGCGGTGGCCGACGCGGCGGCGCGTGCCGGCCTGCGCGAGGGCGACGTGATCCTGGCCGTGAGCAACGTCGAGGTCGCCAGCGTGCGCGAGTTCGAGGCGGCCGTGGCCAAGGCCGACCGCAGCAAGCCCGTCAACATGCTGGTGCAGCGCGGCGACCTGGTGCAGTTCGTGCTGGTGCGGGCGACGCGCTGACGGGAGCCGGACAAAGGCTGAAAACCCCTACGTTTTGCTGGGTTTTGGCGGCTTTGCCACGGCCGGCGAGCGGTTCGGAGTGGTGACCCCGGGTTTGGCCCATGCCGGACGGTGTGGATCAAACGCGGGGCGCTCAGATGGAGTTCGGTAAAATCGCGCCCAACTTTCTACGGATTTCGGAATATCAGGACGGCTTGAGCCCACGATGCGCAAGACGCCCGGCTTTTTCACAAGCCATGCCCAGTCAAATCACAGCTTGTTCACGGCTCATCCAGAAATATCTGTGGATAAGCTGTTGATGAATATTCCGTTGTGAGCCTGCAACGCCCTCCGATTTTGGATTTTCAATCTTGGCCCCAGCGGTTTTTGCCTACAATGAAGCTCCAACTATCGCAGTTGCCATAGATTGTTGGTTGAGGGCGCGTCACATTCAGGGCGCGCCCTTTTTTCATGCGCCAAGCGTGCGCGATCAAACACTTGCCTTCGTTCCTTGATGGATCACATCAGAAATTTTTCAATCATCGCGCACATCGACCACGGCAAATCGACGCTGGCTGACCGCCTGATCCAGCGCTGCGGCGGCCTCGCCGAGCGCGAGATGCAGGCACAGGTGCTGGACTCGATGGACATCGAGAAAGAGCGGGGGATAACCATCAAGGCGCAGACCGCCGCGCTGCACTACACCGCACGGGATGGCAAGGTCTACAACCTCAACCTGATCGACACGCCGGGCCATGTGGACTTCTCGTACGAGGTCTCGCGTTCGCTGTCGGCGTGCGAGGGCGCGCTGCTCGTCGTCGATGCCTCGCAGGGCGTCGAAGCGCAGACGGTGGCCAACTGCTATACCGCGCTGGATCTGGGTGTCGAGGTGCTGCCGGTGCTCAACAAGATGGACTTGCCGCAGGCTGATCCCGAAACGGCCAAGGCCGAGATCGAGGATGTGATCGGCATCGATGCGAGCGAGGCCATCGCCATCTCGGCCAAGACCGGCATGGGTATCGACGAGGTGCTCGAACAGATCGTCGCCAAGGTACCGGCGCCGCGCGGCACGCTGGATGCGCCCTTGCGCGCCATGATCATCGACAGCTGGTTCGACGCCTACGTGGGCGTGGTGATGCTGGTGCGCGTGGTCGACGGCGAACTCAGAAAGGGCGAGCGCTTTCGCATGATGGCCACGGGCGCCGCCTACGAGGCCAACCAGCTGGGCGTGTTCACCCCCGCCAACGTGCAGCGCGAGCAGCTCAAGGCCGGTGAGGTGGGCTACATCATCGCCGGCATCAAGGAGCTCAAGGCCGCCAAGGTGGGCGACACCATCACGCTGGACAAGAAGCTGCCCAAAAACCTGGGTCCCGCCAGCCAGGCGCTGCCGGGCTTCAAGGAAGTGCAGCCGCAGGTGTTTGCCGGCCTGTATCCGACCGAGGCCAACCAGTACGACCAGCTGCGCGACAGCCTCGAGAAGCTGCAACTCAACGACTCGTCGTTGCGCTTCGAGCCCGAGGTCAGCCAGGCGCTGGGCTTTGGCTTTCGCTGCGGCTTCCTGGGTCTGCTGCACATGGAGATCGTGCAGGAGCGGCTGGAGCGCGAGTTCGACCAGGATCTGATCACCACCGCGCCCAGCGTGGTGTATCAGGTGGAGAAGGCCGACGGCGAGGTGATCCAGGTCGAGAACCCTTCCAAGATGCCGGACCAGGGCCGCATCCAGGAAATCCGCGAACCCATCGTCACCGTGCACCTGTTCATGCCGCAGGACTACGTGGGCCCGGTGATGACGCTGTGCAACCAGAAGCGCGGCGTGCAGATCAACATGCAATACCACGGCCGCCAGGTCATGCTGACCTACGAGCTGCCGCTGGGCGAGATCGTGCTGGACTTCTTCGACAAGCTCAAGTCCGTCAGCCGCGGCTACGCGTCGATGGACTACGAGTTCAAGGAGTACCGCGCCTCGGACGTGGTCAAGGTGGACATCCTGCTCAACGGCGAGCGCGTCGACGCGCTGTCGATCATCGTGCACCGCAGCCAGGCGCAGTACCGCGGCCGGGCCGTGGCCGCCAAGATGCGAGAGATCATCAGCCGCCAGCAGTTCGACGTGGCGATCCAGGCGGCCATCGGCGCCAACATCATCGCGCGCGAGAACATCAAGGCCTTGCGCAAGAACGTGCTGGCAAAATGCTACGGCGGCGACATCACCCGCAAGCGCAAATTGCTTGAAAAACAAAAGGCAGGGAAGAAGCGAATGAAGCAGATCGGCTCGGTCGAGGTGCCCCAGGAGGCATTTTTGGCCATCTTGCAGGTGGAAGAATGACCACCGCCCGTGTTTTCACTCGCTGCACGACGAACAACTGAAATGCCAATCCTTACCGCCATTGTTCTGGCCGCTTTCGTGGGCTACGGCGCGGCCTGGTACACCGGGTCGATCGAGGGCAACTTTGCCCTGCTGCTGTTTCTGGCCACCGTCGTCACCGGCGTGTACTGGCTGGCCGACCGCTTCATCTTCCTGCCGCGCCGCCGCGCTGCCGCCCAGGCCTTGACCGAGCAGCGCGCCCGCCGGCGCGCCGAGCTGACGGCGCAGGGCATCACCAAGGTGGACGAGGAGGATCTGGCCGGCGCGCGCGAACGCCTGTTGGCGCAGCCTTGGTGGCTGGACTGGACGGCCGGGTTGTTCCCGGTGATCCTGATCGTGTTCCTGCTGCGCTCCTTCGTGGTCGAGCCCTTCAAGATTCCGTCCGGCTCGATGATTCCGACCCTGCTGATCGGTGACCTCATCCTGGTCAACAAGTTCACCTACGGCCTGCGCCTGCCGGTGGTCAACACCCAGGTCACGCAGGGCAGCCCCATTCAGCGCGGCGACGTGGTGGTGTTTCGCTACCCGCCCAAGCCCAGCGTGGACTACATCAAGCGCGTGATCGGCCTGCCCGGCGACGAGGTGTCATACCTGAACAAGCGCCTGACCATCAACGGCAAGGAGGTGCCGGAGACGGCGGTGTCGGACTTCTTCGACGAGTCCACGATGGAGTACTTCAAGCAGTTCAACGAACAACTGGGTGAAGTGCATCACAACATCATCATCGATACCCGCCGCGCGGCCTTCATCGGCAACCCGGACCAGTTTGAGTACCGCGACCACTGCCGCTACAGCATCGAGGGCGTCACCTGCAAGGTGCCCGAGGGACACTATTTCATGATGGGCGACAACCGCGACAATTCGCTGGATTCGCGCTACTGGGGTTTCGTGCCCAATGCCAACATCGTTGGCAAGGCCTTCTTTGTCTGGATGAACTTCGGCAACCTCGGCCGCATCGGGCCATTCAAATGATCGGGAGAGCACACATGAAGCACACATCACCGGCGTCGCAGCGCGGCATCTCGTTCATCGGCCTGCTGTTTCTGGGCGTGGTGCTGGCCTTCGTGGCCATCGTCGGCGCCAAGGTGGTGCCGACGGCGAGCGAGTACATGTCGATCATCAAGGCGGTCAAGAAGGCCGCGGGCGACGGTGACACGGTGCCGGCGGTGCGCGCTTCCTTCGACCGCACGGCTTCGGTGGACTACATCGAGTCGATCAGCGGCAAGGACCTGGAGGTCACCAAGGTCAACGACAAGATCGTGGTGCGCTTTGCCTACGACAAGGAAATCCCCTTGTTCGGCCCGGCCTACCTGCTGATCAAATACCGGGGTTCTTCTGCGGGTGGTTACGAGTAAGTCAAGACAGCCCGGCGCGCCGGCGCTGTCCCCCGAACTGCAGGCGCTGCAGCAACGCCTGCAACACCGCTTCGCCAAGCCGGCCCTGCTGCAGCGCGCGCTGACGCACCGCAGCTATTCGGCCGACCACAACGAGCGCCTCGAGTTTCTGGGCGACTCGGTGCTCGGGCTGGGCGTGGCCCACATGCTGTACGAGGCCCTGGGCGACGGCGCCGAGGGCGATCTGTCGCGCCTGCGCGCGCAGCTGGTGCGCCAGGACAGCCTGCATCACCTGGCGCTGGGGCTGGGACTGCCGCCGCTGCTGCGCCTGGGCGAGGGCGAGATGCGCTCGGGCGGCCAGCGCCGGCCCTCCATCCTGGCCGATGCGCTGGAGGCCATCATCGGCGCGGTGTACCTGGACGGCGGGCACGCAGCGGCGGACGCGCTGATTCGCCGCCTGTTCGAGCGGGTGGAGATCAGTGCTGCCATGTCGGCTGCCGCCAAGGACGCCAAGACCCGCTTGCAGGAATGGCTGCAAGGCCGCAAGATGCATTTGCCGCAGTACGAAGTGTCCCAGGTGCTGGGTGCGGCGCACAAGCAGACCTTCGAGGTGATGTGCCGCATTGCCGAGTTCGGCCTGCAGGCCCTGGGGCAAGGCCCCTCGCGCCGCGCGGCCGAACAGGACGCTGCGGCGGCCATGCTGCGGCAGCTGGAAGCAAAATCATCATGATTGCTACTGAATCGATAGCTGACGGCGCCCATCCGGAGGGCGCAATGGGCCAATCCGGCTTGAATCCTTTGGGCACCGACGGCGCCCAGCGCTGTGGGCTGATCGCCATCGTGGGGCGCCCCAACGTGGGCAAGTCCACGCTGCTCAACGCCCTGGTGGGCCAGAAGATCAGCATCACCAGCCGCAAGGCGCAGACCACGCGCCACCGCATCACGGGCATTCGCACCGTGGCCGATGCCGAGGGGCGCGGCACGCAGTACGTGTTTGTCGACACGCCGGGCTTCCAGACGCGCCACAGCAGCGCGCTCAACAAGTCGCTCAACAAGACCGTGCTGGGTGCGATCGACGGCGTGGACCTGGTGCTGTTCGTGGTCGAGGCCGGCAATTTCACCTTGGGCGACGCCAAGGTGCTGTCGCTGCTGAAGGCCGGCACGCCGGCGCTGCTGGTGGCCAACAAGCTGGACATGGTGCACCGCCGCACCGAGCTGGCGCCCTGGCTGAAAGGCATGCAGGAGCGCCACCCCTTTGCCGAGTTCGTTCCCCTGTCGGCCAAGAACCCGCGCGACGTGGCGCGGCTGCTGGACGTGTGCGCGCGCTACCTGCCCGAGCAGCCCTGGTGGTACGCCGAGGACGAACTGACCGACCGAAGCGAGAAATTCCTGGCCGCCGAAGTGGTGCGCGAGAAGCTGTTTCGTCTGACCGGCGACGAGCTGCCCTACACCTCCACCGTCGTCATCGACCAGTTTGCCGAGGAAAAAAGCCGCGCCCACGGTCGCCTGGTGCGCATTGCCGCCACCATCGTGGTCGAGCGCGACGGCCACAAGGCCATGATCATTGGCCAGGGTGGCGAGCGCCTCAAGCGCATCGGCACCGAGGCGCGCCAGGAGCTGGAGAAGCTGATGGACTGCAAGGTGTTCGTCGAGCTGTGGGTCAAGGTGCGCTCGGGCTGGGCCGACGACGAGGCGCGCGTGCGCTCGTTTGGCTATGAATAGTACCCCCACGCTCCCCCGCTGCGCGAGGTCCGCTGCCCCCCGAGGGGGCTGCCCCCGCCTTGGGAGCGGCCCGGCGGCGGGGACTGCGTCTTGCATGCCCCGGGCTTGGCAGCGGGCACGCTGCTGGCCATGAAGCGCGTCACCCACGAACCCGCCTACGTCCTACACCACTACGACTGGAGCGAGTCCAGCCTGATCGTCGAGGCCTTCACGCGTGGTCATGGGCGCATGGCGCTGGTGGCCAAGGGCGCCAAGCGGCCTTCGTCCAACTTCCGCCCGGTGCTGCTGCCGCTGCAGCCGCTGCTGCTGTCCTGGGGCGGCGAAGGCGAGATCCGCACGCTCAAGGGGGCGGAGTGGGGCGGCGGCCTGGTGATGCCCACCGGCGACGCCCTGCTGTCGGGCTACTACGCCAACGAGCTGCTGCTCAAGCTGCTGGCGCGCGAGGACGCGCACCCGCGCCTGTTCGACGCCTACGCCGCGCTGGTGCACGTGCTGGCGTCGCCCGATGCCGAGCTCCTGGGAGCGGCTGCGCTGCGTGCCTTCGAGTTGCTGCTGCTGCGGCACACCGGGCACCTGCCCGCGCTCGATGTGCAGACCCTGACCCTGGCGCCGGTGCAGGCAGGCGCCCGCTACCGGCTGGTGATCGAAGGCGGCTTGCGCGCGGCGCACGGCGATGACGCGGTTTGGCTGGCGGGCACGGCTTGGCGCGCGCTGGCTTCCGCGCTGCAGGATGACGCCGCCTTCAGCACCACGCTGCAGGCGGTGGCCGGCTGGCCCGCGGGCGAGCAGGCGCGGCTGCGCCAGCAGCTGCGCGAGCTGCTCCACTACCATGGCGGTGGCAGCACCTTGCGCACGCGCCAGCTCATGCTGGATTTGCAGCGCCTGAAGATCCGATCGACCGCACCATGACCGTCCAGCTCTCCGTCAACGTCAACAAGGTCGCCCTGGTGCGCAACACGCGCCACTTGGGCATTCCCAGCGTCACGCGCGCCGCCGCGCTGTGCCTGCAGGCGGGCGCGCAGGGCATCACCGTGCACCCGCGGCCCGACGAGCGCCACATCCGTCCGCAGGACGTGCTCGAGCTGGCCGAGTTGATGAAGCAATGGCCGCAGGCCGAATTCAACATCGAGGGCAACCCCACGCAGAACCTGCTGGACTTCATCCGCGAGCTTGCGGGCCGGGACATGCGCCCGCATCAGGCCACCTTCGTGCCCGACAGCGAGAGCCAGTTCACCAGCGACCATGGCTGGAGTTTTCCGCCGGATGTCGAGCGGCTGAAGCCCCTGATCGCCGAATGCCACGAGCTGGGCGTGCGGGTCAGCCTGTTCATGGACCCAGCGCCGGATCAGATGGCCGCCGCGCGCGCCGTGGGCGCCGACCGCGTCGAGCTCTACACCGAGCCCTACGCCGCCGCCTGGGGCACGCCCGATCAGGCCGTGCAGTTGCAGCGCTACGCCGCCGCCGCGCAGGCCGCGCTGTATGCCGGCCTGGGCGTCAACGCCGGCCACGACCTCAATCGCGACAACCTGGCCGCCTTCGTGCGCGCCGTGCCCGGCCTGGCCGAGGTGTCGATCGGCCACGCCTTCATCGCCGATGCGCTGGAGCTGGGCTATGCGGCCACCACGCGGGCTTACCTGGCGTGCCTCGCCGGCGCCGAAAATTCCTGATTTGATAGCTGCTTGCGCAGACAGAACAAGCGCTGCGGGCCAATTTTGCTTGTAAACGCATGATCCACGGCATCGGCACCGATATCTGCGACATCCGCCGCATCCGCGCCAGCTTTGAGCGCCACGGCGACCGCTTTGCTGAAAAAATCCTGAGTGAAGCCGAACTGGCGGTCTGGCGCCGCCGCAGCAGCCGCTGGCCCGAGCGCGGCCTGCGCTACCTGGCCACGCGTTTTTCGGCCAAGGAGGCCTTCAGCAAGGCCGTCGGCCTGGGCATGCGCCTGCCCATGCACTGGCGCCGCTGCGAGATCGCCAACGCGCCCGGCGGCGCGCCCCGCATCGTGCTGCACGGCGAGCTCAAGACCTGGTTCGAGGCGCGCGGCCTGCAGGCGCACATCACGCTGAGCGACGAGAGCGACTATGCGGTGAGTTTTTGCGTAGTGGAGCAGCCGCGCCCGGGTTGAATGCGTTGGCGTGCCAATAATGCGGTCTGGATTTCCATCGGCCATCCATCAACGAGTCAGGAGTTCATCATGCAGATCAAGGGCAACGCATTCATTGTCACCGGCGGCGCGTCCGGTTTGGGCGAAGGGACGGCGCGCATGCTGGCGGGCGAGGGCGCCCGGGTGGTCATTGCGGACATGCAGGCCGACAAGGGTGAGGCCGTGGCCCAGGCCATCGGAGGCGCCTTCGTCAAGTGCGACGTCAGCAGCGAAGTCGACGGCCAGGCGGTGGTGGCCCAGGCCATGGCGCTGGGCAAGCTGGCCGGGCTCGTCAATTGCGCCGGCATCGCCCCAGCCGAGAAGACCGTCGGCAAGAACGGGCCGCACAAGCTCGATGTGTACCTGCGCACCATCATGGTCAACCTGGTGGGCACGTTCAACATGATCCGGCTGGCGGCCGATGCAATGAGCCGCAACGAGCCCGAGGCCACGGGCGAGCGCGGCGTGCTGATCTCCACCGCCAGCATTGCCGCCTACGACGGCCAGATCGGCCAGGCGGCCTACGCGGCCAGCAAGGGCGGGGTGGTGGGCATGACCCTGCCGATCGCGCGCGATCTGGCGCGCAGCGGCATCCGCAACATGACCATCGCGCCCGGCATCTTCGGCACGCCGATGCTGTTCGGCATGCCCAAGGAGGTGCAGGATGCGCTGGCCGCTGGCGTGCCTTTTCCCAGTCGCCTGGGAACCCCCGAGGACTATGCGAAGCTGGTGCGCCACATCCTCGAAAACGACATGCTCAATGGCGAGGTGATTCGCCTGGATGGCGCCATTCGGCTGGCACCGAAGTGAATTTGAAATCGGCGTTGGGTTGGATGGCTCCTGTCGCGCAAAGCCTTACACACGCCTGACAAATCGTTGGGCAAACAGCTGATTTTGTTCAGGGTTTTCGAGCTTTCGCTGTGGACTTGCACAGGCATACATTCGGCAATACATCATGACTTGACCTGATGGGCGGGTGTCCGATCTGCCTCCAATGGGTTGCTGCAATGGTGCGGTTTCGGTTGGCTTGGCAGCCTTGTTTGGCATGCCAGGCGTTCGGGGCAGCGTTGGACGCCGCGCCGCAACCGGTTCACGAAGTCACGAAAGGAGACTGTCAATATGTCGAAGTCAGAGTTTGAACAGCAGAGCGCGTTTGCACTGTCCCGTCGCGGTGCGCTGAAACGAGGGGCGCAGGCGGCGGGCGCTTCCGTGCTGGCCAGTGTGGGTGGTGTGCAGTGGGCGTTCGCCGCCGACAAACCGGCCCTGGGTACCTGGCCTGCCGGTTCGCAGGGCGACACGGTGTACATCGGCGCGGCCGTGCCGCTGACCGGCACCTATGCGGTGCAGGGTGCCGACGAGCTCAAGGGCTGGGAACTGGCCGTGGAGCACATGAACACGGACCACCCGCTGATGAAGCAGATCGCTCCCAAGATCAACAAGGGTGTCCTCGGCAAGAAGGTGGCGCTGGTTTCGGCCGACTCGGCGGCCAAGCCCAACCAGGCGGTGCAATCGATCCAGACCTTCATCAACCAGAACAAGATCATCCT